>Ga0209403_10007988_pt1 | contig 10288 bp, 8 predicted proteins | sample ArcticOcean_MG_C_8_FD_187440 | JGI IMG/M metagenome (GOLD analysis project Ga0209403, IMG submission 187440) | Marine microbial communities from western Arctic Ocean - ArcticOcean_MG_CB11_86 (SPAdes) (version 2) | ecosystem: Environmental > Aquatic > Marine > Oceanic | place: Arctic Ocean...
CGTCCGACCGTGTTTGCACCTGTTCCGGTGGTTTTCCGAACCGGGCTGAGCGGTTTTTGATGAAATAGTCGCGGTCTTCGGGATCGACATGATCCAGAATGTCGGCGATGACCAGTTTGATCAGCGTTCCGTTCAGCGAACGATCTGCCCAGACATTGATGAACCGGGCGAGAGCACGCCCAGTTCCGCCGCCAAAGATCGAGGGTGCCTGCGGGTAGGTGTCTTCCAGATATTCAGCGATGACCCATGAATCCGAAACGACGGTGTCGCCGTCGCGAATGACCGGAATTCGTTCCTGACCCGAAAACGCGATGAGATCCTTGTCGGCGAATCGTACAGGAACGGTTTCATAATCGAGCCCCTTATGCTCCAACGCCATGCGCGTACGCCAGCAATAGGGGCTAAAACGGCGATCGTCCCGCCCGACAAGTTCGTATAGTTGGATCGGCATATCGACACTCCGCTGGGGCTCCAGTTTGAAATCTATAGCAGTTCCGGAATGTGAGCGGACATGAATTCGCTGAACGCCCGCATCCGCGCTGTATCGCGATGGTGCGGATGCCGGAGAATCCAGAGTTCGGCGCCCAGTTCCGGCGCGAGGTCGAGCAGGCGCACAAGCGCCGCTTCGCGGTCCCCGAGATAGCAGGGCAGGCAGGCGAGCCCGATTCCGTCCCGTGCCGCGGCCAGAAGCAGCAGCATGCTGCTGGCGCGATACACCGGCTCTGTCATCCCGCTATTTGCGGCGAGCCATTTCACCGCCGCCATGTGCGCCAGGTTTTCGCCACAGGATACGATCCTATGATTTCCCAATTCTTCAAAGGCCGAGGGGGCGGCATTGGCCCGCAGGTAAGTTTCAGACCCGTAGACCGCAACCGGAAGATGACCAAGGCGGCGGCCGACCATTTCATCATGCCCCTTCGTACCGGATTCCAGCGTGCGGAACGCGATGTCGATGTCGTCTGGATGAACCGGGCTGTATCCGTCGGGTGTTGCGATCAGATCCACGGTTATTTCGGGAAACGCCTTACGGAATCCGGCGATGACGCGCGGTAACAGGCCAAAGGCCAGGTTAAACGTGGCGCCTGCCCGGATCGCCCCGGCAGGGCGGCCATGGTCCTTGTCCGCGTCCTGCAGCAGGCTGGCTGTTTCGTCGGCTATTCTCTCGCTGTGGGGCAGAAGCCGTTCGCCGGCTGCCGTCAACGAGACGCCATCGCGTCCGCGGTCGAAAACACGTTGCCCAAGTTGCGCCTCCAGACGGTCGATGCGCCGCAGCACCGTCGACCGGTGAATACCCAACGCCACGGCGGCCTTGTTCAGCGAACCGTGCTGACCGGCGGCAAGAAAAATTCGGAGATCGTCCCAATCCAACATCTGTTGCATTATTGCACACTAGGTAGTGAAAATATTCAGTATCGTTGCAATAACCTTCTAACCTATCCTGCCTTCGCAATTCACACACTTGATAAACCGGAGAAATGCGATGCTCGACGACGATATGAGACAAATGGTGGCAGGCACGATTTTGTGCTTTGTCGCGACGGTAAACGAGGATGGCAGCCCGAATTTATCGCCGAAGTCATCTCTTCGCGTCCACGATGATACACATTTGATGTTTGCCAATATGGCGTCGCCGGGCACGGTCCGAAATTTACGTCGGGATCCTCGTGTGGAGCTCAATTGTGTAGATATCTTTTCCCGCCGGGGATATCGGTTCGTCGGTCAGGCCGCCGTTTATTCGGGCGACGATCCCCTGTATCTGGCGCTGAAGACGGATGTTGCCGCGGAACATGGCGCCGCTATTCCGGTATACGATGCCGTGCTGGTCGAAATCCTGTCTGCGACGGCCGTTATTTCCCCTGCCTATACTTTCATAGACGGCGTCACCGAAGACGTGCTTCGCACGGCCTATTTTGGCAAATACAGTGTCGCACCCATTGGTTCGGAGGCGGCTGAATGACGCTCCGGCTCGACTACGGAAAGGTGGCGCCCGGTGCGGTGAAGGGGATGTATTCGACCAATGTCTATCTCGACGACAGCACGATCGATCAGAGGCTTCGACGGCTGGTCGAATAGCGCGTCTCGTAGATCAACGGCTGCAATTACTGCATCTGGCTCCATAGCCGACAGGCCCGCGACATCGGCGAGACGGAAGAACGGATAGAGAGCATGGCGAATTGGCGGGAACTGGATTGTTTCAGCGACGCGGAACGTGCAGCTTTCGACTGGACAGAATCCGTCACCCGAATTTCCGACGGGGTACCGTCTTCCGATCAGTTTGCAGCGCTTAACGCGTATTTCGATGACCGTCAGATCGTCGATCTGACCGCGACGGCGGCGAACATGAATCCGCTGAACCGCGTCGGGATCAGCTTCGGTCTGGAACCGCCTGAATGAAGCTCATGGGCCCCAGATCAGAACCAGCATCGGCGCCGCGACGGCGAAGGTGACGATTGTGAGCGGCAGGCCCATCCGCCAGTAATCGCCGAAGCGGTATCCGCCCGGCCCCATTACCAGAAGATTGGACTGATGGCCGATCGGGGTCAGGAAGGCGCTGGAGGATCCGATTGCCACGGCCATCAGGAAGGCGTCAAAATTCACCCCGACAATATTGGCGACGCTGACGGCGATGGGCGCCATCAGAACGGCGGTCGCAGCATTGTTAATCACCGCACTCAAAATCGCCGAGATGACCATGATCGTCACCAGCAAAACCCACAGCGGCATATCGCCCGAAAGCGAGGTGATGCTGTTGGCGATCAGTCCCGTCGCGCCTGTCGAATTTAGCGCCGCGCCAACCGGCAGAAATGCACCAAGCAGTATAATAACCGGCCATTCAACGCTCTCGTACATCTCACGCACCGGGAAAAGCCGTGTCGCTACCAGCACTAGGACCGCAGCGACAAAGGAGACGTCTATCGGAACCAGGCCAAAAACGGCGGCGGCAATCGCCGCGGCGAAGATTGCCAGCGGATAAAAGCTTTTCCGATTTGCGATTGTGATCTCGCGTGGGGCCAGCGGGAGACAGCCGAGCGAACTGAGCGATTCATATATTAGCTGCTGCGCACCCTGTATCAGGATGACGTCGCCCGCCTCGAACCGGATATGACCGATGCGGTCGCGGATCGGTTTGCCTTGGCGCGCGACTGCCAGGATGTTCACGCCGTAGCGTGAATTGATCCGGAGACCGCGCGCGGTCCGACCTTCGAGCCGGGCTCCCGGATTGACGACCGCTTCGAGGACAATCACGTCATCCGACGCCAGACTATCACTACCGAACTCTTTATCCGTTACCAGATCGAAACCAGAGCCTTCGACCGCTGCGGCGATCGCCGATGTTCCCCCTTCGATCATCAAGTGGTCGCCGGCGTGAATGCGCGTATACCAGGGCGGCGCCAGTTCTATTTCGCCGCCGCGTATGATCGCCACGACCGACACGTCGCCGTCGGCGAGGACGACCAGTTCCCGTACGGGCTTTCCGATGAGGGATGAATTTTCCGGCACGGCAAGCTCAGTGACGTACTCTTCGATCTTCATAAGATCGTCGAGTGCGGTGTCGCTGCTTTCACGGTGGGGTATCAGCCGGTAGCCGACAACGACAATGAAAACGATGCCGGCCAATGCCGCGACCGCGCCGACAGGCGCGAAGTCGAACATGCCGAAGCCGCCGCCTTCGCTGAGCGACTTGCCCATGATCTCGGCGCGGTAGCTCGAAATAATGATATTCGGCGGTGTCCCGATCAGCGTCGTCAGCCCGCCGAGCAAGGATCCGAATGCGAGCGGCATCAGGACTCGGGACGGCGGCAAATCAGCGGATTGCGCCGCACGGATCGCGACCGGGAGCATCAGCGCCAGCGCGCCGACATTGTTCATGAAGGCCGACAGGATTGCGACGGTCAGTGTCAGAGCGCCGATCTGCACAATGGGGCTTCTCGGAAGCTTGCCGATCGAGCCCGATATGATGTTGATTGCCCCTGACCGTTGAAGCGATTGGCTGATAATCAGGACGGCCGCGACAGTCACCACGGCGGCGTTGCTGAAACCCGAAAACGCCGAATTGGCGGGGACGAGCCCGCAAATAACGGATGCGACCAGCGCTCCCATCGCCACGAGGTCGTATCGCCAGCGTCCCCATGCAAACAGGATCAAAGATACAAGGATAATCCCGAAAGCGGTAAGTTGCTCGGTGGTCATGGTGGCCTGTGATGCCGTCAAAATGTCCCCACAAGCATATACACACGGAACCGGTGAGGTGCGACAAAAGGTTCATTGCATTTTTTGTGCAGCGCACTATTTTCGCGAGTGGGCCACAATCCCCCAACGGGTTGCTGCTCTTCTGTGAGGGAGAGACTTAAATGTCTGATACGTATTCGAAGCCGGACACCCGTCCGGGTAATCCATGTTTTTCATCCGGTCCCTGCGCGAAACGTCCTGGCTGGTCGGTGGCGGCGCTCTCCGACGCGTTGACCGGGCGTTCCCACCGATCATCCCCCGGCAAAGCCAAGCTGAAGGCCGTCATTGAACGGTCCAAAGCGCTGCTCGGTATCCCCGATGACTATCGTGTCGGAATTGTTCCGGCGTCCGATACCGGCGCCGTCGAAATGGCGCTGTGGTCGATGCTGGGGGCGCGCGGCGTTGATTTGTTCACCTGGGAAAGCTTCGGTGCGGGCTGGGTCAGCGATACGCTGAAGCAGCTCAAGCTCGACGACGCCCGTGTGTTCGAAGCGCCGTATGGCGACCTGCCCGACCTGGCGCAATGGGACTCGTCGCGCGATGCGGTGTTTACCTGGAATGGCACGACTTCAGGAGTCCGGGTGCCCGATGGCGACTGGATCCCTGAGGACCGGGAAGGCCTGACAATCTGCGATGCTACCTCTGCGGTCTTCGCTATGGACCTGCCGTGGTCCAAGCTCGACGTCGTTGCCTGGTCCTGGCAGAAGGTGATGGGGGGTGAAGCGGCCCACGGAATGATCGCATTGTCCCGTCGGGCGGTCGAACGGCTGGAAACCTATTCGCCGCCCTGGCCGATGCCCAAGGTATTTCGCCTGTCGTCGGGCGGCAAGTTGATCGAGGGGATTTTTAGCGGCGAAACCATCAATACACCTTCTATGATCTGTGTGGAGGATGCGCTCGACGGATTGACATGGGGCGAAGACCTTGGCGGCCTTCCGGCGCTGATTGGCCGGAGCGCGGCCAATCTGGCGGCGATCACCGTCTGGGTCGAAAATTCGGCGTGGGCCGGTTTCCTGGCGGAGGATTCTTCCCAGCGGTCGTCGACTTCGGTCTGCCTGAAGATCACCGACCCGTGGTTTGAAGGTCTTGACGGGGCTGCGCAGGCGGCAATCCCCAAGAAGATCGATGCCTTGCTCGATGCGGAGAATGCCTCCTTCGACATTAACGGATACCGCGATGCGCCGCCTGGTCTGCGTATATGGGCTGGGGCAACGGTTGAAACCGCCGACCTCGAAGCACTCTTTCCCTGGCTCGACTGGGGCTACGCAACCGTCAAGGCTCAGCTCGCCGAAGCTGCCTGATCAGGAAAATCGATATGCCAAAAGTACTCATCTCAGACAGTCTGAGCCCCCGTGCCGTTGAAATTTTCAAAGAGCGAGGAATTGATGCCGATGTAATGACCGGTATGAAACCTGACGAACTGATCGCCTGCATCGGCGAATATGACGGGCTCACTATCAGGTCGGCCACCAAAGTGACCGCCGATGTCCTCGATGCAGCGAAAAATCTAAAGGTGATCGGACGCGCCGGCATCGGCGTAGACAATGTCGATATCGACGGCGCATCCGGGCGCGGGATCGTGGTAATGAACGCGCCGTTCGGCAATTCGATCACCACCGCCGAACATGCAATCGCCATGATGTTTTCCCTTGCCCGTCAAATTCCCCTGGCGAACGCGTCGACCCATGCCGGCAATTGGGAAAAATCGAAGTTCATGGGCGTTGAACTTACCGGCAAGGTTCTCGGCATCATCGGGTGCGGGAACATCGGATCGATCGTCGCCGACCGGGCCATGGGCCTGCGGATGAAAGTCATCGCATCCGATCCGTTCCTGACGCCCGAACGCGCCGAATCCTTGGGCGTTGAAAAGGTCGACCTGGACGATCTGTTTTCCCGCGCTGAGATCATCACCTTGCATACGCCGCTGACCGATGCCACGGCGGGAATTTTGAATGCGACGAACTTTGCCAAGATGCGCGATGGTGTTCTGGTGGTGAATTGCGCACGTGGCGAACTTGTCGTCGAAGCGGATATGAAATCCGCGATCGAAGCCGGAAAAGTTGGTGCGTTTGCCGTCGATGTCTTTCCGCAGGAGCCGCCCGAAGGGTATAGCATGTTTGGGATGGAGCAGGTCGTCGCGACGCCGCATTTGGGGGCCGCGACGACGGAAGCCCAGGAAAAAGTGGCGTTGCAGATAGCCGAACAGATGTCCGACTTCCTGAATACCGGAGCCGTGACCAACGCGATCAACATGCCGTCCGTATCCGCCGAAGACGCGCCGCGCCTGAAGCCTTACATGACGCTGGGTAGGCAGATCGGCAGCCTGGCCGGTCAGGTTATCGAGTCGGGTATAAGTTCCGTTACCATTGAATATGAGGGGCATGCCGCGGAAATAAACACCCGCCCGGTCACGGCGTGCCTCCTGGAAGGCCTGCTATCGCCTTTGATGAGCGGCGTGAACATGATCAATGCGCCTATATTGGCGCGCGACCGCGACATCGACGTATCCGAGGTTCGCCATGAACGTGACAGCGAATATCAAACCCTGATCCGGTTGACCGTGGCGACGGAAAATCGTTCCCGCACCCTTGCCGGAACGCTGTTCGGTGGAGACAAGCCGCGGATCATTGAGATCAACGGCATCGCACTCGAAGCCGAACTCGGCGAAAACATGCTTTACATAATCAACAAGGACCGTCCCGGGTTTATCGGCCGTTTGGGCACTGCGCTCGGCGATGCCAAAGTCAATATTGCAACGTTCCAGCTTGGTCGTGTCGAGGAGGGGAGTGACGCGCTGGCCTTGATACAGGTCGACGGTATTCTGTCGGATGACGTGCTTGCACAGCTTCGCACGTTGCCGGACGTTGTCCAGGCCAAGGCGCTTTCCTTTTGAATGGTGCCGGTCGCGACCGGACGGCGGTATCGCCGAAATACGCCGGAAGGCGTCTCTAATACTTTTCCGTTTGCCGAACGCCCTTAAAGCCGGTACGAAAGCCGCGCTCAGGAATTCTGGATCATGACCGAACTTGAAAGAAAAGCGCTGCTGCCGGCAGGGCTCAGGGACATTCTGCCGCCTGAAGCCAGCTTTGAAGCGGACATATGCGAGACGCTGGCGGCCAGTTTTGTCAGCCATGGGTATGATCGTGTCAAACCGCCGCTTGTCGAGTTCGAAGATGGGCTGATGAGCGGCGCGGGTGCCGCCGTTTCCGGAGACACCTTTCGTCTGATGGACCCTGTATCACAGCGCATGATGGGCGTCCGGGCGGACATGACGACCCAGGTGGCGCGGATAGCGCTGACGCGTCTCAGTGACGTACCGCGACCGGTGCGTCTGAGCTATACCGGCGAAGTATTGCGCGTTCGGGGGACGCAACTTCGGCCGGAACGCCAGTTCGCGCAGGTCGGCGCCGAATTGATTGGGGCGGCAGGCGCCGAAGCCGATGTCGAAATTATTGCCATTGCGGTGGAATCTCTACGGGGAATTGGGGTGCCTGGCCTATCGGTGGATCTGACGATCCCGCCGCTGGTATCGGCGCTGTTGGGCGGGATGGAGTTGTCGGAAGACGAGCACGCTGCATTACGCGACGCCCTGGACCGCAAGGACGTCGGCGAAGTGCGGGAAAGCGGTGGTGAACACGCCGAAACGTTGTGCAGTTTGATGGCCGGCACCGGACCGGCAGCCGCTGCGCTTGAAACGCTTACGGGTCTGGCGTTGCCTGCTATTCCCGCAAACGAGCTCGTTCGCCTCAAAACCGTTATCGATGATCTTGGCCGCCGGATTCCCGATCTCGATATTACGGTTGATCCCGTGGAAAATAGGGGATTCGAGTATCATACCGGGGTGGGGTTCACGATTTTTGCGCGCGGTGAGCGCGGCGAAGTCGGAGCTGGCGGCCGATATATTGCGACGCTTGGCAGCGGCGATGCGGGAAATGACAATGGCGAACCGGCGACCGGGTTCACACTTTATGTAGACACGATCATGCGGATTCTGCCCGATCCGGTAGCGGCTCCCCGTCTGTTTGTGCCGGCGGGGTCCGACCCGACGGCGCTGGAAACGCTGCGACGCGATGGATGGGTGACCATAGCCGGCCTTGACGAAGTCGCCGACGCACAATTGGAAGCGCGCCGCCAGGGCTGTTCCCACGTCTGGGTCTCAGGCCGGCCGCAACCGCTGGAACAGGGGTAACGGTAATGACGAATGTGGCAGTCGTCGGTTCGCAATGGGGAGACGAGGGCAAGGGAAAGATCGTTGACTGGCTGTCGGAACGCGCCGATGTCGTCGTCCGGTTTCAGGGCGGCCACAATGCGGGGCACACGCTGGTCATCGATGGCAAGGTGTACAAACTGAGCCTTCTGCCGTCGGGAGTGGTGCGCGGCAAGCTGTCTATCATCGGCAACGGTGTGGTGATTGACCCGTGGGCGCTGATGACTGAAATAGCCACTCTCCGCGAACAGGGTGTCAACGTGACACCTGAGACGCTCAGAATAGCCGAAAACGCGACTTTGATTCTGCCACTGCACGGCGCCCTGGACCGGGCGCGCGAAGTGGCGCAGGGCGCGGCCAAGATCGGTACGACCGGCCGTGGAATTGGGCCCGCCTACGAGGATAAAGTAGCGCGTCGGGCAATACGAATTTGCGATCTCGCAGACCCGGAAACGTTGCCCGAACGTGTGGAAAATCTGTTGAGCCACCACAATGCGTTGCTTCGCGGGCTCGGCGCCGATGAAATTGACGGCGGTGAAACCCTGACGGCGCTGCGAGAAATATCTGACGAATTGCTGACCTACTCGGCGCCGGTCTGGCGGTCATTGGATGAAGCGTATCGCAACGGTAAACGCATACTGTTCGAAGGTGCTCAAGGCTTCATGCTCGATGTTGATCACGGCACCTATCCGTTCGTAACGTCGTCGAATACCCTTGCCGGACAGGCTGCAGCCGGAAGTGGAATTGCCGTTGGCGGCATAGGTTACGTTCTCGGCATTACTAAAGCCTATACGACCCGTGTCGGATCCGGACCGTTCCCCACCGAACAGGAGAACGATATCGGCCGATTTCTCGGCGAGCGGGGACATGAGTTCGGGACGGTAACGGGTCGCAAGCGGCGGTGCGGCTGGTTCGATGCTGTCCTTGTCAGACAGTCAGCAAAAATTGGCGGCATTCACGGTATCGCGCTCACGAAACTCGACGTGCTTGACGGTATAGGCGATCTGAGCGTGTGCGTCGGATACCGCCACAACGGCGTGGACTACGACTACCTTCCCGCAGCCCGGAATATTCAGGCCGGAATAGAGCCGGTCTTTGAAGTGCTTGAGGGTTGGGAGGAAAGTACGCAAGGCGCGCGAAACTGGGCCGAACTGCCTGCCGCGGCAGTGAAATACGTTCGTCGTATCGAGGAATTGATCGGGGTTCCTGTCGCGCTGTTGTCCACCAGCCCGGAACGTGACGATACGATACTGGTGCGGGATCCGTTCGCCGGCTGACGAATGGGGCGGCCGTTTGTTCGTTAGACAGCATCAAGCCCTTTTCTTTCAAAGGGTTGAACTATTTTATTGTTAACGAAACGTTCGTTACTCGACCCTTAAAATGCTCTGTCAATCGTCGCTTAACGACGACGGAGTATTGAGTTGGACGGACAGCCGGCTATGTCGGAAGCAGAACTGGAAACGGAAGTGGGCGACGACGAAGTTGTCCTCGCTGAACGGTTTCGTATTCTTCCCGGGTCGCCGATCCCCGAACTCAGTACGCCAGGTGCGAAAGCCTATGTCGCCCAGAATCTGAAAAACCCGAACGAGTTGGTTTTTGCCCGGATCGCCGGCCTTAATCAGCGTTTCATTTCGAGTCAGGCGCTTCACGACAGCGAGACTTATGAAATCGGAGAGTTCCTGACGCGAGAGCGAGCGCAGGACCGAATCTCCTGGCAACTCTTCGTATACCTTGTCGGAAGGTCCATTTTCTCTCCGCCACGAGCCTGCATTTCCCATGCATCCACAAAACTGAAAAGTCCTGAACATGCTCGAAACGAGTATCTATTTTTGGCGCAGCCTGAGGCTAGGT
>Ga0209403_10007991_pt1 | contig 10286 bp, 9 predicted proteins | sample ArcticOcean_MG_C_8_FD_187440 | JGI IMG/M metagenome (GOLD analysis project Ga0209403, IMG submission 187440) | Marine microbial communities from western Arctic Ocean - ArcticOcean_MG_CB11_86 (SPAdes) (version 2) | ecosystem: Environmental > Aquatic > Marine > Oceanic | place: Arctic Ocean...
TAAAGTGAGATAGTTATAAACGTAATTACAGCATACAGATATCCATATAAAAAAAATAAAATAATAATAACAAGAATAATTTCAATAAAGGTCGGGACAACATTAAATAAAACGTAACGCATTAAAAAATCAATCCCTTTCGTACCTCTATCAATAAAACGACTGAGTCCTCCGGTTTGTCTAGAAAGATGAAATTGTAAGGAGAGTGAGTGAAGATGTTTAAAAATTGTAAGAGCAACATTTCTTATTGCATTTTGTGATACTTTAGAGAAAAAAGCATCTCGCATTTCTCCAAACATAAAAGCAGCAACTCTTGCAATCCCATAAGAAATAATAAGCGCAATTGGAATAATCATTAATAAATTTATACCGTCACTTAAATCATTTAAAGAATCTACTGAACGACCTAATATCAAAGGGGTAAATACACTCGCAACCTTCGCTAAAATCATACAAATGAAAGCAATAATAACTCTTAATCTTAAATCTTTTCTTTCTGCGGGCCATAGAAAGGGGAAAAGTAAACTAATCGTCTTTAAGTAAGTGTTTTTTGATTTCATGAGATTAGGATTATAATTGTCTCTATTATATTATATATAGGTGTTAAAACTATGAACACAACTAGTTAATCTAATCTAAAAAAATTAAATTAAAATTACTTAATGGAAAATTTTTTTTATTTCATTCCTAATAATTATATTTTGTTAATACTCGTTATTATGTTTTCAGGATTTATTAGAGGTTTCTTAGGCTTCGCATCTGGACTCATTACAATACCCATACTTTCCTTATTATATTCTCCTATATTTGCCATGGTTTTTAATATTGTTTTGGAAATTCCTGCTACAATTTATTTAACTTACGTAGGTTCTAAATCATGTAAATTTAAAGAAATCTCACCTATGTTTTTTTCGATGCTCATCACAATCCCTATTGGTACTATTTTTTTAATTTCTATTGATGAACAAATAATTAGAATTATTATGTCTATATTTGTTATTTTTTTTGTCATCCTCATAGCAAGTGGATGGCGATTAAAAGCAGCAATCACGAAATATGTATTAATAATAACGGGAATCATTAGCGGACTTCTGCAAGGCATTACAGGGATGAGAGGTCCTCCCTTCGCTACAATTCTTCTCTCAAAAGGAGATGAAAATAATGTGACAAGAGGAAATATTCTCATTATGTCTAGTGGAATTGTAATAAGTGCTATTTGCAGTATGTACTACTTTAATCTCTTCGCAAAAGAAATTTTATTAACAGGAATGATTACATCTCCCTTATATATTCTAGCATCATACATTGGCTCACGTTTTTATAATTTATCGGGCAATCAATATTTTAGGAATACATCTTTATTAGTTTTAATAATAATTGGAATTATAACACTCCTCAATGCATTTATTAATAATTAAAATGTTTTGGATAAAAATTTTAAAAATTTATAATGAGTAATTAAAGAAATGGCTAGAAATTCAAAGTATTAATTATTAGCTCGCTCAAGTGCTTGCTCAAGATCCTCAATCAAATCATTTGCATCCTCTATTCCAATTGACAAACGTAAAAGGTTTGGATGAACAGGAAAATCTGGACCAGAAACAGTAGCTCGATGTTCGATTAAACTCTCAACACCTCCTAATGATGTGGCAGGATAAAATACATTACAAAAACGTGTGACATCTATAGCGGTCTGTTCGCTACCCTTTACAATGATCGACATCATGCCACCATAAAGACCTTCAGTTTGAACTTTTTGTACTTCATGTTCTGGATGATTTAACAATCCTGGATAAAGGACACTCTGGATGAATTTATGTCCATTAAAATAATTGGCAATTTGAAGAGCATTTTCAGTGGATCTTTCAACTCGAAGAAATAATGTACGCATGCCTCTAATCAGTAAAAATGCATCAAAGGATTGTAGTACTGTTCCCTGTAGCTTTCTGATTAGCCTGATATCTTCCCAATATAATCCTATATCCCGAACAGATAGAGCACCTGCTGTCAAATCAGAATGACCATTTAAATATTTTGTTGCTGAATGCATTGAAATATCTGCACCAAAATTTAATGCCCTTGTTGCACAAGGAGGTGTTCCCGTACAATCAGTCAGAAGCTTTGCCCCATGCTTGTGAGCTATGTCAGCGGCCTTTCTTATATCGGTTATTGCCCAATCAGGATTATTCGGTGTTTCAGCCCAAACTAAAGAGGTATTCTGATTAATAACCGCACTTAATTCATTAAGATTTCCAGCTTCATAATAGGAAACTCTCAAACGACCTTTTTTTTCATATGTTTTGAATTGTTGTAATACTCCGTGATACATAGCCTTCGGGACTACTACATGTGATTTTTCTTCAAGATGATCTATCACTGCTGTTGCAGCTGACATGCCAGATGAAAAAAGTAGAGTGTCTTTTGCTTCTTCTAGATCAGCTATCATTGCCTCAGCATGTGATGTTGTTTCGTTGCCATCTCTCTTATACCAATAAGGCTTTCTTGTTTCATAATTTTCATCTCTTGCGAATGTCGCTGAGGATTGTATTGGTGGAATTATTGCTCCCGTTTCACGGTCAATATATCTCAGCGCTTGAGCAACTCTAGTTTTAGCAGAAAGTTTTTGATTAGATTTAGTCATTTTTTTAAAAGCCCTTTTGTTTAGTTACCCCAACAAAAATTTTTGTAATTAAGAAATTATTGTTCAACATTATTTTCTAGATATTCCAAGATACTATTAGTGCCTCCCAAAACTGTTTCAAATTACTTAATACTAATAGTTCCATCCATCTTATGACTAATATCTAAACCTGAATGTATAGATAAAGTCATTTCTAAGTTCACTTCACTTCCAATGTTTAACTTTCCTTCTTTAAGTGCATTTTTAATTTCTTGATCTATGATTTGCTGTGACTTAATTCCTATTTTCTTTAAAAATCTTCTTATTTCTAAATTTAAATTTTCTTCATCCATCTTAACCTCCCAATATATTAGTTTATTCTATATCAAATTTATAAAATAATTTTTTAATTTTAATTTTTTTATTTATTATATAGAAAATTCACACATATTGACCAGCAACATAACCTGACGACCAAGCCCATTGAAAATTATATCCCCCCAAATGTCCTGTCACATCTACAACTTCTCCAATAAAATACAGTCCTTCGTTTTTTTTTGACATCATTGTTTTAGAGGAAAGTTCTTTAGTGTCAATTCCCCCCAAAGTCACTTCTGCAGTACGGTATCCCTCTGATCCGGTTGGTTTGATTATCCAGTTATTAATAGAATCAGCAATTTTGATTATTAATATTTTAGACATATCAGCAATCCTGCCCGAAATTTTTAAATCACCACAAATCATTATTGCCAAACGCTTAGGAAGTAATTCATTGAGAATAGAGCTAATCTCTTGCTTTGGATTAATTTTTTTTTTATGTTGCAAAAAATTAAATGTATTTTCATTTGGTGACAAATTTATTTTTATTTCTTTCCCCAATTTCCAATAGGAGGATATCTGTAATATTGATGGTCCACTTAATCCTCGATGTGTAAATAACATACCTTCTTCAAATTCTGTTTTTCCAAAAGATATTCTAGATTCAACAGATAATCCTGATAATTCTTTGCACTTTTCCAAAATTTTATCACTAAACGTCAGAGGAACAAGAGCTGGCAGAGTATCTATAATATTTATTCTAAATTGTTTTGCAATCTCATAACCAAATTTACTAGCACCTATCTTAGGTACAGATAGTCCGCCTGTAGCAATAACCAATGATTCACTTTGATAATCTATATTTTTTGTTTTAACGGTAAAAAAATCTGATTTATCTACAGAATCAATTGATGTTTCACTTTTTAATATAACATTAGCCTGCAAACATTCAGACTTTAACATATCTATTATTTGTTGAGCACTTTCATCACAAAATAATTGACCCAATTTTTTTTCATGAAATTTAATTCGATGTTTATTCATAAGATCTATAAAATTTTGATGTGTATATTGATTTAAGGCTGAAATTATAAAACTTGGATTAAACGATATAAATTTTTTTGGATGAGAATAAATATTAGTAAAATTACACCTACCTCCTCCTGAAATTCTAATTTTTTCTCCAATTTTTTTAGCATGATCTAAAAGGATAACTTTTCTCCCTCTTTTACCTGCTTCTATAGCGCACATCATACCTGCCGCTCCAGCTCCAATAATTATAACATCAAATTTTTGTTCCATAAATATTTTTAAATTTACAAAATACTATAATTGTTATTATTTATTTTAAGTACAAAAATATCAAATAAAAAAAATTAAATAAAAGTTTCTTGATTTTTCTTAATAAAGGTTAAAAAATAAATTCAATCAATATCATTGAAAACTATATTGCAATACTAACTATTTTTTTCATCACTGTGGGCAATGCGACTTTATTAATATTGTTTATGTTTAGCCATTTCTGTTCTTTAAAGTTATTTTTTTTAACTTTTATATAAAAAACTTCTGCCTCTAAATCAAAGTGGCTAAATGAATATTCTACAATCCCCCTTGAAAGCATTTTATTTTTTATTTTTTTAATTACTTTATCATGCAATAATTTATTTTTATTTACTACCCAAATATCATTAGGAACTTCCAACATAGATGGCAGCATCCCTTTAGAAGGCCGCTTTCTAACAAGAATTTCATTTTCCTCATTATGCAAAATATATGCTCGTGAATATTTTTTTCTTTTTTGAATTTTAGATTTTATTTTTTTAGGGATAACATTTTGAAGATTTTTTTTATAAGATATGCACCTTGATTTAATTAAACAATTAATACAATCAGGATTTCTTGGTAAACATATACTGGATCCATAATCCATAAATGCTTGAATCAAATTTGTTGAATGATTTTTAGAAATAAATAAATTTGATTTTTCTTTTAATTCTGACTTAATTTTAATCAAAGGAAGTTGAAGACAATAAATTCGTGCTAAGATTCTTTCTATATTTGCATCAAGTGGCATTACAGCTTGATTATAAGCAATACCCATAATTGCTTTTGCCGTGTATTCTCCAATTCCAGGAAGTGAAATGAGCTCTTCATAATTATCAGGAATTCGACAGTTAAAATTTTTCTTAATAATCTTTATCGCTTTTAATAAATTTGTAGCGCGTGAATAATAGCCTAATCCTGACCAAAAACTTAAAATAGTACTCTCAGAAATTTTAGCCAGAGCTTCAATAGATGGCCATTTTATAATAAATTCCTCAAATCGAGATTTTACGGTCCCCACAGTTGTTTGTTGCAACATATATTCACTTACAAAAATATAATATGGACTGGGGAGAACGTTGCTTCCAAGCTTCCTCCAAGGTAAATCTCTTTTATTTTTCTTATACCAATTAAGAAAAGTAGATTTAATCATTTTTTCTTTGTTATTTTTTAAAAAATTCATAACTTAACTTATTGATATCATAATTTAAAAATATAGTGTCAACCAATCAAAATGAAAGTAAAGCCAGAAAAACCTAATCGAAATTTTGTCCCAGTTTCCATAGCTGATTCTCTTAAAACAATTAATAACAAATTCTTATATAAATATGGAAAACTTGATTTTACCATACATTCCAAATGGGCCGATATTGTAGGGAAATTTTTTGTCAATCATTCAGAGCCACAAAAGATTACCTCTGTTGCAAACTCAGTCAATGATTCGGGCGAAACAATCTATGATCGATATTTACATGTAAACGTATCTCCAGCTGCGGCTTTAGAATTCCAGCACTTTCAAGACAAGATTATTGAGAAAATAAACTCCTATTTTGGTTATAAAGCAATTAAAGGAGTAAAAATCTATCAGCACTTCCAACAAAAACGTAATACTCAGGAAGTGAAAAAAAACCTTAATTTAATTACTCGAGAAAAAAATAAAAGTGAAATCAAAAAATCAACTCCGAATCTATCTAACAAAAATTTAGAAGAATCTATTGTTAATTTAGGATTATCCATTACAAACGAGGAATAATAATGAAAAATATATATAATTTTTTTACATTAATATTGTTTATGATTTTTTTCTGCTTTACAGTAAGTGGATTTACAATTCTAGATATTGCTGATGATGATTTTGTTATAGGCATTGAAAATGCACCTATTACGATCATTGAATACTCTTCTCTATCTTGTAGTCATTGTGCTAGTTTTCACAATGATACTCTAGCAGATTTAAAAACGGAATTCATCGATACAGAAAAGGTAAGGTTTGTTTTTCGTGATTTTCCCTTTAATTATCCAGCATTATTAGGCAGCATGGTTCTTCAATGCATTCCTGGAGATGTACGATATGACTATATGAACGCTCTTTTTCAACTCCAACCTACTTGGGTGCTAAGGGATAATGACAAAACAATTCAAGAGCTCTATAAGATAATGCAAAGTGGCGGCATGACTAAAGAAGAATTTGAGTCGTGCATTTCCAACAAAGAGTTAGAAGAAAAAATTCTTCAGGGTGTAATTAATGCACAAAATGAATTTAACATTCGCTCCACACCGTCATTCTTAATTAATGGTATGCTCGTGGAAGGCAACAAAACTATAAAAGAATTTAGACAAATCATTGATAAAATATTATCAGAATAACTGATGATAAAGTTCAAGAAGTTACGTGTCAAAGGCTTTAAATCATTTGTCGAACCAACTGAAATTGTTATTGAAAATGGACTAACAGGCATTGTAGGTCCTAACGGATGTGGTAAATCTAATTTAGTTGAAGCTTTCCGCTTTGTCATGGGTGAGCTATCACCAAAACAAATGAGAGGAGGTGAATTAGACGATGTAATTTTTAATGGTACAGCTAATCGACCTGCTTGGGATATTGCTGAGGTGACTATTGATCTTGATAATTCTGAAAGAAACGCTCCTAGTCTTTTTAATGAAAGCGATGAAATTGAAGTTACCCGGAGAATTTGGCGTGGCGAGGGATCTGAATATAGAGTAAATGGGAAGGAAGTAAGGTTAAAAGACGTTCAACTATTATTTGCTGACGCCTCAACTGGAGCAAGATCCACTTCTATGGTTAGCCAGGGAAGAGTTGGGGCTATCATCGCAGCAAAACCTGAGCAGCGTAGAAATCTTTTAGAAGAAGCTGCAGGCATCACAGGATTGCGTTCCCGACGGCATGAAGCTGAATTAAGGTTAAATGCTGCAGAAACTAATCTGGAACGTGTTAAAGATGTTCTAAAAACACAGGACGAGCAATTAGAAATCTTAAATAAACAATCTAAGCAAGCAACAAGGTATAAAAATATACAAAAAGACATTACCCGAGCAAGAGCAACTGTTTTTTATCAAAAATGGCAAATAGAAAAAGAAAAATTAGAAGAAACAAATAAAAAATTTAATCAACAAAATAATTTAGTTGCGGATCAAACTAAAACTGTTGCCTCTACTAATGTTGAGTATGAAAAAATTCAACAATCTCTTCCAGATATGCGTATGGAAGAAAATAAAATTGCATCTCAATTACAGCGCAATACAATTGACTACGATAATCAAGAAAAAGAAATTGAGCGTGCTAACTCAGCTGTTGATGAAATTCAAATTCGTATTGAACAAATTAAAAGTGACAATGAAAGAGAACAATTTTTATTCACTGATGCTGAAGAAAACCTATTGCGTGTGCAAGATGAAAAATCAATATTAGAAAAACAACAAGGAGATCTATTTGTTGAAGAAAGTTCATTAGAAATAAATTCTACAACTAATCCAAAAAACAATAATCCTATTATTGATTATTTAGATTTTGAAGACGGTTATGAAAAGGCATTAGCAGCAGTATTTTCAGATGAATTAATGGCTTCTATAAATGAAGAGCAATCATCTTACTGGAGATCTCTTGATAGTAAAAACATCCCCTCTTTCCCTGATGAAATTACTCCTTTTACAAAATTAATAAAAACCCCAGATAATCTTAAAAAACGCTTAGACTATATTGGTTTAATCCATCAAAAAGAAGATGTTTTAGAACTTCAAAAAAACCTCTCAGATGGACAAATATTAGTTAGCGAATTGGGTGAGATATGGAGATGGGATGGATTTATATCAAAAGGTAAACAAAGTGCATCCTCTAAAGCAATTTTAGAACAATTAAAAAACAGAAGATTAAAACAGTTATCAGCAGAAGAAAAGCAATGGCAAGATACTATGCTTACTGCTCAAAAAAGAATTGATGAATTAAAAGAGCGTCAAGTAACTCTAGGCCAGGAATTAAATAAAATGCAATCAATGCCAGAAAATATTTCTTCTGAAAAAAATCGCCTACAAAATTTAATCAAAGAGGATAAAGAGGCTTATGATTTAATTACTAACAAGCTTCGTGATACTGAACATCACGCAAATGAAAAAAATAAAAAATTGAAATTAGAAGAAGTAAAGCTAAATGAAATACGAGAAGAAAAGATTCGTATTGAAGGTATTGTGGGGACTATAAAAGAAGCTATACATCTTTTAACAGATCAAGTTCGCGAAAGATTAAGTATTGGTATGAATCAATTATTTGAGATAGCTGAAATTGATATTAGCAAAACCTTAGCATCTTTAGAAGATCTAGAGAAAAAATTAGAACGCCTTATTAATGAGCAAGATAGATTGGGGGGGGTTAATCTTTTGGCAGAAAAAGAAGCAACTGAACTAGAAGAAAAAGTCAGTGCAATTAAAATAGATCAAGCAGATCTATTGGCCGCTATTGCAAAACTTCGCGAAGCTATTGACACACTGAATACTGAAGGACGTCAAAGATTACTTGCGTCTTATGGTGTCGTAAATGAAAACTTTCAAAAATTATTTGTACAACTTTTTGGAGGAGGAAAAGCTTACTTAAAATTTACTGATGAAAGCGACCCTCTAAAAGCAGGATTAGAAATATATGCCAGTCCACCTGGAAAAAAATTACAAAACTTAACTTTAATGTCAGGCGGAGAACAAGCTTTAACAGCTCTTTCTTTGTTATTTGCGGTTTTTATGTCGAACCCTGCCCCTATTTGTGTTCTTGATGAGGTTGATGCTCCATTAGATGATACAAATGTGGATCGTTTCTGCTCTTTAGTTGAAGAGATCGCTCAAACTTCAATGACTAAATTTCTAGTTATCACTCATCACCGTATGACAATGGCTAGGGTTAATAGATTATTTGGTGTTACAATGCCTGAAAAAGGTGTATCACAAATAGTCTCTGTAGATTTAGAGAAAGCAATTCAAATTAGAGAAAATGAATAATGAAACCCACAAAATCAATGAACTTAGGGATAAAATTGGGCATATTGAAAACAGACAGCTAAACAAATCCCAACCCAAAAAACAAAGTAATGCTAGCTTTGGCTTTAAAATAAGCACGGAATTGGTTTCAGCTCTAGTCGTCGGAGTTGGTATAGGTCTAATTGTGGATAAATACATGGGAACTAAACCTTTTGGATTAATTATTTTCTTTATATTTGGTGCATTTGCTGGAATTTTGAATATATATCGTGTAATGCGTCGCATTGAAAAGCAACAATAAATTATTTAACAGACATTAATTAATGGCATCTACAGACGGACATAGCGGTACAGAGAAACATAGCCCTCTTGAGCAATTTGAAATTTCACCGTTTATCCATTTTGAAACTAGTATTGGTGATTTAGCTTTTACGAATTCGTCTCTAACAATGGTAATAACAGTAATTGCAATTATTTTATTTTTAACTCTTACTGTTAATACTCGCTCAATTATTCCTTCACGTATGCAAATAATGTCTGAGATGAGTTATAATTTCATCGCGCAACTTTTAAATGACACAGTTGGAGACCAAGGAAAAAAATATTTCCCTTTTGTTTTCGCTATCTTTATGTTTGTTTTAATTGGCAATATGGTTGGGATGATACCGTATAGCTTCACATTCACCAGTCACATAATTGTAACCTTTGCTCTTGCAGCTGTTGTTTTTATCGGAGTAACAGTTTTAGGCTTTATGAAACATGGTTTACATTTTTTTTCTTTTTTTATAGTTCCGGGCTTGCCATGGTACATGCTACCTATCTTGATTCCAATTGAGGTAATATCCTACTTGGCTCGACCAATAAGTTTGTCTGTAAGGCTTTTCGCTAATATGTTAGCAGGCCATACATTACTAAAAGTCTTTGCTGGTTTTGTTCTACCTTTAGGTATTATAGGTGTTGTACCTTTAGCCTTTATTGTAGCTCTAACTGGTTTAGAAATATTAATCGCTTTTTTGCAGGCGTATGTATTCGCAATATTAACTTG
>Ga0209403_10007993_pt1 | contig 10283 bp, 6 predicted proteins | sample ArcticOcean_MG_C_8_FD_187440 | JGI IMG/M metagenome (GOLD analysis project Ga0209403, IMG submission 187440) | Marine microbial communities from western Arctic Ocean - ArcticOcean_MG_CB11_86 (SPAdes) (version 2) | ecosystem: Environmental > Aquatic > Marine > Oceanic | place: Arctic Ocean...
TGTGGCCCCGGAGGCGCGGTCATGGTCGAAGGGCCCGATTTGGGTGTAGAGGGTGGCGTTGAGCGCGTGGCTGATGCGCCGGGTGGCGGTGTTCAGGGCTGCAGGGTCAGCGCTTTGCGCTTTGCCCATCATCGCCTCGGCGGCTTTTCTGAATCGGGCGGCCGCTTTGAGGGCGGGTTCCAGGTCGAACGTGGTGGCCGCGCGCTTTTTGAGATCGCCGAGGGCGCTGTCAACGACACTTGCCGTTGCGCGCGGGTCGAGCGGGAAGCGATCGGCGGTGCAGAGCTCCAGGAGCGCGGCGGCGTAGAGACGGGTGTGCTCAGTGAGAAGTTCGCGATCCATCTTGTCGAGGGTGTCGGCCGGATTGTGCCAGTACTCGGGGAAGCCGCTATCGGGGTGGTCTTTTTGGAGGTCGGGCGCATCGGGTGGCAGGACCGGCAGGAACGAGAACGAGGGGACCCCCACTCCCCAGAAGGACTGGTCGGCCATCTTACGCGGGTTATCTGGCGTTGTTTCCTGACCGCCGATGCGGCTGACGGCGTCCTTTACCCAGGACGAGATGTCGGCCGTGCAGAAGGGCCGGTAGATGGTGCACTGGCGGCAGCCGGGCTGGTCGATGTTGAGGTAGGCGGCGCAGTTGTCTCGCAGTTCCTCGAACATGTGGTCTGAATACCAGGTTGAGCCCGAAAAGCGCCCGTGGGAGTGGCCGTTCCACCAGGCGACGCGGAGGCCGCGCTTGATTTCGCCCCGGTGGTTGTGCATGAGGCGCGCCAGCTCCATCAGCGTGGTGTCGCCCGCGCCGTTGTCATTGGCCCCAAACTGCCAGGAGTCGATGTGGCCCGCGACGAGGACGTACTCCTCACTCCCGGATGGAGGCGGTATGGTGGCGACCGGCATGGTGGTTTTTCGCCATTTCGTGTCTGTCTGGGCGTGGATACGGAGTTTGACCTCGTTCTTGGATTTGAGGCGATCGATGAGGCCCTGGCCCTGCTCCCGCGAGAGGGTGAGAACAGGGGTAGTCGGAATCCTGCCGACGCTCTCAGGTGTGGGCGAGCCCCAGACGGTTGAGACGGTCATCTCGTGGGTATAGCCCATGTTGACATAGACCTGGCCAATGGCTCCGGCCTGCTCGAAGGCATAAAAGCGCCCGGGTGAGAGCATTCGATCGGCGACGATGATTCGCCCGGCCACGGGACCCTTGGGCGCCAGGGCATCGCCCACGTAAACGGCGTCGCCGGTGACGCCCGCCTCGCCGGTCGATGCGCCGAAGACGGCGGTGATGGCGAGGATGTGCTCTGGGGCATCACCCAGAATGTCGAGCGATGCTTTGCCGGGGATACTAATCAGGGCGTCGAACTCGTGGACCGTCACGTCAATGCCGAGCGCCCGGAGTTCGGTGGCGATGTAGTCGACGGCCTGGGCCTCGCCGAGGGTTCCGGTGTAGCGCTCCCACTGGCAGATGGCTTCGAGGTTTTTCCAGAGAATATCTGTGCTGACTTCGGTTGAGATGGACATGAAGACTCCTTGGGGTTCCCGGAAATATTTTTCCGCGCGATTCTCTTTAAGTGTCTGTTGACGGATACCCACATTTTACTTGTTTAGAGGGATTGAAGTGATGGTTAAGCGGTTAGATCCTTCAACGATTTTGAGAGCTCGTCTCGTTCATCTTCCGGTAAGTCTACTTTAAGGCCTACTGTCCAAGACGAATCCTCATCGTCTCCCTTATTCGTCCAGGCAATCACCACTTTGTCCCAGTGATATACCTTGTTGTTGATCTTTATTGAAATGCCGAATTTGCCCTTTGAGTCCGGTTTGTTTGATACGGAGAGCAGAAGGCCACCCGCCGAAACATTGAGAAGGGTTGCCGGGGAATCGGATAGCGCCGGGACATCCACTACTCCCGGTACTGCGAAACGGAGAAATTGGCGCTTATTTTTAACGGAGCTTTCCTCCTCCGCGCTATCGTTATCTCGGGATTCCTCGAATCTGGATTGCTGTTTATTATTTTCCCGTATCATGTCGGCAAGCTGAAAAACGATAGCGGTAGCGATGGTGGGGTTTTCCTGAATCAATAAATGTAAATGCTCCTTCTTCATCGAGAGGAAGGTAGTGTCCATGTTGGCAATGGCTGTCGCGGAGCGACCCTCGGAGCCGAAAAGAGCAATTTCCCCGAACGATTTTTTTTCGCCAAGAATGGCGAGCCGCACTTCATCCGGCGCTCCGTGAGATTTTATAATATTGATTTCCCCATCCACAATTATGTAAAGGTGCTCTGCGGGGTCACCCTCGTTAAACAGAATATGGCCGGATTGGTAGGTTACTTCCGCTGAGATATTGGTCAGGATCTTAAGCTGCTCGGGCGTCATGGCCTCAAAAAGGTTGATCGTTTTGAGAAAGAGCGCTTTTTCGATTGAGGAGAGCATACTGAGGACTCCTATCCTGTATATATATGCATCGAAAGATGATGCCAACAAAAGTTCTTATGCTAGCCTCAGCAAGACCGTCGCTCTAATATTCCAGTACATCAACAGGAATTTATCATTTTCTCGGATTGAATCAAACAGAAGAGATTATAAACTAGCCGGAATAGTCCGTTTTTCAATGGAGAGGAGGCTGGAAGCGCATGGTTGAAAGAGCTGCAGCGCTTCTCAGAAAAGAGCAAATAGAGAGGATGAAACAAAATCACCGTCCGAGCGGGAGGGAGAAGTGGGGAGTCCGCGTATGATCCCCCTCCCGTACCGAACGGCGAGTCGAAATTCGCTTCCACGATCCAACTGCTTGGTACAAGATGCAACTGTTATGTACAACTCCAAAGAAGACCTGCAAATTCCAAACAATTTGTGAATAAAAAGAGAAGAATGACTGGAATTTTAATGCGAATTGGGGATGCGTTTTCGTAATGATTGCGCTTAGTAGGGTCGTGACACCGTCATTTTTTTCCTCACACAGTTTGTTCGACCTTGAAGGGGGCAAAGCCTGGCTATGCTGAGGTAGTTGATTTTTAGATATTTCAAATAATCGAACTCAAGAAGAATAGAATTGAATAGTCAGCGAAGCAGAAAAAAAGAAAATCAAATCAAGATTTCTTGATTAATACCTTTCACGTTTGCTCTCCATATCGAGGCCCTTTTAATTTAGATGCTTATCGAAGTGGGGCACTTCTTTGATATTAAGAGATTTCAATATACGATATATGTTGGCGTTTGGAATTGACGAAGTAATTTGTCTTGAATAGTATGCGATCCTCTTGAAGGGGAAATCATTTTTTAGAAAAATTGAAATTCCTTCGTCAGTCACACCGAGGTGCGGTAATTTCTGAAGTTTCGATGTAACTCTTCCACGGGGGCCGATGAGCGCCCCCAATTTTAGATTTTCCATGGCCTGCGGATTTAATGATTCGCTGCCCTATTTTTCAACAAGGAGAAATTTCTGATGGCCTTTGAAATCCCCAAGCTGGATTATGCTTATGATGCACTCGAGCCTCATATCGACGCCAAAACGATGGAAATTCATCACAGCAAGCACCACGCCGGTTATGCGACAAATCTGAACAATGCCATCGCGGGAACGGATCTCGAGGGTAAAAGTATTGAGGACATACTTTCCAACCTCTCAAGCGCACCCGGCGACAAAAAGGGTGCGATTAACTTCAACGGCGGCGGATTCGACAACCACTGCATCTACTGGAGCAACATGAGCCCAAACGGCGGTGGCGAGCCTAATGGCGCCTTGGCCGATGCCATCGGAGATTTCTCAGCTTTCAAAGAAAAATTCTCTACCACGGCGGCACCCATCCAGGGGAGCGGCTGGTGCTGGTTGTGCACGAAAGCAGGCTCCGGCGCAGTCGAGGTCAAGGCGATGCCGAACCAGACCAGCGTTCGTACCGAGGGTTATGTGCCTTTGCTCGGCATTGATGTCTGGGAACATGCCTATTACCTCAACTACCAGAACCGTCGTCCCGACTACATCGCAGCCTGGTGGAGCGTCGTGAACTGGGACAACGTGGCCGAGCGGTTTGCAGCAACGAAGTAACAGCAACCCTATTAATTTTTTAAGATTGCTCCTCAATGGACCAGCATGGATAAAGGAAAATAAGATGTCGTTGAACGTAGGAGATGTTGCGCCTGATTTCGAATTGCCTCAAGCGCAGAACGCTGGCGATAAAATTAAGCTAAGTGATTACCAGGGCAAGAAGAATGTCCTTCTTTGCTTCTATCCTTTCGATTTCTCGCCCGTTTGCAGTGAGCAGCTTCCCGCTTACTCTGCCCAGGCGGATCGTTTCGAGAAAGCGAATTGTGAGGTGCTAGGCATCAGCGTGGACAGCCCATTTGCCCATGCCGCATGGGCTGAATCGGCCGGAATTCAGTTTCCGCTTTTGAGTGATTTTTTTGGAAAAGGCACGGTCGAGGCCTACGGATTGAAGCACGAAAAAGGCTTCAGCAATCGGGCGGTAATTCTTGTCGACAAGGAAGGTAAGGTGGTTCACACCGAGGTGACGGCAGCTCCACCCGAATTGCCAGATGATGAAAAGCTGTTCAAAGCGCTTGAGCAGTTAAGCTAACGCTGAACTTAAAAAATACTCCGGTGCGGACTAGTAGTCCCGTGCCGGAGTTTTTTTGTCTTGATGGCTACCTGCCGGGGGGGCCGAGCCCTGAAAAAAAATTATAAATTAGGGCTACCGGCAGAGTGCAAAGTATTGTATAAAAATGAGTTTCATGTACGGATTACTTTTGGACGGTAGAATATCTGGGAATTTATTATGTCAGACATTGTGAACGAGATTCGATCTGATGAAGTGAGTGTTTCGATCGAATTATTCCCCCCTAAAACTCAAAAAACGTCCGCGCAGCTCAAAGAAGAAATCGGACGGATACACGAGGGGATGCGCGTGGCGTTCACCTCGGTGACATACGGCGCGGGCGGCGCAACCCAGGACGGGACCTTGAGTCTCGTTCTTGACTTGGCGAAGCGCTTTCCGGGCCGAGTGGTCGCGCACCTTACGTGTGTTGGCGCCGATGATAAAATATTCTCGGAGCTTCTTTCGACCTATCGTGAAAATGGAATGACCGACATCATGGCTCTTCGCGGCGATCTTCCGGAGGGAATGAGCCGCGAGCAGGCGGTGGTCGGTGGCTATCGCCATGCGATTGATCTCGTTCGCTGGCTGCGGGAGTTGGGGGAGGTCTCCTCGATAGGCGTGGCCTGCTATCCGGAGGGGCACCCGGAAACAGCGGACAAAGCACAAGACATCGATCATTTTGCGGCCAAGGCAGAAGCTGGTGCAGATTACGCCGCAACGCAGTTTTTCTTCAACAACAGCGACTACTTAAGCTTTATCGATGAGTGCGGTAAAAGGGGTGTTGAGATTCCGGTAGCGCCGGGTATTCTGGCGGTTCGCGATGTCGAGCAAGTGGTTCGGTTTGCTGGCATGTGTGGAGCGAGTGTGCCGAAAAGGGTGATTTCAGAGTTGTCGCCCTATCGTGACGACCCCGAGGGATTCAAGGAAAAATCCGCCGACTTGGCTGCGGCACAAATACAAGAGCTGATTGACTCGGGTGTGAAGCATTTCCATCTTTACAGCCTGAATAAATCTGACATCGTGCTTCGTGTTGCCGATCGATTGGGCTTGCGTCGCTAGGCCCCCAGGTCGAATCACTCAATCGGGGCGGGCAGGTCCGATTTTCCCATCAGGTAGCTATCCACCCCACGCGCGCAGGATCTTCCCTCGGCAATGGCCCAGACTATGAGCGATTGTCCCCGCTGCATGTCGCCCGCCGTGAAAACGCCGGGAACGCTTGTCATCCAGTTTTCATCTCGCTGAACGTTGCTCCGCTCGGTAAGCACGACTCCCAATTGTTCAAGCATTCCCTTTTTCTCGGGTCCGAGAAAGCCCATCGCGAGAAACACGAAATCCGCCGCCATCTCTCTTTCGGAGCCGGGAACATCCTCGAAGCTCATCCGACCGTCATCGCTTCGCTTCATTTCCACGTCCACGACGTTGATCTTCTTCAATACGCCGTTTTCTCCGATAAATTCCTTGGTGGAGATGGAGTAGAGACGCTCGCCCCCTTCCTCGTGCGCTGAGGAAACCCGGTAAATGTTTGGGTAAAGAGGCCAGGGGTTTGCCGCCTCGTCCCGTGTCTCAGGGGGCTGGGGGAGTATTTCGAGTTGATGAATCGATACCGCCCCCTGACGGTGAGCAGTGCCCAGGCAGTCGGCGCCGGTGTCTCCGCCTCCGATGATTATGACGTGTTTGTCCTTGACGTTGATTTGCTCGTCCATCGGCACATCAACGCCGCTGCAGATTTTGTTCTGCACGGAAAGATATTCCAGGGCGAAATAGACACCTTTGTTCTCCCGGCCCGGAATTGGAAGGTCACGCGGAGCCCGCGCGCCGCCGGAAAGCACAATGGCGTTAAACTCCTCGCGGAGTTTCGCTGAGGTGATGTCTATTCCCACGTGATAATTAGTTTTGAAAACCACCCCTTCGTCTTCCATCAGCTTGATACGCCGGTCCAGGACCTTTTTTTCCATCTTGAATTCCGGGATGCCGTAGCGCATCAAGCCACCGGGCAGTGCGTCACGTTCAAAGACGGTGACGTGGTGTCCTGCCTGATTGAGTTGATCCGCGGCCGCCAGACCTGCAGGACCTGAGCCGACAATAGCGACTTTTTTGTCGGTGCGGGCTGAAGCTTGACGGGGGGTCACCCAGTGGCGCTCGAAGGCATGGTCGATAATGGAAACTTCAATCTGTTTTATTGTTACGGGGTCTTCGTTGATGCCCAGGACACACGAGCCCTCGCAGGGGGCGGGGCATAGCCGCCCTGTGAATTCAGGGAAATTGTTTGTCTTATGCAGTCGGTCGATGGCTTCCCGCCATTTATCCCGGTAGACAAGGTCGTTCCACTCGGGGATGAGGTTCCCGAGGGGGCAGCCGTCGTGGCAGAAGGGGATGCCGCAATCCATGCAGCGGGCGCCTTGGGTTTTGAGTTTCTCCTCGGGGAACGGCAGATATACCTCGTTCCAGTCTTTAAGGCGCTCCTCGACGGCTCGGCGTCCGGGTAATTCTTTTCCAAATTCTATGAAACCAGTGGGTTTACCCATGGCTAGCCTCCATTACGGCTTTTTCCCACGGGACGCCGTTTTTCTTTGCGGTTGCTATCGCTGTGATTGCAAGTTTGTAGTCACGCGGCATGACTTTCACGAAACGGGACTGGTAATCGTCCCATTCGGCCAGTATGCGGGTGGCGACGGTGCTCCCCGTGTAGTCCTCGTGTTTTTGAATAAGTGTTTTTAGCTCATCAATGTCCTCGAGGGCCTCGAGGTCCTCGAGGCCCACCATTTCCATGTTGCAATGCTCATGGAAATTACCTTCTTCATCGAGCACATAGGCGACGCCACCCGACATGCCGGCGGCGAAGTTTCGGCCAGTTTTTCCGAGGATTACTGTGCGCCCGCCGGTCATATATTCGCAGCCGTGATCGCCAACGCTCTCCACGACGGCGTTCGCACCGCTGTTGCGGACACAGAAGCGCTCACCGGCGATTCCCCGGAAGAACGCTTCTCCTCCCGTGGCGCCGTACAGGGCGACATTGCCGATGAGGATATTTTTCTCCGCCTCGAAGGTGGATTCCTTGGGCGGGAAGACAATGAGTTTTCCGCCCGAGAGGCCTTTGCCGCAATAGTCGTTGGCGTCGCCCTCAAGGGTGAGGGAGATTCCCTTCGGCACAAAAGCTGAGAAGCTTTGGCCGGCGGAGCCTCGGAAGTGAATCTGAATCGTGTCCTCCGGGAGGCCCTCGGCGCCGTGTCGTTTCGTCAACTCGTAGCCGAGAATCGTTCCCGCCGTCCGGTTGATGTTTTGGATGGGAAACTCGAGCTTGACCGGGGTTTTGTTCTCAAGGGCGTCCATGCACCCGGGAATAAGAGTGGTCCTGTCTAGGGTATTCTCAAGGCCGTGATCCTGCCCCTTCGAGTTGTAAATACCCACTTCCGGCCCCATGTCAGGTTTGTGAAGAATCGGAGCGAAATCGAGCCCCTTTGATTTCCAGTGTCCCACGGCCTCGCGCGTGTTGAGATGGTCCACACGCCCGATCATCTCGTTCATGGTCCTGAAGCCCAGCTTAGCCATGTACTCGCGAACTTCCTCGGCGATAAAGCGGAAGAAGTTCTCGACGAATTCGGGCGAGCCAGAGAATTTCTTCCGAAGCTCGGGGTCCTGGGTGGCGATGCCAACGGGGCAGGTATTCAGGTGACATACCCGCATCATGACGCAGCCCATCACCACAAGGGGCGCCGTGGCGAAGCCAAATTCATCCGCCCCGAGCATGGCGCCGATGACCACGTCACGCCCGGTTTTCAACTGCCCGTCTACCTGAACGACAATGCGGTCGCGCAAGCGGTTCATCACAAGAACTTGCTGGGTTTCGGCGAGGCCGAGTTCCCATGGCGTGCCGGCGTGCTTAATGCTCGTAATCGGGGAGGCGCCGGTCCCGCCGTCGTGACCCGAAATGAGCACGACGTCGGAGTGCGCCTTCGCGACGCCTGCGGCGACGGTTCCCACGCCGACCTCGGAGACGAGTTTTACGTGAATCCTCGCCATGGGGTTGGAATTTTTGAGGTCGTAGATCAGTTGGGCCAGGTCCTCGATCGAATAAATGTCATGGTGCGGGGGAGGTGAAATCAGGCCCACTGCCGGGGTGGAGTTGCGCACCTTGGCGATCCAGGGAAATACCTTATTGCCGGGAAGCTGGCCACCCTCGCCGGGTTTGGCGCCCTGGGCCATCTTGATCTGAAGGTCGTCCGCGTTGACGAGGTATTCGCTGGTGACGCCGAAGCGCCCCGATGCCACTTGTTTGATCGCGCTCCGGCGCAAATCGCCGTTTGCATCCGGCACGAAACGGGCGGAATCCTCGCCGCCCTCGCCGGTGTTGGATTTCCCGCCGATCCGGTTCATCGCGATAGCGAGCGTTTCGTGGGCTTCCTGGCTGATGGAGCCGTAGGACATGGCGCCAGTGCTAAAACGCTTTATGATGGATTCAATCGACTCCACCTCGTCCATAGGAATCGGCTCTTTCGCCCATTTGAAATCGATAAGCCCTCGTAGGGTGGCGAGGTGCTTGCTCTGGTTGTCCACCAGGCTAGTGTATTCCTTGAAAATATCGTACTGGCCCGAGCGGGTGGCGTGCTGGAGTTTGAACACCGTCTCGGGGTTGAACAGGTGGTATTCGCCGTCCCGCCGCCACTGAAGTAATCCCCCGCTTTCAAGTTCCTCGGTCGTGGTCTTGCGTTCCGGATAGGCCTTGCGGTGCCGGATGAGCACTTCCTCGGTCACGACTTCGATTCCGATGCCGCCGATTCGCGAAGGCGTCCAGGTGAAGTAGGTATCGACGAAATCCTTGTTGAGACCGATGGCCTCGAAAATCTGCGCTCCCCGGTAGGACTGGATAGTCGAGATGCCCATCTTCGAGATGACCTTGATGATGCCCTTGTTCAGGGCGGCTATGTAGTTCTTGACCCCTGTGTCGTAGTCAACTCCCTCGAGGAAGCCGTTGCGGCTCATGTCGTTGAGTGTTTCGAAGGCGAGGTATGGGTTGATGGCACCCGCGCCATAGCCCAGGAGAAGCGACATATGGTGAACCTGCCGGGCTTCACCGGTTTCGATAAGCAGGCCAGCAAGTGTCCTCGTTCCCTCGCGGACGAGGTGGTGGTGCACCCCGGCGGTGGCGAGCAGGGCTGGGATGGGTGCGTACTCTCCGGAAATGCCTCGATCAGAGAGGACGATGAGGCTATATCCCTCGGCGATGGCTTCGCTGACTTTTTGGCAAAGCTCACCCATAGCCCTCTTGAGGCCTTCCACGCCGTCCGCCGCCTTGAAAAGCATCGGGAGGGTGGTTGCCTTGAGGCCGGGTTGGTCCGAATGAACGAGTTTGTGAAAATCCGCATTGCTGAGGATGGGAGATTCAATTTTGATCTGATGGCAGGACTCGGCCACAGGCTTGAGTAAGTTGCGCTCGGCCCCAATCGTGGTCGATAGCTGGGTGACTATTTCCTCGCGCATGGCGTCTAATGGCGGGTTCGTCACCTGAGCGAATAGCTGTTTGTAGTAGTCGTAGAGAAGCCTTGAACGATCAGAGAGGACCGCGAGCGAGGCGTCATTGCCCATCGATCCAAGCGGGTCGAGCTTGGACTTGGCCATGGGCCCGAGGAAGAAGCGTAGATCTTCCATCGTGTAGCCGAACGCCTGTTGGCGGTTGAGGACGGTCTCATGGTCCGGCTCGGGCAAC
>Ga0209403_10007994_pt1 | contig 10282 bp, 8 predicted proteins | sample ArcticOcean_MG_C_8_FD_187440 | JGI IMG/M metagenome (GOLD analysis project Ga0209403, IMG submission 187440) | Marine microbial communities from western Arctic Ocean - ArcticOcean_MG_CB11_86 (SPAdes) (version 2) | ecosystem: Environmental > Aquatic > Marine > Oceanic | place: Arctic Ocean...
GGATAGAGACTCTCATCTGGAATTACCTTATGTAAATCGTGATATTAAATCGCTGGAAAATATTGAGCTGAAACCATTTGCCCAGGCTATTGAACATGGGTTGAAGGTTATAATGACGGCACATGTTATATATTCCCAGTGGGATAATGAATTGCCAGCTACTTTCTCCTCTATTATCTTAAAAAATATTCTTCGAGAAAAATTAGGGTTTGAGGGTCTTATTATTACAGATGATCTGGAAATGAAGGCAGTAGAGAAACACATACCTTTTGGTTCAATTCCTAGGCTTGGGGCAGCCGCAGGGGTAGATCTTTATCTTGTTTGTCATGACCGCGATAAAATTATTTCACTGCAAGACCAGATGATTCGAGATATTGAAGAAGGGTATATTAATAAAAAATCAATTGAGTGTTCTGTTGAAAAAATTTTAGATTTTAAAAAACAAATACCCGAAAGTTCCTGCGATAAAAAAAATCTCATCAAATTGGCAAGAGAACATCTTGAACTGATTCGAGAAATGGAAGTACATCTTCCATAATGGAAACTCCTCTCCAAAAAATAAAAACAACTTCTGTCATTTTCACCGCAGAGTCTCCATTATCTAGGGTACTTTGGCTGACTATTATTTATCTGGTGCTAGCTGCTTATTTATATTCCTTTTCTGAATACGGTCTAAATGTATGGGATGAAGGAGGATACGCAAATGGAACTTTACGGACCTTAAACGGTGAAAGCGCGATGGAAGATTTTAATCCCAGCGGTTATCTTTCAGGTCGTTATATATATGGAGCATTGTTCTTTAAACTATTTGGAGTCAGCATCCAGAGCCTTCGTATTGGAGTAATTCTAATAACTCCAATAATGATATTCATGGTCTACTCTATTTCTTGTCGCATCATGCCATCAGGCTTTGCTTTTCTTGCTGCAGTGTTTATGCTTTCCGCACCGGCGATGTATTACAATCGGTTTTTTACTTTCTTTTGCGTTCTTAATTTGTATTTCTTGGTGCGTTGTCTAGGGAAAGTTAAACCTCAACAATACTTGTATTTAGCTGGCACGATTTTGCTGAGTGGATTTTTTAAATTTGAGGTTGCGCTATTTTCGTTTTTATCTAGTGGGGTAGTTTTTTTTGTTCAGTATCTTCTTAAAATAAAAAAGAAGAATTTAGTAAGAGAAGATAATCAAACATCAGAGATAGACCGAATTAAGTTCTGGGTGAGTGTTGGAGTCCTTATTTTGGTTCTAGTTTTTGCCATATCTTTTCTATTAAAAAAAGATTTCTTTAATTTGGCCATTGATATGGTTTTAGGGTCGTATCAGGTATGGGGAAACCCATTCCCTGATCTTTTTCCATTTTTTGCATTATGGAGTGAATTAGGGACACATGAAATATTTCAGCGGTTACTTTTTTATATTCCGGTGTGGATTTATTTGGGTGTAGCACTTTTAATTATCATAAAAATGATTAAAGGGAAAAGTATTAAAGCGATCAATCTGCATGTGTTATCTATTTTATTAATTGGGGTTTGTGCGTATGGGCTAGTTTTATGGCGAGCCGGATTTGATAATCTCTTACGAACACTTCCTCCAGCTTATATTTTATTTTGTTATGTTCTTTTTCTAGCTCGGAGTCGTTTGTTTGCTTTTGTCGATATACCGAAACAAGAGTCAAGGTTTTTAGTGCTTATCCGCAAGACGGCAATCAATGTGGTTACGGTGTTCCTTCCATTTTTGTTTTTTTATGAAATGAACACAAAACATGGTTTTTACGCGGGGACAATTGGTGCTGTAAAGCAGGAGACAGCTTTGTTAGATATACCTAGGGTAAAAGCTTATACAAATCCTGCTGAAGCTGAGTGGATTAGAAAAGTAGTAGATCGCATTGAAAACTATTCAGAGGTTGGTGACCCTATTCTAGCTTTACCCTTGAATCCCATTTTTTATTTTTTGACAGATCGTGTAAACCCCACAGCCTATGATTGGATTTTACCAGGGATGCTTAATGAATTAGATGAGAAAAAAGTAATAGGGCAACTTCAAGCAAGCCCACCAAAAGTAATAGTTTTTGTGGATATTCCGATCGACGGCAAGGAAGATAGGCGATTAGCTAATTATGCTCCGCTTATTTATAATTATCTTGTTAAAAACTATATATTTAAAGAAATGATAGGAATGTTTCAAATTCTTTTGCCAAAGTCATGAGTATTAACAAACCCTAGGCACATATAATTATAAGAACCGGGCTTACGTTATCTTATCGATAAATATTCCCCCTTCTTTATTTGGAAGCTTGATACCAGTTTTTCTCAGAAAAGAATCGACAGTATGCTTAACCTCATCGAAAGATGCTCTGGATTCTTTTAATTCCGCAACTTTTTTAAGGATGGATGATAGTTGGCCTTCTGTTAATTGAGAAATGACACTTTTATTGCTGAGTGGTCCACCACCACGTCCACCATGTCCCCTTTGGCAGGAGAAATAATGCCATTCTCTTCGAGAAAACTATCAACAACACCCTTAATCTCTTCGAAGGATGCTCCAGAACTCTTGTAGCTCAGAAATTTTTGCAAGAATTGATGTCCGTTGTTCTTCTGTTAGGCTTTTACCAAACTGACTAATAACATTTTCATGACTGGGTGGGCCACCTGGTCCTTTTGGTCCAGAGTTTGGTCTTAATGATGCCCCTATAGATTGGATGGATAAGTCCATTTGACCTCTTTTTCAGGTAGCGAAATGTTTATAGATTTATTACTTTGTATCTATCGTTGTAATCCTGAAAAAATTTAGCGAAGTCTTTATAAATAAAAACTTTTAGCTTTATACAATGGTGATTATTAGGATTAAGCTGACTCTGTTAAGAGGTAGGAAATACAATAGCCTATTGTGCTAAGTAAAGATTATTTTAAACAGGAGCTTCGCTAGGAGATTCGGCTTCTATAAGTCGCATGGTGTAAAGGTGATGGTATAAACTTTCGTTTGCCATCAATTCCTTATGAGTGCCTGACTCGACAATTCTTCCCTTGTCTAGGACAATAATTTTATCTGCATTGTGGACGGTGCTTAGTCTGTGAGCGATTATGAAGGTGGTGCGATCTGTCATCAACTTTTCAAGAGCGTCTTGAATTAGCATTTCAGACTGATTATCCAGAGCCGAGGTTGCCTCATCAAGCACGAGAACCTTTGGATTTTTGAGTAAAGCGCGCGCAATGGCTATTCTCTGGCGTTCTCCCCCAGAAAGTTTGACTCCTTTTTCGCCAACTAAGGTATCGTAACTATTAGAAAACCCAGTTATGAACTCGTGAGCATGAGCCGACTGTGAGGCTTCTATCATTTCCGCTTCGGTAGCATCAAGTTTCCCATAAAGAATATTCTCACGAATAGTTCCACCAAATAATAGAGTTTCTTGAGGTACTAGGGCGACTTGACTCAGATAACTTTGTAGATCAAGAGATTTTAAATTATTTCCATCTATTTGAATTTTTCCAGATTGTGGGTCGAAAAACCGGAGTAGTAATTGGACAGTTGTAGATTTCCCTGAACCACTGGGTCCAATTAAAGCAACTGTTGTTCCAGGGTGGATATCAAAACTAATATTGTTTAAAACTGGGGTGTCATCTTCATAACCGAACACAACCTCATTAAAACAGACATGGCCCTTAAGGGGCGAGAGCTTGATCGCATTTAATGGGCTATTGATCAAAGGCTTGGTATCTAAAATTTCATTAACTCTACGCATGGCACCCAAAGTTTCTTGTAGCTGGGTATAGATTTTAACAAAGGTACCTATAGGACCTGCCATAATTAATGCGTAAAGAAAAAAGGCGGCCAACTCTCCAGGGGTTGTGGCTCCTTGCATGACCTGCTGACCTCCGTACCAAATCAATATGGTAGAAACAAGAAAAGTAAGACCTAAAATCAATGGCCCAAACGAAGATGAGATGCGTACCTTCCCAATAGATTTCTCAAACGCATTCTCAATTTCATTTTCAAATCGTTTTTTTTCATGAGGTTCGCGGGTATAAGATTTTACAATCTTAATGGAAGAAGCAACTTCCTCAAGTACAACTAGTGCTTGTGCGATTCTATCTTGTACTGTTTCTGAGAGCTTACGCAGGCGTTTTCCAAAAATACGTGCGAACAACATCAGTGGAGGTAAAACAAGAAGGATTAAACCTGTAAGTTTCCAATTGAGATAAAAAATAATAGCTAATGCACCTAATAAGGTGATTGTTTGTCGTAAAATGGCGACAGGAATTGATACTAAGGCACTTTGAATTACAGTGATGTCATTACTCATTCTAGATAAAATTTCACCGACACGTCTGCCTTGGAAAAACCGTAAAGAAAGAGACTGAATATGAGAAAATAGTTCGATCCTAAAATCCGCCGTAACTCGGTGTCCGATAAAACTCAAAATATAATTATGTGTAACTGCAAAAGCAGCTTGGAACAAAATGATAATTACTAGGTCTCGAGTAAGACTATTTAAAAGGTCGGAATTTTTTAGGACGACAACCGCATTGATCATATTCCTTACAATTAGAGGCAAAGCCAAGCTAATCATCGATGTCAATATGAGGCAAGCAAAGGCAAAAATAATACTCTTGGCGTAGGGGCGAGCATATTTAAGAATATTTGCAAACTCTTTCATTAGTTTATAGAACTCTGAAGGGTGCGTTTTTTAAAAAAAATAAAGCTGCATCATAACCTCAAGGTAAGTATATTTCAATGATTTGTGAGGCAATTAGTAGCTAGTGCGGCTTGATTGAAACACCATTATAGAAATTAAAAGTTCACCAAAAAATAATAGTATGAGCAAAATAGCCATCATTTTTAAAATTATCTAAAATAAATTAAAGTTTTAAGGAAAGTGTCCGCTACAGAGAATACGGGAAGTTCCTAATTCACTAAAAAGTAAGTGAAAAAGAAAATTCCCAATTAACTTTAGTAGTTTTTTGAGAGGTTTAAATAATTTTATAGATATAAAAGGATTGATATTATGGATGCTAATGCAATAGGTCCGGTAGAAAAAAATCAAATTCAGGTAGACAGTAAGCTTTCTTCTTTAGGAAGCAAGGTTCCATCTGGTGGGACAATCTCGGGGCAACAGACTGATACAGTCGAATTGTCTCAGCGTGGGCAAGCTGCGGTTAGCCAACAAGTTCCAAAGAATGCGGGTTCTGAATTAAGAAAAATCGATATAACAGATGATAATCAAGTGGTTGTCAAAATTGTAGATGATCAAACCCAAAAGGTAGTACGTCAGATTCCTAGAGAAGAAGAAGTGCGCCTGAAGCAAGCAATGAAAGAAAACTTGGACAACTTGGATGGAGGTTCTAGTAGTGTGAGCGTTGATGATATCGCATAAAAGAAACGTATAACTGCTTTATTTGGAACGACCCCGCTATCTATCTCATCCATTTACAAATCTTAATATTGCTTTATGAAAATCAGGAGTAGTATTTAACTTGTTATTTTTTTAATACTTTTCATAAAGCGCGAGGTGATTTCTTCTGGAGTGTGGTGCACTCTTCCCGTCGACTTGTCGAAAGAAGGCTCGACTTTGACTAATAGAAAAGATGGTCCATCTTTTTCCATTAGCTCTTGAAATGCATCTTTAATTTGGTTTTTATTTGTTACTTTTTTTGTTTGAAGGTACCCAGCACTTTGAGCAACCCTTTCCAGGGATACCGATCTAGATAGAGATCTTTGTCTCCCCGTTGATTCGTAGGCTTCGTTGTCTATAACAATATGGATAAGATTTTTAGGTGCGGCAGCGGCAATCATAGCTAGTGTTCCCATTGACATCAGTACGTTACCATCACCGTCAATAATAATTATCTTTTGATCTGGACGGCTGACTGCCACTCCAAGTCCAATCGATGAAGCAAGTCCCATAGACCCAATCATATAGAAGTTATTTTCCCGGTCTTTAATGTTAAATGATTCACGGCAGATATACCCGTTGGCATGGATTGCTATCTCGTCTGTTAGTAGCGGGATAATTTCTTCAAATGCTTCAGTGCCCTTCATTAAAATAGCCTTTCCCAACCATTAAAGTATATGGAAGACCCTTTTCCATTTTTTTGATGGCAGTATTTAAGGATGCTTTATAATTATCAGAAGAGATAACCGAATATTCCATACCGCAAGTTTTCAACAGATTCTGATTAATTTCTCCCATTATAATATGTTCTGGTGCGTCAGTACTATCTTCACCTCTCCAGCTCATGATCACAAGTACAGGGATTTTATAAATAAGGTTAAGAGAAGTAAAAGCATTGAGACAATAACCTAATCCCGAGTTTTGCATGAGTAAAACAGGAAGTTTTCCAGCAAGGTATGCGCCTGCGCATAGTCCTACGGCAGCGTCTTCTCTAACAGCAGGATAGTAAGGCGTTTTAGGGTCATTATCAATTATGCTAATCAATCCTGACAGCAGGGAGCATGGTACACCCGTGAAAAAATTAAACCCCTTACTAAAAAGAAGTTCTGAAAAAACTTTAGAAGATAACATGTTTGATTTTCAAAAATTTACCAGTTTGCAATATTGCGTTCACCGCCAAAAGTTTTTTGTAATTCATGGATATTTTTAACATATTTTTTGATACCTTCTAGGCCTTTAAATTCTACCCCTAGATCACTTGCGGCCTGATTAGACATAGGGACGCCCTCTTCACCCATTACACCCTCAACTTCTCCAAATGAATCTACTATCTCGCAAATCATTCTACCTAAGTCAAGATTATGAATATGACCATCTATCAGATGATAAATTTTCCCATAGGCGTCGGTATTTTTGAGAACCTTTAATATCGACTGACATACAGCCTCGACCGATACATACTTGGTGCTTCCTTTTACATCAATGTTGTAGTTAGTAGAAAGAAAGTCGACGTCATTAAACCATTCGGACTTTGGTAGATCGGGGCGCACGCCATAAATTGTAACCGGGCGTAGAATAGAAATGTCAAAGGCGCGATTCCTTGCATGAAAAAAACAAAATGATTCAATCGACGATTTAATTGCTCCATAAAGAGAACTGGGTTGAACCGGGTGCGATTCGTTAAGCGGGCTGGATTCTTCAACGGAGGGTTGGATGGTTCCAAATACTGAACAGGAACTCATGAAAACAACTTGCTTAACTTTAGCGCTTTTTGCTGCTTCAAGAAGATCGAATGAACCATTTACATTTGCTGTGACAAGCTCATCTGCAGTTTTAACGGGGCCTGGAAAGTGGGCTAGGTGGATTAATATTTCTGCCCCTTCAACCAATCGCTGGAGAGACTCTTTGTCTGTAAGGTCTCCAATGACGTAGTCGATGTCCTCGTAAGTTTTTAAATGATCAACGATGCTATCTTCTCGAATAAGCGCTTTAATATCATTAGTACTTCCATCTTGATTAGGTGCGGACAATAATTTAACCAAATGGGACCCGACCAACCCGGTTATTCCGGTAAGAGAGATTTTCATATTAAACTCCAATAATACTTTGTGAAAAATAAGGAAAAACTTAGCCGAATTCAGCGGCATTTATTTTAATGGATTCTTTGATGGAGAATGCAAATATTCAAACCTCCAAATTACCAGTATTTTTAAAACATTTAAACCAGAGAAACAAACTAGAAAAGCTAAGTTTCAATTAGTTTTCATTTGAAATAAGAATCCAGAGATTATGGGTAACAGTAGTACCTTTAGTCAACCGGTTTTTTAAATTTATTTGATTACAATTTTGGAAAAATCAGCGATATTTGAAAATAGGAGAGAGATATGTTTTAACAATCGGAGCCTATTTTTTCGAAGGTCGTCTTCCTTTGCCATAACCATAACCTGTTCGAAGAATGCGTCTACAGTTTCTTTGATTGTGGCAATTTTTTCAAGAGCCTGAGAGAATTGTTTTTTGCTTAGGCAAATTTCTATCGGTTCTTTAATTTTTAGATATTCATCATAAAGATTTTTTTCCGCGGGTTCTTTAAATAATGACTGTTGGATTTTACCATCTGCTTCCTCGTTTAATATACTAACCACTCTACGGAACGCTATGGCAAGAGGTTCAAAGTGGGGTTGTTTCTTTAAATCCGATAATGCGACCACCTTCTTTTTGACATCTGCCAAAGAGTCTGTATTGGCAGATAGAACTGCATCGATAGCGTCATAAGGGTAATCTTGGTCACCTAGAAAAGTTTTATATCGCTGCAAAAACAAAGCTTGAGTGTGCGCCCGAACTTCCTCAGCAGTTAGTTTAATTTTATTTTTGAGTAAATCAGTACCTTTTTCTATTAATGAATCTAGTGAAACTTGCCAGTTTTGATCATTTATGATTTGAATAATTCCAAGCGAATGCCGTCTTAGGCCGTAAGGATCTTCGGAACCTGTAGGAAGAAGCCCGACTCCTATGCACCCAAGGATTGTATCTAATTTATCCGCAATAGAGACGATAGCTCCGATGGGGCTCGAAGGAAGCAGGTCTCCCGAAAATGCAGGCCGGTAGTGTTCTTTGATAGCCAAACAGACTTCAGAGGCTTCTCCAGAATACTCAGCATAATAACCTCCAATCACACCCTGCAGTTCTGGAAATTCATAAACCATTTGAGTGACCAAATCTGCCTTGCAAAGCCAAGCAGCTCGACCAGCTTGTTTAGTTTTATCTGCGCAAAATTTAGTCGACAAAAAATCAGCAATGGCAACAATACGTTCTACCTTCTCAAACGAAGTTCCTAGAGCCTTTTGAAAGGTGACACCTTTTAAAAGAACCACAAAATCTTCTAGCTTTTTTTTCCGGTCTTCTTCGAAAAAAAATCGAGCATCTTCAAGTCTGGCTTCAAGGACTCTCTCATTTCCACGTTGGATTTCGGCACCGGGTCCAGGTTGTACATTGCTGATAGTGATAAAATATGGCATCAAGTCACTATCTTTACTTTCCACAGGGAAATACTTTTGGTGATACTTCATCGTAATAATCAGTAATTCGCGGGGTAGCTCTAGAAATTTTTTTTTAAAATTTCCTCTGATTGCAAAAGGGTATTCGATTAGATAGTTAACTTCTTCAAGTAATTTTGGGTCTAGTTGGGCTGTTCCCCCTAATTCAGTAGCAAGCAAAGTTACTTGATTGACTATAGATTTCTTCCTAGCTATTGGATCTATCAAAATAAAATGTTTTTCACACGAATTAATATAATCACTAATTCCATTAACTTTAAAAAATTCAGGATACATAAATCTATGCCCACGCGAGGTATCACCGCAGTGAATTCCTTCGTAGCTAAAATTAAGTGGTTTTGATGCAAATAACGCAACAATCCAGTGTAGGGGTCTAACAAAAGGGGTCTTCCGGTTCCCCCAGCGCATTTTTTTTGGAAACGGTATATTACTGATAAGAATAGGAATAAAGTCGTTCAGAATATCTGAGGTTGTTTTCCCAGTTTTTTCTATGCGGGCGCAAACAACTTCTCCCTTGGGTGTTTTCTCAATTGTAAGTTGAGATACATCGATACCTTTCCCTTTGGCGAAGCCTAATGCTGATTTGGTAGGGTTTCCTTCATTATCATAAGCCAGTTTAACGTTGGGCCCGAAGTGGGTTTCAGTAACATCTTCTTGTTGGTGTTCAACATTTTTGAATGCAACTACTAAACGCCTAGGTGATCCCATGACAAGTCCCTCATCAGTTTGAACCCGATTATTCTTAAAAAAACCTGTTAGCTCTTTTTTAAGGTAATTCAAGGCTAAGCCAATGAAACGTGAGGGAATTTCTTCGGTCCCAATTTCTAAAAATAGTTCTGGCATGGGGTAATTTAAATCTATTAACTGAAAAAACTAATAAGGACTAGTTAGCCCCAAGGTATAAATATCTTAGCTTCTATCGATCAAAGATTTGATGATAGTTGAAGTTGTTTATTTATCAAACAAAAAATAGGAAACTATTTTTATTATTACTAACTAAGTAGCGAAGTTTTTTATGCACTATAAATTAGCTAGAAGGTTTATTTAATAAAGGGTAATCCATTTCCTCTCGTTGGTGGACGTATTCTTGGGCGCAGAGCCGGGCAAGTTTTCTAACCCGTCCTATGTAACCTGTCCTTTCTGTGACGCTAATAGCTCCTCGCGCATCAAGCTGGTTGAATGCGTGGGAACATTTCAACGTAAAATCATATGCAGGTAAAACGAGATTTTTTTCAAGTAGGCAAGTAGCCTCAGCTTCATACATTTCGAACCACTTAAAAAAACGATCTTTATTTGAAGCCTCAAAGTTAAAACTAGAAAACTGTTTTTCTGTTTCCAGGTG
>Ga0209403_10007995_pt1 | contig 10282 bp, 9 predicted proteins | sample ArcticOcean_MG_C_8_FD_187440 | JGI IMG/M metagenome (GOLD analysis project Ga0209403, IMG submission 187440) | Marine microbial communities from western Arctic Ocean - ArcticOcean_MG_CB11_86 (SPAdes) (version 2) | ecosystem: Environmental > Aquatic > Marine > Oceanic | place: Arctic Ocean...
CCGCAACGCCGCGGGAAGCCTGTTCTCGGGTTTCAAGGAGAACATGGATGTACCCATTGCGGCGATCCTTATCCTGAACACTGCCGCGCATACGGTCGGTACAACAGTCGCGGGTGCAAGATATTCCGACGTGTTCGACTCCGACACGCTCTGGATTTTTTCGGTCGTTTTTACGCTGGCTGTACTGCTCTTTACCGAAATTATTCCCAAGACACTGGGCGTTGCACATTCCCGAACCCTAGCCACGCCCGTTGCGTACGGTGTCAAATTCCTGACCGTCGTGCTGAGACCGATATTGTGGGTGAGTGAACGCATCTCCCGAGCGTTTCGAGGTGCCAGCGACATCCCAGTCACCTCCATGGATGAGATCAGGCTGATGGCTATTCTGGGTAGGAGCGAGGGTGTGGTTGGTGGCCAGGCCGCTGACATGATCGTCGGTGTGACACAGTTGCGACACATGAGAGCGCACGACATCATGCTGCCGCGCGAGGAAATCAAGTTTTTGTCTGCGGACATGGACCGTGAGACCGTCCTGACGTTGGTCCAGGACTCGGGGCACAGTCGTTTTCCGTTTTCACCAACAGCGGACATCGACGACGTTAATGGTGTCGTGCTTGCGAAGGACCTATTGATCTGGATGCTCAAGCACGACGGGGAGAACATCGACTGGGATAACGTCAGAAAGGAACCCTTGATCGTCCCCGAAAGCTCTCCCCTACCTCAGCTCCTCCACACTTATCAGGAATCACGTCGGCACCTCGCGATCGTCGTTAACGAATATGGAACCATAGACGGTTTGGCGACGATGGAGGATGTCCTCGAGGAAATTGTTGGTGACATTAGTGACGAAAGCGATTCGCTCGTCAATGACCTACACGCACAAAAAGACGGCACGGTCGTATTGCACCCCCACGTAGACCTGCGACGATTGTGCGAGAAACTCGGAATTCCCTGGGAACCTGCTGCCGAAGTCAATACTGTGGGCGGCCTGATCACCGAAATATTGGAACGCATTCCTGTCGCCGGAGATTCTATTAACTGGAGGGGCTACCGGGTTGAGGTGTTGAGCGCAGACCGCCGACGGGTCCGCCTGATCCGGATTCGGAAGAATGCTGACGACAGCTAGAGATGTCGGGCGTCATACGCTCAGTGCAATAGATGGTGGCAATACAGAAACGGACAGCCCGTTATCCTTCAATGCACCACCCGAATGGGCGTAGGTTGCTATGTTTAACCTTGAATTGCTTCCTCTATCCTTGCCCTAGTATTTTAATACACGCGACGATACTCGTTATCCAAACGATCGTTACCAATAGGAATCCAAATAAAGGGATGTTTAAATTCTCGTGTGATCAATATAGTCCTCAGCTTTATTATTACGATAGTTAATTACAATCATTTATAGGCCTTTTCAGAAAGGCGTGCAATTTATTTCAAGAACTAAGAAAAATCGCCTCTGAAATGGGCAGACCTGCCATCATTAAGGCTCTAAGGCGTTCATAGATCAGGCCATTGTTGAGGAATTCGCTGCACGAGGCTCGCGTCGTACCCTAGCTCAGTAACGACTTCGATAAGTCGAGCATATTTTTCGTCGCTGAGGTCGTGCTGTCTGGACATGATCCAGACGTAACTCCGATCGGGAACACCTATCACTGTATGTTGATAGTCATCGTCCAGGTAGACAATTAAGTAGGCAGATCGGAACGGCCAGAAAAACTGCATCCGCCACTCGGCGTTGGTGTCCGTATTGTAAACCCAGGCGAGCGGGTTGAATTGCGTGCGTTCGCCATCGAATCCGTCTTTCCTGAACGTGTAGGTTGTCTGAATCTTTCCGTCGTCTCGCAGCACGTAGCTCTCCACCCCATTATGCGCACCGGCTTCACTGGCAAACCACATATCGATAGGAATGCTACCAATCACATACCAGTCGCCCATGAAACGCTGTAGATCAACGGGCCGGTCGATTGCTTCGAGTCTTGGACTATCACTCATGGCGCAGGTACTGACTAAGATGAAAAGAACAAGGGTGAGAGGCCGGGAAACACGCATAGTTATTTGCCAAGGTCGCACTCAAATACTGCGGGCTATGTCGGCATTTGAGGTTGCTTGCGCTTCTGCTATTTTTTGTGACGGGCTGCAAATCACCATAGGCGAACTAAAAAAATAATGACGTTAAGGTTTCTTTATCAGGTACAGAGAGGACCTTGGCTACGGTATCTTGATAAAGCTTGTGGCCTAGCGGCAAAGTAGTTTCTATTCCCGCAGGTGTGCTAATTGAGGTTTGATTCTCTAATGCTGAAAGAGCCGATGATGACGTGATTGTCAATGCTGAAGAACCGTCCCCGCTACTTGCAGTAGCACCGCCGCCGCCACCTCCACCGCACCCGATGGATAGAGACACACAAAGCACAACAAAACACCACCCTAACGGGCGAAGACTACTATGTGAAGTGCTGGGTTTCGTCACTAACATTCCCCCACTTTGCAATCGGATTGCAATAGATAGAAACGGACTTAATTAAATGATTAGCTTATAAAATGTAGAGACTTACATGTACTCTCAGACCTCTCTGAAACCACTCGAAATAAAAAATGGAGGCTAGGCCCGGAATCGAACCGAGGTCCGCGGCTTTGCAGGCCGCTGCATAACCACTCTGCCACCCAGCCATCAAAAACAACGCTATCACACGTTATCCCTATTTCGAGATGGGACTCCTCTTAAAAAGCGGATTCCCCAGTTAATTCTCTACCAACTACGAGTTGATGAATGCTCTCCGTACCCTCGTATGTAACAACACTCTCAAGGTTCAACATATGCCGTATCGCAACATGCTCTACACTAATGCCAGCACCACCAAGCATATCCCTACAGTCTCTTGCAATATCCAAAGCCATTCGTACATTATTCCACTTTGCTAATGATATTTGAACAGTTGATAAGCGATTGTCCTCCTTTAACCGTGCCATTTGAAGCGCTAACACTTGGGCATTGGTAATCCGACGAGCAGCATCTGCTAAACGGCTTTGAATAAGCTGGTTCTTAGAGAGAGGACGTTTGAATAATATACGTGTTGCCGTGTAATCAAGCGCCTCTGAAAGACAGGCTTGAGCAGCACCTATTGCGCCCCAGGCAACCCCATATCTTGCCTGTTCCAAACAAGCTAATGGACTTTTCAAACCCTCTGCTCCTGGCAATCTATTCTCATCAGGCACAGAGATGTCAGAAAAAAACAATTCCGCAGTGTCAGAGGCTCGAAGAGAAAATTTATTTTTTATTGATCTTGAGTCAAAACCCGGACGATCAGTTTCTACAAGAAACCCTCTAATACCATCAACAGTTCGCGCCCATACAATAGCAACTTCGGCTAGCGTTCCATTAGTAATCCACATCTTGGAGCCGTTCAGGATCCAGTGATCACCATCTCTTTTGGCATTCGTCTTCATATTAGCCGGATCCGATCCTCCTTGGGTTTCGGTAAGTCCAAAACACCCTAAGGACTCTCCTGTCACCATAGCTGGTAGCCATCGTTCTTTATGAGCCTCCGAACCAAACTGATGAATGCACCACATAACAAGACTGCTCTGAACAGACAGTAAGCTGCGTAGCGTGCTATCACCACGTTCAAGCTCCTGACAGATCAAGCCATAAGCCGTTTGACTTAAACCAGCACATCCATACCCTTTAAGGTTCGCTCCTAAGAGACCTAGTTTCCCCATTTTTGGCGCTAAGTCAGTGGGAACACTATGCGCTGCAAAGTGCTCACCTATAATTGGTAACACATCCTGGTCAACAAAACGGGCTACTGTGTCCTGAACCAGGCACTCTTCTTCCGTCAATGAAGAACGTAGATTGTAGAGATCTAATTTGTTGTGTTCGTGCATATCAGTGTTCATTCATATTAATTAAGATTTTTAGCCACCCAGAAACGAGTACTGGCAACATCAGCTACTGCCATTAGACCCTTATCCGTTAACTGAAAAAAAGCCACTCCATCAACAAAGCTAGATGTTGCTGTGTAACCAACCTGACCAGCAGCCGCTTGAGCATTCGCACTGGTATCCCAGCCACCATCCATAAATTCTTCTAAGATCGGTTGATTCTCGAAAAAAATCACCAAATCATAAGTCTGAGCGCCAATGGCTATACCAAGACCCCCCATACCCATACGCATGTATACGCGTGTCCCTGTCGCCTTATCTACTAAAACTCCAGTTCCACCCCCAGCGGTAACAAAAAACCCTGCCTTAGTTACAGAGAATGAAGCATACCCGGCAGACTGTTCAGATAGTTGACGCGCACCCGCATTTGACTCCAGCAATTCTTCTAAAGCGCGCTCCGCTTTTGTATCTATCCCTAGCTTTTTTTCCGCAAGCTCTGTGTCAACCGATTGCGCAGATACTGAGTTCACCCATACATTAGAAAGCAAAATGCTCGCCAGCAAGACAGAGAAGTGTTGATATCGAATCATCTATTATTCCTTAACGTTCACGTACTGAAATGATTTAGGTCACAAAGTAACCCGTAAGCTGAAAGCCAATTAGCATAAATCCAGCAACCATTAAGCCTACGTTAGTAGTGTACGCATGGCGCAGGAAACTATTGGAACGACGCCAAACATTGAACCCAATCAGCATCGCACTGAGAGCAATCAATTGCCCAAGTTCAACGCCAATATTAAATGACAGCATGTTAGTTACAAGGCCATCCGCAGATATGGCTAAGTCCTGTAGCTTCGTTGATAAGCCGAACCCGTGAAAGAAGCCAAAAATGAGTACCGCCGCTTTCATGTTTGGATGAAAACCTAGCGCCTGAAACCCATTAATATTTTCGAAAGCCTTATAAACGACAGAAAACCCAATCACTGCATCTACCAGATAAGGTGATACATGCAAACCGCCTAAGACCCCAAGCAATAAGGTAGTGCTGTGCCCCAGAGCGAACAAAGTGACATAGATCGCAATATCTTTTAGACGATATAAAAAGAATATCACTCCCGCCAAAAACAACAGGTGGTCGTAACCGGTCACCATGTGTTTTGCGCCAAGATAAACAAACGGGATTATTTGTGGCCCAACGTTATTAATAAGAAATTCTTGGTCAGCACCCGTAATGCCGTGGGCGGAGCACACAGACAAGCCTAACCCCCAGACGAGAAGAACGCTTATATACCTGACGATAATCATGGGGGTATTGTAATCTATGCACTATCGCTACTTATATTTTTTATAGAATTTTATACGCGAGCCTCAAGCTCACAAGTCTTCACGATGTGACACAATATGGTTTTTATCATACCAATGGTTATTAACTTATTTTTATAAAATCCTTATATAACAATATATTATGATAAATTTATAATCTTATTTCTAATAAAATTCCGTCCTATGTTGCAGTCAGGGCGGTCAACCGTGACAATTCCATAATGAAAATATCTTACTTCCGCCTAATCAAATATCTTCCGATTGCTATTTCCTTAATGAGCATTGGACTGGCTAATGCCCAAACAATCTTGCGAGCCTCCCATCAATTTCCCGGCGGCACTGGGGATGTACGAGACGAAATGATTCGGATCATTGCTCAAGAGGTCGAGGATGCAAATGTTGGATTAACAATACGCGTTTACCCTGGCCAATCATTATTTAAAGCAACCGATCAATGGTCAGCTTTGACGCGAGGCCGTCTTGATATAGCACTGCTTCCATTGGATTACGCCAGTGGACGTCACCCTGAATTTAGCGCAACTCTTATGCCCGGGTTGGTTAAAAACCATGATCATGCGCGACGTCTAAATAACTCTCCATTCATGGAGGATATCAAGGCAATAATTAATTCAGCTGGCGCCATAGTCCTAGCGGATACATGGCTTGCAGGAGGATTCGCGTCATCTGAGCAGTGCATTTTATCTCCTAATGATATACAGGGTCAGGTTATACGCGCCGCTGGCCCAGCATTCGAAAGAATGATGGTTGCTGCTGGTGCGTCAATTACGTCCATGCCCAGCTCCGAGATATATACTGCAATGCAAACTGGTGTTTTAGATGCAGCTAGTACTAGCTCTGCTAGTTTCGTAACATTTCGCTTACATGAACATTCAACCTGCCTAACAGCGCCTGGAGAAAATGGACTTTGGTTTATGTATGAACCTGTTTTGATTAGCCAACGAACTTGGAACAGTCTTAATGCCGAACAAAAAGAAGCGATGCATGCAGCAGGGAAAATCGCCGAAGACTACTTTTTTGAACAAGCAAAACTACTGGACGAAGAGCTTGAACAGATTTTTGGAGAAGCTGGTGTGGAGGTAGTTCATATGTCAGAAGAGCAAGTCGAAGCATGGCGAAAAATTGCCGAGGAAACATCTTACAAAATCTTTGCTGAGAACGTTCCTAATGGAGCTGAACTCATAGAAAAAGCCCTCTCAGTCGAGTGAATATAGGACCTCATATTTTAAATTCCTTTATTAAAGGAGTTGAAGCTCTCTCCAGAGCTTGCGGCATATTAGCAGCACTGTGTCTCGCGTCTGCATGCCTGGTAGTTTGTCATATGGTACTAGTGCGATACGCTTTTGGCATAGCCACCATATGGCAAACAGAATTTGTTACCTTTGCCGTTGTTGCTGCCACTCTTATTGGTAGCCCGTATGTTCTTTTGACTAGAGGGCATGTGACGGTAGACCTTCTACCACACTATTTAGCTGAACAACCGCGACGATGGTTAGCATTAATAGCATCGATATGTGCTTGGGCTGCTTGTGCCATTCTAGCCTGGACTGGATGGGCCTACTTCCATGAGGCATGGACATTCGGGTGGGTAACAGAGTCTGTTTGGGGGCCACCCTTATGGATCCCTCTCTTACCTCTTCCAGTGGGACTAGGAATACTTACCCTTCAGTACACAGTTGATATTATTTGCCTACTCAGCGGTAAACCGCTAAGCAGTAACAATTTTGATGTAGTAGAAGATACCTAAGCATGAGCCCACTAACTATCGGATTGCTAATCGCAATTATTAGCATAATAGTGCTAGCTAGCGGCATTCCTGTTGCCTTCGGACTTGTTGTCGTGGCCCTAGCGTTTCTTGCAATATTCGATGGACCTGAAAGTCTCGACATTGTGGGAGAACTTTTCTTCTCAGGTCTCGCTGACTTCACTTTAGTATCAATACCCATGTTCATTGCAATGGGAGCAGCGGTTGCTTCTTCACCGGCAGGAGCAGACCTCTACGGCGCTCTTGATCGCTGGCTTTACCGCATACCAGGAGGGCTGGCTATCTCTAATTTAGGGGCTTGTGCAATTTTTGCAGCCCTCAGTGGGTCTTCGCCTGCAACCTGCGCAGCAATTGGAAAAATGGGGATTCCGGAGATGCGTAAACGCGGTTATCCGGATGAGCTCGCTACCGGATCAATTGCTGCAGGTGGCACTTTGGGAATACTAATCCCCCCAAGCGTAACTATGATCGTCTATGGGATTTCTACAGGCACCTCGATTGGCCGCTTATTCATGGCGGGAATTCTCCCAGGCCTCATGCTCACGGGGCTTTTTTGTGCCTGGTCAATGTTTTATGCTTGGCGCAATGGTTTTCAAACAACCATTCAACGTCAACCGGCAACTATCCGTGAAAAACTAGAGCAAGGGGCTCGGATTCTCCCCTTCATTTTGATAGTTATTGGAATTCTATTCGTGCTCTACGGAGGCGTCGCAACCCCCTCCGAAGCTGCTGGTGTCGGCGCTATGCTATGTGTCGTTTTAGTCGCAATCATTTACCGCATATGGAGCCCGAAAAAGCTCTGGAAAATTCTCAGCAGCAGCACACGCGAAAGCGTGATGATCATGATGATCATTGGTGCAGCAGCATTATTTAGCTACACACTATCAAGTCTTTATGTTACTCAAACGGTAGCTGAATCCATTGCAAATCTTGATGTTAATCGCTGGTGGCTATTAGCGATGATCAATGTATTTCTGTTGGTTGCAGGATTTTTTCTACCACCCGTTGCGGTTATCTTGATGGCCGCACCAATACTAATGCCTATCGTACTTCAGGCTGGTTTTGACCCCTACTGGTTTGCCGTAGTCCTCACTATAAATATGGAAATTGGGTTAATTACCCCACCGGTAGGACTTAATCTCTACGTAATCGATAGTATCGCTCCAGATGTAGGGCTACCGAGCATACTGCGTGGATCGCTCCCATATGTTGTATTAATGATAATAGCCATTGTTATTCTCTGTGTGTTTCCTGGGATTGCAACATGGCTTCCAGAGCATTTTTTGTAGATTTAAATGTTCATTTTTGAAATCTTTTAGAGCTATTTCCATTCTTGTAGAAGCAGTTACCCCCATATGATGTTGGTACAGCAGTGAATCGCACTCATCTAGTCCTGGTTTTCTGTCTCTTATGCCAGACTCCTGCTGGAGCACAACAATCTTTTTCTGCCGTTTACGACTTTAATAAAACCCTAGAAACCGCACATAGTCTGCCAAGAATAAAAAGTCTGTTAGTCAGTCAGAACAATGAATTAATCCTAGAACACTACTTTAATGGTACTGATTCCAGCGATCCAACCAATATAAAGTCGGTCTCTAAAAGTGTGATATCTACTTTAGTTGGGATAGCCATTCAACATGGCCACATTAGCTCTATTGAGCAGCCCATCATTGAATATTTTGACGAAGAAAATTGGGCTAACGATAACGCTCTCAAAAAAGATATTACTGTCAAGAATCTTCTGACAATGCAATCGGGGCTAGAGACCACTAGCAATAGAAACTATGGAAAATGGATAGCTAGCACTAACTGGGTAACTTTTGCACTGCAACGTCCGCTCCAATCGACTCCTGGCAGACTAATGGAGTACAGCACTGGGAATACCCACCTGCTCTCGGCTATTCTTACCAAAGCAACTGGCTTGAGCACGCTCGAATTTGCACGCGAAGTTCTAACCAAACCCCTTGGGTTTCGACTCATGTCATGGCCACAGGACCCGCAAGGGATCTATTTTGGCGGAAATGATATGGCGATGACTCCCAACCAAATGCTCTTATTTGGAAAGCTATACTTAAATCACGGAGAGGCTAATGGTAACCCGGTAATTCCAAGAGCATGGATCGACAGCACCCTTGGACACAGAGTGCAATCCAGAAGAGATCGTAGTCGCTATTACGGGTACGGCTGGTGGATGAAAGAGATGGCAGGACATAATGCTCATTACGCATGGGGATTTGGAGGGCAATTTATCGTAATTGTGCCGACATTAGATCTGGTAGTGGTTACAACCTCATCTAGCAACCCAGGAATAGGACGACAAGCACATACTAGAAGTATCTATGACCTCTTAGAACATGACCTCATTTCATCCGTATCTAAAGCCCTTGGTTCTCCAGCGAGCAGCCAATCACAGTAATTCCTTACTGCTGTAAGCCTCATTCTTTAGTCGTGACTAAATATCCTATAAAAACAGTGTTTTCTTAGTTAAGCACATGGTTTATCTAACTGCTGAAACGGAACGAACCAATTTTGGGTAGTGATAGTACAAAGTTGCAATGCGCGCAAAATAATTAACATAGAGCGCAGCCCAAAGCCCATTATTTCCAAATGGTCTAAAAAGCCACCATGCAACCATAAAAATACAGAATGAAATCAGCATGGCATTCCGCATTTCTGCCGAACGTGTTGCACCAATAAAAATACCATCTAATTGATACGCCCAGACTCCCAACAGCGGCACACCGATTGCCCACATAAGGTAGATTCGTGCTGCTGAACGCACATCACTGTCAACCGTAAGAAGATCAATAAACTCTGTACCAAGGATCGCAATAATCAGAGATGAAAAAATTGCCACGCCAGCAGCCCACTGAGTTGTCATTCGCGCAGCATCCATTAACCCAATCCGATTAGCGGCACCGACGGCTCTGCCTACTAATGTCTCAGCAGCAAAAGCTAATCCATCTAGAGAAAACGCACTAAGTGCTACCAGGTGCATTAACACAGCATTTGCTGCAAGAATAATATCTCCTTGTTTGGCACCTTGAGACATGAACCAAACATGAACAAAAATAAGCGCCATCGAACGAATCATAATGTCGCTATTGACTACGATTGTCCGCTTCAACCGGACAATATTAAAAAGATACTTAGGTGACCATGCACTGCCAAACTGACGCAAATAACGCAGCGCAACCAAAACGCCAACAATGGTGGCGCCCCACTCTGCCAGAAGAGTTCCAAATGCTACCCCTCGCACTTCCCAACCAAAACCAATCACAAAAATTACATCTAAAA
>Ga0209403_10007999_pt1 | contig 10277 bp, 10 predicted proteins | sample ArcticOcean_MG_C_8_FD_187440 | JGI IMG/M metagenome (GOLD analysis project Ga0209403, IMG submission 187440) | Marine microbial communities from western Arctic Ocean - ArcticOcean_MG_CB11_86 (SPAdes) (version 2) | ecosystem: Environmental > Aquatic > Marine > Oceanic | place: Arctic Ocean...
TTTAACTTATACTAAAGTAGATAGACTCTCGATCCCTTAAGTAAAGTAGCTTCTTGTAAATTTATTTATAAGAAGCTACTAATTAAATATTAAAATTTTATATTTAGGCATGTTAATGATATTAGTATTATTTGAGTTTGTTGTAATAAACAATAAAGAAGAATCTTATTTTAAAGAAGTTGAAAAACTCCAATTAGAATTAAAAAAAACAAAAGGTTTTATTTCTGTCGATAGGTTTATACATAATTCTAAGAAGAATTATTATGTCTCTATATCATTATGGAAAGATGAAGAAGCAGTAAAATATTGGAAAAACAACTCTAAACACATTAAATCTCAAAATTTAGGGAAAAAAGAAATTTTTAAATCTTTTAAGATTAGAATTGCGAATGTTATTAGAGAATATACAGATAAAGATTAAAAGTTTATTTATTCTATTATAGTTGCCGTATACTCTATTTTAAATCCAATATTTTTTAAATATTCTTTTACTACTTTACCACTATCTGTATCTATCCACCGAATATGCTTTTTCCATTGTTTATCTTTTTCTGAATTCCACATAGGATTTATCATTTCTATTTTTAATGTATTATACTTTTTATTATTAATTTTTATTTTATCTTTTCTTACTTTAAATTCTGCTTCACTTTTTCCAATAAACAAACCTCCAGCTGCTGTAAATGTCCAAGTTTGCTTCCATTTATCTCCTTTATTTATAGGAAACTTTAATCCTCCACTATATGGAATAGCTCTAGCTATTTCATTTCCATCTTTATATGAAGTAATCCAATTACCAGTAATTCTATCAAATATTCTCTTATCTGCGCTTGGGCTATTTGTAATTTCCCAAATTTCCTGATCATCAATAATATTTAATAAATAGGACTCGGTTATGTATGATGATTCATTGGGCAAAATTCTATGTATTTTATAGCTAATTTTATCTCCAATGTGGTACAAGTGTCTTTCCGTTATTTCCTTTGCATTAAGATTCCCTATAAGAAATATTAAAAAAAAGACACTGCATAAAACTTTTTTCTTTTTAGTCATTTTCTAGAATTACGGTTTCGTTTTTTGCTGGAGAATGGATTTCTAAAAGTTCTAGATCATCAGAGCATGATAGTTCATTATGTTTAATTCCAGCGGGCTGCATAATACAATCACCCTTCTTGAAAGTAAATTCACCTTCTTCTTCATATATAAATTTAACCCAACCATTTAATATATAGACCATTTGAAAGTTTAGTAAATGTTTATGGAAACCTGAGGTATGCATATCTTGATCACCTTTATGGTCACTTTTTACTTTTATTATATGGGCATGGTAATCACCATGAGTTGCGTCACTAATTCCTAAATCTCTATATTCAAAAAATTCCCTTAAACCATTCTTATATGTAGCATTTTTAGCATGACTTACACTAAATTTTTGTTTTTTATTAGACAATATTTTCCTCCCTAAAATAATATAATGTATATCCTAACTTAAATATAATGATATAATGCTTAAAGTGTAAATTTAATAATTGTATAATTAATCTTATATCTTACTAAGAAAGTTCTGAAATGATAGAAATATGGATACCAATTACAATTATTGCTGCTTTTTCTCAAAACTTGAGGTCTATCTTCCAAAAAAAATTACAAGAGAATTTATCTAATATAGGAGCTACTTATGTAAGGTTTGCATATGGATTACCATTTGTAATAATATATTTTTTGATAGTAAATAATTTCTCTGAGGATTATTTACTATCAAATAAAATAAATTTACAATTTATGCTATATTGTATTGTTGGTGGTATAAGTCAAATAATTGCGACTTTCTTATTATTAAAGATATTTGTTACTAGTAATTTTGCAGTTGGTACTGTTTATTCTAAAACCGAACCAATTCAGGCTGCTTTTTTTGGTTTTATTTTGCTTAATGAAATCATCACTTTGATTGGTTTTCTTGGAATTTTAATCGGATTAGTGGGAATAATCATAACAGCCTTTAGCAAGATAAATAAAGGATATTCCTTGTTTAGTAGTACTGTATTATTAGGTTTGCTCTCTGGCACTTTATTTGGTCTATCTGCAGTAATGTTTAGAGGAGCTTCTCACAGTTTGTATACCTATAACTTTCTACTATCATCTGCCTTTACTCTTTTAATAGCAATTTCTATACAAACTATAATTCTAACTTTTTATATTTATTTTACTGATATTAAACAATTTCATTTAATTTTAGTTAATTGGAAACAAAGTGTAATTGTTGGTTTGTTTGGTGCTGTTGCATCATTATGTTGGTTCTACGCTATGAGCATACAAAATGTTGCATATGTAAGAGCTTTAGGACAAATTGAATTAATATTTACAATATTTGCTTCAATTTTTTATTTTAAAGAAAAATTTAAATTTGCTGAACTCTTAGGTATTGTAATTACTTTAATTGGAATATTAATAATTTTGGTTTATGTATAAATATTTTAAACAAGAAATATTTTTGGAAAAGCATAATAATAAATTATTTTTAATAATTACTTTTATAATATTTTGAATAGCACCCTTATTTGTGGAAGCAGAAGATGCTACAAACACTTGTTAGAGGACAAATTTTAGAAAAGAAAATATCAAATAATTTAATTATATGTCTTTGTCATAAAATAGGTGTATTAAAATATTTATGCATTTTTATAATGTTTACCTTTTTTATCATATCAGCTAGCCTTTAATATAAAAAAAATAGATATATTAATAGGAATTCTGAATTGATAAAAACTACTTTAAAAGCTATAATATTTTTTTATCTATTAATAATTAATATTCATTCAACTAAAGCTGGAATGGATGAACCTCTTCAAAGTAGAATAAACCCAAGTATTATTGCAAAAATTTTTCCTCAAGCAAAATATTTAGGTGCTCCGATTGGTGACCCTCCATACATTCCCGTTTTTGGTATAGAAGACAAAAAAAATTTTGATGTTAATATTCTCTATATTTGGAGAAAAGATTTTTTATTACTAAACGGAAGAGAACCAACTAAAGAGGAAGAAGAAAATAAAATTGATTCTTTACAAATTAAGGGAGTAATAAAAGAAATTGGCTATTTATTTTCAACTTATGAAACAACAAAAGCAAAAGGATATTCTGGAGACCACTTTGATATAATTGTGGGTTTAAAAAGGGATGGGAGATTAGCAGGGTCTGTTATTATAGAGCTCCATGAACCTATGATTTGCCCAACTTGTGTTCCTCAATCACTTCTGGAGGCTTTGCATGATTCATTTCAGGGAACTAATGTTAATCGAAAAGTTGAATTAAAAGCAGGAGACTGGGGAGGCCAGGTATATGACGGCGTTACAGGAGCAACTATAAGTGCAGCTTTGACTACTAATGGTATTGTTGCTGCTGCAAGAAAAGTATTACGTCAAACAGGACTCTCATCTAATGAAGGTCCGCTCTATATAGATGTAGATAGTTATATAAAAAGAAATTGGATAGAACTTATAAACTGGGGAGGCCTAGTAGGAATAACTTTAACAAATTTAGAAATTGAAAAAAAATTAAAATCTAAGAATGATAATTATCTTAAAAATTATGATAAAAATTTTTTAAGCGTTTATGCAGGATTAGTTTCACCTGCATCTATTGGTAGAAATATTTTTGGAGATAAATGGTATTCACATCACATTTCCCAAATTGAAACTGGAGATAATCTTTTAGTAATAATGAGTTCTGGCTGGTCATGGAAAAAAAATAGTTATTTGGATTCATCACAACAAATAGGAGATAAAAATAATTATAATAGAATACAAATAGTGCAGAATGGTAATATTTATAAATTTAATGCTAAAGATTTTTTAAATTCTACGTCATTAAAAGTAGAAAAAAAACCAACTTTTTCTGAAATTGGACTTTTAAGAATTTCAAAAGAATGGGGTTTTAATCCATTAGAGCCTTGGAAACTAGAATTAATTATTAAAGAAGATTTTGGCGAAGGGAGTGTTTTTATAAATTATGAAATACCTAAACAACTAATTACTGGAGACCCTGTTGCTTTAGAAGATGCAGGATTAAGACCTATAAAAACAGCATTTTTAGGTTTGGTTAGAGAAAGTAAATTGAATGGATGGCAATCAGAGTGGGCTAAACAGGATTACTCTATATTATTTCTATTTTTCCTTCTAAGTCTTTTAAGCTTGATTTTAAGCTTTCAAAAGCATCTTTCAAAAAACAAAAAAGTTCATAATTATATTAGGCTTGGTTTTTTAACTATAACATTAGTATGGATAGGTTGGGTGGCTCAAGCGCAACTAAGTATTGTTAATATTATCTCTTATGCTCAGGCATTATTCCAGAGCAAAGGTTATACGCAATTTTTATTTGAGCCCTTAATGTGTATGATTTTTATCTATACTTTAATGTCATTAATTTTATTAGGTCGTGGAGTATTCTGCGGATGGTTATGTCCTTTTGGAGCTCTTCAAGAAATTGTATTTAAGTTTGGAAGGTTATTAAGACTTCCACTTTTAAATATTCCTTTCTGGTTAAATGAAAGGTTGTGGGTAATTAAATATTTGATATTAATGGTATTGATCGGTGCTCTAATAATTGGTCATGATTTTTCTTATAAATTAATTGAAATTGAACCTTTTAAAACAGCTATTACTTCCTACTTTGATAGGAGTTTACCTTATGTAATGTATTTATCCATACTTATTATCATTGGATTGTTTAGTGAAAGGTTTTTTTGTAGATTTATGTGTCCTCTTGGTGCCGTATTAAGTTTTCTTGGCCGCTTTCACATTTTAGAAATGATACCCAGAAGACCTCAATGTGGAAGCCCATGTCATTTGTGTGAAAATTCTTGTCCTGTTCAAGCTATTGCTCCTACAGGAAAAATAAACATGAATGAGTGTTTTCAGTGTTTAGATTGTGAAGTTGAGTATTACAATGACAGTAGATGTCCACCATTAATTTTTGAGAAAAATAGAAAATTAAAAATAGAAAATAATAGGAAGTAATATAGTAGATTATTTTGCTCATTTTTTGAGTATTTTTAAGAACAACTTCCTTCACAACTGATTGCAACACCATTGTTAAAAAATCTTCTAAACTCTAATTTTCCATTTTTGTAGAAGACTTCATATGAGCCTTCTAACGTACCATTTATATAAGACCCTCTTTCTAATACCTTACCATTATACCAGTATGATATAAAAGTTCCATCTACCCTTATCCCATAGTTAAATGTTTCTTTTCCTCTTAATTGACCATTAAACCAATAGGATTCAAAAACACCATTTTTAAATTTATTTGAATATTTTCCTCTATTTTTTAACTGACCATGTTTATAGTATGATTCGTATTCTTCTAACTCACCATTTTTATATGATCTTTTTATATGTAATTGAGAATTTTTCCAAAACCATTCATATATTCCATCTTTTATTCTTCCATTTATATATATTTCTTTAACTTTTACTTGTCCGTTATTCCAATAGGATTCAAATAAACCATCTTCTTTTCCATCTTTATAAAGTACTTTTGTCATTAATTGACCATTCGGATAATACTCTTCAAATATTCCATTTAATATACCATTTTTATAATTCTCAATGGTTATTTGTCGTCCTTTATTTTTTGATAAAGCCTCATGCCAATATGAGTCTTTTTTTACTGGGATTGTAGGTTCTCTATTAGAAATAGAATCTCTTGGGTGCATTGGGTTGTCCTTATCCCAATATGTCTTGTAAGGACCATCTAATTTTCCTTTAATATAAGTACCTATTTCTAATAGTTTTCCATTTAAGTCATAAACCTCATATGGGCCATGAAGCATTCCTTTTTTATAGTTCTCTATCGTAGATACTTTTCCTGGAGCATATCTGGTAATTAATTCACCTGTAAAAAGAATATTATTAGACTTGTCATAATATAACCCCTCTCTTTTCACTAATTCTACAGTATTGATTGTTTTACTGAATCCAATTGAAGTAAACAAAAGAAAAAATATCACGAGGGAAAATTTCATAAAAAAATTATATTTTAAATTAAATTTAATGCAAAGAAATTATCTTTTAACGCTTTATAAAAGATTTTCCTTACTAGTAATTATGACACAATAAATAAAAATTATTATAAGCTTTGGACTTTTTTAAACCAATAACATAATTATTATAAATAATAACTAAATATAATTTAAGTAAATTTTCTTAATTATTTTTGTTTACATTTTCCTGCACTAATCCATGTTAATTTATTATTAGTCATTGACGAGGTAAAATTCTGAAATTTATCTATATTTACAAAGCCTTCAATAGAAGATTCTTCCTGATTCTTATTCAACTTTTTAAATGACATTAAGGTTGAGTGAGTTTCTTCAATTTTTTGAATGTTAGTGATTGATAATTTTATTGTTTTTTCAGTTTTTCTTTCAATTTTACTATTTCCTACATCTATTAATAAGCTTGGAAGTTTTTGATCTAATACTTGGCATCTTTTCTCACAAACTATGTATGATATAGCTTTGCAATTTAAGGAGATTGCAATTGCTGCAGAATTTGCATTAAATGGTAGAGATAATATTAGAAAAGTTAATAATAATTTCATTTTTATTCCTTAAAATTTTTAGTGTAATTATAATCTACTTATTACACATTTAATAAGCAATACATTATAGAAGTATTTTTTACCGCAATCTTTTCTGATGAAAAGAAGGATAAATTTTCCATAAACTAAATTAAAATAGTTTGCTAGGCTTAATTTTTTAAATAATTAGGGGATACTAATATGAATTTTACAGTGTTAAAATCTCTCTGTGTGTTTTTAAGTTTAATTATGAGTTTTGTATTGTTTACATTCTCATCAATTGCTGGAGACGTTACAGAACAAAGATTAATAAATAGTGAGAATGAGCCAGGAAACTGGATACATCATCACGGAAATTATGAAGCCCATAGGTTTTCTGGGTTAACTGATATTAATAAAGATAATGTGAAAGACCTTAAAGTTGCATTTACTTATGCTATGGGTGATATACAAGGTGGAGGAACAGCTCCTATCGTTTTCCCATTCTCTGGATTAGAAGGTACTCCAATTGCTGAAGATGGTTTTCTTTATATAACTACCGGATGGGGTACAGTAACAAAACTTGATGTGAGAGGTGGTAAAGCTATTCCTTTATGGAAACATAATCCTGAAGCAGATAAAGATTATGCACCTAGTGTAACATGTTGTGGTATCAATAATAGAGGTGTTGCTTTGCATGGTGAAAAAGTTCTAGCAAAAGTTATTGATGGAAGAATTTATGCTTTAGATAAAAGTGACGGAAGCATGATTTGGGAAAAACAAGTAGCTGATGTTGGTATTGCAGAAGTATTTACTGGCGCTCCATTAATCGTAAAAGACATGGTTGTTACAGGTATGGCTGGTGCGGAATTTGGTATTCGTGGTTGGATAGAAGCACTTGATGTTAATACAGGTGATACTCGCTGGAGAACATATACTATTCCAGGTCCAGGTGAACCAGGTCATGAAACTTGGAAAGATGATTATGGTGCATGGAAGCTTGGAGGAGGAAGTACTTGGGTAACAGGTTCATATGATCCTCTTTTAAATATTATTGTATGGGGAACTGCTAATCCTGGTCCAGATTGGGATAATGCATCACGTCCTGGAGATAATTTATGGACAGACAGTACTATCGCTTTAGATGCTGATACTGGAAAATTCCTTTGGGGTTTTCAACATACTCCTAATGACCCATATGATTACGATTCAATAGCAGAAAATACATTTGTTGATACAAATATTAATGGACAATATGCAAAATCAACATTACATGCGAATAGAAATGGATTTGCATATGCATTAGATCGTACAAATGGTGAGCCTCTATGGTGCACACAGTTTGTTAAAAAATTAACATGGACAGCTGGTTTGGATGCTATGTGTAAACCAGTAGATTATAATCCAGATGTAGATGTACAAACTTATGCTCCTGGTTCAGCTGCTGGAAGAGGTGGTATTACTGAATCTGGTGCAAGAGGTGCAGTAGAAGGTATTTCATGTCCTGCTCATACAGGCGGAAAAAATTGGCCTCCTACAGCTTATAGCCCACATACAGGAATGTATTATATACCTGTAATTGAAAGTTGTAATAAAGCGTTTGCAGGTATTGTTAATCCTGGAGATTGGAAACCACGTGAATGGTATTTAGGTGGAGCTCCATTCTTTACTTTTGATGATCCAGCCTCTGGCCGTATTACTGGAAGTGTTACTGCAATAGATGTTTCAACTGGTGTAGTAACAGGCAAATGGGAAACTAAATTCCCGATGCTTGGCGGTATATTGGCTACAGGTGGTGGTCTAGTATTTACAGGAACAGCTGACGGTACAGTTGTTGCTTTAGATGCAGATACATTGCAACAATTATGGAGTTTTGATACAGGCTCTGCAATTAATGCTCCGCCGATGACTTACACTGCTGGCGGAAAACAATATATAGCGATTGAAGTTGGATTAGGCGGCGCTTGGCCACAATGGTTTACTGACTCTACTCCAGAGTTAAAATCAGCTGTACCAAGTAATGTTTTATACGTCTTCGCACTATAAAATATAGACTCTCTAAAAAAGTGGGCTGGTTAATCTGGCCCACTTTCAAATAAAATTATAATCAATAATATTTTATCCATTAATAAATAGGACAATAAGTAATGATAATTAATAAAATAAATATTTTTATAGGAAAACCCTTTTTCTTATTAATGAGTATTTGTATGATATTTTTATTTTTCATGAATTCAGTATATGCACAAAATTCAGCTCCTGTAGTTAAACGTCCGCCTTTGGATGGAAAAGGTTTATATATTCATTGTGCAAGATGTCATAAGGCTACAGGTATTGGTGGTCCTAGTTATGGAGGTTATGCAGCAAATTTAAGGGAAACCTTCCTTGATCATGAACAATTAGTAGAGGTGATAAGAGATGGAAGAAGAACTCTAGGTATGCCAGAATTTAAATCTAGATTAAGCAAAAGAGAAATAAATGCTCTTGCAACATTTATTGAAAAAGAGTTTAAAGGTAAACCTCTAGAGGAATAATTTTTTATAAATGGGATTTAATATGTTTTTAAGAATTTTTATATATGTTTTTTTTATTATTAGTTTATTTACTATTTCTTCTTATGCTGAAAATATTGACTGTTCTAAGAAAGAGGACAAAATTTTATGCATGGCTCAACAAGGAGATACTATGGCCATGTATGTAATGGGTAGGCGTGAATACACGATTGCTCGTAGCTCAGGAGATATGACTAAAGCTCTAGAATGGACACTTAAAGTTATGGAGCATAAAGATAAGGAAAGGGTTGCTAATAGATTATTAAAAATGATTTATATTCAACTTGGGGAAGGGGTTCATAAAGATTATGTACAGGCATATATATGGCTTCAAGAAGGTATAGATAAAGGGGAAAAATATGTTTACTTAATTTCCTGGCTGCAAAGATTAAAGTACTATATGACAGAGCAGCAAATAAATGATGCTGAAAAAATACTTATGAATCGTATAGATTTGCGTAAAAAATAATTTATGTTTTTTATGTTTCGTATAATAGTATTTGTCTTAGTAACAACATTTAGCCATATATGTTTTAGTTATGATGAAAATGATTTAAAAAAATTTTTAGAAACTAATAGCTGTGAATATTGTGACTTAACAAATATTAATCTTGTCGATAAAAATTTAAAAAATGCAAACCTTAAGGGATCAAATTTAAGCAATTCAGTATTAAATTTGTCTAATTTAGAGGGTGCTAATTTAGAATCTACAATACTTATAAATGTTTATTTTAAATTATCTAACTTAACAAAGGTAAATTTAAAGAATTCTGACTTATCACAATCTGTATTAGTAGATGCAAAATTAGAATATGCAAATATGGTTAGTTCTAAACTAGTAAACACTTATTTTACAGATGCAAATCTTAATGGAGCAGACTTGTCATTTGCAATATTATCTAATTCAAATTTTATTTTTGCAAATTTAAGGAATGTAAATTTATCTAATGCAAATTTAGAAGGAGCAATATTGAATGAAGCTAATATGGAATTTGCCAATTTATATAAATCAAAATTAAGAAATGCAAAATTTATTAACACTAATTTATCATCTACAATGTTAGAAGATTCAGATTTTTCTTATACAGATTTAACAGATTCTAATTTTTATAAAGCTTCAATGAGATATGCAAATTTTAGTAATGCAGTTATAAAAAATACTAATTT
>Ga0209403_10008001_pt1 | contig 10272 bp, 9 predicted proteins | sample ArcticOcean_MG_C_8_FD_187440 | JGI IMG/M metagenome (GOLD analysis project Ga0209403, IMG submission 187440) | Marine microbial communities from western Arctic Ocean - ArcticOcean_MG_CB11_86 (SPAdes) (version 2) | ecosystem: Environmental > Aquatic > Marine > Oceanic | place: Arctic Ocean...
CCTCGAGCAGATCTACTGCAGCTCCGGCAGCGCCTTGTCGTAACAACGTTCGCGCCTGACCAATCGTCGCAGCCGCGCGGGTAGCGGGATCCACTGCGAGCCGCGTCGCTTCCACGAAAGCCACATGAGCACCCTCATGATCATCAAAATCCAATAACCAAGAACCACGCCAAATCCACGGCCCAGCCTGGTTTGGATCGAGTGCGATCGCCCGATCAATCGATACAAGAGCAGTCTCGTAATCGGCACTGGCAGCCAACGCCGCGGCGCGCAAATACGGCCAACGGAAGTCCTTAGGGTCAAGTTGCTGCGCTTGCGCATACGAAGAAGCCGCAGCTTGGGTAAAGCCATTGGCGTCATAAGCCATCGCTAGGCGCCCTCGCAGCTCTGCCGATTTCGGCACCAATGTCGCTTCTTGGTGCAAGTCGCGCAAATACGCCACGAGTCCCGGCTCGCGCGCATCTTGTCCAGCGAGAATTGGCGTGCCGACCTCTGCACCACAACCGATGGTTGCAGCGACAACCGCAGTCAAGATCACGCGCTTGGCGTAGGCTTGCATAACGCGCCTAGCAGGCAATGCGCCCATGTGTCGGGAACGTGCCTAGACTTAGCACAAACGTGTCTCGTGACGAGGAATATTCCATCGCAACCACAAACAATCGAACGGCCGGACAGAATATCCGCCAACTCCGTGGCCGTCCAATTTAAAGCCCTCAGCGTGAAAGAGCCCTCAGCATGCATAAAGCCCGCGCTCGCGTAATCCGGCGCGGAATATCGATGGGAAAACCAATGCGGGGGGAAGCGTTATTCCATCACAAGGCAGCATAACGCGTGCCCGAGCTATTCAATCGTGGCGCAGCGCCTCGATGGGGTCGAGCTGAGCGGCACGTCGGGCTGGCCAGATGCCAAATATCAAACCCACGCCGATGCTGAAAACCACGGCCAGCAAGACTGCTTCAGGCGCAATATATACATTCCAGCCGATTACATTCGACAAGAGCCACGCACCGCCAGCACCCAACGCGATACCCAACAACCCGCCTAATATCCCAATTGTTAGCGCCTCAATGACGAACTGCATAAGGATGTTGAAACGAGTTGCTCCAAGTGCTTTGCGCACGCCTATCTCTCGGGTTCGCTCGGTAACCGATACCAACATGATGTTCATGATACCAATACCGCCGACAAGCAAGCTCACCCCAGCGATACTCGCAAGCAACGCGGCGAATACATCCGTTGACGCCTGCTGCATATCGAGAAACTGGCGCCGATTCATAATCGAAAAATCGTTGTTCGCGCCCGGGCGAATCTTATGTTCACGCCGCAAGACCCGCTCGATGTCGACCATCCCCATTTCCAGGGCCACCCCTTCTGCAACTTGCACAGAAAGCGAACCTAGCCGGTCTGATCCGAACAAACGCAATTGCGCAGTCGTGAAGGGGATAAAGATCATGTCGTCGTAGCTCGGGCCAAAGGAGGCACCAACCTCCTCCACAACACCTATGATCTCGAATGGTATGCGGCTGACATGAATCGTTTGCCCAATGAGTAGCTCAGGCTTACTTTCCAGCGCATCCGGAATCGAGTAGCCCAGGACGGCGACACGGCGACGCGAAGCGATTTCACCTTCGCTAAACCAGCGCCCAATCGTCATCTCTCGGCCCTGCACCTCAGGATAGTCCGCCGTCGTTCCGTTAATCGATTGGTACAAATTACGATTGCCGACCTTCACCTGGCGGTTACCTCGCAATTCCGGAACGATGGCAGAAAGATACGGTGTGTCCGTCACCAAGGCTTCATAGTCATCTACGGTCAATGAAACTCGATTTTGCGAGGCGACGCCGCGATAGAAGGATTGACCCGGGTATACCGATAAGAGTCTTGCTCCGAGCCCATCGAGTTGTTCGTCGATTGCTTTTTGGGCACCAGTGCCAAGCGCCACCACGGTGATCACGGCAGAGACCCCAATTATTATACCCAGCATCGTCAAAGCCGAGCGCAGAAAGTTGGCGAAGATCGACTCCAGAGCAACCCGCAATGTCTCGAGAATCGACATCGTTACTTGCGGCCGCTCTTGCTCAACCCCGGAATACCCAGACGACCGCTCATGCGTTGCTGAAATGCTTCCTGCGCATTCACGAGTGATGCACTAGGCAGAATTAGCACTTCATCGTTTTCTTCGAGGCCCCCGACGACCTCTGAATAGTCCATGTCGGTAATGCCGGTTCGCACATGTAGCGGCACGTATTTTCCGTCGCGCTTGGTAAACACGATGTACTCACCGCCGAATTGCGATGCCACGGACGACGAACGGGGCCCACCCGGAGCACCACGACCTCCCCCGCCACGGCGACCACCCCCTGGTCCCGCACCTTCACCACCGCGCATTTTCCGGATGAACGCCATTTCTTGAGCATTCGGCCGCTCGCCGGAACGAAATTTATCGCGGATCTTTGCCATCATTTCGGCGTCTTCAGCAGTCATACCTTCGGGCGAACTCGGCCTGGGGGCCGCGCCACCTTCGGGCACCGGCAGTGGCGGCGCAGCTGCCAACAACTCCTTTGTTTCGTCCATGCTATAGCCCAATACGCTAGCGGCGGAAAAAACATCGCCCTGCGTACGTAGCGCTGCAGTGGGTACAGACAGTGCCTGCGGCCGACTGGCAACTAATACTTCGACTTCTGCATTCATGCCGGGTTTGAGAAGACGATCGACATTTTCAATATCGATCAATACGGGAAACATGGTGACGTTCTGTTGTTCTACCGCCTGCGGTTCAACCTTTATGACCTGACCTTGGAACGGCCGGTTGGAATACGCTGCGACATTGACCGCGGCAATCACTCCGGGTTGTACCTTGCCAATATCGATCTCATCGACAAGCATGCGAACGCGCACCCGCCCGAGGTCAGCCATCTTCAGTAACAAAGTGCCGCCACCCACGTCACCCATCGGCGAGGAGATCACTTGGCCTTGCTCAACGAGGCGTTCGATGACGACGCCGGTTATCGGCGCCGTAACATTTGAATCACTCAGCTGGATCTGTGCGTTTTCTACGAGAATCTTGCGCGTCACCACTTCGGAATTAGCCGTGGCGTGCTCGAGAATCGAGTCTTCCCATTCAGATTGTGAGACCGACTGTTTCTCATATAGCGAGTTCGTGCGTTCTCGCTGCGACTCAGCGTTCGTAAGCCGCGCCCGTGCGACCTCCAAATTGGCCTGCGCTTGTAGCAATGCATTGCTTAGCACCCGCTGATCGATGGCCGCCATCAGCGTGCCCGCAGCGATCTCGTCTCCCGTGTCGACTCTTAGATCGAGAATCTCTCCTGACGCTTTCGATTTCACCTCGACGGTGGTAACCGGCTCAATAATGCCAGCAGCTTCTACCGCAACTCGAATGTCGCGGCGTTGCACCTCGGCGATTTGATAAGGCGCGCTCTCGACTTCATCGCTTTGAGATTGACTTTGCTCTAGGGCATCGCAGGCCGTTAAGAGTCCAATACCTACGAATAGTGGGAGCAAATTCCTCACGACTGTGTCTCCTGCTCAAATTGAAAATCTTCCGTGACCAAACCATCGCGTAGATGAATGTGTCGACTCGCGTGCTTGGCAATATCGGCTTCATGGGTCACCAAGATAATCGTCTGACCCTCATCATGTAGTTCTCCGAACAAGGCCATAATGTCCGCACCCGTGCGGCTATCGAGGTTACCCGTGGGCTCATCTGCCAGAAGAATGGACGGTTCGTTCACCAACGCTCGAGCGACCGCGACGCGTTGTCGTTGTCCACCAGAAAGCTCGCTCGGTCTATGGAACATGCGATCATTCAGACCGACCCGTTCCAGTACTTCACGTGCTTGCGCACGCCGCGCTCGACGTCCCACGCCGCCATACATCAGCGGGATTTCGACATTCTGCAGAGCGTTAGCCCGCGGTAACAGATTGAACGTCTGAAAGACAAACCCAATCTTGCGGTTGCGGGCTCGGGCCAGTTCCGAGTCTGACAGCTGCGATACGTTTTCCCCGGACAACCAATACTCACCGTCGGAAGGCCGGTCCAAACAACCAATAATGTTCATCAGCGTCGACTTACCGGACCCAGACGGCCCCATGATCGCGACGTATTCATTGCTGGCAATCACCAGATCGACACCGTTCAACGCATGGATGATTTCGCTACCCATACGGTATTCTTTGTGGAGGTTTTTGACCTCAATGACGCTGTCGTTTGTCAGTTGCGCCGCCGTGCTAGCCATTCGACTGTCCTGATTGCCATTGCCAATGCTATTGCTCCACACAGGTCTGGAGCAAAACGAGGGGACAAGCATACCGGCTCACAGATCGATTGGCAGCTTTTCTCGTCTGAAACGCAAGTGCTTGATCGGGATTCATCGTGTTTCCCATTGCAACGCGTACAGATACACGTCTACGAACACATAAGATGTATACGTGAAAATCTGGGATTTCCGTCGCGCCGATAGTGTGCGGCGCATACGGGACGCCCACACCCTAACGCTTTGTGTGTTTCCTACCTTTTAACGGCTTATGCGGCACCACGTTGCTCGCCCGTCGACCTAATTTATTCGCTTGCGCGGCAACCGTGGTATCCACGATAGGTTTGGTAACCACGATCGGCTTTTCTGGTGCGGGAATTTGATCGAGCGTGATATCGATCACTTCGAAGGCATTCAGACCCTTGAGCGTTGGGTGGTCGCGAATGACCTCGTAGTAAAAATCTTTGTAGGCTTGGCTCGGTATTACGTCAAAAACCGGGTGATAGCCGTTCGCTTTCACGGCCAACGAGTCCCGCGCGTATTGAACCGGCCACAACTTGCACCAATCAAACCACAACCAAAGAACGGCTTGTTCGTAATTGCGTCCCATGCCGATGATCCCCCAATCGTCTCACTATTGCTAAGCAGCTGCTTTTCCAGCATGTCTTACTCGGCAAATACCGCTGTGCGACAGAGAGGCGTACCAAAAAAGCAGTGCGCACGCACTTCTGGGTCAATCTCGCATATCCACTATATCTATTGAGAAATATTTTTACCGTGGGGCTATTCAGCTTTAGGGAGATGGACTATTTCGGCGCGCGGTGACAAATCACCTAACTGCGACTCCAGGCTTGCCCCTTCGACCAGACCTTCGATAAACGTCTTAATTGCCGCATAATCAAACGTGTCGCACGCCTGTTCCAATGTGTTTAGTGCGCCTCGTAGCTCCCTCCAGGGCAGATAATTCTCTTCGGCCCGCATAATCTTGGGGTGATCGGTGCCTGTGACGTTGCCCGTCTCCAACAGTTCTTCGTGCATCTTTTCGCCAGGCTTCAAACCGGTAATTTCAATTGAAATCTCACCGTCATGCGGCGCATTGCTCGCTACGGCAAAACCTTTGAGCCCAATCATACGATGCGCCAAATCAAGAATCCGTACGGGTTCTCCCATGTCCAACAGGAAGATATCCCCGCCCTGCGCCATGCTCGCAGCTTGCAGAACCAATTCAGCCGCCTCCGGAATTGACATAATATAACGCGTGACTTCCGGGTGGGTGACCGTCACCGGTCCGCCGTTGTCAATCTGTTCGGCAAACAGCGGCACGACGGACCCTGACGAACCGAGCACATTGCCGAAGCGCACCATGGAGAATCGAGTGCTGTCGCCTTCGGCCTGCAGCGCCTGTAAAATCAATTCGGCCATCCGTTTGCTCGCGCCCATGACACTGGTCGTTCTAACGGCTTTATCAGTCGATATCAGGATGAAGTTCTTCACGCCACGAGCCATGGCGGCCTGCGCCGTGTAAAGCGTTCCGAACGTATTGTTCTTTAGACCTTGGATGACATTGTTTTCGACCAGACTGACGTGCTTGTAAGCCGCGGCATGATAAATCGTCTCTATCTGATAACGGCTAAGCGTACGCTGCAGCAGTCCGGGTTCCGTGACTGACCCGAGCACTGTAATAAGCGGACTGGGCAAATCCTCATCATTGGCGAGCGCACTGAGCTCTCGATGGATCTCATACAGACCAAATTCAGATTGGTCCAACAACACGAGCAATTGCGGCCGTTGACGTAGTATCTGCCGGCAGAGCTCTGAACCGATCGATCCGCCTGCACCTGTAACCATGACTGAGCGCGTCGCGACCGAGCGCTCCAATAGGTACGGCAACGGTTCGACTTGGTCGCGTCCAAGCAAATCTTCGATGCCAACATCACGCAAATTCGCAAGTGACATCCGCCCCGAAACCAACTCGTGAATCCCCGGGATCAAACGCACGCGTACACGAAACGGTTCTAGATATTCAATAATGCGGCGTTGGTTGTGATCGTCTTGCCCGACTGCCACAAAACCTGATTGACCGATGTATCTCGCAACAACTGCGCCAGCTGCTTCGGCGGATAGACGTGGATTCCGTCGATACTACTGCGCTGCAGTTTCTTGTCGTCGTCGATGAATGCGATCGGTTCAAACTGGCCTTCCTGACGCAACAACCGCGCAAGCTCCACACCCATGCCCCCGGCACTGTAGATAATTACCGGTTGATTTGGGTTGAGTCTTGCTTGCATGCGCTGAATGTAGGCACGCACGCCAAAGCGGGTACCGCTGACGTACAGCAACGTCAACATCCAGAAGATCATGGGCACCGAACGAGGAAAGCCAGTTAAGGGGATTAGGAACGCGATCGCGTAGATCGCCATTGACGCAACGAACGCGCACGTGACGACGGTGAGCATTGCATGGTTTCCCATGTAGCGCACGACCTGGCGATAGAGACCTAGGCGACCGAATACCGGGACTGCGACGCATACACAGACAACGAACGCGGGCCAAAAGCTCGCCACCTGCGGATCCCACTCACCTAATCGCAGTGCAAACGCGGTCCATAGAGCGACAGGTAACATGACACAATCCGCGGCGACGGCAATGGCCTGCTTCTTACGTCGTGATAGTTCGTCGAGTAGGCGTTCCATGCTTTGCTAGTGTCTCATCCAGCGGGCCAGCCAGCGCGAACACGCCAGCACATCAACGCCAACGGCGCAATCGCGACAATTAGAGTCAACATTTCCAAAGCGGGGACGGTAGCACTGAGCCACGCGAGCGGGACCAGCCATACAAATGCATATATCAGATATGCGATCGTCGTCCATAAATGGCCTCGGGCTACAGCCAACCGTTGGTACAGATGGCTGCGGTGTGCCTGAGTAAACTCCTGTCTGGTTACTATTCTCACACATAACGTATAGGTTGCGTCAAACCAAAATGCAGCAAGGAGTATCAAACTCGCGACGAGCGGCACGACCGCAACGACTGCGAGGTGAATCGCCACGGTTCCGATGGCGAGCCCCAGAAACCCGCTGCCAATGTCACCCATGAAGATTCGAGCCGGCGGCCAGTTGAATGCGAGAAAGGCCAAGGTCACGCCACTCAGCAACCACAGCATCGAGCCGGTAGCTCCAGGGACGGGCCCTGCGACAATTTGCACGCCCACGCAAAAAACCAGGCACTGAGAAGCTGCAATACCGTCAATGCCGTCCATGAAGTTATAGAGATTTACGAACCACGCCAGACCAATCACCGCGATGAAAAGTAAACCAGGCGCTAGCGCCTCGCCGCTCACTGCATAGGTCGAAATGGCAAAGGCGCTTGTCCCTATATGCACGACCAATCGCAGCCAACTAGGCAGGTCCTTCAAGTCATCCCACAACCCCACGCCTGCGACGATGGCAAGCGCTACTGCGAACAACTGCGCGGATTCATCATCAGTTTGCAACAAATACCCAATCATCACGACGGCAATCATGATGCCCCCCATTGTCGGGGTCGGATCTTTGTGGGAGCTTCGCTCGTTTGGTTGCGCGAGCAATTGCGGGCGGTTGGCAATGCGCACCACCAACCATTGCACGCTTAAGCCAAGCGACAAACCCAGCGCGACTACTGCTGCGTTCGAAACCAATTCACTGTCTCCTTGACCGCATCGCGCTGACTGAGTGGCGGTTGCCAGTCGAGACCGCCATGGGTGCCGCACACATCGATGCGTTGCGGTAAAAACAACCGATCCACTGTACTTGCCGAACCCAAAGTTCTGCCTAACCCAAGTGCTAATCGTGCATTAACGGGCCACAGCCGGTTTGGTTGCCCCATCAATTCACGCAACAGGCCAAGCATCTCGGCAAGGCTCGTCTCCTCCACGTCACGAACGTGCCATATCGATGAATCCAAAACGTCTAGCGCGCAAATGTGCATTAGAAAGTCGACCAAATTGTCCAGCGCCAACCAACTTCCCTGCGCCGTCGCACAAAGCAGCGGTAGCGGCCAGCCTTTTTGTGCGTACCGTAAAAGTCGCAAAAAATTTGCTCTGACGCCTGGTCCATGGACGATTGGCGGACGCACAATCGCCAGCTGCGTACCCAAGCCTTGAGCCAACATCGATAGCTCCGTCTCAGACTGAGCCTTCGATTCAGCGTATGCGTCACTTGGAGCCAGCGGCGCGTCGGTCGGCCACGGGCAAGTTGTGGAATCTCCAAGCACCCTAATGCTACTCAGCTGAATAAAGAGGCGCACGTCAGCGTCAGCAGCCTTTGCATACGTGAGCGCCGTTTCTTGCACGTTCGTGAGCAACACGCTTTCCCAGGCCGCAGTCGAGACCGCCCCGTGCGCCAAACCGGCAAGGTGGACGACGACATCCACCCCGGCAAGATCGTTTCGCGCAGAGTCCAAAGTACGATGGACGTTGCGGGCACCGGCAACATTCGATCTTCGACTCACTGCATCGAAAACCCAGCCTCGCTGCGAAATCGCCGCACACAGCCTTTGCCCGATGAACCCGCTGGCGCCGGTAACCAAGATCACCGGATCAACCGTCATGTGCAAACCAATTCGTTATAGACGCGAAACGTGTGGGTCACCGCGTCTTCTACGGAAAATACTGCCTCTGCTTTCTGCCGCGCGGTAGCGTTGCCGCAAATCAGCACTTTCACCGAGTGTATTCATCGCTTGCGCCAACGGTTCAACCTCACGTGGCGGAATCAATAGCCCGGTAACACCGTGAGTCACCACTTCTCGACATCCAGCGACGTCCGAAACAATCATTGGTCGCCTGGTAGCCGCACCTTCCAATAGAGTCTTCGGTAATCCTTCTCGGTAGGACGGCAGTACGATCACATGGCTACGTTGCATGATCTGCGGAACATTGGTCTGATGGCCCAACCATTCGACCCCGTATTCTTCCTGCCATGCGATTAGCTCTTCTTTATAGAGCGTTGACGGGTTGCCTGGATCGATGTCCCCGACGAGCAAGAATTTCCAGTCTGGATGTTTGCGCCGGACAATACCCGCTGCTTTAACAAACTCTCGAACACCCTTATCGCAGAGCATTCGTCCAACTAACAAAAAAGTAACCGGTGTGTTGGCCGGCTCATCCGTCGATCCGAATTCGTTTAAGTCGACCCCTGAACCGCGAATCAGTACTGCGTTCTCTTTTCGCACGAGTGCATGTCCAATGAATCCACGCAGGTCGTCAGTGTTTTGAAATATGACGCGCATGTTTTTGTGCACCAGTGCGAATCGATAGGCAACGTTCACAATCGCGCGCCGCACCGACGCAATGGGGCCCCTTCGGGTGAAGACGAATCCCATCCCAGGCACCGCATTTACGACGGCTTCAACCTGTGTGCGTCTAGCCGCGATCGTTCCGTACATGACGGGTTTGATCGTGACATGATGAACGATGTCCGGTTTTTCTGCCCGATAGATCCGCTTCAGCGCTTGGTAGGCACGCAACTCGGCAAACAACGAAAAACGACTGCGCGACATCGGCACAGGAACGAAGTCAATTTCGTATTGAGCCAACCGCTCTTCACCCGTATTGGGCGCTGCTACAACGATGACGTCCAATCCGAGTTTCTTTGCGGCTTTCCCAAGCGGCAGACGATGCGAGAGAAAAAAACCGACTTCATTTACGACGTAGATTATCTTCACGCCAACAAGCCTGCGTACGTGGCGCAATATTCCGCATTGCATTGAACGAGGTTGAAATGGCGCTGCACATGAGCACGGTCTTCCGCTTGCACTCCCAAGTGTGACAGAGCATAGGCAATTTTGTCGGCTAGATCGTGCGCGTCACCCGCTGTCGCTAATCGTTCATGGTGGGTAAGAATGCGTTCTACATCTCCAACTTTGGTGGCCACCGTGGTGACGCCGCACGCCATCGCCTCCAACAAAACGTTCGGCATCCCTTCGCGGACGGATGCGACGACAAGCACATCGAGCGCGGGCA
>Ga0209403_10008005_pt1 | contig 10270 bp, 9 predicted proteins | sample ArcticOcean_MG_C_8_FD_187440 | JGI IMG/M metagenome (GOLD analysis project Ga0209403, IMG submission 187440) | Marine microbial communities from western Arctic Ocean - ArcticOcean_MG_CB11_86 (SPAdes) (version 2) | ecosystem: Environmental > Aquatic > Marine > Oceanic | place: Arctic Ocean...
CATGTGCCGTCCAGGTGGCGGTGATGTCCTGGGCCGGTAGGCCGTTGTCGATGCTGAGCTCCCACGTGATGTTGTCGGCGCCGAGCTGGCGGACGTCAAGCGCCAAGCCAACCAGGAGGACGTCGGAGTTGAAGATGACCCTGCCGCCACTGCTGGGCAGGCTCGGCGTGGTGGGGAGATCGAGAGTGTCATCGTAACCGTCCGAACCGTTGGTATCGAGGCCGATACCGATTTCATCGCATTGGGTACAGTTGGTGCCGGAGAAGGCCAGAGGTATGTGGATTTCCGGATCGACAAGCTGGGCGATGGCCGCGTTGGCGGTCATCAGGATTCCCATAATGGCGATTGCGCCTGTTTTCATTTCGTTTTCATGTTTTTAAGGTTTTAAGGCGATAGTGGAGCTGTGTTCCCCATCACCGTTGCCTTGGTATCATAAATTTTTAAAATTTCAATCATTTCCGGGCATTTTTCCCTAGCAAAGGCCTGTGAGGAGGCATGTGGGCGAACCCCACAAGCGAGCGGTGTGGACGTGAGAAGACGGGGGTAACGTGTGGGCGGTATGCGGAAATCTATGCGTCGAGCTGGTGCTTACTTGACTTCCAGCTCATCCAGGATTTGCCGCGCAATGTCGCGTAGTGTCTCGTCATTGCCGGGTTCGGCGAACCGGGTCGCTACAGATTTTGCAGCTTCATCGCCATCCCGCGCCAAGACCCGAGCCGCGGTCAACGCCACCCTTGGATCCGCGTCATCGAGCAGACTATGCACGATACGGGTCGAGGCGTCGTCGTCGACGCGCGCGAACAGTTGGATGATCTTGAACTTGGCGTCACCCGGCAGGTTGCCAACAGCGCGACCGAACTCTTCCGGATCTGCTGCTGTCAGCCGCTTCAGGCACCTCTGCACCTCATTGGACAAGATCTCGTCCTCCCTATGCAACATGGCAAGGAGCGGTGCGATAGCCTCGTACACTTTCATACGCCGGACACCGGACAGCGCTGCTGCGCGGACGCGCTTATCGGAATCTCCGAGAGCATCGACGAACAGCGCCCGCGACTCCGCGTCGCGCAATTTGGCGAGGACGGTCAGGGCCCCCGCCCGCAGGTTGTGGTTGTCTGTTTCCACTGCCAATGAACGCAGGCCTGCCGCCGCTTTAGGATCCCGCAGGTAGCCGAGCAGGAGAAGCGCTGTCTCCTTTGCTGCTTTGTTCCCGGTATCAAGCGTCGCGATGAGTTGTTCTGTCGCCTTGCCGCCGTGTTTCTTGATCGTGCGAGTCGCCTGATAGCGAATCAGGATATTCTTGTGCCCAATGTTCTCAAGCGCCCGCTCCAGTTGTTCTTCCGGGCCCGATGTGTCGCTGACAATAGCATCCCATTTCGCGTCATCGCGTTCTCTCTTGAGACCCTTGATCTTGGCCTCAATATCCTGCAGGTCATCGCGCAGATGAGCGATGTCCCGTTCTAGCTCCGTCAGTTGTTGCTGTGACCGGTTCCAGGCGATCCAACCCGCGAGGGCTGCGACAACGAAAAGACCAGCGAATGTTTTTTCTATATGAGACATTGGAACTCGGGAGATGGCTGGATGTGGCGACGAGAAAGCGGCGCGACAGCTACTTCTGATCGCATACGCCGAAACAACTAGATATGAGCAGACTCATCCGCCCTGCAGGCCACCAAATTAGCCGGGCAGCCAATAACGTCAACCCTCTGCACCACATTCGAGAATTCGGCATCAAGTCGAGCAAAGGAGGCTTAAGAATTGCCTGTTCTTTTAAGAAGCAGACGATTCAACCGGGTTTAGCTAGCATATATCCTTTGGAGTCCCTCAAACTTGATGTAGAAACCGTCGCCTCGAAACAGTGGAGCGGCGCCGGAAAATCGTTCTGAAAGTGGTATGATGTTGCCTTCCTCATCGTGAAGCTCTGGGCACTGATTTAAGTATTGGAAAATGCGTATGCCACGGATGCCGATGCCGGCGTTCCCACGTATCTCGACGATGCCCGTGCTGTGATCCGCGCCTTTGAATCTGCCAACTTTAGGATCTTGTCCATGAACTTCTGGGGGTCCGCCAGGATCCCACTGCCGGCCCTGCCAGACCCCACCCATACTCTCATCCTTGCATTTTCATCCTACCGAGGTATATACGCGCCCCAAAATACGAACGCGGGAGTGCTGTCATCGGAATTCAGGATCCAGGCTTGCCAAGACGTTGGAGGGGAACCTGCAGGGACTGGGAAACCTGGCGCCGATGACAAAGACATGTTCAACGATTTTGAGATCGAGCAAGGGCTTTTAAGAACCTTAAAACACCTGGAGAATAGCATATGTGGATAGCCATATTCTTGACAGTGATTGTGTTTATTTGTTTTTTTGATAAAAAATTTGATTCTGATAAACCCACATTCTGGAAATTCGCAAGAATCCCTTTGATCGTCTTTGCCATTTTCGGGCTTATGAGTTCCTTGTTGCCTGACGCGTTTGCTGCAGACGAATTAGTAGATCCTGAAGGTTCGTCAGAAACGGCTCCAGCCTCCAACTCAGAGAACACCGCCCCGGCACAGAAGGATGCAGGGGCCGCAGAGAAGCTGAGCACTCCGCTGACCGGGGGGGGCAGAGGGGGAGCGCCACCAAGTCTGATTAGTGAGATCCTTCTGTATCTCGTGGTTTTACTAGCACTCTTGGCTTTGGGTGGGCTGATGCTCCTCGTTTATCTCATATGGACGAGGGTGAAGGACCTTCACGGCGTAGCAGGCGACAGCCACGAAAAAACGGAACTCCATTTGGTGACGCCAGTCCGTACGGAGTTGAATAGGCTGCGAGATGAGTGGCGTAGCCTTAGAAAGGGCGATAAGGCTGAGGTGGCTACGCTTCTAAAGGACCATAAGGCTGTGGTGGCTACGCTCCGAAAGGACCATGAGACTGAGTTGACTACGCTCCGAAATAGCCTTACGAACATTGCTAAGCAGCTCAACGAGAGCTTCGGAACCGTGCAGGCCCATCTTAAGGGGACCCGAGGGACTGTTGAACAACAGCAGGAAGAGATGGTCAACATCGGCAAGCTGGCCACCGAGAGATCGAAAGAAATCGAACGCTATCAGGAGGGCATCCGCCTGTCATCTGTGAAGCCAGCCATGGATCGGGTGATCAAGGCCTTGGACCACGTCAGGAAAAGCTTAGGGGCAACAGTTGAGGACGAGGAGAAGACAGCCGTTATGTCGAGGGCCGCAGTTGAAGTTCTGGAAACGGACCTGAAAGAGGCTCTCCTTGCTGCTGATGTGGAAGAGTACGGGACGGAGGCCATTGGAAGACCGTATAAGGGGCACGAAAAGGATCATGCAGCTATACCTAATGAGCCCGAGGATCCTAAATATGGGCCTGGGATTATCACGGCATGTTCCTTGAGCGGATACCGTCATCGCATACGCATATCCCCTGATCATTACGTTTATTTGCGAAGGGCTGAAGTGAAGGTGAATCACTCAACAGAACATGAGCAATCGGTGAGCGGCGAAGAGTCCACCTGAATTACAACCACCAGGGGAAATCAAGATGAGCAAGACAAACAATATTGTTGGAATCGACTTGGGTACGACATTCACGGCCTTGGCTATCCTGGATGAGTTGGGTGTGCCCCATGTCGTGCCAAATGCAGATGGTGAACGGATCACGCGGTCGGTCGCTTATCTTCCTCCGGGGGAGAAGACCATCATGGTGGGGGAAGAGGCATGGAACTTAAAGGCCTTCGAACCCGCATTTGTCCGTGAAGAGGTCAAGCGGAAAATGGGCACGGGAGAAACCATCGAGGTGGGGGATCGAACGTTCTCACCAGCAGAGATCTCCTCCTTCATTCTGAGAAAGCTCATCGAGAGTGCTGAGAGCGTACACGGCAAGATCGAAAAGGCGGTGATCACCGTTCCGGCGAATTTCATGGAGAAAGCCCGGGCGGAAACGATGGAGGCCGGTAAGCTCGCGGGGATAGAGGTGGAGCACATCGTGAATGAACCCACGGCAGCTGCACTTCACTACGCCATGCATCACAATGTCAGCGGCCGTGTCGTGGTCTTTGATCTCGGCGGAGGAACTTTGGACGTCTCCTTGGCGGAGATCGAAGGTGCGGACGTGGAAATAAAGACATCTGAAGGAGTCGCCAAGCTCGGTGGGCGCGACTTTGACAGGCTGATTTTGGACTGGGTAGACCGGGTCGAAAAGGAGAAGAACGGGGTAGAGTATTTTGAGACGGAGGAAGACCGGGAAAAGGCGATGGGGGAGGCAGAGAAGGCTAAGAAAACTCTCGCAAAGAGGGATAAGGTTGGGATGGCCTTCAGTTATAGAGGCAAGAATTTTACTGAGTCGTTGACTCGCGAAACGTTCGAAGAGTTGATCAGCGACCTGGTCAGCCAGAGCAAACTATGCGTGGAAGCCGCACTGGACCAGGCGGGATGGGCACCTGGAGAGGTGGACGATATCCTGCTGGTTGGCGGTTCCACCCGAATCCCCGTCATCAAGAAGATGTTGATAGAGGTCTTCGGCAAGGAGCCCCTTCAGAGCGTCAATCCAGATGAGGCGGTCGCCCTGGGAGCTGCCGTCTATGCCGGTGTAAGGGCCAAACCGGAAGAGTTGTCAAGCTCGCAACAGGCAGCGCTTGCCAACGTCACAGTGCAAGAAGTGGCAAATGCTTTCTACGGGACAATAGCCGTTGACACGGAGACGAACCGTCGCATGAACTCAATCATCATAAAAAAGGATGCCCCTCTGCCTTGCGAGGTGAAAGAAACATTCTCGACTCTTGTAAAGGGAGATGGAGTAAATGTCGCTGTTACACAATGTCCAGCCGAGGAACACGACGCAGAAATGGTAACCATTCTGTGGAAATCCTTTTTTGAACTACCGGACGAAACGCCGGCGCACTCTCCAATCGATATCACGTACAGTTACGATATAAACCAGCGCATGAAGTGTGAGTTCTATCATCCGGATTCTGGGCGCAGAATCATTGAGGAGATTGTAGTAGGGGCCGCAGGGACCGGCAAGCCTGGTGCTGTCGAGGACAAAAACATGTTCGACGAATTTGTGATTGAGTAAAGGCTTTTAAGGACTCTAAAACACCTGGAGAATAGCGTATGGGATGGGTGATCTTCATAATCGCCGTGCTTTGGATATGGTGGATTGTTGCAAAGGCTAATTCCAGTGAATCCACATCTCATCCCCCGACCCGAGGGCAAATCCCGTCTGCAGATTTAGAGCTGAAAGCAAAAGTCAGGACAAAAGACTTTGATGGCACCGCTTTGGAGTGCCTTTCTGTATTGGCTGGTGGCGCTATTCCAACCGATTATGCCGGCGGTACCCAGCTGTTCCTGCACTTGTGCGATATTAGTGGGGATGGGAAGGAAAAGGTGGTGTTTTCGTCGATCGATTCTTTACAGGAGAAATTGACAACCGTGTTTCAGTTCTCACCTCCCACGATTGTTCCGCCGGGGAGTGGTTTCATGGAAGACGCGGAACTGGTTGCTATTCCGTTGGATGCGCTAATGCCTGCCAGGGGTGGGAGAACGACTCTCCGGGTCAAGCTTTCGTGCTGCGCATCAATGCCTTCAGCCAGTTTTGTCGAGGGGGAGCATCGGCGCGGCGGCCGGATTCTGGGTGCGGCTACTTGTCGTGTAACGGTTCAGCATTGGGAGAGTGGCTATGATGACCTGGCGGAGAGCAGGGATAAAGCTATCGATGGCGCGATCGAGTTGGCAATGCTGGTGGCTGCCGCGGATGGTGATCTTGATCGACGCGAAGGGCAGGTCGTCAAAAAATGGCTTCAAAAGACTCTTGGCCCTGACGCAACCGATGAGGAGAAGAAGCACTGCAACAGTTTGCTGAGGTCGTCGGGGGAAAAAGCTCTCGCTGGCAGGTTGAGGGTGAACGATGTGCTCAGCAACCTGAAAAAGCACACGACCAAAGGCTTCGCAATAGAGATTGTTGATCTGTGCGCTGAAATCCTCACGGCTGATGAGGTGGCATCGGGTAGCGAACTCAAGCTTGTGGATGAGATCATTGAGGGGCTCGGGCTCGACAGGAAGAGCACCCGATCACTGATCGACAAGCGGATCATGACGGCCGACATCGATTTGGACTTGGGAAGCGACCCATACTCCATGCTCGGCGTGCAGGCGGGGATGGATCCCGTGGAAATCAAGAAAAGGCTGATGAACGAGTTCAAGAAATGGAACGCCCGCACGACCCACGAAGATCCGAATATCCGTGAACGCGCCACCGAGATGCTGGCCCTCATCGGGAAAGCCAGGAAAGAGCTGGTCTGATCAGAAGATGAACATCGAAGATCGGCCTGGCATCGGCGACGTCGATGCTCCGGGAGTCGCGCCCGGATTCTTTCCGGGCGTATTGGCATTCGAAACCCTATAGACGGCGAAGGGGAGGGGGCTATGCCCACTTCTCGCATCCGCGAAACGGCAAATGCACGCCTTGCACATAGCGCGGGCGTTCCAGATACTTATTGACCCCCCTCACCGCCTGGCCCCGCAGCAAAAAGGCGCTGGGCCAGGTCTCGCTGGTGATCCGCGTCGTCGCCGGGATATAACGGATCGTCAAACCACAGCGACGCTGGCCCGATGTATTCGGATTGGAGCCGTGAACTATATTGGGGTGGTGTACTGATACGGCGCCGGCTTTCAGGTTCACATCCACCGCGCTGTCCTCATCCACCAGGTCCGGATCCATCTGCGAGCTCAACACATTGGGCGTGTCGGTGGCCCGTTGCATTTCGTGCAGCTCCATGTCGTGAGTCCCCGGCACCACCCGCATACATCCATTCTCCGGGGTCGAATCATCCACCGCCAGCCACAGGCTCACCACCTCCATCGGCTCCAGCGGCCAGTACGAACCGTCCTGGTGCCAGAGTACCGGCTGTCCTTCACCAGGCGGCTTGGAGATATAGTGCGAGGCGAAAAGGGCAATATCGGGACCGACGTATTCCTCCGCGATATCCAGGAGGCGATCATCGCTAATCAACCGCACCCAAAACGGATCGTCCTTGACCAGCTGAAGGTGCAGGTTCTCCGGCCGCAAGTCCGGATTCCGGGCCAAGAGCCAATCCACATGCGCACTCGCTTCCGCTAGCAGATCCGCATCCAGCACCGCGTCGTAGACGGCATAGCCATCGCGGTCGAATTGGGCTTGCTGCGCACTCTTGCCGATGCCCATTTGGACCTTCCTCAATTAAATAGTATCATTTCCGAGTACACTCAAACCCGCACCGTGCACCCATGCAATGCCGGCACCCGGAACAACCGGTCTGCGAAAATTTCGTCTTCCACACCCCGGCGACCAGGAAGCGGCGCGACGGCTACTTCTGATGCCATGCGCCGAGACGGCTTATGTGATGAAACTCATCCGCCCCGCAGGCCACCAAACTACCCGGGTGGACAACCCGACTCCGTCATGTTGCATCCCAGACCGGCTTGTCCAGGAATGCAGAGATAGTACCGGCATCTTCCCGGAGTCTGCCTTGGTTGCCATGAACCACGACATTGATGCGTTTGCCGTCTTCCAAAACAAGGTTCAGTTCATAGCAATCCCATGAACTATCATCTCCATGAACAACCTTGAAGATGAGTTGCAACGCATGAACTTTCTCGAGCTCAGCGACATGTTTCAAGGTGCGCTTGTCAAACACGTGATCCGGGTTCTTTCGGCCTTTCCAGAAGAAGCCGCGTTGCCTGTCAAAAACGATAGGCGTGGTGCTGAAGTAAAGCATACAGGTCCCCAGTATCGTAAAGAAAAGAGGGATCACAATAGGCCAGAATGGGCATCCAGCAGCAGCTCCAGATAAAATAGCCCAGGAAAAACTGATCAACCCGATCAACCCGAGACCGAGGAAAACGAGCCAAAAGAGCTTCAGCCCCATGCCGGCTCGGAATTCAAGGCGCTCGGAATTGGACTCGACCAGCTCGTGGCTCCTGAAGTGTGGCCCACCTTTTTCCGTTGCGGGGGTCCAGTCTGTCTGCATGGCAACAGGATCACTGAGCTCCGACGGATCAAACATGTCGCGCTCATCTGACGCGCCCCAGATCGTCTTCAAAAAATTCTTCAACATGAACCCCTTCACGCCTCCTGGTTTAGCGAGGGCTTATAAATTACCTGCCTTTTCAAGGGCTCCATCAGTTACTTGATATCCAAGCGGCATTTGTCCGGTTGGACAATCCGACTCCGTCATGTTGTATCCCAGATGGGCTTGTCCAGGAATGCAGAGATAGTACCGGCATCTTCCCGGAGTCTGTCTTGGTTTTTATGGTCGATGACATTGATGCGTTTGCCGTCTTCCAAAACAAGGTTCAGTTCATAACTGTGGTATGTCTTAGTCCTTCTACCACGTTCGGTCTCGTTACTACAAAGCTCAGCGATGATCTGCAACGCATGGACTTTTTCGAGCTCAGCGAAATGTTTCAAGGTATTGCGGGACTTGCCGACGATCCATGAATGTTCCGACGCATGAACTTTCTTGGGCTCAGCAACTTGCTTCGAGTTTCTTTTTTCACACATGAGTTCCGGGTTCTTTCGGGTATTCCAGAAGAAGCCGCGCCGTTTGTCAAAAACGATAGGGGCAGTTTTAATGTAAAACACGCAGCCGCCTACTATCATGATGACAAGCCCGAACCCCAGGAGGCAGAGATTATCCCCATCAACCTGCCACCCTCCAAATAAAACCTTGCAGAAATAAGCAACCACCACCACGAATCCGACAACGAGTAAGATGAGGTAAATTAGCTTCGCTCCCGTGGTGAGTCGGAATTCAAGTCGCTCAGAATTGGGCTCTGCCAGCTTGTGGCTCCTGAAGTTTGTCCCACCGCGCTTTGTGGGAGTCCAGTCTGTCTGCATGGCAACAGGGTCATCAAACTTCGAAGGCTCAAACATCTCGCGATTGCCTGACATGCTCCGAATCATCTCATCGAGCTTGCTTGCCATGAGTTCCTCCTCCCTCCGGTTTGGCGATAAGGTTCCCGAGCCGGCAGCAGCCTGGCGCCGTTCCGCGCTCGGCAGGTCGACCCGGTTGCCATTGATTGCATTACGGGCGTGATTCTCAGCTTACGTTATCGTGAATTGCGGAATCCACAAATTCAGCCTGGCGCCGGCGGGCGTCGATGCTCCGGGAGTCGCGCCCGGATTCTTTCCGGGCGGCTTGGCATTCGAAACCCAATAGCCGGCGAAGGGGAGGGGAGGGGCCTGTGTGGTGATGAAGCCTTGCCCGCTTATTAATGCGGCTCAGGGGCGATGAGTTGCCCGGCGATATCGCAGTTCGGTTCGCAGATGTCGGTGCCGGCCAGCAATGTGTCGACGATACTGTTGACGGTATCCTGCAGCTCCAAAACACTGTTCGGCGGGCGCGCGGCCGTAATTTGGCATAATTGCTCAACTGCGGCAGCGGTCACATCCGCGCACGGTGTGCACGGGGTATCGTCCGCCCACGACCAAATTCGCACATGGCCTGAATTGTCTCCAGCACCATCATTATCGCGTGCACCAATAGCTACAATACTTCCATCCGTTGACAGAGAGACGGACCCGCCGCTAAGGCTCCCTTCTGCCTCACCATCAATGTCCTCTCCAAGTTGTGTCCATACTGTTCCAGCCCACTCAAAAATACGCACATGCCCGGAGGAATTTCCATTTGCATCATTCGCCGAGGCACCAATCGCTAGAATATTTCCATCGGCTGACAATGAGATGGACGAGCCGCTCTGATCAAGTTTTTCCTCTCCGTCAATGTCATCTCCCAGTTGTGTCCATTCACCATAGGCGCTGCCAACCATCAAAATGCCGATAATTGCGATTGCGAGGGTTTTCATTTTTGTTGCCATTTTTCCGTTATTATTTTGTGGGTTGGGCTTGGTGGTGTGCTGGCGATTCCCGCCGCACGAACACGCAGTTATAGGTAATTCGTGTTCGAATTGCAAGATTGTTACCTGGCAAAAGGCTGTGAACCAGGGCTGGGAGGGGGTGCATTGCCGGCACGCCGAATTGTTTGATAAGAGTCAGTGGCCGGAGTATCCTTTCGAGAACGGAAGACAAATAACTTTTGTAAGTACTTGTTCGACAAAGAGGCTCGGAGAATACGCATGGATGGGTACGTAGATGACTTGGCCAGACGCGCGCGAAGTGAACTGGAACTTATTACCGCCGGAAGGAAAGCACACCTTTCACCGGACCAGTGGAAGCCGGTGGCCTACGCGGCATGGGCACCCGAGGCCGACGTAACGTTAGACGGCGGG
>Ga0209403_10008009_pt1 | contig 10267 bp, 10 predicted proteins | sample ArcticOcean_MG_C_8_FD_187440 | JGI IMG/M metagenome (GOLD analysis project Ga0209403, IMG submission 187440) | Marine microbial communities from western Arctic Ocean - ArcticOcean_MG_CB11_86 (SPAdes) (version 2) | ecosystem: Environmental > Aquatic > Marine > Oceanic | place: Arctic Ocean...
GACAAGAACCTAGCGATCCCGATGAAAGCGCTGATCGGGCGATTGCAGATTCCAATCGTCAAGATCGCAATCATCGATAAGACGTTTTTCGAGAAATCTAGCCATCCGGCCCGCGCACTGCTAAATGAGCTGTCCAGCGCTGGAATCGGCTGGAGCAATGCGCATGAACTCAAACGCGACAGTCTGTACGACAAGATAGAATCGGTCGTGATGCGCGTGCTCAAAGAATTTAGCGATGGTCCCGAGCTTTTTGAATCACTCCTTCGTGACTTGCGCCAATTCCTCAATCAAGACAACAAACGCAGCGTGCTAGTCGAGCAACACGTCAAAGAAACCGAGCGTAGCAAAGCAAAAATGCAGGAAGCCAAACTCCAAGTCCAAAAGCTGGTCAATCAGAAAGCCTGTGGCGTTCGTCTGCCGCAGGAAGCGGGTAGATTCATAGGTCATACTTGGAGCCGAGTTCTGGTACTGCGTTCCGTCAAGCACGGTAACCAATCGTCACAATGGACGCTGGGAATCACCAACCTCGACGATCTGTTGTGGATGTTGCAGCCACTCGCAGATGCCGACGACATCGATAGCCGAGAAACGATGATCGGTAATCTAATTCATGATATCCAACAGGGAATGGCCGATATAAGTTGTTCTGAAGAAGAAGTTAACCAGTGGTCCAACTGGTTGACGACACACCTGCATACTCTTTCGGATAACGATCGCGCCTATTTAGATGACGAAGACAAACCGGAAATCGAAGTGCCCATGCGAGCAGTAAAAGAAGTTGTGCTCGCGTTACCCGAACCACACACAGACGATGGTGACGTGGCATTCGAGCAAGATTTTGCCGACAAGCTCGATGCCCTCGCCGAAGGCACTTGGGTAGAAATCAAACACTCTAAAGATACGCTGCGATGCAAACTGGCGACGATTACCCAACCGGGTGACAACTATATATTCGTCAATAGGCGCGGAATGAAAGTCTTCGAAACTAACCGTTTGGAACTCGCTGGAATGTTCAGCGGCAACACAATTAGCCTGATCGACGAAAGCCAAGTGTTTGATCGTGCCTTGCAATCAGTGATTGGCAACCTCCGCCAGATGCAGCGCAACCAGACAACTAGTTAGTTCCTGTCCCGAAATGGCATCCCGCCGATCTGCGATTGGCGCATGCCACCTTCTTCCCAACGGTTTCCTTACGGAAACCTCCCAAAAACCTACGGGTTTTGGGGCGAGGCGCTGCAGAGTCTTTACCCGCGATCGGATTCAGCTAGGACCCGCTCAACCGTATCGACGACCGACATGGTCTGAGCCTCAATTTCGATGTTCGCCTGATCGCCAACCTGAATCGTCCCTAACGTCGTTCGCGCCAGCGTTTCTGGGATCAGGCTCACCGTAAATGAGCAGGTTCCGCGGTCCAACGACGACACAGTCAAACTGGCACCGTCGACTGTGATGAAGCCTTTGTGGAATACATACTTCATCCACTGATCAGGCAATCGAAACGTCAGCACACGATCGTGTGCGTCGTTGTGCTGATGTATCAGTTCTGCGGTTGTCGTTACATGGCCTGAGACAAAATGCCCACCAATCTCGTCACCTACCCGAAACGAACGCTCAATGTTCACTGGATCGCCTAACTGAAGTCGACCGAGGTTGGTAGTTCGTACTGTTTCGGGGATCACATCAAAGTGGGCGCATACGCCGTCGACTTTGGTTGCGGTGAGGCAGGTACCGTTTATGGCGACCGACGCGCCCAGTTGCAAGCCGTCACTCATTTGCTCCAATTGCAAGCCGATCCGAAGCATTCCGTTTTCGTTCACCAATTCGGCGACGGGGGCGAGACCCTGGACGATTCCCGTGAACACCTACTCCTCCTCAAGCAAAGCTGGCAACGTTTCCCCACAGTAGCGCGCAACATGGGGCGGCAATAAAAAAGCCGGTCAAATGACCGGCTCAATTCTAACGTCACAACACTCGCTCAGCCACCAGCGGCTTCCAATTGCTTTTGCCGATCGGCTTCGCGGTCGATAAAAGTAATCCACTGGTTACAGATACGTCGATTATTACTGTCTTCGTCTTTACGCGATTCGTTGCGACACGACACAAAAGAACCGCGGGCCGGAGTGAGCTTATTCTGGTTGTACTCACACATTCCCCGCACAATATAGATCGTCTGACGTTTGCGCAGGCCGCCTTTATCCAAAGCACCATTCGCCGCCTCGACACACTTTTCGTACGAATCGTCTTCCATGTACAAATAGGCCAAGCGTTCGTAGATTTTACCCTCATCTGACAAAGTAGCTGCTTCTTCTAAGACCGGAATCGCTTCATCGACTTCTTGGGAGAGTTGCCACGCTTGACCTAAGGACTGCAGGTTTGCTGCAGATCGCTCAATAACCTCCCGTTCAAAACCATCGCGCATGACTTTGGCTGCTTTGTACGGCGCCTCACGCTGCAGGAGCAGTCCAGCGAGGTTGGTAAAGTCACCTTGGCGGGCAAAGACATCCGCAGCGTAGGCGGCTTGCATGGTGTTGAGTTGCAAACGCTCCTCGCCTTCTTGGCCATAAATGCCAGCGAGTTGAATCCAATAGTCGCGTTTGGGGAAATCCTTGACCAAGGTTTTCATCGTTTCGATATAGGACGGCCAATCTTCCTTCTCGAAGTACATGAACGCGATCAACTGCCACCAGTTCTCCTTCGGCTTCATGTTCCGCTCTATCGCCATGGTGATCGCCATTTCGAGCTGAATTAGAGCATTTGAGAAATCCTTCATCTGGTAGTAGACCTGACCCAGAAACACGCGCGGTTCAGGGCCTGGGTTGTTAGCTTTTGTCAGCCAGATCTCCATAAAATCGAGCGATTCTTGAAAACGCCCTTCGATGGAGCATAGCTGCGCGACCGTATAGAGCGTATTGATTTCCGTGCCTTCGGAAACCTCTTCGCCCTGCGCAAGCACGCTTTTGTAACTATCGATCGCCTTGGGATAGTCCTCTTTGAGGTAATAGATATAGGCCAAGTTGTAATAAATATTGCCTAGCTCGTTACCGTTGTACCTTCGAACCCGAGGGGCCATTTCGAGAAGGATTTCCAAGGCCCCGTCATAGTCTTTTAACTCGATGAGTTCTCCCGCCTTGCCAAGCTTTTTGAATGCCGCTTCGCTGATGGTCGGAACCCGCCGCGTTTTTCTCTTTTTCTCTTCAGCGGCGTTCGCACTAAATCCGACTACGCCGAACTCGGCAGTAAACGGCGTGGTTGCCAAGACCGCGACCGAAAGTACCGCGCAGAATGTTAGTCGAGACAATGTTAGTCGAGACGAGGTTTTCATACCTACCTCCTATTCGTCGGCCAGTTCGAATGTGATGCGATTACGCACACCAGCAACATCGATCGGCTCACCGTTTACGACTTTGGGTTTGTATTTGAACTTGAGCGCCGCGTTGAGCGCAGACCGGTCAAAAATACCCGGCGGTTTTGATTCAATGACCATGGGGTTCGCCACAGCTCCAGTTTTCGTGACTATGAATTCAAGCAGGACGTATCCCTCAATACCCCGGGTCTGGGCACGTCGTGGATAAATCGGGGCCACTTTCACAATAGGTAAGTACTCGCCATCTGAGGAAAACCCGCCACCACCAACGTCCAGGTTAATGTTGATATCGACCTGACCAATATCGACGCCCTGTGACACATCGGATGATTCGAAGGTCGGCTTAGGCATGTCGGGTGGCGGCTCATCGGGCGGCGGTGGCGGCTTAGGCTTACGCTTCTTGATCTCGATCTGCTCGTCTTCTTGTAGGCGCACCATGTCGAGCAGTCGACCTTTCACGCCCTCTTCGATATTCGCTTCGTCATTAGCGATCACTGCCTGCATGATAAGAAATAGACCAAACGTAACTACCGCGCCAAGCGCTACTCCGAATGCATATCGTATAAGCATGATTATGGTCTCTCTGTTGAGATTGCCACTTCCCGCAGGCCTGCCGCACGGGCTGCATTCAAGACTGCCATCAGTTTTTCATTGGTAGACTCGCGATCGGCTTGTATGACCAAGCCCCCTTTGGGGTTTTCCGCATGCAACTTTTCTAAATGGGCCCGCACAGCGGTCGCGTCTACTCGTTTCTTATCGATCCAGATTTCACCATTCGTGGTTATGGCAACCAGCATTGCCACAGTTGGCTTTTGTTCACCGGTTTCGGCATCTGGCCGCAACACCTGCTGTCCTGGTTGTTTGATAAACGTCGCGGTCACGATGAAAAAGATCAGCATGATGAAAACGACATCCAACATAGGCGTTAGGTTGATATCTGAATCGTCGTCGTCGCGCTTGCGACCGAACTTTTTTAGCATGCTCGTTCCTATTACGTGTTCGCTCGTACGTTTTACGTGTTCGCTCGTACGTTTCGTTTGACCTTATTGCTTTTCTCTACAGCTTACTCTTGATTCGCGCAACTAGTGGTCAAACAATAAGTGCTCTTCCATTTTATCGATTTCGGTATCTATTTTGCGCTTAAGAAACGTGCTCCCAACCAACCCCGAGAGCGCGGCAATCATGCCGCTCATGGTAGGAATCGTTGCCATCGATACCCCGGCCGCCATGGAACGCGCATTGCCACCTTGTGTTGCCATCGCGTCAAATACTGCAATCATGCCAGTTACCGTGCCCAACAAGCCAAACAGCGGGCACAGGGCCACACAGGTTTGAATGATCGGCAGGCTACCCGTAATTCGGCCGGACGCTTCGGAAATGATTGCTTCGCGCACCTGGTGGGCGCTCCACGACTGTCGTTCGTCACGGCCTTCCCAACGCCCCGTTGCCCTGAGCACTAGGGCTCTGTGTTCACCCTGAAAGAACCAAAACCGCTCAAATATCAAGGTCCACATCAGAAATGTAATGATGGCGATGAGCCAAAGCACATCGCCGCCCATTTCGATGAACCGTAGAATTGCTAGATAAGCGTCGCCGAACATTTTCGAATTCCTTGTTAACTACTTAACCTAACGGCTGACCCGATGTCTCGGCGTGCTCGGCAATGATCCCCGCACTCTGCTCTTCGATGACGTGAATCACTGATTTCGACCGAGAACTTACCAGGGCGTGTAGCAAGGTCGTCGGGATCGCGACACACAGCCCGAGTACGGTTGTCATCAACGCTTTAGAAATACCACTTGCCATTGTCTTCGGATCACCTGCGCCGAATAACGTAATGGCCTGAAACGTCTCGATCATACCGATGACGGTGCCAAGCAAGCCTGTCAAAGGTGCGATCACGGAAATCACCTGAATCAGCGTAATGTTACGGGTCAACTTGGGCGTTTCTCCCAATATGGCTTCGCCTAGCTTCAACTCGAGTGTTTCCACATCGACCTCACGGTTCTCGTCGTACACCTTGAGCACCCGCCCTAACGGATTATCATCGCTAGGTGTCGGATTTTTCTTCTGCGAATTCACTTTGGCACTAACCATGGATAACGTGATCAAGCGTTCCAGCGCTAGCAGCACACCGAGAAACCCGCCGAGGATAATGATTGCGCCAACCATACCGCCTTGGCCGTCACAGAATGGCAAATAGCAATCGGCTACAGAGCCGAGAGAACCAACTTGCTCGCCAATCGTGGCCGCTTGAATAAGTAAGGCAAGCAACGAGCCGCGCAACGGATCGATCGAAAACTCAACTATTTGGCCTTCCGGCGCACCCTGTAGAGTTCGTGCCGTGTCAACATGGCGTCCCGTCGGTTGACGGGCAAGTTCGATTATCGATTGAGTATCAGGGTCCCATTGCAGGTATTCGCCTTCACCGAGCAGGGCATAGGAACCAACGCGCACGATGTCAGTTGTGACTTTGTCACCGGAAAGCTTGGTAATGACGCCTTCGTAACGCACGATGCGGCCAGACTCGGTCATTTCACGCTGCAGTTCGAACCACAACGTTTCCATTTCATCGATGCTTGCAAGCTGACTGCCCGTTCCCATTTTGGCCGCCAACTCGCCAAGCCAATCACCGCGATTGGGGTATTGGCTGGAGATCAACGACGCTTCGAACAAGCCACGCGTATCGCCCGCGACCTGGGTCAAAACCCCGAAGAGTTCGCGCAAACTACCCAAGCGTTTATCCAGTTGCTCGGCCATGTCGCCAATACGTATTTCGTTTTCTTCGAACTGGGTTTCGAGCCTGTCCGAGCGCTGCTCTTCACGACGACGCTCAGCCTCCGCATCTTTGAGCATCTGCGCCTGACTGGCTTTGTCGCGAGTAAAGCGAGCCTCGCGATCGTTGTGTTCCTTGGATTCAGTGATTCGCCTTTGTTCGACGGCGTCCAAAAGATCTAACAGCGAGTCCTGCTCCACCACCACCACATCCAAGGCTGCGGGAGCCGCCTCCTGGGCTGAAGCAAACGGGATTGCGCACAAGAGTATCGTTGTGGCTATTGTTTTTGTTGTCATGCGGGTTCTCATCGTGCTGCCTCCGCGCCAGGAATGGGGATAACGAACAGGTCGTAGGTGGCTTGTTGGCGCGCCATTCGTATGCCTTGGCGAACCGACGCTTGGTAGGAATCAGCGATCGGCTCCCACTTGCCGGCTGCAACGTTGTACATCCCGGTCTCAGACCCGTCAGGCGTTTGATAGAGTAAGGCGATGCGACCGATCTTCAACACATCGACGCGACGTTCCACACCGTCAATTGCGATCGTGTCGCCATAGGTTGCGCCGGATCGCCCGTAGTCGTTTTCGATCTGATAGGCACGCAGTATTTGTGAAAATTTTTCCGATGGTGCCACGTCCGCTCGGTCCATCATATCGCGTAAGCGAGCAACGCGGTCGCCACGCTCCTTAGGTAGGAACGGCGAGTCCAAACTCACAAACTGCTCAAGGCCGTCGATCATGCGCAGCATGAGCGGAGTAATCTGGCGCTCAATCACCGTGACCTCATCGATTGAATTAGCGAGCTGCGCCATTTCTGTTTCCTGGCTCGCAATCTGCTTTTCGAGCTGACGGTTGTAGACCCGCAAGCCTTCGATTTGCTTCAAGACAGTCTTGTACTCACTCAAGAGGGCCCGTGTCTCGTCTGTAAGGGCATCAATTTTTGATTGCGAGCGTTTGGCTGCTTCGTTCATTCGCTCAGCGACTTGATAGATGTCGTCGAGGGTTGTGGCAGCAACGACTATGCCACTCCCAAACGAAAACGCCATAGCCAACATCGCTATCGCGAGATTATGCATTCTTCTATTCATCACACAACTTCCTACTGGAAAGACCTAATTTTGTAAACCCGCTACGACAAGCTCTCGAGGCACTTCTTAGCCAAGCGAACTTTTCGCTACGGTAAGTATTTTCTTGTGGCCATTGCTGTGTGTACTTCGCTTGGTCATAACCTCGCATCCACAACTACTACAGGCATTCTCGGGACTTCGCTGATCTCATTTCTGAGATCGATTTGTTAATGCTGTCGCCAACAATTTCTCAGTTACACGACGACCAAAACACCAACAGTTACGAATATTTACCCCTCCCCATTCCGTATTCGAAGGATCAACAACAACCCCGAAGATGTCAAGCTTGAGCATTACAATTGCTAACGGTTATTTCGCTTGACCCTTGAGATGTTCTCAACTTCGAGCTACCAACTTATCCCGTTCCATACCATTTCTTACATCACGCTTTGCATCAAGCTTTGTGCCACGGAGCGATACTATTGCAACCCACCCCCGACGACTCCGGTTTACGCGGCTAGTTGGGTGGTAAAGAAATCCAGCGTCCGCTGACGCGCCAGGGCAGATGCATCACCATCATAGCTGCCACGATGATCGCAATTGAAGCCGTGATCTGCGGGATACACATATACCGGCACATCAGGCTGAGCGGCCTTTACTTGTTCAACGTCGCTCATCGGGATGTTCGCATCCAATTCGCCAAAATGCATGATGATCGGACACCCAGGTTGCTTGTCCAACTGGCCCGCGACCCCGCCACCATAATATGAAGAGGCAGCACTGACGCCTTGCAGGGTGCAAGCGCTTAGCCACGTGAGCAAACCGCCAAAACAATAGCCGACAACCCCGACCTTACCTTTCGTCTGGGCCAAGGTGATCGCTGCCTGCACATCGAGCAGTGTGTTGTCCATCTGCAGCTTTTGAAATGCAAGTTCGACGCCCTGCCCCATGTCAGACTCTTCGTAACCCAGTTCGATGTCGCGCTCGACGCGGTCGAAGATTTTAGGCGCGATCGCAAAATAGCCTTCACTGGCATAGCCATCGGTTACCTCGCGGATATGCTGGTTGACACCAAAGATCTCCTGGATGACGACAACCGCCCCTATGCAATCAGCCGATGGCTCGGCAACGTACGCCCCGAGCTGAAAACCGTCGCCCGACTCTACCTGAATATGCTCCCCCATTAGATGCTCCCGCTTATTTTGAGGACGCAGTGTAGAATATCTTGCGACCAATCAGAAGGTCGCGCACAGTGCGCACGCGCGCTCGACATGCTCCCCGTTGATGCACCGCGAGGTGCATGGATTATTTACAACAGCCTTTCATTGGTCCGCCACGCTGAGGGCTCTAAACGCCTCGAGCACACCTACTAATTCTAGCCCGAAGCCCATATAGTTCGCAGCATTTTGCCGGATACGGTGTCCTGGAGGTGTGAGTGAGCGCAACAATCGAAGCAGTCTTATGGGACTTCGGCGGTGTCTTTACCACCAGTCCTTTCGAGAATTTCAATAAACTCGAAGCGAAAGTTGGGGCACCCGCAGATTTTATTCGGACGCTCAATTCAACCAATCAAGAAAACAACGCTTGGGCACAATTCGAGTCGAGTGCCGTCAGTCTCGACGAATTCGATGAACTATTTGCGCATGAATCGGAACAGATGGGTCATCGCATACAAGGCCGCGACGTCATCGCGATGCTCAGTGGAAGCTTGCGTCCGCGAATGGTGCAAGTATTGAAAGTCTGCAAACAGCACTATCGTGTGGGCTGCATCACGAACAATGTCAAAGCCGGTCAGGGGCCGAGTATGTCCCCTGACCAAGACAAAGCCAGCGCGGTCGCAAAAGTCATGCAGCAATTCGACGTCGTTGTTGAATCCAGCATCGAAGGCATACGCAAGCCGAACCCACAGATCTATGAACTTGCTTGCGCCCGACTGGGGGTGGCCGCCCAGAACTCGGTGTTTTTAGATGACCTCGGCATCAACCTGAAACCGGCCAGGGCACTTGGCATGCAAACCATCAAGGTGTTGCACGAAACGCAAGCGATTGATGATCTTGCGTCGATTACCGGACTAGTGTTTCCCGCTTGAAGGGTCTGCGAGGCACCCATCTTGGCTTGATGCGAAACGCCGAATCGATGCAGTGCCAGCCGAGATTTGCCAGCTTGGGCCCTCGGTGCCCGTGCTCGGCACGCTGAGGACTCTCTATGGAACAACGCTTCACCACTTTGGGGTCCCAGCGATGATCCCGCGCGCTTACGCGTGCCCCGTCCGTCAACACCTAGGCTGGATGGGCTAACTCTTTCGCAGCGTCCTGTACAGCACGAATGATCTTATCGTAACCGGTGCAGCGGCATAGGTTGCCCGCAAGCCAATAGCGGATGGTTGTTTCATCGGGGTCCGGGTTTTTATCTAAGAGCGCTTTTGCGGCGATGATGAACCCTGGCGTACAAATGCCGCATTGCAAAGCAGCGTGCTCGAGGAATTTCTGCTGCAACGGATGCAGAGTTTCCGAAGCGACGCCTTCGATGGTCTCGACTGCGGCCCCTTGCGCCTCGGCACCTAAAACCAAGCACGCGCAAACCAAACGACCGTCAACCATCACCGAGCATGCACCACAATCTCCGGTTGCGCAGCCCTCCTTGGTACCGGTCATACCGAGCGTATCGCGCAGAACGTCCAGCAAAGAGTCATTCGGATCGCAAAGAAACTCACGGCTCTCACCGTTAACCGTCGTTGCTACGTGTACCTTCGCCATGTCTAACCCCCTGTTGCCCTATCTCGAGCAATACCGGTCGCGCGGCGACAGAGCACTGCAACTACTTTTTTACGGTACTCGACAGTACCGCGTTTGTCAGATATCGGCGATGCGGCTGCCGTACATGCTTCACCCGCGGCTTGCAATGCCGCGTCATCCAAGTTGGAACCGATTAACGCTTCGGCAGCCCTAGGTACCAGCAGAACAGTTGGCGCCACCGCGCCGATGGCTACCCTTGCGGCCGTACACATCCCGCCATCGACGGTCACACTTACGCCGCAACCAGCGACAGCAATATCCATCTCCGT
>Ga0209403_10008011_pt1 | contig 10267 bp, 9 predicted proteins | sample ArcticOcean_MG_C_8_FD_187440 | JGI IMG/M metagenome (GOLD analysis project Ga0209403, IMG submission 187440) | Marine microbial communities from western Arctic Ocean - ArcticOcean_MG_CB11_86 (SPAdes) (version 2) | ecosystem: Environmental > Aquatic > Marine > Oceanic | place: Arctic Ocean...
AAAGGAACTGGACGAATAAAGGAACTGGACGAATAAAGGAACTGGACGAATAAAGGAACTGGACGAATAAAGGAACTGGACGAATAAAGGAACTGGACGGAATGGATCGTCGGTATTAAATACTTATCTGTAATCTTCTAGACTTACTTTTATTACTTTTATTACGACTATAAACAATCGTTTTATTTTTAATTTTTATTTTATTCATAGTGTCATCTTCTTCAGGGAAATCGATCCAAGTAATATAATTTTCAAGAATATAGATTAAGATATCTTTCGGAAGAACAGAAAAGATAGTATTTTGATTGTTATGATAACCAAATAAATGAATCATAACTATAATTAATTTATCAGGGAATAACATATTCCTTTTATTATCCCATTGAGGGGGGTTAAGGGAGGATTTAGTCCATAAATGAACAATCCTTTCTTGTTTCACTTTTTGTTTTTTTTTTAGAATCCTGACTTTCTTAGATTCTTTATTTAAATAATCATTCTCATCAAAAATATTTTTTTCCTTTTTTATTTTTTTTACTTCGTTAATCATTTTATGATCTTTATTTTCATATTCTAAAATTGCGGTAGTTAACTCATCTATTTCTTTTTTAAATTTTGGATCATTTATTTCAGAATATTTTTCTTTTTTCTTTTTTAATGTTTTTTTACAATTCCTTAATCTATTTTCAGAATCAATCACAATTTCATCTATTTCTTCAACTGGGAGGTTACTGAATATATTAATCATTTAGGAGTAATCGTTTAGGAGTAAATATTTTTTAATTAACCTATCAAATTTGAATAAATAATTTTTAGAAATATTATAAAAAGAAAAAGAAAAAGAAAAAGAAAAGAATGAATATTGAAGATCTTGTAATCAATGATCAACATGATACGATAATTGATTTCGTCACAGATTTGTCTTATCCGGATTATTCAACGCGAGATGAATATACAAAGAAATTTACCGAATTACGCAAGATCTACAAAATTAATCCCAGGAAAACTGAGATTTTGAAAGTATACAGAGAATTATTAAATGAAGGAGTTATCGAACCAAACCCCACATTTTACAAGTATGCTGTTAAGAAGATTGGGAAAAGTTCATCTGGAGTTTCCGTAATTACTGTTTTAACGAGTCCTGATCCTGAATTCACTAATTTTGAAGGGAAGAAAGTAAAGCAATCGTTTAGTTGTGGAAATAGTTGTTCTTATTGTCCCAATGAACCTGAAGAACGTTTTAATTTAATTGTTTTAGAAACAAATGAGAAAGAAGGATTAATTAAGGTAAGGACAGACGATGATTTGAAGACAACACGAGTTTTAACCTATTTATTGGATACAGATTATGTTGAAAGGAGAGTCATTGAATGTTCACATTTTAAGGGAGATAATTTCATTATCAAAATGGACAAAGAAGACCTTGATAATGGAGAATTACCAGGAATTAATCAAAAAATCATTGGAGTTAAGAGGGCACAACCAAGAAGTTATTTATCAAGTGAACCAGCGGTTCTGAGAGCGAATCGCAATGGTTTTTCAGCGATAAAACAATTCAATGATCGTGCAGATGCGTTAACAATGTGTGGTCACCCAGTAGATAAGATTGAAATCATTGTTCTTGGTGGAACGTGGAATCACTATCCTAAAGAATATCAATACGAATTTATCAGAGATATTTATTATGCTGCGAACATTTACTCATCTGGATATAAGAGAGACACGGGTTCATTGGAAGTAGAAATCGGATATAATGAATCGTCTCAAACAAGGATTATTGGACTTACAATTGAAACACGACCAGATTGTATTAACAAAAGGGAAATTAGAGCTTTGAGAGAACTAAATGTGACAAGAGTTCAACTAGGTATTCAGCACATTGATGATGAGATTTTAAAGGGAATCAATCGTAATTGTTATTTAGAAGATACGATTCATGCAACGAATCTTCTAAAAAAAAACGGATACAAGGTTGATTGGCATCTCATGCCAGATTTACCAGGGAGTAGTTTTGAGAAAGATTTAAAAATGATCAATGATATCTTTGGAGTGAAACGTTTTAAGAAAATGAGTCATAATTATGAAAAACATACACTAGAACATCCCGAACTTCAAGCAGATCAGCTTAAAATCTATCCTTGTTCAACGGTTGATTGGACAGAGATCAAAGAATGGTATTCAGATGGATCCTATAAACCTTATTCCGAAGACGAAGATGTTTTAAAAGAGCTGATTGTTCATATCAAAACATCGATATTTCCTTGGATAAGACTAAACCGAATTATTAGAGATATCCCTAATATTTATATTATCGGTGGGAATAAGAATGTGAATCTAAGGCAGAAAGTTTTAAAAGAAATGGACGAGAAAGGATTAGAATGTGATTGTATACGTTGTGCTGAAGTGAAGGATAAAGATTTTAAGATAGAATCTGCCGAATTATTCATTGATGAATATAATGGTGTTGATTCAACCGAATATTTCATCAGTTACCGAAGTCCTTGTAAGAAAGTCCTCTACGGATTTTTAAGACTACGGATTAATTATACAAATGATGGGTTAGTCTATGAAGAATTATATGATAGTGGATTAGTTAGAGAACTCCATGTTTATGGACAGCTCATTAAACATGCTGATATAAAAACAGATAATAGTGTTCAACACAAAGGTCTTGGGAAGAAACTATTGAAAAAGGCCGAAGAAATATGTTTAGAAAATGATATTAATAAGGTATCTATTATTTCAGGAGTAGGGGTTAGAGATTATTACCGAAAGAATGGATATCGTTTAGAAAATAATTACATGACCAAATATATATATAAGGGTTTATATAAGGATTATGATTATACAGAAATATTCTTAAAATTTTGTCTTATTATCGTAGTTATTAGTATTCTTTATTGACTAATATTAATTTATTCCTAGTTTCTGTTTAATTATTTTAATAGCTGCTAGTGTTAATAAAGTTTTGTAACCATCAACATTTTTTTCAAAACGAATGTAATTTTCGCGGAGGATTACACCATCCATATTATGATCAGAGTCATCATCTACAAATAACATATTTTCATTTGGACGTTGTTTTATTATTTCTCGAATCACTTCTTTTTTACGCATATGACGGTCTTGTATTCCTTTCTGTGTTTCACCAATATTCATTATAATAGAATTAAATTCAAAATCTGTGAGTTCTTCTTGTATTTTTTTAATTAATTTCCCTTTGCGGTATTGATTATTTCCAGCAGATATTATATGTATTTCAATATTCTTAGTAAATAAAAGTTTCAATAATTCGATAATATTTCGTGTAGTATAATGATACCAATCAATTTGTTGAGCATCTGGCCTTCCAATTTCTACATATGATCCTCCGGTGAGTGGATTACCATAAACCATTCCTAATGTTTTATCTAAATAAAAAAATACAACCTTCGGATGATCTTCATCATCATCTTCTCCTGAAGGTTATTGGGTAAAGTCCTTCAGTCCATAAAATTTAGTGTCCGTCATTATTTCATATATAAAGATAGTGGAATTCCGAATAGATCTTGAAATATTAGCATTATTAATTTCCGTTATAGTCGTATGTCCGTTCGTTTTATTTATTTCAAAGTATTTTTCTCCATCACCAATAACTGTAACATAATGCAAATGGGTTCCAGATATATATGATCTTAATGTATACGTTTCACCTTTATACGTAAATTTACGAATATCATTTGGATCACCCGGTTCTCCAACTATTGTTAAATTATCTCGAACACCATCTTTCCAACTAGCCGGTTTTTCTACTAATATTATCCCTTTCTTTGCTAGTTCAGTGTCCATATTTACATAATGGTCATTCATTCCATCTTTAAAAGCTTTGCCTACTTCATTGGGGAAAGTTTTATTTGTTATTTTTTTTGTATCGCCTTTTGGTTCATCAAAATAATATTTAATTAATAAAAGAATGAGTGTTGATGCGACTCCGAGTTGGCCAGGTTCAAAATGCATACAAATTTGATCAAGAAGCTGCCAAGTCTTACATAAATGTTTTAATTCATCAAAATTGCTAAGATCCTCGAATACTTTATACGTATCGGCACTAGGTAATTTATTAAATAAATTTGTTAATAGAGTTGTTTTTTTATTACTCTTTTGTTTTTCTAATATAAGATCCCCTAATTTATTTTTCAATACAAATAAACTAATTAATACAGAATCTATCCAACAATTATTCCAGGTATGTTGTAATGTTTTAACCATTACTTGATTTTTTATAGTATCTACATTTAATTCATTATTTGAAGTTGTGACTACATCAGTTTTTCCAGGATCCACTTGTTCTATATCGAAATAAGAAAATTCTATTCTATATTTATAATCTGGATTATTTGTCTGATGATAATTCTCAGGATTAACCTTTTCCCATTCACTTTCGTCTACTTTTACACGAATTCTTTTATATAATTTTTCATCTTTGTATTCAATTACACTATTTTTTTCTTTTAACCATAATTTAAATATGTCTGTCATTCTTTCAAAAGTCTGATCATCTATAGAATCTGTAATATCTTTTTCAATATATTCGGGTTCACCTTGAAGTTTATTGATATAACTAAATACTAATTTAATGTTTTGTTGTGCAGCCAATCGTGATGCTTCAGCCAATCGTGATGCTTCAGCTTCTTCAGCCAATCGTGATGCTTCAGCTTCAGATAATAGTGCTTCTTCATCTAACCGCGCTTCAGGTTGTTCAACACTTAATCCCTGTGCTTTTCTTATGTTTCTCCTTTTTCCGTATGTTTCTACAATTTTATCTATTTCTCCGTGTTTCCATCTCATTTTTTCTTCAAATTTAGATATTATTTCTCTTTCCCCATCAGTTAAGTCTGGTGCTGGTTGCGGTGCTGTTTCACGTGCCCCACCTTTCAGGGTGATTTTTCTATTTTTCTTATTTTTCTTATTTTTCTTATTTTTCTTCAATGTTCTACCATTATTATGTTTTCTTTTATTTTCTCTTTTCAAAGACCGATCCTTCTTGGGGTTTTCACGATTAGGACTTCTTTTGTTTGTCCTTTTTTTCGTCCTTTTTTTCGATCTTTTATTCTGCTGAACCATTATTATATAAATGATAATATTAAAAAAATTTTTAAAAAAACTAATATAATTTAACACCTAAAAGTTCAAGAAGACCCATTACAACACCTAAAATACTATAATAATATATATTCGTAGCCATATCATGATCTATTTTATCACATTCAGGTTCTTTTCTCAAATCATGGAGTAATTTAACTAAACCTAATGAGAAAACCACCGAAATGACATCAACTATTTTTTTATTTTTAGTTATTACATCAAATAATTTCTTAACTATACCTATTTTAAATATATCAGTATTCTTATTGATTATTAATAGAAAACCTATAATAGACACTGCTAGAATAATCGCAGATATAATATAGAAATCATAGTAGAATGTTAGCATTGTGGAGTCAATGCTTTTACATTTGTTATTTTCCTTAACATCATGGAGGTATTTTGTTACATATAAATTCGTTAAAAATGGAATCAACGATAGAAGTAATATTAATAATTTCATTATTTATGATAAATAAATATTTTTTTATATAAATAAAAAAATATTAAATGATTCGAATAGAATTAGAATACTAAAACAGAATTATTAATTTTCCCAATCAATGTATTTATTTGATCTTCTAATGTGTGAACCCTATCTTTAAGATCAAAAATATTCCGTTTACTCAAATCATTATCTCTTTGTAATGTAAGATCGTAATAAATTAATTTATCCTCAATTTTATCTATTTTTTCCATTAAATTTTCTATAGTCCTTTCTAATTCTTTATGTCTGAGATAAGGTTGAAGATCTAAATTTTCTAATTTCTCATTTAAATCTAGTTTGTCTGTTCCGTCACTAATGAAATGATAGTCGTAATATATTTTATTGAATAAGGAAGAAACTTTTGGCCACAGACAGATAACAATATATTCGTAAGTAATCCATCCCATAAATGTAGCGAAACCTAAATAAGATAGTTGGGTATTCATTTTATTATTATTATTATCTTTTTATTATTATTATTATTATCTTTTTTATTATTACTATAATAAATACTTAAATCAAATTTTTTTCTAGGAAAGAATGCCCCTGCTTTTATATGTATTTTCTAATTTTTGTAATGCAATAATATAGGAAGCTTCTCTTAATGTACAATGATATTGTTTTGATACATTGAATACTTTATGAATTGTTTTATTCATTTTTTTCTCTAATTTATGATTGATTTCATCTTCTTCTAAATATTCATTTGTCTGATTCTGTAACCATTCAAAATATGATACTAATACACCCCCTGAATTCGCTAGAATATCCGGGATAACAGTAATCTTTCTTTCCTTTAAAATCACATCAGCTTTATTATCAATAGGTCCATTCGCCGCCTCAACAATTAGACTACATTCAACATTACTTGCTTCTTTTTCAGTAATTTGTAATTCCATCGCAGCAGGTATAATGATATCACATTTCGTTGAAAAGAAATCATCTTTGGTTATTTTTTCTTCATTATAATTCTCAAGTGTTTTATAATTATCTACATGATTTAAAACATCACTAATGTCTAAACCATCCATATTTCTAATATAACCGGTATGGTCTCCAACAGATATCATTTTCATTCCATAAGAAGATAGAATTTTTGAAGCATGATAACCCACATTCCCTATTCCTTGGATAATAAAGGTTTTATGATTTAAATCAATCTTATTAATCCTTGACCATTCTAGGACTGATAGAGCGACACCTCTCCCTGTTGCTTCTTTCCTTCCTAAACTACCACCATAATTTAATGACTTTCCGGTGAATACTCCTAGATCATGTCTCTTTACACCAATTTTATTATACTCATCACACATCCAATCCATGATTTGCGAATTAGTTCCTAAATCTGGGGCGGGTATATCTTTATTACTTCCGATATAATTATACAACTTCCTTGAGAATCCTCGCGAAATATTCTCTAAATCTTCCTCATTATATTTCGAAGGATCAATTGCTAATCCACCTTTACCACCACCATAAGGTATCTCTTGTAACGCACATTTAAATGTCATCCATGAAGCTAATGAGGAACACTCATGTAATGAAACATTAGGATGAAATCTGATACCACCCTTATAAGGTCCTAAAATATTATTATGTTGAATACGATGACCAGATAAAATCTCAATATTTCCGTTTTGTAACTTCACAGGAAAATTAAAAGAGATTAAATGCTTTGGTTTTTCAATAACTTTCAAAACATTTTTATCTATATTTACAATCTTTGACGCATTCCTAATTTGTTTATTGACAAGATTAATAATATTCATTATTATTATTATAGTAGCATATTGTTTAAATAAAAATTATCATAATTTAAAAATTATCATATTTTAAAAGTTATTATTATTTAAAAATAATTATCTTTCTTTTTATAATAAGCGAAGCAACCAGTAAAAAAAATGGGGAAAAATTTAGTTTACATGGCAAAACCGACATATGGGGGGTGGGTGACCTTTACAGCCCATTTATCTCTAAAATATGAATGTAATCTTTTTAAAATTGGGAAAAGATCTGAACCAAATAAACGTGATTATGGCTACGGTGTCGGATATCAGAATCTACGGATTGATGAATTAATAGAAAAACCTAACCTTGTAATTACTGCGATTGATAAACATTATTGGAAATATTTACATTTATTTCCAAAAGGGACAATATTAGTCATTCATGATCCAACCGAACTGAAAGTATCAAAGAAGGAAGAAAATCCTTTAATAAAATACATCACACAAAATCATTTCAAGGTTGTAACTATCCGAGAAACTGTTCGTGATTTTATTAAGGAAAAATATAATGTTGATTGTGATTTCATTAAACATCCTTTTTTCGAATATCCCAAAACGAAAGAACGATCCGATTATCATTCATTAGCAATTTCAAGAATTGATTTTGACAAACACACTGATTTAATTCTCAAAGCGAATAAATTAATAAATAATGAAGAAAAGAAAATTCAAATCTTTGGCGCTGAAAATAGATTATATGTTCATCACAAATTAAAAGAATTAGATTTTGAAACATACTGGAAAGGTAAATATCCCAAGACACTCCCATTGATGTATAATGGTAAAGATTTATTGAATAGTTGTAAGTTCGTTGTAGATATGTCTATTATTAAAGGTGATGGTGGTGGGACACAATATACATTTTTAGAAGCAATCTATCACGGTTGTGCATTGATTTTACACAAAGAATGGGTTGAAAAAGGTTCAACATTTAAAAAAGACCAAAATTGTTATGTTGTTGGATTTACAGATGATGTCGGTCAAGAAATTGCGAATATTATTAATACAACTATTGACGGGAATGATGAAGCTATGAAAATATACAGGAGAGTTGTAAGGAACTCTAAAGAAATTCTCAAAGACCACACCAATTTACAATGGTTTTAGAAACTATTTTTTTTTCTTTTTATAATTTTTTTTTAATTATTAAAATAATAATAATAATATAATGGTGAAAAAGTGTTTAAATTGTAAATCAACATTAATTGATGACCTTGAATCTGATATGGAAAACGTTGTTCCTTTATGGTATAAAAAAGAAGGTAATTATTCATTACTACCCAAGGCATTAAATTGTGATAATAAATATAATCCTCAAAAAGTTGATTTAAAAGAATCAACGCCTAAAATCACAGATACAGAAGTTAAAGTATCTGTGAAAACAAAAAAAGATACATGGGTTTTTTATTGGGCATCTCAATCACAGAAGGACTCAAAAAAAATAAATGGTCCTGCGAAAGCCTATGGAAAAGAAAAGAATTCTGGTCTCTTAAGAACTGGTAAAAAAGGTGAAGTTGATCTTGTGTTAAATTGTCCCCAACCTTACAGAGTAGATTCTGTAACTTACCCAAGGCATGTTCATTATGTTACATTAACAGATGATGAAGTGTGGGATACAGATGTTAAAACAATGGTTGTGACATGCCACCTTACAAAAGATGATCTTAAAGATGTATTAAAAGCAAAAACACATTTTGTGATCAATGCTTTACCTGAAAATTCTCATTCAGATAAATCTATTCCAGATTCATTAAATTTACCAGTTGAAGATGTTACAGAAAAGAATCGTGATAAAAAAATCAAAGATTTCATTGAAGATAATATTGAACATTATCCTGAGCTAAAAGAATTAGTTAATAAGAATAAATTACAATTGAAAGATGTTCCAATAGTTGTATATTGTGCCAATAAGGAATGTAGTGCATCACATAATCTTTTACAACACATGATGAATTCAGGGTTCTCTAATGTCTTAGAATATCCAGGCGGTGTGAAAGAATGGTTTGATGAGGGGGAAAAACAGAAATCTTTAACATTTTATGATGAAGAAAGTTCATTAACAGATGACATTTATGATTTAGATATTACTAAAGAAAAGATTGTTATCGATGGTATTATTTATACACATGACCTGGATAATCAAGAATTATATGATAATGATGACGAATTAATTGGATTATGGGATGGTAAGAAAGTTAAATGGGAAACTGAAGATGATGAAGCAAAACACAAAAAACGAATTATGGTAGATGAAGAAGAAGAAGAAGAAGAAGAAGAAGAAGAAAAAGAAGAAGAAGAAAAAGAAGAAGAAGAAGAAAAAGATGAAGAAGAAGAAAAAGAAGAAAAAGAAGAAGAAGAAGATGAAAAAGAAGAAGAAGAAGAAAAAGAAGAAGAAGAAGAAGAAGAAGAAGAATTAAAGTCTAATGAAGAATCATTAATTGATGATAAATTAAAACAATTGAAAGATTTATTATCAAATGGGTTAAACAGTGAGGGGGCAATTGAAGGTGGAGAGATAATTGAAGGTGGTCAGAAAAGTAAAAAAGATGGTGTTTATCTAAAAGATAATTCAAGTTTAAGTGAAAAAAAGTTTAATGAAAAATTCAGAGGATGGGGTTTTACATTTTTTTAGTCTAATATTCTTCTTCAATAATTACAGATTCAGTCACTGGTTCCCTATATTTTTAAGATCTTTTTCTATTACTTCTTTTCCTATTGCTTAGTTTATTACTTCGTTTATTGCTACGTTTATTACTTCGTTTATTACTTCGTTTATTGCTACGCTTATTGCTACGTTTATTGCTACGCTTATTGCTACGTTTATTACTACGCTTATTACTTCGTTTATTGCTACGCTTATTACTTCGTTTAT
>Ga0209403_10008014_pt1 | contig 10266 bp, 9 predicted proteins | sample ArcticOcean_MG_C_8_FD_187440 | JGI IMG/M metagenome (GOLD analysis project Ga0209403, IMG submission 187440) | Marine microbial communities from western Arctic Ocean - ArcticOcean_MG_CB11_86 (SPAdes) (version 2) | ecosystem: Environmental > Aquatic > Marine > Oceanic | place: Arctic Ocean...
CTATCTGGTCTGCGTGCAGGCCCAGACGGGGCGGCCGTGTTCGGACTTCGGGCCGGATGGCAGCGGGATGGTCGATGCGATGGTGGGCATCCCCAGGACGGATCGTGATGCACGCGACTATCTCAACGCCATGCTCTACGCGATCAACTCGCCGCCAATCGTGGTGCGCGACCGGGTGATTCACGGTTCGCAGATCGCCGATGTGCGGGTGACCAAGGAGTCGCCCCCGGGATGGGTGCGGGCCTGGAACGTACGGACCGGTGCGCACGAGTGGGACTTCCATACCGTGCCGAATAGCCCAGACGAATTCGGGGCCGACAGTTGGCAGAACGAGTCGTGGCGGTACTCGGGCAACGGCAACGTTTGGGGGATGCTGTCCGGTGACAACGAATTGGGCTACGTCTACTTGCCGACCGGCACTGTCACCAACGACTACTACGGCGCCGACCGTCCAGGCGATAACCTGTTTTCCGAGACGATCATTGCGGTCGACATAGAGACGGGGCAACGGGCCTGGCACTTCCAGGCCGTACATCACGGGCTGTGGGACTATGACTTCCCGACGCACTCCAATCTGGTCGACCTGAGGGTCGACGGGCGCGACATCAAGGCGTTGGCGCAGGTGAGCAAGCAGGGATTCACCTACGCGTTCGACCGCGTGTCGGGTGAGCCGATCTGGCCCATTGAAGAGCGGCCGGTCCCGCAAGAGACCAACATGCCCGGCGAAGTGCCGGCGAGGACCCAACCGTTTCCGACCAAGCCGCCACCGTTCGAGTATCAAGGCGTCACGATAGATGATTTGGTCGACTTCACGCCGGAGATTCGAGCGATGGCGGTGGAGGCGGTTGAGGGCTTCCGGCTAGGCCCCCTGTTCACTCCGCCTCTGCGCACGTTGCCCGGCGGGCCGTTGGGGGTCATTCAACGACCGGCGATTGACGGCGGCGCCAATTGGGGCGGGGCCGGGGTGGACCCGGAGACGGGGCTGTTGTATGTGCCGTCAAATAATCGGTTCTCGGTGTTGCATTTCTACCAACCGGACCCGGCAGTTGGGGCGACCATGCAGTTCACACAGGGGGCCTTCGGCGGCGGCGATACGCCGACGATGCCCCAGGGGCTGCCACTGTTGAAGCCGCCGTACTCGCGTATGACCGCGGTCAACCTGAATGCCGGTGAGATCGCCTGGATGCAGCCCAACGGAAATGGCGATCGCTTTCGCAACCATCCGCTGCTACGCGACCTCGATCTTCCGCCGCTCGGTGGGGATGGACGCGGGGGGCCGCTCATTACGAAGACGTTGCTGATTAGCGCGCTGTCAGCCGGCGGACGCGATGGTGGCCCCCGGCTCATCGCCCGGGACAAGGCGACCGGCGAGATCGTCGGTTCAGTCGACCTGCCGAGCGGCGCGATCGGCACGCCGATGACCTACCGGGTCGAGGACCGTCAGTTCATCGCGCTGACCATTGGCGGTGGGCCGAGGCTAGTCGCCTTTGCGCTCCCTGACTGATGACTGATATCGGGCCCCGCAGGCTTGGTGGGGGTCGCGCCGGCCAGCCCACTTCTGGAGATACGGAATGAATCGTTGCCTGACATTGTCCGCGCTCACGCTGGTGGGCCTCGGGCTGGTGGCGTCCACGACCGGCATGGAGGCCGCTCAGGAGCGGCATCCTGCTATTGAGGTACACCGAATCACCGACACGCTCCACATGCTCGGGTCGGGTATGGAGACGGGTGGAAACATCGCCGTCCTCATCGGCGAGAGCGGTGTGGTCCTGGTCGATACGAAGCTAGAAGGCTATGGCCCGGATATTCTCGAACACGTGCGGGGACTCACGGACAAACCGATCACGACCATCATTAACACCCACGCGCACTTTGACCACAGCGGCGCCAACACGGAGTTCCCGGACACCGTGCAGTTCGTGGCTCACGAGAACATCAGACGTCACTGGGCGCGGGCGGACTGCCAGCCCGTAACCAACTGCGACGACTTTCAGGGGGAGAACGTGAAGTATCTCCCGTCCACCACGTTCTCCGATCGTCTGACATTGTTCGGTGGTAGTCCCGACCAGATCGACCTCTACTACTTCGGTCGCGGGCACACGGATGGTGACACGTTCGTCGTGTTCAAGGACGCGCGTACGATGCACACTGGCGATATGTTCCTTGGGAAGCTGCTCCCGTTCATCGACGCCGAGAACGGTAACGGCGGGAGCGCTATCGAGTTCGGACGCACCTTGGAGAAAGCCATCAACGGCATTCGAGACGTGGACACGATTATTGCCGGTCACTGGAACACACCGCTGCAGTGGAGCGATTTCGTGGAGTATCGCGGCTTCTACACGGACCTGGTGGAACAGGCCCGCAGCGGTATCGACGAAGGCCGGACCGTGGAGGACGTGATTGCCGCCTACGTGACGCCGGATCAATATGAGGGATACATGGTGTCCCCCGCATACGTCCAGACCATCGTGAGTTACATCTATGCAGGGCGCTAGCCGAAGCCTGCTGGCCGGTTGCCGAATGGCACCGACCTTACACATGAGGGGAAACGCGGAATGACGCGAAATATCAATCTTGCTGTTTGCATAGTGGCGCTTGTTGTTGTGGCGGGTATGGCGGTCGGGGATGCGGCGGTGCGGATCACGGGGTATCACAACATCCACATCGGAGCCGTTGATCCGGACGCGGCAGTCGACTGGTATATAAAGCACCTGGGCGCCGTGAAGACACCAACCCCTGCGACGCACGTCATGATCGGCGACACCCTGATCGCCTTTCAGAAGGTCGACACGGTCCAACCCAGTGTGGGGAGCGCCCTCGATCATTGGGGGCTGTCGGTGCCAGACCTCGACGCGACGCTGGAAGCTCTGGACGGTTCGGGCGCCAGTGTCCTCTCACCGGCGCAGGACGTGCCCGGACTGTTCAAGCTGGCATTTATAGAGGATCCGTTCGGCGTCAAGATCGAGTTGGTCCAGGACCCGGAGTGGCCTGGTTTCCACCATGTTCACCTGCGAGTGCCCGACCCGGCGGCGACCCTGACGTGGTACGAAACGCTACTCGGCGGAGCACGGGAGCAACTGAAGGGTCGGATTGAGGGACTCCGCTACGATGGCGTGTGGCTCCTGGCTGCCGACAGCGGTGGCGAGACGCTGGCCGCGAGTGGCCAGCGGGCTATTCGGAACATCGCCTGGGGCATCGCGGACATGGATGAGGCTGACGCCGCGTTCAAGGCGGCGGGGGCGCCAACGTTGGTCGAACCGTTCGCGGTGAACGAGGTGGTCAAGGTAGCCTTCTACCAGGATCCCAACGGGGTCAGCGTCGAGCTCTTGGAGCTCCCATGACCCTCCGCCGCGCCTCAGCCGGAATACGAGGAATTGACTGCAGATGACGATGAATTCGCGTGCTACGTCCACAACGTGTTCGGTCAGCGCCCGGCGTGCCGGTTGGCACTGATCGGCGCACTGACCATGTCCACCGCGCTCGGTGCCGGTGCCGCGCTCGCCCAAGACCAATCCTCGTCCGACGGACCCTGGCAAACCTATGGGACCGAAAATGGCGAGTGGCGGAGCTATGCGGGCGATATCGCCCGCACGAAATACTCACCGCTCGACCAGAGGGATGCCAGCAACTTCAGCCGTCTGGAGATCGCGTGGGAGTGGATCTCGGTTGACGCCCTTGTCGGTCGCTCGACGCCGGGCGGTGGCGAGTGGTGGGCCCCGCTGGATACGATTAGTGCTGTCCGGCAGGCACCGCTGACCTAGTTGCGCAAGGGATGCGCGTCGGCGTTGAATGTGTCTGCCGAAACCAGGAGATTCGAATGCTAGACCTCGGACAGAAGTGCGCGGCGGTCGCGTTGCTCGTGCTGACCCCGCTCGTGGCCTCGGCCCAGGCGCCAGAGACCGTGACCCCGCGAACCGCGTGGGGTGACCCAGAATTACAGGGCGTCTTTGATTACGCCACCATCACGCCGATGCAGCGGCCCCAGCAATACGCCGACCGCCAATATCTGACCGAGGAAGAAGTCGCGAACCTCGAGCAGGGGGCCGAGGCGCGCGACCAAGGTGCGGCCGACGCACCAGCCCGCAGAGCCCAAGCGGGGGAAAACGTGGGCGCCTACAACAACTTCTGGATGGATTGGGGGACGAAGGTGGTCGAGGACCGACGCACCTCGCTCATTGTTGACCCGCCGAACGGACGATTCCCGGCGTTGACACCGGCTGGCGCCGCCGAGGCCAAGTTACGCAACGGGTTTGGCGCCATCATGCCGGCCGATGACCACCTGGAGATGGGGTACGGCGACCGCTGCTTGGCCGTTCACGGCCTGCCGTTCATCCCGCTTCCGTACAACAGCACTGTCCAGTTCTTCCAGACACCTGATCATGTCGCGATTTACGGCGAGAGCAACCGCGTCTGGCGGATCATTCCATTGGATCCGGACGATGCACCGCACGGTATCCGTCAGTGGCTGGGCGATACGCGTGGCCACTGGGATGGCGACACGCTGGTGGTGGAGACCACGGACTTTTCGAATCTGTTGCAGCAGGTCGGGGCCGGGCTCGGGATACGCCGGATGGAAGAACGCTTCACGCGTGAGAGTGACGGCCTGATCAGTTATGAATTCACATTGGACGATCCGACAAAGTGGACTCAGCCGTACACGGTCGCGCTCTCGATGCGCAAGATTGAGGGGCTGGTCTACGAGGTCGCGTGCCACGAGGGCAATTACGCGCTCGAGAACATCCTGCGCGGCGCTCGGGCGGTAGACGGCACCCCGGAGGCTCCGGTGAAGGAGCCGGGCGCGCTCTGTTTCGATTGCGAGCCGCCGCGCTAGGAGGCGTCCCCTGCCTTGAGTGACTGTATGATCCCTGCCACGGTGATGGTCCACGGTCGAATCGGTACCATCGGTCTAGGGGCAGTTGCATGAATATAGTGAAGAGAGCACTTACGATTCTCGTGTGTCTTCTGCTGGTCCCGGCGGCCGCAGTCGCCACCGCAGCGGTGAAGCAGCGTTTTGCGGATGGCCCGAACCGGGTGTTTTCTGGCGGTCCGCTGGTCTCCGGCGAGCTACATGCTGGGGCGGAGCCGGATTGGCGCTTCGTGAAAGACATCCCGACCATCGAGATGCAATTGCTGGCTCCGCCTACGTCGCGGCGCATTTGGGTCGCGGAGTTCGATGGCAAAATCTATGTGTGGTCCGGCTACATGGGGAGCACCGTCGGGCAGCTCTGGAAGCGGTGGCCGGTGCAGGCCGAGCGCGACGGCCGCGCGGTGATGCGAATTGATGGGACCCGGTACGAGCGTGAGCTGGTACGTATCGAGTCCGGCCCCATCCTGGACGGCATCAGCGCCGCCATCACCAGCAAGTATCCGTCTCAGACGTCTCGGGCCGTTGTCGAAGCTGGCGACGCCTGGGTCTTTGAAGCGGCGCCTCGGCGCTAGTGTCGATCGGAGCCGTGTTATGAAAAAATTCTATCTAGGTATAGCGGTCGCATTGGTGCTCACCGTTCTCGCGGTGGCATTTGTGCCAGGGGTGGATGACCTGGTTGAGCGTGTGTTTCAGCAGTACGTCGGTCGGGCGGCCAGATAGGGCGTGACGTCGCAACGTCGCCTGGAGGCTTCGCGCCTAAGCCACGCTAGAGGGCTTTGGGGGCAAGCGGGGCAAGGGAACCGCCCTTGCCCCGCTACTCGCTCACCTCGCTACTTCAGCGCCGAGTAGTTCGACGCACTCATCATGTATGCCTCGATGCTGAGCGGCACGTCATACTTCGCCCTGAGCACGGTCCAGGCCGGATCTTCACGAAAGTCGGCAAATACCTGATCGCGATGCGCGCGGTCCTTGTAGGCCAGCATCCACACCAAGGTGTTCGGATTGTCGAGCCGTTGCCACGAGGCAACGATTTCGGCGCCGTGCTTTTCGAACAAGGCGATCTCGCCCTCGCGGAAGCGTTGGTGCAGGTTGTCGATCCCCCCCTTACCGTCGACCGCCGGTTCGGCGGTGTACATGCGGAGTTCGAAGCAGCGCGAATCGGTCGCAACATTGCGTGAGAAATCTGAGGAGAGATCGCCGGCGGGCCCGCAAGGCCCGTCTTCCTGGGCGCTCGCGCTTCCGGCAAATACGAGGCCGATGAGGCCGACGACGAGAGCGATAATCGGGTGTTTCACGTGACTGCTCCTTTGTGAGTGATGCACGAGTCAAGATCCGCGTTAGTTGAGACGGCGAATCAGTGGATCATATGACCAAAGCGCTTCCGGCGTGCGCCGCGACCAGATCCCCGTCGCAAAAAACCCCGGAGCTCTCCAGTAGCGGAGAACGCCGGGCGTGTACTCTTCGCGTCTGCCAATCGGGTTACTGGCCGCCGGCCTTGCGGTCGTCGACCCGCGCCCCGGCAAGCATCGCGTCCATCGCATAGTTGCCTTCGTGGCAGGCATACTCGAACATCGCTTCCGGGTTCAGGCGCATCGGGAGGTTGACCGTCCATGGCGCTGTCCAGGTCTCGGGGTCCGTGACCGTGTATTCGTACTCGATCGTCGTGTCATCGACCCGTTCGAACCGCTCGACCAAAGTCATCCCGTTGGTCGATCCGCGCCAGCTCCGTTTCTGTGCGAAATTGGCAGTCTCGACGACCAGGGTGGTGCCCTCCCAGTGGGCGCGCGAGTCGCCAGACCACTGAGGCACATCGGCGTTCAGTTGGGGAGGCCCATCAATCGGAATGACGCGCACGGTGTGGACCATCTCCGTCATCATGATCAGGTGGTTCGGTGTTTGGAAGATCTGTACGTTCTGGTTGTAGCCGCCCGGCGCAATGGGCGGACCGGCGTTGAACCCCTGGATACAGCGGTCGTAGGTGTTGAGATCGGTGTAGGTGGCTGGCGAGTCGACGGTGAACGAGCCGCGGTCCTGCCGCGCGCGTTCTTCGCCGGCCGCGGTCAGGGCAGGAAACCGGCCGTTCGGCGGATCGATGATGAGCGAGGTCCGACGGGTCTCGATAATCTTCGTGCCCTGGTCCATCCAGAAGTCGTTGTAGGCGCCCACATTTCCACCAGCTTCCGTCCGCTGGGCCTCTCGGTTCAGCAGCGACTCGGCCCGATCGACGGCACGCTGTTCGCGTTGTGCCGCTTCTTCCTCTGTGAGAAACGCCTTGTCGCCGAGGTCTTCGGGACGTTGGAGCGGGGTGATGGTTCGAAAGTCCCAGACACCCTGCAAGTCGGGTGCACCCCATCCTGTCTGCGGTGCGTCTTGGGCACTGGACACGCCCGGGATCATCAGCGCCGCCGCGCACGCGCCGAGCAACAGCCTGCGTGTCACTTGTCTACCTGTCATAAACGCACTCCTCCCGAGGTGAACTCGATACGATTTGGCAAAAATATCACGATGCGGGCCCGAAGACGAGCGCACCGCTGCGACGAGGCGAACAAGTCGGCGCCACCGGGGTACCAGCATTGTCGCGCGGCACACCGTGCGGATTCAGTATCTGAACAAATATTGGACCTTCATGAACACGGCGCGGTTCGTACGCAAGAGGTCGGTGGCCAGCCGAACCTCGTCGTCGAACGATTCGAACTGATTGCGCTGGCGATAGTGGTCGTCATAGCCCAGAAAGACGGCCGTTCCAGCGTCGATCCGGTAGGTGGCCAGCAGGTTCAGTCCCACCGTCTTTGCAAAGGTGTCGTACTCCGTGATGTTGCGCAGGAGCAGGCGCTCGGTGAACTGAAAGGTCGTGAGCGCGCGGATCAGCTTGATGTCGAACACTTCGAGGTCGCCGCCGCGGGTGTCCACGAGGCGGCTGGTGGTCAGGTCCATGTCGGCCTGCAGCCGCGCCAGCGGACGCAGGGTGACGTTGAGTCCCACGCGTGCGCCACGGCCGAGGAACGGTTGCTCGTTGAAGAATATCTGGTCACCCCAGTCGAGGCGACCGCTGACACCCACGCGCCGACTGGCGTTGACCGTGGTCCTGACGCCGTAGGTCCACTTCCAAAAATTCACGTCCGCGAACCGCTCGAGCGCGCGCTCCGCGACGAGTCCCGCCGTCAGGTTGCGAGCAAAGGTAAAGTCTAGACCGGTATCGACTCGCTCGTCCTGGACGACCGAGTCGTGGTCCCAGATCCGTTCGTAGGTCAGGCGCGGTCCCCAGTTAATGAGCCACCCCTCGGGCCACCAGCGGTATCCCAGGGTGTCGCGGTGCGTACGCGTGTTGACCCGCCGAATAAAGCCGAGGTCGGTGCGCAGGTCGGGGTCCGATGTCTCGTTGAAGGTGGAGAGTTGCAGATTACGGCCGTTCTTCTGCAGAAAGACCCCGGCCGTCGGTCCGCTTGTTTCGACCCCGTCCTGGTCTCGGTTCAGCGTTTGGAATCCGATGAAGTTCAACTGACCGGTCCGGCCCAAGCGGAACTGGCCGTCGATGCCGGCGGCTCGGCTGTAGCCGTCGAGGAATTGGCGGTCGGTCACCAACGTGCCGATGTACGACTCGGGATACAGGTCGTAACGGGCGCGTCCCACAAACACCTGGGCGGTCTTGCCAGCCGCGGGGTCCGTGTCGGCGTGGCCGCGCCCTGGCGCCGCGTCGTTGGCCACGAGCAGTCCGACGGCTGTGCGTCCCACCTTCCCGGTGAGTTTGGCGCCGAAGCGCGGATCGACGATGGTCCGGGTGTTCAGCCAGGTCATCGGCGCGAACACACGGAAGATCTCCTGGCCCTCGAGAAAGAAGGGCCTGAGCTCCGGGAAGAACAGCGGGAATCGCTGATTGACCTCGACCTGCGGTATATCGGTTTCGATCTGCGAGAAGTCCGGATTGAATGTGACGTCGGCTGTGAGATTGGAGCTGACACCGTATTTGATGTTGAGTCCGGCTTCGGGAGTGAAATCGGTCGCCGTGCCTCCGGTCGCCTCGTCCAGGGACTCGAACCGGATTGCCGTCACCGTCGGCAGAATTTCCAGGTTGCGACTCGTGGAGACGCCGGTCATCCCTTCCATGATGCCCATCTGGGCCAAGAACCCGGCCACATCTCGTGACATCGGTGCCCAGACGTCTCGCTCATCGTCCTTGCCGCCTATCGCTCGGACTATCTGGAATCCCCATCGATGCGCCGCCCCGGCCTCTGGTTGGGGATACCGCAGACTCTTGAACGGGATCGCCATCTCCGCTGTGTAGCCGTCCTCGACGAGGCTGGCGGCGGCGAAGAACAGTGCGTCCCACGATCTGTCGGTGCCGGGGATACCCGCCTGCCCACGCCCACCGCCGCTGGTGCGGCCGCGGCCTCGGGTGCCCCCACGGGTGTTGGTGAGGACGATCCCGTCGCCCTGCACGCCGTAGCCGTTGACGTCGAAGACGTACGCACGCTGCTGGTCCAGAAACGGATCGAGATAGACCGTCATGAGGTCGTCCTGGTCCGCCTGGTCCCGGTCAACGCGATTCGCTCGCAGCAGCTCCGGGTCGGTGTAGTGGACCTGGAACCCCAGGTAGAGGTGCTGGCTGTTGTAGGCGACGAGCACCCGGGTCTGCTCGGTCGCGGGGGCGCCGTCCAGCGGCGCCTGTTGGACGAAGTCCGTGATGGCAGTCGATGTCGCCCAGATCGCGTCGTCGAGCGCGCCGTCGATGACCGGTGGCTGGTCGATTCGGGTCGGTCGCACGGTTGGCCGCCCGGCCGGCTCAGCGGGCTGCGTGGCCAGGCGCGGCGGCTGAGAGGCCACGACCGATGCTGCAGAGAGGCTGATGATCAGCAACAGCCACGCCACGCGATTGGCGGTGAATTCCATAGAAGAATGCGCCGGTGGGTGCGCAATCTGAGGGGACGGGCGGCTACGCGGTCCCGGGACATAACGAACCAGATCGATCGCATCGACGACGGGTGAGAGTCCGGCGACCAGCAGGGACACTATCAGATATTTGCCAAAGAGCGAGCCGGGGCCTGGTCTCTGCGACGGGCGAGCATCCAGAGGTAGACGGGGGGCCAGGAAATCAGCCAGCGGGCCGAGCCCACGTAGTATCGTTGATGTCCCATAGCTGACATCTCTGGGTGGTAGCCGATTGGGTCGGCACGCCGGAACCAGAGGCGCTACGAGCCTGCGCCGCTCGTCCAACTGCGGACCGGGTGCCCAGATAGCTACCGCCGGACTGCGGCGCACGGGCGAATTTCAGTAGTGTCGGTTTATTGAAATTCGAGCCGAAGGAGAAAAGCCTCCGTCAATGACGTTGGAACGAAGCACCGCACTGCTCCCGGTAGCGGCGAGCACCGCCACCGCGTAGTCGCTAGCGAGCGACCTGCGAA
>Ga0209403_10008015_pt1 | contig 10265 bp, 11 predicted proteins | sample ArcticOcean_MG_C_8_FD_187440 | JGI IMG/M metagenome (GOLD analysis project Ga0209403, IMG submission 187440) | Marine microbial communities from western Arctic Ocean - ArcticOcean_MG_CB11_86 (SPAdes) (version 2) | ecosystem: Environmental > Aquatic > Marine > Oceanic | place: Arctic Ocean...
CATTTACGTCGAAAACGGCGGAAAGCTGGAAAAAACGGGTGTCACCTTCCGCGACGACAAGCATTTGATGCAGATCATCGATCGCATTGTTTCTAAAGTTGGCCGTCGCGTCGATGAAGTATGCCCCATGGTTGACGCGCGCCTGCAAGACGGTTCGCGTGTGAATGCCATTATTCCACCGCTTGCTTTGGATGGCCCCAGTGTCACAATTCGACGTTTTGGTTCGAATCCACTTAAGCTGGAAGACTTGCTCAATTACAAGAGCATGACGCCTGAGATGGTCATGCTGTTAGAAGGAGCAATGAAGTCGCGTCTGAACATTGTCATCTCCGGTGGTACGGGTTCCGGCAAAACGACGTTGTTGAATACGTTGTCAAGATTTATCTCGAACGACGACCGTATCGTGACCATCGAGGACGCCGCAGAACTGCAATTGCAGCAAAACCACGTCGTCCGTCTAGAAACTCGGCCGCCCAATATCGAAGGCAAGGGGCGCATCTCCGCCACCGACCTGGTGCGAAACTGTTTGCGTATGCGTCCCGATCGGATCATTATCGGCGAATGTCGTGGAGCAGAAACGCTTGACATGCTGCAGGCGATGAACACAGGTCACGACGGATCGCTCACCACCTGCCATGCGAACACTCCGCGCGACGCGATCGCCCGCCTGGAAACGATGATCATGATGGGTGGTTTTGATTTGCCGATACGGGCGATGCGTACGCAAATCGCCAGTGCCGTGGATATGATCGTACAGGTCAACCGTTTGTCGGGTGGCCCGCGTAAGGTAACTGCCATCACCGAAGTGATGGGTATGGAACAAGAAACGATCGTGATGCAAGACATCTTTACGTACAACCAAGAAGGTGTCGATGAGAATGGCCGTGCCGCCGGAAACTTTGTTTCGACAGGCATCCGTCCGAGCTTTATCCCTCGTTTGGAATCGCACGGCATTCGTTTGCCGGCCAGCGCGTTCCGTGAGAGAATCATGCTTCGCGATTAAGTACACGTGCTTGCCGGGAAAAACAGAGGGGGTCCCGGCGGGCTTTTAACTACGAGCGAAATAGCATTCCTATTGTTTTGTGAGCCAGTCATGTTAACCACGGTAATGATCAGTGCTGCCGTATTTATAGGCGTCGTAGCGGCGATTATGGCGGCTGGCATGTTCCATCGCGACAAGTCCGTCTTGCAGATGGAAGACCGGCTGAGCTCACTGACTGGTAAAGGCGATAAAAGCGATCCGGGTGGGATCTCCGAAGTGGCCCAGATGCTGGCCAGGGAAAAGGAGGGCAAAAGCGCGCTCGATATCGCGCTGACCAAATGGTTCAACCTCAGCCTGCTGTTTGACCAAGCGCATGTCGAAATGAACGTCGTCACGTTTCTCAGCATCTGTGCAGGTCTCGGTGTGGGTTCGGGACTACTATGCGGAATCGCCGGCCTGAATCTGGTGTTCGCTCTTATTGTTGGCGTCTTATTTGCCGCCCTGCCATTCTACTGGCTAGTCTTCCGCAGGAAGCGTCGGCTGAGTAAATTTGCGGCGCAGTTGCCTGAATCGCTTGAACTGGTTGCCCGTGCTTTACGAGCCGGACATAGTTTGGCCGCCGGTTTTCACCTGGTTGGTCAAGAAGGCTCCGATCCAATTGCTGGCGAATTCGGCCGAGTGTTCGAGGAGCAGAATTTGGGCATTCCCTTTGAGGAAGCGCTCGAGAGTCTTACCGAACGTGTTCCTAACCTCGACCTGAAATTCTTTGTAACCGCCGTCATTCTGCAAAGGCAAACTGGTGGTGACCTTGCAGAAATCCTGGATAAAATTGGCCACCTAGTTCGCGATCGCTTTCAGATTTGGGGCCAAGTCCAAGCACTCACGGGCGAAGGTCGCCTTTCGGGTATCGTACTCTTGGCTTTACCGCCGCTGCTGTTCGTTACCGTCTATCGTATGAATCCAGATTATATCCAACTGCTATTCACCGACGACTTGGGCAAGAAAATGCTCATAGCCGGCGTGTTAAGCCAGTTGCTGGGTGCCTTGGTTATTCGCAAGATTGTCAACATTCGAGTCTGACATGCCTGTATTGATTGCAAATATAATGTCTTCGCCCGTGGTTATGCAAATAGCCGTCGTAGGTGGCGTCGCTGCTGTTGTCTGGTGGTTACTGGACGTGATGGGTAGCAAAAAGCCGCGCGCCGAGCAGCGTCTGCAAGATATTCGCGATTTGAACTCCCGCAAATCGGATTTGCTACGCGAGGGTAAAAGCACGTCCGGCACCATGTCGAAGATGCTGGAAAGGGCCTCACCCGCCCTGGCAAAACCTTTGAAACCGAAAACCGAACAAGAGGTTAGCGACACCAGATCGAAACTCAACCAGGCTGGTTTCCGAGCAGAAAACGCCGCTGAAGTATTTTGGTCGCTCAAGATGATCGGGTTGGTGGGTGGTTTTTTCGTTGGCGGCGGAGCGGTTATACTGACCCGCGGTGTCGACATCGATTCGATTACTTACGCCGGTGGCATTGCTTTCCTGATGTTTTTTATGCCCGGTATCGTTTTGTGGTTCATTACCAAAAGTCGTCAAGACAATATTTTCTACGGATTGCCTGACGCTCTCGACCTGATGGTCGTTTGCGTGGAAGCCGGTCTGGGTTTAGACCAGGCGATGCGTAAGGTGGCTGAAGAGATGAAAGCGAGTTATCGCGTGATTGGCGAGGAATTTGGCCTTTGCAATCTTCAGTTGCAGATGGGTCGTGCACGCAATGACGTGCTTCACGATTTGGGCCGCCGAACCGGAGTTGACGATCTGAAAGCTTTGGCCGCTATTCTGATTCAGGCCGACAAGTTCGGTTCTAGCGTGGCTCAGGCACTGCGCGTGCAAAGTGACTCGATGCGGACTCGCCGACGGCAGATGGCGGAAGAAAAAGCGGCAAAAACGGCCGTGAAGCTGATCTTCCCGCTCGTGCTGTTTATCTTCCCCGCAATCTTTATAGTACTAGTCGGGCCAGCTGCAATCACGATGGTCAACGAACTGTTCCCCTCGATGCAAGGCAGCTAACCGTTCTCTACTGACGAAGCCGCCGATCGATTTCAGCTTTCACGGCATCTGCGTTGGCTGGTAAGTGAACGGCTGGATTGGCGTATTGGCTGGTTACTTCTTCCAGCGTCGAGTCGTGGTAACCAACTTTAAAATCGGTGAATTTCAGGCCGTGGGCCGTACTGATCACCACTGTTTTGTCACTCGATTTGATCACGCCACGCTTGATGAGTTTGGTCAGAACGGCAAGAGCCACGCCCGTGTGGGGGCAGGTGAACATGCCGGTCAAGTCGGCGTGCGCGGCGGCAGCTGCCAACTCGTTTTCAGTTGCCTGTTCGACGATGCCGTCCGTTTCTACGATCGCTTTTGTTGCCTTCGTATAACTGACTGGGTCGCCAATCCGGATGGCATTGGCCAACGTGTCTTGTGCTGTCACGCTGACTTTTTCTTTGAACCCAATTTTGAACGACTCATAAAAAGGATTGGCCTTAGCGGCTTGTGCCGCGACGAGCCGGGGCATTCGATGGATTAACCCGAGGTCCAGCATCAATTGGAATCCTTTGTGGAGCGCACTGATGTTGCCAAGATTGCCAACCGGGATCACGATCCAGTCGGGCGCTTCCCACTCAAACTGTCGAACGATTTCGATACCGACGGTCTTTTGACCTTCGATGCGCAGACTGTTCATCGAGTTGGCAAGGTAGATCGACTCGTCTTGCGTGACTTCCTGGACAATTTTCATGCATCCGTCGAAGTCGGTGTCGAGCGCGAGCACGTGCGCACCGTTGGCGACAGGTTGGATTAGTTGCGCTGTGCTGACCTTGCCAGCAGGCAAAAAGATGATAGCTGGGATCCCAGCGTAGGCCGCATAAGCAGCCAGAGCTGCGCTGGTGTCGCCCGTGCTGGCGCAGGCAACCGCTTTGACGGGGCTGCCTTGGGCCATCATTTGTTTGACCACGCTGACCAATGCGGTCATGCCGAGGTCTTTAAAGCTGCCGGTGTGGCTGTTGCCGCAGAGTTTGATCCACAAGTCGGGGATGCCGAGTTGCTTCCCTAATCGTTCGGCCCAAAACAAGTTCGTGTTTCCTTCGAACATACTGACTACATTTTCGTCCGCCAACGAGGGAATCACCCACTCACGCATGCCCCACACGCCGCTTCCATAGGGCCAAGTCGAAGTGCTGGCTCGGGAGTCGAACAGTTGTTGCCATTGATAGGCGTTACGCTTTTTTAGTGGTTCACGCTCATGATGCACTTCCAGCAGGTTGCCGCATGATGGGCAAGTGTAGATCACGTCAAAGATCGAGTGCTTGGCGGAGCAGCCCGCAATACAGCGAAAATAGACAGTCTGATTATCTGGATCCGATTTTGACTCGACAGCTGGCGACATGAGGGGTTCCTGGTGCTTGGTAATAAGTGGTTATTATGTTCATGGCTGCCAGATGTCGTTAGGCGGCCAGTTAGGATTCGAACTCGCTTCGCGGAATACCAGACTGGCGAATGATTGACCGCAGTGTGCCCTGCTTCAATTCTTTGTGGTCAGGAACTGGCACCGTGGTGGTGTTCTCGTCATCACTAATGAGTTGCATTACGACATGACTACCTCGGCGGTGAACTTCGACAAATCCGTGTCGTTCGAGTATTGCACAGACATCTTTCTCGGACATCACGCGGAGCTTACCCAAGGGAGACCTCTAGCTGCGTGACGTAGATATCGCCCCCCTCCCGAGCAGTAATCTCCGTTTCAGAAGCGGTCTCGTAGAACAGTTCCACGGCTTCACGAAGATTGGCGAGCGATTGCTCAATGGTGTCGCCCTGACTAGCCACGTCTAGTTCGGGACACAGTGCTGCAAATCCAGGTGGTTCGGCTTGAATAATGGCCGTTATACGTTTGCTCATGAATCGGACTCTCATGTGACTTGCCGCCGAACAACCTAGCGAGGTTGTCCGTCCACGCTAGATGGGCTTACGCAGAAGTATACTCCAAACCACACATCAGAGCCAAACACGAATCAGGGATAGCCCCGAATCGCTATCGCCCCGTAGCCAAGACTGCCCCTTCGTAGCTCCTGGTGCTGCGCGGAGGGAGCGATTTCGGTTCGTCTTCGATCTCGGTGAACCACAACAAATGCCCTCAATGTGGGCACGGGGCATCACGTGTCGGCGAGATCGACGTTTCGGTTCGCGTATCTTTCCTGCAGACCGGGAAGCTGTTTAGCTCACCCTCAGGTGTCCGCGACGAGATTGGCATAGCTACCGCCTATCGTCTAAGCAAACCTGCCGCGTAGGAAGCATTGACTAAATTGGCGAGGCAGTTCGCGGTCAGGTTCAGCGCTTTGACCGTCCTTACGCGCGGCGTCGAGCATGAAGTAGTTCGCCAGCCTCGATTGGGCGTATTTCTGACGGCTCAAGCGTCAACAGCGCGATGGCCGATCCATCACCGTCGACAAATTCAACCTCATACGCCTTGCCACCGCCGTAAATATGAACGACCGCACCAACATCACCGGCATGGAGACCATCAGCGGCACGGTCATCGTTGAGAACAACCATTGAGTGTTCGGTGATCATCAGCTAATTCCTGGATAAGCAGTCACGAGGCGAGAGGGAGAATTCTCTTCGACGATCCAAACCGCCACTACCGATGCCGCGCGATACCCTTTGCAGCCAATCTCGCCCGTCGTTTCGTATTTTACACCAAATGGCGATGATTGGGAGAGGAAATCATCGCGTGATCGCGCGACCCCAAGAAGGTCATCTCGCGTCAATTTGCAACTAGTTTAGTTTGTGCCCGCCTACGATGTTTACTGCTAGCATCACCTTGTCTGCCGCGGCCCTAGGCAGCTTAGGCAATTTAGTCTGGTTGCTCTACAAGTAACGCAGTTCATCGACATTTGCGGACGATACTCAAAGTGGATGTGCACTCCTGATTTTAAGGGGACAATGTTCTTAGCCCCGTCACATTAGGACTCTGTTATGAAGAATCTTTATCTCGCGGCGAGCACGCTGCTTGTTTTGACGATGACCGCTACCGAGGCGAATGCCCAATACTGTCAGTGGGGAAATAGCCGATACGGCGGGGTCGGCGAAGCCTGCCGAGCCGGGTATCACGCGAACGTAAACTGGCCACGAGATTATATACCGTCTAGCCGCCGCGCAGTGTGCCAAGCCCAAATGGCCATGATTCAGAACGGCTGGCGAAGGCAGAATTTGTTGGGCGACTATCATTTCGATGCCGCTACCAATGCCTTGACCGAAGCTGGCCAGCTCAAAGTTAATTGGATCTTGTCGCAAGCTCCCGTCGATCATCGCAGCGTTTTTGTGCAGCGAGGCATCGATGAAGAGCAAACGGTTGCCCGTATCGCGGCCGTGCATGCTAGGGCCGCTAATTTAAGTCCCGGAATGGGACCGGTGGATGTCAGCGATACCCACCTAGTTGCCGAGGGTCATCCGGCCGGCGCTGTCGATAATGTATTCGTTGGTTTTCAAGCCAACCAGCCATTGCCTGTGCTGCCCGCAAATACGGGTTCGGATTCTAGTGAATAGAAACAAGTGCTGAACAGTTCTACCTGAAGGTGAACTGCAGCCGTGTGGCATGATGCCCCACGGAGAGAAACTACCAGGGAGGGTAATCGTGCAAAAGCAATGGATTTCGATCTGGGCGCTAATCGCCTTGGCAACCGGTTGTGCTATGCCAGCCATGAACCTAGGAAATTGGCCAAGTAGATCGCGGATTTCCAGCCAACCCGCGAGTGAGCAAATCTCAGCGCCGGCGCCTCAGCAAAAGGGCGAGGGGTTCACCGCACGCCTAGTCAATTACTTGACTCCCGGTTCGCCCGCCGATGGCAGAGGGCAAACGAATTCGGTCAACGTGAATGCGGCCTATAAAAAGTTGGATCCTATCTCGCTAGGTTTTAAATCGGGACCACTGAGCGCTGATCTTTACTTGTCGATGGCTCAAATGAGTGATGGGGGTGGCAATGCGTCTCAGGCCCGCAGCATGTATCATCGTACGCTATCGATCGATGCCAATCACCGCGAAGGGCTCCTTGGCCTCGCCCGTTTAGAGGATCGCGAAGGACGTTTGGAGGAAGCGATTCGGGTTTACCGAAAAGCGCTGGCAACGAATCCCCGAGATGCCGTCGTTCTGAACGACTTGGCCTTGTGCCATGCGCGCAACGGAGAGCTGCAGCTAGCTGCCAGCGATCTAGAAACCGCGATTCAGTTGCAACCCCAAAAGCAACTCTATCGCAACAATATCGCCAAGGTTCTCGTAGAGATGAACCATACAGGCCCGGCTCTGTCTCACCTGAGCGCTGTCCATCCCCCAGCTGTGGCCCACTACAATGTGGGGGTATTGCTGGTCCAACGTGAGCGAAGTGGCGAAGCCGTACAGTTCCTGGCAACGGCTGCCAGGCTCGACCCTCACTTGGTCGCTGCTCAAGATATGATGGCACGGATCAATGGTACGGCGGCACAATCGCCGGCTTCCAACGACTCTGTTTTGCCAACGCCAATGGCGCCTCCTAGTTTTGCGGCCGGCCAGTCTTACGCAACGACGCGTGTCAGCTCGATTGCTCCGGTTGCGATACCGGCCGAGACAGCACGCGCGCCTTTCGGATATACGCCGGTTTCGTTGCCGAAGGTGAGGTAGACCCTAGACTCGCTCCGCTACGCGGAGCTTGGCGCTTCGCGCGCGTGGGTTCCTGATGATTTCTGCTTCGGAGGGCAGGAGCGGTCGTTTGGTGAGTACTTGGAGCCGCGGGTCATTGCGAAAGGCGTGTTTTACCAGGCGGTCTTCCAAGGAATGAAAGCTGATGATTGCCATGCGCCCGCCTGGCGCGAGGCATTCTGGCAGTCGCTCGAGCGCTTGTTCAAGCGAGGCAAGCTCTTCGTTCACGGCGATGCGCAGTGCTTGAAAAGTACGTGTCGCCGGATCAATGCGATGCCCTTTGCTACGCGGTACGCAAGAACGTACGAGGCTGGCCAGCTGGTCGGCAGTGCGAATGGGATTTGCGCGGCGTTCTGCGACTACCTTGCGGGCAATTCGACGGCTCAACCGTTCTTCGCCATACTGATAGATGATGTTTGCCAGGCTCTTTTCGTCGATGCGCGCCAAAAGCTTCCAGGCAGGTTCACCTCGGGAGCGGTCAAATCGTAAATCAAGTGAACCCTCGCTCTGAAAACTAAAGCCGCGCTCGCTGTCGGCCAGCTGATCGCTAGAAAGCCCCAAGTCGAGCAGGATTCCGTCTGCATACGTCTTGTCGTGGCCTCGGAGTAGCTCTGGGATGGCCGTGTAGCTGCCAATAGCTAGATCGATCGGCAAGCCATCAAGGGACGGTTGAGCACGGTCTAAAGCTTCGGGATCGAGGTCGAGTGATAGAATTCGGCCTGTGGGCATAACCTGGCGTGCTAGGCGTCGACTGTGCCCACCCCCGCCGAGAGTGCCATCCACTAGGGTTTGTCCGGGTGCAGCTTGGAGCCACTCGACAACTTCTTCGAGCATCACGGGGATGTGGCAAGTAGGCTGTGACATGACAAACTCTCTCTTGCAAAAACTTCAATTGTCAAGGTTCAATGCTCAATTTGCAATTGCTTATTACCGAATCATTGTTTCTTTGGTACGTTGTGCGGCATGGAACCATGGATCGAATATGAGTTGCCGGAAGAACTAGTCGCCCAGGAGCCGCTGCAGAATCGGGCCGACGCGCGTTTGATGGTCGTCGACCGCAAGCGCCAGTCAATCGACCATCACCACATCCGCGATCTACCTCGGTTACTTGAGCCAGGGGATCGCTTGGTATTGAACGATACGAAGGTAATTCCCGCACAGTTACACGGGCTGCGGACAAGTACGGGTGGCCGCTGGCAGGGTTTGTTTTTAGGGCTAGAAGGGGAGGGCGATTGGCGGCTGGTATGCAAGACGCGCGGCCGGCTGAAGCCGCTAGAGAGTGTCACGCTACTCGACAGAGACGGCCGAGAAGCGGGTAAGCTGTGGTTGCTCGAGCAGCTCGAAGATGGTGAATGGCTCGCGCGGCCCGAAGCTGAGTTGCCAGCCGAGGAGCTACTCGATCGAATCGGACACGTCCCCCTACCGCCGTATATTCGTGGCGGCAAGATGGTTGACCGCGATGTAGAAACCTATCAAACGGTCTTTGCCAAAACGCCCGGGGCGGTGGCGGCTCCTACGGCAGGTCTGCACTTTACTAAAAAGTTATTACAAGCCATCCAGCAGTCGGGTGTGAATCTCACGGCGGTCACGTTGCACGTAGGGCGGGGTACGTTTCGGCCGATCGATGTCGAAGATCTCGGCCGACATCCGATGCATTCCGAATGGAGTACGCTGCCGGAGGTTGCCGCGCGTGAAATCAACGCGAGTCGCATGAGCGGCCAGCGGGTGATCGCGGTCGGGACGACGGTGACGCGCGTGTTAGAATCGGTGGCCGCGACATTGCCGGACAATTCTCCCCTCAGTGCCTGGCAGGGCGACACCCGGCTGTTTATCCGTCCGCCCTATACGTTTCGAGTCATTGACGCGCTGCTGACGAATTTTCATTTTCCACGCACCACGTTGTTGCTTCTTGTTCAGGCATTCGGTGGGACAGCGCTGATTCGACAAGCCTACGAAGAGGCCGTGCGCGAGGAGTATCGCTTCTACAGTTACGGAGACGCGATGCTAATCGTTTAGAACCTATCCCAGAACCGATTCCTCGCTAACGCGTCGGGTTACCAATTACTGTTCTAGGATAGGTTCTTAGTAATATCTGGGTTAGGAGCCCAGGACGCCGCTCAGCTCGGTGGCTGAGGCGTCAAAGCTTGCTGCGGTCTGGTTCGAGAGGATGCCGACGGAGCTAATACATACGGTGACGATCAGGGCAAGTAGTACTGCATACTCCACGGCCGTCGGCCCATCTTCGTCGATCGCCAGTTGGCGTAGAAAATCCATCATTCGAATGTCCCATTTATGAGAAGAGATGGTTACGGTTAACGTGAATAGTCGCAGAGAGCTCTGCACTAATGAAAGCCTATCTTACCCACGCTCGAAGTGCTGGATATCTCTTGTCAGACGGGCGTAGCACCCTACTTTGTCTTGCTCATTGTGCCGGCCGTAGCGAATGCACGGGCTAGCCCAGATATTTCATCCGTTTCGTCGCGAGGTGGTCTAAGTCGTTTCATGGCAAGGCATGTGAGGTTTGCAACCGCAGGCGTGTTTGCCAGTTCTATTGTTAAAAGGGGCGCTGA
>Ga0209403_10008017_pt1 | contig 10264 bp, 8 predicted proteins | sample ArcticOcean_MG_C_8_FD_187440 | JGI IMG/M metagenome (GOLD analysis project Ga0209403, IMG submission 187440) | Marine microbial communities from western Arctic Ocean - ArcticOcean_MG_CB11_86 (SPAdes) (version 2) | ecosystem: Environmental > Aquatic > Marine > Oceanic | place: Arctic Ocean...
GTCCGATGAGCGTTTCGGATAGCCCAAATAAAGTATGCGAGTGGTTCTAACCCATCATGAATCGGGTCAGACGATGCGACCATGATATGGTTTTCTGCTCGCCTTCTTTCGTGTCGAATGGCATAACAGACAGCGTATACTTCGTAGATATCATTCTCACCCATGAATACATCCCCCCACGCAACACAAGATGTTCGTGTTCATTAACATGACAATCTTGACGTTACCCACTTCCTCACACCAGGACAAGGCATCGTGACTATCAAAGACAATAATATCGGCGTCATTGGCTTGGGCAATATGGGGAGACCTATCGCAGAACATTTAGCTAACGGTGGTTTTGAGGTATTTGCTTACGATACGGATAACGAAAAACTCGACACTCAAGGAGTGTGGGTTTCCTGCAAATCTATTCAAGAAATACAACGGTCCGCCTCGACTGTGCTCCTGAGCCTTCCGGATTCCGACGCAGTGTCAGCCGTCACATCGCAACTAATCTCGGGGTCTCCGTTAAATGAATTCACGGTAATCGATACATCCACGATCGGCCCACAAAATAGTGCTTCGATCGCAGCCGCTCTGAAGCCGCATAAGGGACTCTATCTCGACAGCCCCGTGTCAGGTGGCGTACGGGGTGCGAGAGCGGGGTCGCTTTCCATCATGTGTGCTGGAGACAACACCCTGTTTCAGGCAGTTCTTCGTTTTCTGAAAACGTTCACGGCAAATCAGTTTTACATTGGTCCCAACCCTGGACAAGCACAGGTAATGAAAGTGCTTAACAACTTTCTCTCAGCGACAGCATTGGCAGCAACCAGCGAGGCAATTCTTTATGGCGTTAACCAAGGCCTTGATATTCAGCAGATGTGCGACGTTATTAATGTCTCAACCGGTGTGAACTCTGCCAGCCGCGACAAATTTCCAAACCAGGTCGTAACGGGCCAATATGATGCCGGATTCACCAATTCACTCATGCTAAAAGACATCGAACTTTTTCTTGAAGGGTGCGAGAAATCTGACACCGCCAGCGTGGTAGCCAATACCATTGTTAACCAATGGCGTTCTTTCAACCAAACAGAACCGGGAGTTGATGCGACCCGGATCTATGAATTTACCAAACACGGGGTCGACAGTTAATGAAAGTCGGAGTCATCGGAGCCGGCGCTATGGGGGGTCTTTACGGAGTACAACTGGCGCTGTCAGGAGTGCAAGTATCGATGGTGGAAAAAAATCCACATACCCTATCTGCCATCCAGAAGCACGGATTTCACTTGAGCGGTCTCACAGGAGACCATTTTGTCAAACTGCATGCCGAATGTGATCCAAGTCAGCTCGAGCCCGTCGACGTCGCCTTTATTCATACTGACACTAATAATACGGCGGAAGCCGCGCAACATGCCAAACGATGGTTAAAAGAGGATGGTTTTGCAGTCACATTTCAAAATGGTATCGGTAATGTCAATATTCTGCAGGAGACGCTTGGTAATGACCGCGTTCTCGGTGGTATCAGTTACCATAGCGCGCGCCTTGATGCCCCTGGTCACTCAGTTCATACCAACGCCAACACAACATGGATTGGTGAATTGAACGGTGATATTTCCGAGCGCGCACGTACCCTTCAAACCATGCTCTCGAACGCCGGATTTAACGTGGATTTAGTCAGCGATATTGAAGCCGTGATTTGGACAAAGTTTGTATTAAATTGTGCTGTTAATCCTATTTGTGCTTTGACTGGATTTCGCACAGGTGAGATTGGAAATAATACCGATGCAAAGATTTTTCAAGGAGTCATCGTTGACGAAATCCTGTCACTTCTGCAAGCCAAACAAATAAGCTTGCGTGATCCCGATATTCGCTCAACCATCGCAGCATTCAGTGGAACCATATTCAACAAACCCTCTATGCTTCAGCATATGGAAAACGGGGTCCTGACAGAGATTGACGCACTGAACGGTGCTGCAGTGCGAGAGGGTAGACTCCTCGGGATGAAATTACCTTATAACGCTGCCATCACGTTACTAGTTAAAGCGACTAGCGCGCGCTCTATCCGTTCATTGCATGGTCACCCTACTGATTACGAAACATTAGAAGCGATAGAAAAGGCATAGCCGCAACAATCAATAACCGCCTACGGAGCACACTCTATGCCGCGCGTAAAAGAAATCACTCTCGAAGAAGTTCCCCATGAACTACACGATATTTACCGACGCTTTTCCACAGAATACGGACCATTTGCAAATCAAGTCAAAATCTTTGCCCAAAGACCCCCTGCCCTTAAACATATCATGGGACTTTTACTTGACCTCAAGGAGGAAGCCTGCCTACCACAACGTTATCTGGAAATCGCATTGGTTGTCGTTTCGCGAATTAATGAGTGTGACTACTGCGTAGTCCATCATGATCCCCGTCTTATCGCCGAAGGGCTAGACTCCGAAGCCGTGGAAAACATTCTTAACCCTGACTGCCCTGGGCTCAATGATCTTGATTGCTTGGTTCGCGACTTCGCTGTCCAGGTCACGAACACTCCTGGACGAATTCGCGATAAAATGTTTGCTGACCTGCGCGAGCATTTCACGGAAGCCCAAATCGTGGAACTCGTTCTGAGAACGGCCCTATGCGGTTTCTTTAATCGTTTTAATGACACGCTACAAATTGAGGTTGAAAAAGAAGCGCGCGTCTAACGCCTAGATGATTTAAAAGATTGCTTCGGGAAGCAGAGCAGGACGCTATTGACAATAGTGATGTGCTACCCGCACATGATACTGAATCATAGCCAAAAGACTGTAACAACCCATTTCAGCACTCAACTCTCACCACCATGCGAGTGTCAATATGTTTCTTTCTGAACATTTAGCAAAGCTGAGCCAAGCGCCTGTTGAAGACGAACTGCGGGACCGTGCGTTGCAACACTTTATTGATTGGCTGTTAGCCTCATTAGTCGGTCTCAAGCTGAACGTAGGCTCGGGCATCATAACGCTGACAAAAAACAATCGCTCTGGTGGTCGAACCACCACTCTGGGCATCGGCGACTGTGACATCATGACGGCACTAATACACAATGCTGCTCTGGGTAATGCGGCCGAACTCGATGACTATCACAGATCGTCTGTAACTCATCCAGGACCGATCGTTATACCTGTGGCACTTGGAGTCGCCCAACAGGAAGAGCGGGACATTCGAGACTTTCTAGATGGAATAGTCGTGGGCTATGAAGTAATGGCCCGGATGGGGAGTGCCGTCGGCAAAAAACATTATCGGCACTGGCACAAAACTGCCACCTGCGGAACCTTCGCTGCTACGGCTACCGCTGTGCGCGTAAACGGCTATAACAAAACGATTATGCAAAATGCACTCGGGCACGCGGGCTCTATGGCTGGCGGTATTTGGGAATGCCGTACAGAGGCAACCGAAACAAAACAACTTCATTCAAGCCACGCGGCTATGTCTGGGTATCTTTGTGCAACCGCCGCGCAGGCAGGTCTACGTGGCCCATCCGCGGTACTCGAAGGAGAATACGGATATTTTTCGGCAGCTTGCCCAGACCCTGAAACGTCATTTCTGGAAGCGCCCCTGACTCGATGGTCTCTTTGGGACACTAGCCTTAAACCATGGCCCTGCTGTAGACATACTCATTCCACCGTACTCGCACTTCAGAAGTTATTCCTGGAATATGGGCCTTTCGTTCCTGATGATATATCCAAGATAGAAATCAGTACTTTCTCGGAGGCAATTAAGTTATGCGATCAGGCTGCGCCAGCCCATGAAACTGCCGGTCGGTTTAGTCTGCAGCATGTGGCGGCCGTTACGATTCTCCACGGAAAACCAGAGTTGAATGACTTCAACGCAGGTATGAGAGACGATCCGATTATCTCTCGATTGCGTGATCTAATACAGATTAAGGAATGTTCAGACGCGACGCGCGATTATCCTGTATCTGCACCGGCCACGGTCGCGCTTACCACGTTGAACGGGCAAACGTTTTCCTCCCGAGTCGAACGTGGCCCTGGAGATCCAGAGCTACCTCTGACCAAACAACAAATGCGAGATAAAGTCAAAGATATCTTGGACTTCCTTCCTTCGGGCGTTGATCCAGCACTAATAGCCGATATCTATACCGCGCCCGAGTATCGACATCTTAATATGGCCTCTATACGAGACTTGCTGGATTGCTTTTGCATTCGGAACTTTAACTTTCACACTTAGCCAGATGCATTCTATTAACACAGACGTTGTAATTGTAGGCGGGGGCGCCGCCGGATGTGTGACGGCCGGCGTAATTGCAAGCTTCGCGCCCGGCCAGCATATCACTCTACTAGAGATCGATTGCAGTGCCGACTGTAACTCAACAATAGCGAGTGCATTTATCCCAGGTGCTGCCACACGTTTTCAGAAACAACAGGGTATCCTCGATACGCCTGAAGCGATGGCCGCCGACATCTGCGCGAAGAATCATGGCGAAAGTGATTACGAGATCACATTGTCCATGTGCAGGCATTCGGCAAACGCTCTCCATTGGATGGCCGACATTGCCCACGTTCCAATTGAGTTTGCTGGCGAAATACACTGGCTCGGGCATAACACGCCGCGTATGCACAGCCACAAATTACGAAGTGGCATCCCAATCATTCGGTGTCTGCACACTTTCCTTGAGAAATCTGAGAACATCCATTTGCTCGATCATACAACCGCCCGAGAGATTGAACGCACGTCGAAAGGTGCATTTCGCGTCAAAGCACTTTCAGATGGACGCGAGTTAGACATTGTGGCCGACTTTCTGGTTCTTGCTACGGGTGGGTTTGGGGGCAATCCCGGAATGATCAAACAGTACATCCCGGACATGACTGATGCATGGCATATTGGCGCAGCGACCAACACGGGTGATGGAATCCGCTGGGGCCTAACACTTGGCGGCGAAACCAAATTGATGAACGCGTTTCAGGGTCGAGACACCATCCGTGAGGACGGTACTCGAGTGACGCCGGGGGTCATCAGCGAGGGAGGTATCGCAGTGAACAACAGCGGTGTTCGATTTGTTCGCGAGGATCTCGGTTATTCTCCTTTATCCACTCTATTTCGAGCCCAAGATGGAAAATTTGTGTTCTTGTTGTGGGATGAGCGAATCCAGGGGAAAATTGCCGATCTCTACATCATGATTGATGCATTAGAAAAAGGCGAAATTCACTCCTTCTCTGACGTAAAGCAACTTAGTGAATTTTTTGACCTTCCAGGAGATCGTCTTAAGGACACGCTTGACACTTACAATCTGACACCGATTGGAGTCCAAGATGAATTTGGCCGTGTGAGGGAAACTCCCGTATTGCGCCCTCCATTTTATGCATCCCGAGTAACGGGATCCATCGCACACACCCAGGGCGGATTAACGATTAATAAACAGAGCCAAGTCATAGACGAATCTGGAACCTCGATCAACCATGTTTATGCGGTTGGCAACGATGCTGTGGGACTCTCAGGTGCCGGCAGCGATGGTTACTTATCAGGGAACGGCTGGTTCTTTGCGATTACAAGCGGCTTCGCGGCTGGCCGTGCTATAGCGCGGGAACTGACGCAATCGACTAATTCTTGATAATGAACTATTGGCGCCCTCGTTTAGGCATCACACTCACTCAGACAATCGTATTTCATCACACCGCATGATTGTCGCAACATCGGACAATGCCTTTAGATTAACGTCATGACTTTCATCGTTACTCGCCGCACAGCCATCCGATAGCAAAACAACGTCAAGGCCTCTCAGATGGGCATCACGCACGGTCGATGCAACCGCGCCGTTGGTTACAATGCCCCCAACAATTAAGCGGTCGATGCTTAACTGCTTCAATAACCAATCTAATCGCGACATGTAAAACGCCGAATAGGTAACCTTCTCTACAGCAAAATCACTCGGCGACAGTTCGTCAACTAAACAGTGCCCGAAGGTTCCGGAACGAAAGTCACCCGCCTTCAAGAAGGGGCGCAATCTCCTCAGATGAGCGGAAATAAACGCATCTCCGTTCATCCCAGTGACTAATGTGAAGTGAGACGAGATGATGGGCAATCCCGCCCCTCGAATTTTCCCCACTAACGGGCGCAGGGTCTTTACTGTCCTCTGGAACGATAAAACATCGACCCCTCCCCGCGCATAAGCACCTTCAGGGTGTATGAAATCATTTTGCAGATCTAGTAACAATAACGCACTAGAGCGTCCCGGGCCATTCACTGCCGTGCTCCCACTACTGTAGCTCCAGTGTCAAATTACCGAATGTGTCAACTGTACCCGTCAGCTTGTCATCAACAAAGACTGTGGCATCACTCTGCTCAATGAGCGCTGGTCCAACAATGACTGTGCCGGCATTCAGTTGGTTACGTTGGTACACACGAACACTTTGCCACTCACCCTCGACCCAGACATCTCTTTGCTTAATTGTTTTTGTTTGTGTGCTCTCTACTTTCGCATTCAAAAATAGTGATAAGTCGAACTCTGGACGCTTCCCAATCATAACAATTCGCATATTGAGCACCCTTACTGGAATACCCTCTAACACGTCGCTATATATTCTACGATAGGTCTGTTCGAAGGCTTTTCGGATGAACCCCACACTGACCGGATTCTGTGGTAATTGAACTGTGATCGTGTGGGTTTGACCGACATAATTCATGTCAAGCTCAAGATAAACCGTTAACTCTTTTACCGACAGCTGTGACGCTTCGAGATTCCGCATTCCATCCAGGTGTAATCGTTCGGATTCTTCATTTAATCGATTAATATCTAAGTGCTCTAATAAAGTATTGATGGTTTTTACACGATCCAATCGAATATCAGCAACAACACAGCCAAAGGCACTCGTTGCTCCAGGATATCTTGGAATAACCGCTTTCGAGAGTCCAACATCTTTAATCAACGCACCTGCATGCAGAGCTCCCCCACCGCCAAATGGCATTAAAACAAACGCTTCCGGTTGATAACCTCGTTCGATGGAGACAAGACGTATCGCACCGGCCATTTTGGAGTTTGCGACACGTATAATTGCATCCGCAGCGGCCATCATGTCCAAACCCAATGGTTTTGCAATGTGCGACACGATGGCCCGCTTCGCTGCATCGAGGTCAAGTTGTCCGATGCCCACCCCAATCGGTGTCAAAGGGTTAATTCGACCTAGAACCAGGTTGGCATCGGTAACAGTAGGCGTCCCGTTCCCTTTACCATAACAAGCAGGGCCGGGCTCAGAACCCGCACTTTCTGGCCCGATCTCTAGTATGCCACCGGCATCCAAATTAGCGATAGAACCTCCACCCGCACCAATTGTCACGATCTCAATCATCGGAGATCGCGTGACCATACCAAAATCGATCGCCGTCTCAGCGACCATTGATGCGGAACCATTCGCTATCAGTGATACATCAAAGCTTGTACCACCCATATCACAGGTAATGACGTTGTCGTAGCCACTTTGATGGGCAATATACGCTGCACCGATCACCCCCGCGGCTGGCCCAGAAAGCGTCGTCCTTACCGGCTCCCGACACGCCATACGTGTACTGGTTAATCCGCCATTTGACTGAACGACCAATATCTGGGTATCGATATGGTGGCGATGAAGTCTGTCCCCCAGATCGGTTAGATAAGGTCCTATAATCGGTTGCAGATAAGCATTAATCGCTGAAGTCGAGGCACGCTCGTATTCTCTTATTTCAGGTAAAAGTTCTGACGAAGTCGACACATACTCGTTCGGCCATATCTCTCTAAGAATATCACCCGCATAAGTTTCATTTTGTTGATTTGCATATGAGTTTATAAAAAAAACGACAACCGATTCCGCACCCATGTCCAGTAATCTTTGGCCAGCCTCTTTAATTTCATCCTTGTCGACGGGTTGAATCACTTTTCCATCGGACAAAGTGCGTTCTTCTACTTCAAGGCGACGATGGCGAGGAATGATCGGATCGAAGTGACCCCACAACCCCCACGTTTGGGGCCGATCCCTTCGGCGCATTTCGAGAACATCACCGAAGCCCTTGGTTGTAATCAATCCTACTCGAGCTCCCGTGCGTTGAAGTAACGCATTAGTGCCAACGGTTGTACCATGAACAATCGTCCCAACGTTATTCAACTGGACATCACAATTTTTCAACCCGGCTTCAATGCCATTGGCTTGAGCAGCATGATCGGTAACCACTTTGACCACACTACATTCGCGATTGTTTGCGTCATACAGAAACAAATCGGTATACGTCCCACCAACGTCAATCCCAATTGCCGTCTGAGCGGGTAATTCAGTCATGAACGCTCTCAACCTCGAATCGCTCAGTCACATAACCCTCTAGAATGTCGTTAGCGATATCCTGCTCTTTTCTTTCAGCGGAATCTCCATAACCCCCTCCCCCGGGAGTTTCCAAACGGACCCGTTGACCTTCCTTCAAGCTGATACCGGTTGCCTTTGAGAGAAGCGGCGGCGCAATCATGTTACCGTCATGCTCATAAAGGAATGAGTTCACCATTCCAGAACCACCCCCGCACACTCCCGGAGGACCAAAACGACTGCGGTCACCAAAGAGAAAAACATCTGCATGCTCCTCAAGCAATACGATCTCGTATATAGCACCCAAACCGCCACGATAACGCCCCTGCCCCCCGCTGTTGGGACGCAACGCCCACTTAGAAAAATAAATCGGGTAAGCAGCCTCTAAGATCTCTAGCGGCGGTATCGTCGCCATTGAGATAGGAGCATTTCCATGGTTAAGGCCATCTCCTTCAGGGTGTCCACCATGGCCGCCGCCAAAGAACGAGAACAACACCCAACGCTCACCAGACCGCCTGTGTCCCGACATCGATAGTGCATTTATCGTGCCGTAAGCACAGCCGTTCACTATGGCTGGATCGGCTTTTGACATTGCGACGAAGATAACATCGATTATTCGAAGAATCGTCTCGGTGTAACCGCCCACTGGTTTCGGTGCGGTGGCGGCTAATAGACTGTCGTCTGGAATTATAAAATCAATCGCGGATAAAACTCCGGAATTAGCCGGCACGTCCTTAAAAAGATGTTTTAATCCAACATAACATGCGGCAATAGTGGTTGATTTAGAAACGTTAATTGGACCAGAACACTGGAGTGCGGTTCTGGAAAAATCGAGCACGAGATGTGAATCATTGATGGTCAGATCAACGGCAACCATCAGTGGGCTAGCCGTCGTGCCATCGTTATCTAACCAGTCTTCCGCAGAGTAAAACCCATTTGGTAGTCGGGAGACATGTTCGCGCATCATCGACTCAGCAATTGTTTTTAACTGCCCGCAAACCTGCCACACGAGGCCCGGATCAAAATCTTTCAAAAGTTGAGCCATTCGATTGCAACCGAGTTCGAGCGCACCGATCTGTGCCTTTAAATCACCAATCAATGATGTCGGCAACCTGGAATTCGCCTGCAAAATACTGACTATGTCCTGATTCAGAGTCCCCCGATTGATTAGGAGTACCGGAGGAATCAAGACCGCTTCCTGATGACATTCCGTTGCCGCAGGATTGTAGTTTCCCGGTACGTTGCCTCCTACGTCATGCCAGTGCGCGACGGAAGCGATAAAGCAAAATATTCTACCGTCGCTGAAATAGGGCCGAACCAATTTGAAGTCTGAAAGGTGCGTGCCTCCATCATATGGGTCATTGAACAAGTAAACATCACCGTCTTGGATAGTGACGTCGTTTTGTATTAAGTGATCAATCAAGTATTTAACGGCAAAAGCCATTGTCCCAACAAATATCGGCAATCCATTCTTGCCTTGGATCAAGGTTTCGCCAGTTGCCGGGTGATACAAGCCATGACTTGCATCGCGGGCTTCGGCAATAATGGGATTAAATGCTGAACGAAAAAGGTTAGCGTCCATCTCGTCAGCTAACTGTTCTAGCCGTCCTTTTAAAACTGCAAGTGTCGTTGGATCAACTTGGATCGTCATAATACGTCTCTATATTTAGATACCTAAATAAAGGATTACTGGTTGTGCCCAACAGCAGCCTAGTCTCTGCAGCAGGCAGAGTCAGCGGGTCAACACGCAGGATAAGACAAACTCACTAACGACTATACAATTGATCAGGCAACCATAAAGCGATTTGCGGGAAGAAAACCAATAACACCGCCGTAGATGCCAACAGTAAGAAAAAAGGAAAGGCGGCGATTGCGACTTTTTCGATGGGTTGGCCGGATAAGGCCTGTAGGACAAAGAGATTAAAGCCCACAGGAGGCGTCACCTGTGCCAACTCAACCGTTATTACCAA
>Ga0209403_10008019_pt1 | contig 10262 bp, 16 predicted proteins | sample ArcticOcean_MG_C_8_FD_187440 | JGI IMG/M metagenome (GOLD analysis project Ga0209403, IMG submission 187440) | Marine microbial communities from western Arctic Ocean - ArcticOcean_MG_CB11_86 (SPAdes) (version 2) | ecosystem: Environmental > Aquatic > Marine > Oceanic | place: Arctic Ocean...
CAAAGAATCATAAATATAATATAAACAACAATTTAATAGGAGAAAAATATGCCTTTATGGGGAACAACTCATGATTCGGCCACAAACAAACCCAAGTGGGCACCGATAGATGAGGATTCAGATAATAGACGGGGTGATATCTATGCATCAAACGCCGGATGGGTACAACAAGCAGGAACGGCTGCCTCAGGAAACGATAATACAGATGCAGATCCAGAAGTTTTAGTCGCAATTGGCGGACTCGCTGGTATTTCTGCAGCTACTGGTCTTAAAACGGCAACTGCAACCGCAATGAGATTTATTGTTGGAACAACTGCTACTACTGACTTTACAGCAGGAGATAATGCACAAACTCTTACATGTCAAGTTACATGGGATGAGCAAATAACTGTTACAGGAAATCCAACTATTAGGGTTGCTAACGGAAACCAAGGCAGTGGCGTACCACCCTCTCCCAATTACTACGATTTGGTCTATACTGCAACTGGTTCAACTGCCAACAGGAAACGGTTTACATTAGCCGGTCAGACAATCAAAGCAGATGATGTTCTGACAATGGGTGGTGCAGATATTGCACTTGCTGGTGGAACACTTAAAGACCAAGGTACAACACCTGCTGATGCATCATTAGTAGTTTCAGGTTTGACTGCGGTTACACATACTGTTCTAGCGTAAACAATTAATAATTTGAGGTTATAATATGGCAAAGAGTATTAAGAAGTCGATTAGTAAAGTTACTAAGAAGACAAAGAAAACTGCGAAATCTGCGGTTAAAGAAGTGAAACCAGAAGTGAAAACAGAAGTGTCAAAGGTGATTGATACTGGTACTTCTACAATGAGAGCGGCCATCGAAAAACTTTCTAACGAAAGAAATGTTCAGGCTGCTCATATTTGGAAACAAATTAAAGATAATAAAAGTTTAGGTGATAATCAAATTAAGGCGATTATTAACTCAAGAAACTTTTTTGCATTATTAGGCAAATTAGCTTAATAATATTTAACAGGAATACGTCTAGGACAACCCCTTTCGTTAGAATACGGAGTCCTAGCGTAAATTCCTCAACGGTGGCGAGTCCCGTCACATAGCCGTAGGAGATAAATATGGCCGATAAGAAAATTACCGCATTAAATGCGTCTGTAGGATTAACTGGTGATGACCTTTTTCATGTTGTCGATGATCCAAGTGGTAGCCCTACCAACAAAAAAATCACATCAACTAATGTTTTCAACAAGGTTCCAACATGGTTGGGTCTTGCTCAAACAGCTGAGGTGGTAACAACACCCGGAGCAATTAATGTGACTTCCGCAATTACTAATCTGATAACTGATGGCACGGATGCCGTTACTCTCGCCGATGGTGCGATGGGTCAGATAAAAATTGTCGCAATGGTTACAGGAACAAATACACCTGTTGCTGTAATTACACCTGATAATCTAGATGGTGGATCCAACATTTCATTGAATGCTGTTGGTGATACTGCAATGTTACTATGGAATGATGGTGCATGGCAAATTATTGGTGGTAATGGAGCAGTTGTTGCTTAATTATTAACCTTATATTATATCGGGGGAAATTTATTTCCCCCACATCTTTAAAATGGAAATATTATGACAAAAAATACAGATACAGTTACAGCGAATGAATTTCGTGATGAAAAAACAAAACTTGAGAATGACCGTGCATCTTTAAATGAAAAATTACAGGCTATTAATGCCGAAAGAGAACGATGCATACAGCAATTAACAATGATAGCAGGGGCATTACAAACTGTTAATCATTTTATAGCCAAAGTGGACCCGGAAATTAGTTTAGATGAAGAAATTGATATACCGGAAGCGAAATGAAATTTGATGATTTAAACGATGATAATTTCTTAATGTTTGTCATGAAGGAATATAATAATGTGCATTGTTTGGATACAGAAGAATTTTATGATGATTTAAAAAAAATTAAGTATATTAAAAGACTTTTTAATATTTACACGAATACAGGCCAATTAAAAGAAAGACTTTTACTTAATCATTTTATAATATTTTTCAATGTATTCCCTGTAGAAGCAGGTGTACGTATTTTATTTTATAAAATAGAACAACATTTTTGGCCAATGGTGAAAACTATTTTAGTTTATTTGGATCGAATGCCAGATAAAATAGAATCAATTAGAGGACAAGTTATACTTTCTTCCGATATAGATTTGGACGATGGTATAGTTAAAAGATTAAGAGCAATAAAGGTTTGAATGGGAGTATTAACGGGTGCAGCAAATTTATATTTTATCTATAGATTTCTGCGAATACTTACAACAGCGTGGGAAGACAGCGATGCTTTTAAATTGGGAATTATAGATGAAAATGGTAAAATCCTCAAAAAGAAAAGTAAATTAAAGGGCAAAGAAGAAAAAGAAGCCTATACCATGATGCATCGATTCGTATGGAAAATGAAGCGATTAATGGAAAAAATACCATTCGGGAAATCTCATCTTGCTTCTTATGCTGCAGCCTTATGGTTGATTAAAGAAGAAAAAGATTTTCATGGTACTGATAACGAATTACAAGAATCATTTTTATCTTTCTTAGAAACTGACTGGAAAAATGAAGCACTTATTCTCAAAGAAAATTACGAGGGAGATATGGATAAAAAAACATATAGTAGCCTAAAACTTGATGAAATTGCACCCTGGAAAAAAGGTAAGTATAAAGTTACAGATGGAAAAACTGGGAAAGTACTCGGTAGATTCAAATCTGGTGATAAAGCTCAAAAATATGTAGATAAGATTTGGGATAAAGGAGATTATGATTCCCTTACTGTAGAACTGGGTGAAAAGGTTGTATATACCCGCGCAGATATGGATGAAGCTGTTCTTGTAAATAGAGATTACAAGTATGATGGAAAAGTAATTAAAATTTCCAAAAAGAATTTTAGTAAAGTTCATAGAGATTTCAAGGGCACTACTAAAGGTAAAGAAACGATGATAACCTATGACAGTAAAGAAGGAACAGTTTTAGTTCCGGTTGAGTTTACTGAAGGATTTGTACTTGAGTCTAGTAAGGAATATGCAAAATCCCTTGAAAGGATTGCAAACGACAAGAAGATGTCTATGATTTCTAAATCAGAAAAACGAACCTTACTCAAAATTGCGGATATGCTTGCTAAAGAGAAAAAAGAAGAAATTGAACCTATATTAAAAAATTATGATCCTAATGGAACAGTATGTCCAAAATGTGACGGTGAAGGATGTGATCATTGCGGTGGTAAGGGATATCATACAGAAGCGAAAAGAAACTTTAAACGGATGGTTTCAAAAAAAGATCAAAAAAGATATAGTGAAAAAGAAATTTCACATAAAGATTATTTGAAACATGGTGCAGGTAAAGGTGGGAAACAATGGACAACTGGTTCTGGTAAAAATTTAAAATATTGGACTCACAGTAAAGAAGAAGTTGAACCGTTAATATCGACATTTAGTAAGTTTATAACAGAGGGTCGTCCTGCGGGAGTTATTCGTGATATAGATAATACTGCAATAGATAAAGAACGACAGAAGCTTGTAGATTCTCAAGAAAAAAATTACACCTTAAAAGATATCGAAAGTATAGCACGAAAACATAAAGTTCGGTTAAATCCGGTAGAGCCTCCAATGAAATTTGGTCATGAATGGACAATAATAACTGATAAGGGTATTTCACTTATTTACGATAAAAGGAAAAATGATACTGAAGTTACAGGATGGAGAGTAAATAAAAAGAAATTACGACAATATAAAGATAAGTATGAACCAGAAGATACACGGATACAAGATGTGGAGGCCGGAATTGGTAGAGGTCGATTGAGTTTACGTGGATTTGAATCAGCATTTGAAGTAATTGGTGAACAATTGACAGAAGAAGGCGAAGGAGGAATTCCTGCAAATGCTACAGGTACTGCAGTAGTAGGAACAGGTGATGATCCTACAGTTTGGAAAAAGAAAAAAAGAAAGAACGCAAAAGTAGAAACAGAAGAATTTGGCGGCAAAAAAGTATTTGTTGTTTCCCCGGAAAGATATTGGGATTCCCGAATGGGTAAATCTAGATATAATCGATATGAAAAATATGTTGGAAATGATAAATTAGGAGAAACTATTAGGCAATATGGAAGAACAAATCCTAACTCTCCTATTATATTAAAGAATTCTGAAAATGGGGCAATGCTATATCTTAAATATGGTAAATAATAACAACTATAAATTGGAATACAATGCCGGATGATCAGCTTCAATCTGTGAAACTCGAAGTAGGTCTGTTAAAAAATGAGGTCGAAACAAGAGGGAAGCAGATAGAAACCCTTCTTCAAAAACTTGATCTCACCACAGACAAACTTTCACAGCTTACAGTACAAATAATAAAATTGAATACTCGACAAGAGGATTATCTTAGACACACTTCTAGTACAAGTGCTGAATTTAAAATTCTACATACTAGAATTGGTGATCTTTATGATAAACAATTGATAATGCATAAGGAAATAGAGGAACGTATAGATCGTTTAGATCAATATAAATCTAAATTAATGGGCATGATTATTGTTGTCGGCGGTGTTGTCGGAACATTAGTTGCAGTTATAACAGGCATATTTTTAAAGGACTAACATGAAAACTTTTAAAGAATTAATAGGCGAATTTGGAGAAGCTCTTAAAAAGACAGTAGTATATAGAGCTGGTAAAAAGAAAATTATTAGAAAAAGTAGCAAAGATGGATACAAAAACGTGGGTGGAAAAGAAGTAAAAATGAAAGCTGATGAAAAACGTTCACGTGCAAAAGCCATGAAAAAGGTTGCTAAGAAAATGGGAGGAAAAAGAGCGAAGATGGCGAAAAAACGAGCAAGAACAATGAGGAAACGCGGAGATAGATAGTGAAACCATTTGGAACATACCTTAAAGAAACACGTTTAGATGATAAACTTGATAAACTCGTTCATGATGAAATCAAGAAACGGAAACTCGCAAAATTTCCAGTTAATGCTACTGATGATATTAAAATGAGGAGGGGTAAACCAGCATTCAAATTTCCTTCACCAAATAGTGATATGATGATTCATGTGTTTCTTAGAAAGATGACTCCAAGCAAGGGACAACCCAAAGGAGTGATGGCATTTAATTATCAGTTAGAGGATAAATGATAACATTTAAGCAATATTTTGAAGAAGATAGAGACTACAAAGATGAATATAAAAAGTTTCAATCATCAAAAAAGAGTATAAAATATAGAGCCGAATTGAATAAGTATAACCGAGAAAAAGGTACATACGGAAACGGTGACAAGAAAGATGCATCCCATAAAGGGCGTAAAATAGTAGGAATGGAAGACCAAAGTATTAATAGAGGTAGAGCAGAAAAAAGTAGATTAGTTGGATCAAAACGAGCAAAATCTGAAGAAATTAAGGTTCCAATAGAGGTTGGAGATGTAGTAAAAGGTGGAAAATTTAAAAATAAGAAAATTACTGTAAAGAAAATAGGAAAAAACGAAAAAGGTGATATTACTATTAATGATCGACCACTAATGAAATATAGAATAATCCCACAAGAGGAAAATTATGGATAAAGCTATAGTAACATACATTGCAGTACTCAAGGCTGAGATACAACACTTGAAATCAAAACTTGAACCTACAGAGACAGGACATATTCATACAACTATATCTACCTTACAACATCGTGTTAGGGAATTAGAAAGTAAAAATTAATGGCAAGATCAGCATTTGGAATTTTAAAACAATGGAAACCGGGGAGACCTAAGAGAACATCTATAGGTAAATCGCCAAATTCTCGACCCACAAATAAACATAAAAAGAAGTGTTGGAAAAAATATAGAGGTCAAGGTAAGTGATAACATTTACAGAAAAAGCTGCAAATAAAGTATTGAATATAATGCAAGAGCAGAACGTTTCTGATGATACAGTAGTACGAGTTGGTGTTAAAGGTGGTGGATGTTCTGGATTTACCTATACTGTAGATTTTGAAAGTCGTAAAGGAAAATTTGATTTAGAATTTAAATCATTCGGGCTAGGAATTTTATGTGATAAAAAAAGTCACATATACATTAACAATACAGAAATTGATTGGTCAGATAATTTAAATGATCGTGGATTAAAATTTAATAATCCTTCAGCAAAAGGCTCATGTGGCTGTAGGACTTCATTCATGTACGATCATAATACTGAGGAGAAAAATGATACAAAACCAAGTTGGATGTGAATTAAAAATAACAGAGAAAGCAGCATCGGTTTTTAAAGAAATGATTGAAGACGAAAAAAAAGACCCTGAAAATTCTTATTTGAGAGTAGGAGCAAACTCAGGTGGATGTTCCGGATGGAAATATAGTTTAGATGTTGAAGAAAGTGTTAAATCAGAAGATTTAGTTTTTACACAAAATGATGTTAAAATGGTAGTAGACGAATACATGCTTAATGATATAATTGGTGATGTAGAAGTAGACTATAAAGATGGTAATTTAGTAGAACAGGGATTTATATTTAGAAGACTTAAATATGAACATGTCTGTGGTTGTGGCGAAAGTTTCACACCAGTGAAAGATATTCTTGCAGATGGTAAACAAAATTTAGGATGGAGATAAAATGGCATATTCAGAAAAGGTAATAGATCATTATGAAAAACCGAGAAATGTTGGTAGTTTGGATAGTGGGAGTAATAGGGTCGGTACTGGTCTTGTGGGTGCTCCAGAGTGTGGGGATGTTATGAAGCTTCAAATAGAGGTAGATGAAAATGAAACAATTATTGACGCCAAATTTAAAACTTTTGGTTGTGGCAGTGCAATTGCGAGTTCTTCATTGGCAACTGAATGGGTTAAGGATAAATCTATTGATGAGGCGATGGCTATTCAAAATACAGTCATCGTGGAAGAACTTTCTCTTCCCCCTGTCAAAATTCATTGCTCTGTATTGGCGGAAGATGCTATTAAGGCAGCGATCGCAGATTATAGAGAAAAAAATGGAATAGTTAAATGAAGAATTTTAAAGATTTTATTAAAAACAAATTAAATGAATCTATAGATATAGAGACCAAAAAAAGAACAAAGTTTTTAGTACAATCTGTTTATACCCATTATGCTGACCATTATAGTAAAAATCAACCAGAAGTTGTTGGGTGGATGGATGGTAGTGAAAATGCTCTTATACGTAATACAAAATTATATGAAGCAGGAATCGAAAATGAAGATTCAGTTTTAGATGTTGGATGTGGAGTTGCACATTTTTATTATTTTTTAGAAAATCAAGGATGGAAAGGTGAATATCTCGGAGTAGATCCAAATGAAAAAGCTATTAGATTAATTGAAGATAAAATTCCTTCTTTTTGTGGCACTATAGAAGATATAGTTGGACATTCTTATGATTGGGTGTTAGCATCTGGTGTTTTTAATTTAGGGTTGAAAGAACAGCATACTAAATGGACTATCGAAAATATGATAAAAGTAGCAAAAAAAGGAGTTATATTTAATATGTTAGCTGCTCCATATGAAGATGATAATTATGTATCATATGTTCCCGAAGAAATAAAGAAATGGTTGGAGAAATTTGATCATAGAAAAATAAATATTATGGAAAATTACATGGAAAATGATGCAGAATTTACAGTATATTTTTACGTATAGGAATAAATGGACAAGAAATTTAAACACTATCTAGTAGAATTTGACACACCACAAATTTATTGTGATATGGATGGAGTATTAGCAGATTTTGAAAAAGGTATAAAAGATTTGATTGGTGGCAAATTTAATGATGATAGATGGAATGAATTGCCAGATGATTTTTTCTTACAGTTAGAACCAATGCCAGATGCTAAAAAATTATGGGGATTTATTGGAAAATATAATCCATATATTTTGACAGCAATTCCTAGATCATCAAGAGGACCTATTTCAAAACGTGCCACTAAAGATAAAACTCGATTTATGAAACGGTGGTTTGGAGTTGGAGCAGATAGAATGTATCCTGTGAGAGCAGCAGATAAAGCAAGATTTGCAAAAGATGGTAGAGATGGAAGACCAAATTTATTGATTGATGACCACATTAAGAATATTCAACAGTTTAAATCTGCCGGAGGAATTGGAGTACGACATACAAGTGCATCAAAAACAATATCTGAATTAAAAGATATTGGCTATAAATGATAGGGAGAGCTAATGGCGACAGCTGGAAAAACTGTTGGATTTAAGGATAAAGATTATATTGATAATGAGTTTATTGATATTAAGTCTGCTCCCGATGAAGAATATCTTAAGGGTGATGGTACATGGGCAACAGCCGCAGAGATTATTGGTGTTGGACTGCTTCTTGATACCTTGGGTGATGTTACTCTTACTAGCCCTGCAGATGATGATTTTCTTATCTACGATACAGCCACTTCTCTGTGGAAAAATGAAGCCTCTTCTACTATACCCGCCTCTATAGGACTGGGTTCATCAGATTCTGTTGATTTTGATAATTTAACTTTAACAGGTAATTTAGTTGTAGGTGGAACTCGGACAATCATAAATACCGAAGTCTTGGGTGTAGTAGATCCGATTATAACTCTACAAACAGCCGCTGATGGTGGTCCCCTAACCGTTGATTCAAATAAAGATGTTGGATTGGGGATGCAGTATTTTTCCGGTTCTGCAAAAACTGCCTTTCTTGGTTTCGATGATTCCGAATTAAAACTCACCTTTGTCCCTGATGCTACAATAACTAATGAAGTTGTTTCTGGATCAAAAGGAACTATTGTAGCAGACCTTGAAGGAACGATTACTGCTCAAGGTGATACTGAATTATATGCTTTATCACAGGTAACATCCGCAGCTAATAAAGGAATTCAATTTACAGGATCTGGAACAGCCGCAACTTATGATTTAACTGCCGCAGGTAAAGCATTACTAGATGATGCAGATGCTGCCACACAAAGATTAACTTTAGGACTAGGTAGCGTTGCCACACATAGTTTATCTAGTATTTTAGCTATTGCTTCCGGTTCCGCCTCTGCTTCATATTCATCTACTACTAAAAAGATCCTAAAATTTGGACTAGGAACTATTGCCACACATAGTTTGTCTAGTGTACTATCAATGATGTCGTCCACCAAAAGTCTAAGTGGAATGAAGGATATTGATATAACAGGTGTTTCCACTAATGATATTATTGTCTATGATGGAATAAGATGGGTCAATCAAACTGCTCCAACGGCAAGATTATCATTAGGATTAGGTACTATTGCTACACATAGTTTATCTAGTGTTTTAGGATTAATAGGCGAACCTCGATTACCAAATTATATTTCTCCCACAACTGAAAGAATCTTGAGACAAGGATTAGGAACTATTGCAACAAAGAGTTTTGCATCAGTACTTTCAAGCTTTGATCATAATACTTCATTAAAGGGTTTACAAGATACTGTTATCGATAGTGCAACACTTGCAGATAACGATTTTCTTATTTATAATATTGCTGACAGTAAATGGTATAATCGATCTGTCGTAACAGCAAGACTTTCATTAGGATTAGGATCTGTAGCAACTCATAGTTTGTCTAGTGTATTAGCGATGACACAGGCATCTGGTGCAGCAGCTAAGGCAGCAGCTACATTGACTTATCTTTTGTTGGAAGCTGGTGGTGGACTTGATGGACAAAAACTTGAAAATGAAGCTGATACTGATGATACTAACTTTATAGTTTTACCTAATCTAGCAGATGACTTTAGTGAATTTCCATTAACTTCCCAATCTATTGGTGTTTCAGTACAAGCATATGATGCTACAATACTTGTTGATGTAGATATTGGTTCTACTGTTTTTGCGCAACCATCAGCAACGGGTTCTTTACCATTACCAGTAGGAACAAGTGCCCAACAAGCAGGCTCTCAAGGGGCGATACGGTATAATACTACAGATTCTTCTTTTGAGGGATATAATGGCTCAGTTTGGGGTGCAATAGGTGGAGGATCTTCAGCTACAAGGACAACATATACAGCAACAGGTGGAGAAACTTCTGTTAATATTGCTTATACTGTCGGACAATTATCTGTATATTTGAATGGTGTTAAATTATTAGAAGGTGACTTAACTAATAATGGTGCTTGTACAATATATTATAATAATGGTAATAGGTTTATAGAATGTTTAAAACATGACGAAGAATCATTATCTTATGAAATCAAAGAATATTTTAGTAGCGGTTTACTTGCATTTAATGGACATATATATAATAATGATTCACACTACAATTTTAAAAATTT
>Ga0209403_10008027_pt1 | contig 10257 bp, 10 predicted proteins | sample ArcticOcean_MG_C_8_FD_187440 | JGI IMG/M metagenome (GOLD analysis project Ga0209403, IMG submission 187440) | Marine microbial communities from western Arctic Ocean - ArcticOcean_MG_CB11_86 (SPAdes) (version 2) | ecosystem: Environmental > Aquatic > Marine > Oceanic | place: Arctic Ocean...
AACTGGAGATGAGCAAGGTCGACCAGCACACGGCACTGCGGGCGTTCGGGTTCGACGTCCCGTCCACCGTCGCGGTGATCGGCCGGCACGACCTGAAGGCACGGGCGAGGGGCATGGCCCTACCGTTCATAACCAAGCACAACCAGGGTGGCAAGGGCCTTGGGGTGCGGCGTTTCGACTCCCTCGGGGACTTCGACGACTACGTCGACGGGCCCGACTACGAGCATCCGGTCGACGGGATCACGCTGCTGCAGGAATACCTGCATCCGGTCGGTGGTTACATCACGCGGGTCGAGATCGTCGGTGGCGAGTTCCTCTATGCCCTAACCGCCGACACCCGCGCCGGGTTCCAGCTCTGCCCCGCCGACGAATGCGACGAAGCCAGCGCGGGTTTCGGGTTGTGTCCCGTTGACACACAACCAGCAGAGAGCCTCTTCCACTGGCGTGAGGGCTTCAGGGATCCGATCATCGACCGCTATCTGGAGTTCTGCCGCTACTGGGGAATCGGGATAGCGGGTCTCGAGTTCATCGAGACCGAAGATCGGCGGCTCGTCACCTACGACATAAACACGAACACCAACTACAACCCCGTCGTCGAGGAAGAGGCCGGGTGCTCCGGTCCGGTCGCCGTCGCCCGGTATCTCGCTGCGCTGGCCAGAGAACTCGAGACCGACCGGATCGTGAACCCCGCAGGCTGACCCGACCTCCGGCCACAGGGGCGACCACCGCCAGGATGTGCCTGGACATCCGACATGCTCCCGGGGCCACGGGCCCACTGGGCATTCGGGTCGCCTGGGGGCCGGGACGCAGTTGGCGGGAGGCATGATGGCCGGATGGAGGACCGCTACGACGCCGTCGACATCGAGGTCGAACGCAGCAAGGGTCTGACCGTCACCTTCGCTGACGAGCACGTCGCGGAGTTCGACCTGATGCGGCTTCGCCTCGCCTGCCCGTGTGCGACGTGTCGGTCGCTCCGGGATCGCGGCCAGGCAGCCTGGCCTACCCATGGCAGCCCGGCCCGGCTACAGATCACCACCGCCGAGTTGCACGGCGCCTGGGGCCTGAACATCACCTGGAACGACGGGCACAGCACCGGCATCTACACGTTTGAACAGTTGCGACGCTGGTCCGAGTGATTATGCAGATCGACTGAGCAGAGTCCCGGCGGGCCCTCCCTGAACCCTCGTGGATACCTTGGCGCGATGCTCGGAACTACACGCCTGATGGCGCCCCTCCCGATTCTCGCCGCCCTCCTGGTCCTGGCGGCCTGTGGCAGTGAGGCCTCCGGTGGAGACCGGGCCAGCGGAGCAACCACGACGACCGTGGCTGCTCCGACAGAGGCGACGAAGGCTCCAGCCTCGTCAACCACCGAGGAGCCGACCGTGGCAACCGAGCCGCCGCCGACCACGGTCGAGGCTGCGCCGGAGGCCACCACTACCAGCACCACGACCACCACTACCAGTACCACGACCACCACGTCTGTCCCGGTCGAGCCGGCTGAGCCGCCGACGACCACAGTCGAGCCCGAACCGGCAGTCGCCACCTATGACTTCACCGCCATCTCGTCAATCGTCCAGGACTTCATCGACGAGAAGGGCCTCAACGGGGCCGGCCTGATCGTGGTGCAGCGCGACGACGGCGTTGTTCACCATGACCACTGGGGGGAGTTCGGGCCCGAACGGATCTCGCTCATCGCGTCGTCGTCCAAGATGGTCGTGGCCGGCGTGTTGATGCGACTCCACGACGACGGCCTCCTGGACATCGACGCACCGGTGGCCGACGTAGCCGGGTGGGGGGCAGGGAACCCCGAGGTCACGCCGGCCCAGTTGATCTCCAACAGCTCGGGCCTGGTGGGCCTGTTCCCGAACCCGGCATATGGGCCCTACGTGTGCCAGTTCCTGCCCATCGGCACGCTCCAGGCTTGCGCCGAGCAGGTGTTCACCACCACCGACGACGATGCCGACATCGTCCCGCCGGACACGGAGTTCCGATACGGCGGGGCCCAATGGCAGGTCGCTGGTGCTGTCGCCGAGGTGGCGTCCGGGAAATCGTGGGCGGCCCTCATCGACGAGGTCTACGTGCAACCCTGCGGCCTGGATGTTCTCGCCTTCAACAACCCCTTCACCCAGTTGGAGGGCGAGCCGTACCGCTACCCGGCCTCGTTCGACAGCGACCCGTCGACCCTCATGCCGACCTACAACCCGAACCTGGAGGGCGGCGCCTACGTGACGACGGGCGACTACGGCGCCCTGCTCCTCATGCACCTGAGGGACGGCATGTGCGGCGACAACCGGGTGCTGTCGGCCGAGTCCCTCGACCGGATGCACTCCGATCGGATCACGGCGGCCTACGGATCTGATGCCGGGGGTTTCGGCTATGGCATGGGCTGGTGGGTGGATCGGGAGAACGGGCGGATCACCGACAACGGCCTCTACGGCACGGTGCCGTGGCTGGACCTCGAGGACGGTTACGGCGCCTACCTGGTGGTCGAGGCTGATTCACCAACCGGAAACGCCCTCGCAGGCCTGTTGTACGAGGTCGTCGAGGAAGCGGTAGCCGGCAGGTCCGGCTGACAGCCGTGGGCGGACGTGCTCCCGGGCGCGCCCCGGGGGCCCGGACATGCCCTAGTTTCAGGACATGCTCAGGGCGGCATCGGTAGCCGGGGTCCTCGCTGCGGGCATGGCGCTCGCCGCCGCTGAAGCCGTGGCCGCAGTCACCGGTGGTCCGTCGCTCGTGGTGGCCGTCGGCGGCCTCGTCGTCGACCTGGCCCCCGGTTGGCTGGTGAGACGGACGATCGGCCTGCTGGGCACCGCCCAGAAGCCGGCCCTGCTCATGGGGATCGTCGTGGTCACCCTCCTTGCCGGAGCGGTCCTGGGCCGGGTCGTCGTCGGCGGGCGCCGGACGGGCCGGGCTGCCTTCATGGGCTTCGGCCTGGTGGGTGCCGGCGCAGCGGCCTTGTCGGGGGCGCCCTTCAGCGGCCTGGTCGCCGGGGTGATCGCTGCGGCGACAGGCATCGCGGTGCTGGAGGCGGCGCTCAGGAGGGTTCCCGGTGCCGGTCCGCCGGCGGGCGAACCGACGGTCCTGCCACCAGCGGGCGTGCCGTTCGAGGATCCCCGCGTGAAGGCCTCCACCCGGCGCGGTTTCATCGCATACGTCGCCGGCATGTCCGTCGCCGCCGGTGCGGTCGCCGTCGGCAGCAGGGTGCTCGCCGGGCGGGGCTCCGAGGACCTGAGGGAACAGGTGGTCCTGCCGTCGGTCCGCAGGACGGCAGGTGACAGGCCCGCCACGACGACCACCACGACCGAGGCTCCCTGGACCCCGATGCCGGGGCTTTCACCGTGGATCACCCCTAACGACGACTTCTACCGGATCGACACGGCACTCGTCGTTCCCAGGGTGGACCCCTCGACCTGGTCGATGACCATTGACGGATTCGTCGAACACGAGCTCCGGTTCACGCTCGACGACCTACTCGGCATGGACCTCGTGGACTCCGCCGTCACCCTCAACTGTGTCTCCAACGAGGTGGGAGGGGACCTCGTCGGCAACGCCGTCTGGAGGGGGGTGCCACTCGCCGAACTCCTGGCCGAGGCCGGCCTGGAGTCGGGTGCCCAGCAGGTGATGGCCTGGTCCGTGGACGGCTTCAACGCCGGCTTTCCGGTGGCGACGGCCCTGGATGGGCGAACGGCGCTGGTGGCCGTGGGAATGAACGGAGAGTCCCTGCCGTTTCGCCACGGGTTCCCGGCGCGCCTGGTCGTGGCGGGCCTCTACGGGTACGTGTCGGCGGTCAAGTGGCTGGATCGGATCCAACTCACCTCGCTGGATGACGACGGCTACTGGATGCCCCGGGGTTGGGCGAAGTACGGGCCGATCAAGATCGCATCCCGGATCGACGTTCCGACCGGATCGAGGGTCCTGACCGGCCGCCAGCCGGTTGCCGGGGTCGCCTGGGCCCCCGTAGCCGGTGTCGCCGGGGTGGAGGTGTCCGTCGACGGTGGGCCGTGGATCGCCTGTCGGATCCTCCAGGACGGCGCACCGGGTCGACCGGGGGAGAGCTGGGTCCAGTGGCTCCACACGTGGGACGCCGAGCCGGGGGTCCACGTCCTGCGGGTCAGGGCGCATGACCTGGACGGGCGCCTCCAGTCACCCGGTCCGAAGTCGATCGCCCCCGATGGGGCCGAGGGGTACCACGTCCGACGAATCCTGGTGGCCTGAGCGCCGGCGTTCGGGTTCCGAGTGCCGGTGGTGGGAGGTCCGGGGTCCCAGCGTCGGCCCTGGCTCCCGGGGCGGTGCGCATTGGCAGTGATCCTCTGGAATACTGCGGGTATGCACATGCGAACCCTCGCCCCGGCCGCCCTCGTCATCCTCGCCCTCGCCGCATCCGGCTGTGGACTGCTGGAGACGAACGACGACGAACTGGAGACACTCCGTGTGGAGATCATCCAGTTGCGCGAGGACTTCATGGACCTCGAGGCCGAGGTGTCCCTCCTGGCCCGGGTGCCGGCCACCACCACGGCTGCGAGCTCGTCGGCCACGGCTACGGCCACGACAGCGGCTCCGGCCACCACGACGACGAGGGCGACTTCCTCCGGCACCTCTTCCTCCGATGAGGCTGATGAGGCACCGGCTGCGACCGTGCCCGTCGGGCTGAACGAGGACGCCATCCTGACGGCCACCTACAACTGGGGCCCCAGCGACCCGACGCTCATCCTCCAGGCGATGCTGGGTATCACGTCCGATGGCTGGTACGGCAACGGCACCCGCGCCGCCCACCTGGCCGAACTGGAGGCGCGAGGCCTGGACACCGACGGCGTGCCGTCACCGCCGCCGACGACCACCGAGGCGCCGGCCGAGACTCCGACCACGGAAGCTGCGGCTGACACGACCACTAGCGAGGCGCCGGCCGAGACGACGACCACGGCAGCACCGGCCGAGACGACGACCACGGCAGCACCGGCCGAGACCACCACCACCGCTGCCGGCTAGGCCCGACGGGCGGAGGGTCAGCCTCCGATGATGTTGTGTTCGGGGCCGTACGGGAAGCCGGTGATGTTCTCGGCTCCGTCCTCGCCCACGATCAGGATGTCGTGTTCCCGGTAGCCACCGGCGCCCGGCTGCCCGTCGGGGATGGCGATCATCGGCTCCATGGACACGACCATGCCGGGTTCCAGCACCGTCTCGACGTCCTCACGGAGTTCCACGCCGGCCTCCCGGCCGTAGTAGTGGCCGAGTACCCCGAAGCTGTGCCCGTAGCCGAAGGACCGGTACTCCAACAGGCCGTGTGACCGGTAGATGTCGTTCAGTTCGGTGGCGATGTCGCAGCACCTGGCACCGGGTCTGATCAGCTTCAGGCCGCGCTCGTGGACCTCCACGTTCACCTCCCAGAGCCGGAGGTGCTCGTCGGAGGTGACGTGGTCGCAGAACAGGGTCCGTTCCAGGGCCGTGTAGTACCCGAAGATCATCGGGAACGTGTTCACCGAGAGGATGTCGCCGGACTCGACGAGCTTGTTGGTGACCGGGTTGTGGGCCCCGTCGGTGTTGATGCCCGATTGGAACCACGTCCAGGTGTCCATGAGCTCCACGAACTCGAAGCTGGACGCGATCTCGCGCACCATGGCCTGTGTGGTCGCCAGCGCCACCTCGTGCTCTGGCACCCCGGCGGCTACAGCACCTACGCAGGCCTCGGCCCCCAGGTCGCAGATGCGGGTGCCGTGACGGATGAGGTCGTGTTCCTCGGCGGACTTGATGGTCCGCATCCACATGGTGGCCGTACCGACGTCCACCAGCTCCACTCCGGGTAGGGCCGACTCCAGGGCCCGGAACTGGTCCACCGAAAGGTGGTCGAACTCCACGCCGAGGCGCGACACGCCTCCGGTGAGGTCCCGAACGGCCCTGTAGTAGTTGTCCCGGCGCCAGTCCGAGTAGACGAGGTTGTCGCCGTGGGTGCGCCGCCAGGGCTGTCCTCCGTCTATGCCCGCCGAGATGGTGGTTGCCTGGTCGGCGTCGATGACCATGCCGTACTTCCGTCCGAAGAAGCAGTAGAGCCAACCCGAGTGGTAGCAGATGTTCTGGTACGAGGTCAGGAGGCAGGCGTCGATGTCCTCGGCCGCCATGTGCACCCTCAGGGCGTCCTGGCGTCGATCCATCTCGGCGGCCGAGAACGGTGACCACTCCTTCCCACCCCAGCGCCAGCGGGTGACGTGGACCATGTCGTCGACTCGGTCGGTTCCCGTCACGTGGTCAACCTCGCAGGCCGTCGACGAGTCGGTCCAGCATCTCGTCGAGGATCACCGTGGAGGTACCGAAGGTCAGGCGCACATGGCCCTCGCCGCCAATGCCGAACGGCGGTCCGGACTTGCACGACACTCCTGTCCTCTCGCCCAGCCACCTGCCCGGCGGGCCATCGGGTCCGAGGGCGGACAGGTCCAGCCAGGCCAGGAAGGTCGCCTCGGGAAGGTGCACCCGGACCTCCGGGAGCTCGTAGGCGAGGCGGTCCACCAGGTGGCGGCGGTGTCGGTCGAAGAGGGCGACAAGGGCGTCGACCCATTCGTCCCCGGCGTCCCAGGCGGCGATCACCGCCTCGCAGCCGAGGCGGTTCACGCCCCCGAGCAGTTCCGCCGGCACCCGGTTGAAGCGTGCGAGGAGCCGCTCGTCGGAGAAGGAGGCCACGGCGGTCCTGAGGCCGCCCATCGCGAACGTCTTGACCCCGGACGTGAGCACGACGGTGAGTTCGGCGGCACCGTCGATGAGGGGGAGTGGTCGGTGGGTGGCTCCCGGGTACACGAAGTCGGAGTGGATCTCATCGGATGCGATGACCAGGTCGTGCTCGCTGGCCAGCTCCACGATCCGGGCCAGCTGGTCATTTGTGAGGACGCGACCGGTCGGGTTGTGGGGATGGCACAGCACGAGGAGTCGGATGCCCGGGTCGTCGGCCAGTAGTCGTTCCAGGTGGTCGAGGTCGTAGTGCCAGCCCTCGGAGTCACGCACCAGCGGCCAGTCGACGGTTCGTCGCCCGGTGGTGGGCCCGATCTGGTTGAACGGGAAGTAGATGGGTGGCGTCAGGAGCACGCCGTCTCCGGGCTCCGTGAAGGCCTCGACCACCGCCCATACGCCCTGCAGCACGGACACCGTCGGAATGACCAGTTCGGGGTCGGGTGTCCAGCCGTGTCGGCGGGTCATCCAGCCGGAGAAGGCCGGACCGAGGCGGGCCACGGCGTCGTGGTAGCCGAAGGCACCCAGCCCCACCAGTTCGGAAAGGCGCTCGACCATCGCCGGTGGCGGGCCCAGGTCGTGCTCCGCCACGAACGCCGGGAACGACGACCCGTCGTGGTCGGCCCACTTGTAGCCGCCGCCGGCGACCTTTCCGGCTACGTCCACGTAGTCAAGGTCGTCGGGGCTGATCGGCACGGTCGCCGATGGTAGTCGTCGCTCCGGTGCCACCATCCAGCGCATCGGCCTCCTGATGGCCGGAAGCGAAGCCGTCGCCTGAGCGGATCGGGTAACGGGGTCGGCGGTCACAGGTGTCCCATGTCACCGGCCTCCGCCCCTACCGGCTGATCACCGACCGGTAGATTTCTTCACAGAGGTTCCCTCCCCCCTGGGAGCCTCCCTACCTCCGGCCGGAATCACCCCCCGGTTCTGAAGCCGAGAGTGACCGTACGCCCCGCCCTCCACGGTGGGGCGTACGACGTTCTGTCGTCATTGGACTTCCTCGTGGTCACCACTGGTTTCCGTCCTGACTGCGTATCCGGTTACCTGCGCTGTCTACGATCGGCCGACCGCTCGAGATGCCCATGGGGAGAGACATGCCCAGCAACCGCCGTGACCTGATCCGGATGACCGATGACGAGATGGCGTCCTTCATCGAGGAGCAGAAGAGCCTCCAGGTGGCCTGCCACGATAAGGATGGTTCCATCCACCTCTCGACCCTCTGGTTCGCGGTGCTGGAGGGCCGGTTGGCGTTCGGGACCTACACGAGGTCGCAGAAGATCCTGAACCTCCAACGCAACGACCGGATCACCCTGTTGCTGGAGGACGGGCTGACCTACGAGACCCTCCGTGGCGTAATGATCAAGGGCCGGGCGATTCTCTACGGGACCGACGATCCCGAGGCGGTGCGGCGAGTGGCCCGAGCGGTCATGAAGCGCAACGAGATGGGCGTCCCGGAGGAACACTTCGAACCTGTCGTTGCTCTATGGGCGGCCAAGCGCACGGTGGTTGTCGTCGAACCGGAGACCGTCATCTCATGGGACCACACCAAGCTCGACGGTGTCTACTGACCGGTGCGAACCAGCCGCCGGGATGCCGGCCGCCGACGCCTAGCATGACCGCCATGGAAGACCTCTTCGCCCTGCAGGACGAGGACGTGCTGAGGGGGCAGTTGGAGTACCGGAGGGCAAGGCTTCCGGAGGCGGATGCCGTCCTGGCCGCAGAATCCGCCAGGGCCGAGATGTCCGCCGAGGTGGGGGAGCGGCAGATCGAGCGTCTGGACCATGCTCGCCGGCAGAACCGCTTAGAGGGTGAGGTGGCGGCGATCGAGGTCCGCCTGGCCGAGCTCGACCAGAGGCTCTACGGCAGCGCCATCACCTCTCCCAAGGAGGCGACCGTCCTGCAGAACGAGATCGGGAACCTCCGACGGCGCCAGAACGACCTGGAGGGCCAGATCCTCGAGATCATGGAGACGCTCGAACCCATCGATGCCCGCCTGGAGGAGTTGGCCGCGGCCGCCAGCGACGCCGATGCCGGGATCGCCGCTGCCCGGGTGACCCTCGCCGAGACCGAGGCGGTCATCGACGGCGAGCTGGCAGGGTCGGCGACCCGTCGGAAGGCGGCCGTCGAATCCCTGTCGGACGACGTGCTCGCCCGGTACGAGCGGAGCCTCCCGTCCTTCGGGTCCAGCACCGTCGTGCGCTTTTCTGGAACGGATTGCAACGGCTGCCCGTATTCCATGCCGGCCATGGAAGCCGATCGGGTGAAGGGACTGGACGCCGGAACGCTGGCGGAATGCAGCGAGTGCGGTCGGCTCGTGGTCCGCTGACCGGACCGACATCAAATGCTGGTCTGGTTCGCCGTAGCGGCGGTCGTGGGTGTCGCCCTGGTGTTCGACAGCCCGTCGATGGACCACCGGTTCGTCGTCCTCGGTGCCGTCCTGCCGGTGGGGGAGGGCCTGGTTGGTGGCCCCTGGATCCTGCACACCCCGATCCTCGGCGTGCTCCTCCTGGCTGCCGTCATGCTCGGGGCCCGCGGTCGCCGGCTGACCCAGCGCCGCTGGTTGGGCGTGCCGATCGGCATGCTGGCCCACCTGGTGCTGGACGGCACATGGGCTGACACAGGGCTCTTCTGGTGGCCGTTCGCCGGCACGGGCACCCTCGGCACCGCACCGGTACCCGAGTTCGGTCGGGGCTGGGGCGGCGTCATCCTCGAGTCGCTGGGCGTGGTGCTCGGTCTATGGGCGTGGAGGCGTTTCGGCCTGACCGATCCCACCAGACGCACAGCGTTCCTGCGACGTGGTCGCCTGGACCTCGTGCGGTCCCGCTGATGCTGTTCGTCGTACGGCACGGTCGCACGGCGGCAAACGCCTCCGGACTGCTGCTGGGCCGCCTGGACCCGGACCTCGACGAACTGGGTGTCCGCCAGGCCGCCGCTACGGCAGCGGCACTCGGCACGGTGGACCGGGTGGTGTCCAGCCCGCTGCTGCGGACCCGCCGCACAGCAGAGGCGTTCGGCCTGGAGGTGGAGGTGGATGACCGTTGGATCGAGATGGACTACGGCGAGTTCGACGGCCGACCGGTGGCCGACGTACCCGCCGCAACCTGGCGGGAATGGCGCCACGACCTGGGCTGGGCACCGCCGGGCGGCGAGTCGCACCGGTCCCTCGGCGTCAGGGTCAGGGCCGCCCTGGATGACCTGTTCGAGGCCTCGCGGACGTCCGACATTGTGGTGGTGACCCACGTATCGCCTGTGAAGGCGGCGCTGGCCTGGACTCTCGGCGTTGGTGACGAGGTGGCCTGGAGGACGTTCGTGGCTCCCGCATCCGTGATGACCGTGGGCGCCGGACCGGGAGGTCCGTCCCTGCGCGGCTTCAACGACGTGTCACACCTGGTCGGCGCCTGAGGAGCGGGTCTCTCAGGGCATCAGGGTCAGGGCATCAGGGATGCAGCGTCGAGGTCCCTGATGGCGGCTACAACCCGATCCAGCATCAGGCCCACCAACTGCACGGCCCGTTCGTTCACCAACTCGACGCTGCCCCCCGCCTGG
>Ga0209403_10008031_pt1 | contig 10253 bp, 8 predicted proteins | sample ArcticOcean_MG_C_8_FD_187440 | JGI IMG/M metagenome (GOLD analysis project Ga0209403, IMG submission 187440) | Marine microbial communities from western Arctic Ocean - ArcticOcean_MG_CB11_86 (SPAdes) (version 2) | ecosystem: Environmental > Aquatic > Marine > Oceanic | place: Arctic Ocean...
CACTACCTGACTTTGGTGGAACAGTTGAGGTTGAAAATTACGTTAGATTGAACAAGACATCTGAGGATGTACGTGTGTTCGTAGATGTGATGACAGTGAATCCATTCACTGGTCAATACACTGACAACTCGAAGTACGAGAGACCAGCTCTAGAAGAGAAGAACTGGGCAGACAACAACATGACTGCTTCAGGAACTAACAGCGAGTTACCACTAATTGTGGAGACCAAGGCAGCACAGAGTGTTGCTTCGTTCGCTCCAACATTGATGGCAGTCGGCCTAGTCGGCGTATTCGTTGGTGCTCTACTCAGCCGCTCTCGAGCGGAAGAGGACGAGGAAGAGTTCGAGGAGGAATCATTGATTGACGATGACCGTGCAGTTAGCCCGGTTATCGCAACCATCCTTCTTGTGGCAATCACAGTCGTCTTGGCTGGTGTAATCTACGTGTGGGCAGGCTCACTCGCAGACACCAGTACTAAGGGAGCACCACGGTTGACCTTCTCTGCAGAATCAATTACTGTACAAGAAGTCAGTGGACTACAACAGGACCAATGGCACTGGAGAGTTACCACAACATATGCAGCGACAGACTTAGCCACTCAGGCAATAACTGTCTCGGTATTGTGGACCAATGCTAGCGGACAGCAAGTGTACAAGACTACACTAGCACCTGGTGGTGGAGATGAAGAGAATGTATACGGATTCGCACCTCGTAACAGCGAGAATATGGTAACCTTCTGGGATGACATATCTCATTGTGAGCGCGGTGGTTCACCTTGTATCACAACCTTCGGACCTGGTGACAGAATTTTCATCAGAATGACTGACAATGACGGTCTCATCGACTCGGCATTGATTGACATTCAGTACGAATTGCCTGGTGGCGCTGCGTACATGTTGAAGCAGTACACTGCATCACCAACCAGCATACGCTGAACTGTGTAATACGAAGCGCCTTCGGGCGCTGAATGCAGGGATGCTTGGGGGTTTCGACCCCTGAGCACCCGACCTTCCGTGATTGAGCGTGAGCTCAGTATCGGTAAGGATGATTTGGCCCCGCCTCCGTTCGGCATCTGCTGAGCGGTGGTGGGGCCTTTTCTCATTTTTAGCAAACAATTCCCTTTTTTAGCCGGAAAATACAACTTTACTGAATGGGAAAACAAATCATAGAAATATGTTGTTTAGCAGTTTAATCATTCCATTCATAAGAGACTATTAGCACCGCAAACATGAGTTGTGAGCATTGGGGTTACGAGCAGTTGTTTTTGATTGTGATGGGGTACTCATAGACACCATATCTTCGTGGCGTATTATTCACGAACATTTTGGTACAAATAGTGGGCCAATGCTAGATCAGTTCCTAAAAGGTGGAATATCTGATGAAGAGTTCATGGCCGATGATATCCAACATTGGAAGAGAGTTAATCCAATAATCCATCGTGATGAATTAATGCGTTGTTACCAAGGCGTGACTCTAAATCCTGGTGCAAGGGATTTAGTGGATGCTCTCAAAGAGAGAGGTGTGTCTGTATCCATCGTCAGTGCAGGTGTTGATTTGTTAATTGGTTCAATTGCTCAAATGCTGAATGTTGATGATTGGGTATCTAATGGCTTCCAGTATGATGAAGAAGGATTACTTCAAGACGAGGGTGTTGTGAGAGTCCCTGCACATTACAAAGGTGACATGGTTGAGAAGTTTTGCCGTATCAATGACTTTGAGCCAGAGGATATATGTTCAGTTGGTGACAATCATACCGACCTTTCGATGATGATTCCGGGAAGTAGATTCATTGGATTTAATCCAAGTAAAGAAATGGCCTTTGAGGGATTCCGAGAGGCTGGAGTTCCTATTGTTGAAGGTGATGATTGCCGAAACCTTTGGCCACACCTATTCCCTGGGGAATCCTTTCCAACAGAACTCTAGGCGTCTCATGCAAATGGTATTGAAGCGGTTTTGTGCGTGTTCAAATTGACCACTGTTAGAATACACGGTTTAGGCTGGAATCCAAGCATGCGCATGTATCCTGTCTGGTCCTGCCATGTGCTACTTTGAATCAGAGTGCTTCCTTTGTAATCCCCGCAGTAATGCCCATGTACGTGTCCTGTGACAAAGATGTCTGGAATATCCTCAATCACCATGTGGTCCTCTGGTTCTGGCGACAGTGGGGTTTTACCGCCCCAAGATGGTGCTAAATGGCGCCTCTCTAGCATTTCTGCCATAGCAACTTCTGGCTTACTAAATGTCACGTGCTTTATTGATGATACAAAGTCCATGATACTCACGCCGTGGTAGGCAAGAGTTCGAACCCCGTGTAGGCTGAAATCACAGGGGTTACCAACAAATGTGGCGCTGTTGAAATATTGCTGAATCATTGGGTCTAGAGCTGGTTGTGGCTCTGCAGGGCGCACCGCATCATGGTTCCCAGGGAGAATGATGGTCTCCACCCAATCGGGTAATAACTCGGTTAGACGAGCCACTTCTTCGTACTGTTTGTAGACGTCAACAATATCTAATTCTTTGTCTTGATCCTTGTAAATCCCTACTCCATCAACAGCATCACCTGAGAGGACGAGATACTTGATGGTCTTTGCAAGCGGGTCACTATGGAACCATTTCACTAATTTTTCCCATTGGGAATGAAGGAATGTTTTGGATCCTACATGAATATCTGATACAAAAGCAGCAGATACCGCTTGGTTCTCTTCAGCGCATCTTTTTGTGTGCTTTGTCATAGGTGCAAGATGTATGTCTTCGACTAATAGCATGTCTCTGCTACCCGGATTGATGAATCCGGTTACTCCTACAACATCGTCCTCCATTAATCCGGCAACTGCAATGGTGTTTCGCCGCTTTCCTGCGGGCGAATCATCCATGGCTCGCGGTGGACGTAGTACACAGAATATTTCGCCGCTAATATCTTCAACCTTGAAATGGAGATTTTCACCTTTGTGCCTAACATCATTGACTAGTCCAACGATTGTAGCAGTATTGTTGCTGCTCGAATAGCGAGATTTATCGCGGGCGAGTTGACTGGTTTCAATCGGTCTATTTGGCAATCTACCCGAAGTTACTAGCATCCGTTTTATTTTTTCTAGACGACTGTTGAAACAGGAAATAATATCACTTAATTTCCCTTCAGTTGTACTTTTCCCCGTGATATCAAAGTGGATATCTAACTCCACATCAACATCTGTTGCTAGCATCGGAAATCCATCTAGCGAGAAATGTGGGAGACCATGTGGGCGTTCTGCTGCTTTTGGTTCTGGTGGACTAATTGGGGCGAGGACACGCCCCGGTGAAGGCTTGTTGCCCAAGTCTTGTTTTGATGCATCTAGAACAGGGACCATCTCGTTGAAATCTTGAGATTCAGGGATTACAATCGAATCATCATCTTTTGCCGGCTCACTTTTTCCGGAGCGAGCTAATTCTTCAAGATTTGATAAAATTTCATCAGTCAACAATCCAGAAATCCCTTCATTAACTGCAATTGAAATTAACTGATCTAGATTATCAATCGCTAACAATCTCTCACTAATATCAGCAGCTGGAAACAATTTTGCTGCGAGTAATTTCAACGAGATTATACGCCAGCCCCCGTCCGCCATATCTTCAAGGCGCACGAGGATGTTCTAAGCAATTGCGCTTGTAAATTACAATACATATTGAATGAGTTAGAATTAGAATCCCTACTCTTCATCCCAAGTGATGTCAGTGTCAGGTATTGCTGGGTCTTCAGCAGATTCAGTTTTAGGTTCCTCATCACCTTCTGACCAAGCAACGTCTCCATGCCAGTCTCCGGTTTGTGGGCCTTCTGATAGTATGTTTAGGGCCGCAGGAATACTCGTTGGGGTTACGGATTTTTCTTCATCTGTAGATTCACTCTCTGCTTTCTCTTGGTCATGATGTTCCCCCCATACTTCCAAAGCAACCCTAAGAGCAAAAGTAGTGAAAGCCTCTTTGTTACTGTGACGGTCACCTTGTCCAAATTCTGCACACTTCGTTGTAACTTTTCCATCAAGATATATTCCGACCCAAACTAGTCCCACTTCTTTAGATTCAGTTGAACCAGTTGGTCCTGCAATTCCGGTTACGGCTATCGTCAAATCAGCACCTGATTTCTTAGCAGCCCCGATTGCCATTGCCTCGGCTACTTCTGGGCTGACGGCGCCAGCCGCTCCTTCATCGGGAACGAAAATACTTTCATCAACACCAAGTTGTTTGATTTTTGATTCATTTGAATAAGTGACCCAACCTTGGCTAAACCAACGGCTAGCACCTTGGATGTCGGTAAGAGCAGAAGCAATCATGCCTCCTGTGCAGGATTCTGCTGTGGCGATGTGCATATCTGCCCGTTTAATTCGGCGGGCTAGTAAGCCTGCCAGCACCGAGGCGTCCTGTGCCATATTGTAGGCGCCGAAGCGGGGCCTTTTGACTATATGGGCGGACAAAAATGATAGATTCATCAAACAATGCATTTTTAGCAGATTTTAGCAGATTTTAGCAGATTTACATCGCTAATAGAATATAGTGGTATGGTGTTAAATTGATTTAAAAATGTGAAAATGACACATCTTATACGATTTTATTATGGGCCCGGGCGGATTTGAACCGCCGATATTCGCCTTGTAAAGGCGACGTCATAACCGCTAGACCACGAGCCCGACTAACAGGCCGAAGAACCACTCCATTATGAACCACGCGACCCCGTAGCCTTTTGTGTAAGGACTGTAGTGGCTTAGTACGTGAGTGAGATATCAGACTTACTGGCGCGGCTTGAAGCCGCTGATGTCCCGATGTCTCCTGCGATTCGTGATGCTATGCTTACAGTTGATGTTGAGTCATTTACTGACTATGACTCAACCCCATTCTACCATGACCGACCACTAGTTTTTACAGAAACTGATGGAGGGGGTATCAAAACAATTTCTGCCCCTCATATGATTTGCACCCTTTTACATCACTTGGAATTGGAAGAAGGTGATGAGGTTCTACTTCTAGGTGCTAAAGGAGGGTACTTGGCTGCATTAATTGGCCATATCGTAGGGGTCGATGGTAGAGTTACTGTTGTGGACCCAAACAGGCAGGTGATTGACCATGTGCGTAACCATCTCAGGAATTTTGATAGTGAGGCGACTTTCCATACTCGTAAAATGAGGCAAATTAACCACACTCCTCCTAACCTACCTTCTCCTTTGAATCGTGTATTGGTGACTGGATCACTTACCGAATTACCATCTTGGGTGGATAATAGAATTGCTGATGGGGGTTTCATAATCGCTCCCCTCGGGGGTAGAATAGCTCAAAGACTAATCAAGAGAGAAAAACAGGGTGATTTGTTTGATACTGATTTAGGTGGTGTACTTTTCGGACCAGTGGACATAGGCGAAACTGAGGTCGAATCAACAGGTTCTAGAGAACTGGCAGGTCTGTTTGAGGATGCTTTGGAAATAGGTACAGAATTAGGTGTTTTTGACGCTGATGAGGCTAACAGTTTGCGGGCATTAGCGGCTGAGTTACGACAACTTTCTGAGAACTTACCACCCGTCGCATTCGTTACTGATATTGATGAAGACCCATGGAGTGTTGATGATGAAGATCCAAATGACATTTCCATTCACTTCGATGAGTTAACTGACCCCATCTTTATGCAAGGATTATCTGATCACCCACTCTTTGACTTATTGGCACACGCAGCGGAATGGTTGACTCCTTTATGGCCTACCATTATGGCATTGCTAGATACAAAGATGCAACATCCTGGTGCTCCAGATGCGACATTTGAGGACTTTGGATTTGGTCATCACGAAGATTTAATTCCGTGAAATCAAGCATCTTGAAAAGATAGTTTTGCCATATTGATGTTGTTTCAATCATTCAATTTTGCTAGGCGTTCAAGAGATTCTGCTATTGGAGGGCTATTCCAACTGGTAGTATGTCGACTTGTTTTTGGCGGGTATAATTCATCTGAAATAGACATCTCAACAATATCTTGTTTTGTTAGAGTTTCAAGCCCACAATTTGGCCAAGGCTCAACTGTGATTGAATCATCTTCCAAATAATCAAAAAGAACAACAGGTAATCGTACTAGATTTAGAATATGACCAACAGCGTGGCGGTGGTGCCCATCAAGTATGGACCCACTCTCTCTATCGACTAGCAAAGGTTTGGTGTAACAACCCCATTTTTTGGTGATTTTAGCCAATTCTCGGACCTTTTTTGGTCGAGTTTCTTCGTGAGCCCTCAGCCACTCAATAGCAACGAGTTCCACCTTCATAGCCTTGACTCGCCATTCCCCTTGAAAGCAATTGCCACCCCCCGCTACTTTGTGGAGCCATTCGCGAGAGTCAAGTCGTTGCCCAAAGGGGCACTTGGGGATATCAAGGGTAGAGGCTTGCCTATACAATTAGAATCTTGGGTTAATTCTCTCCCCAATGACCTTCTTAAAATCGTTTCAATTTTTGCTGAAAATAATGCTGGAATATGGGTAGTAGGTGGTAGTATTCGACAAGGTTTGAGCGGAGTAACACCTAACGATTATGATTTGGCGACTGATATGAAACCTAATCAGGTTTTGAAATGCTTTCCTAAATCAATTGAGACAGGGGTGGAGTATGGTACGGTTACTGTCCGTCTAAAAGCTGGGGGCGATATGTTTGAGGTAACAACTCTGAGGTGCGACCAAGAATATCTTGATGGCAGGAGGCCTGAATCTGTTGACTTTGGGACATCACTTACTGTGGATTTAGAAAGGCGTGATTTGACAATTAATGCCATGGCCATTGACCTTGCAAGACAAGAGTTGTATGACCCATATAATGGGCTAGATGACTTGCAAAGTGGAGTGCTTAGGGCAGTAGGTGAGGCCACACTTAGGCTGGAGGAAGATGGACTTCGTGTAATGCGTGTATATCGATTCATGGACCAAGGAGATGGTGGGTTGTGGCATCCTGATGAGATGCTTTCAGCGGCACTTATTGAGTGCCGAGAAATGTTGGTAAATGTCAGTTTAGAGCGGGTGTGGCATGAATTAAGACGGATTTTGTCCGGTTTTCATGCTGCAGATGTTTTGGCAAGAATGGACTTGGATGGAGTCCTAAAAATAATTTTCAATGGCCATACATTTGATTTGAATGGCCAATCTTCCCTTCAGATAATTTCAGAGAATTCAGTGATTGAGTCTCGATTGGCAATGATGTTTCGCGGTGATAATCCAGCCAACCTGTTGAAGCATTTGACCATGCCTAAATCGGTAATTAACCGTGTTAGTGAATTGAGAAGGTCCATCGGTAATTTACCGAATGAAAATGATGTGACACAACTACGTGTTTACCGAGCAGTTCTTGGCGCAGGGCTTGATGCTCAACTTGCTTGTGAACGTGCTCTTGATACTAAAGATGCTAAAAATATTCAAGCAGCTCTAAATCAACTTCCAGAAAATGACGCTAAGGATGTTGCCTTGGCGGATGGTCACTGGATTGTAGATAAAACTGGAATTAAACCAGGGATCAGACTTGGTCGACTGAAAGATTATCTTCACCGCTTACAAGTGGAAAATAATGTGTCCTCTCTTGATGAACTACACTCTATGCTCAATGATATTGACTGGGAAGAAAGTGACCCAAGTGATTGGCCGCAATTGAGATGGCCGTAATTACAGAAAGCCTTAGGCTTAATCTGCCTGAATTTACTAATATTCATTTTAGATTTCGAGCAATTACCAATCTCTGAACTTCTTGAGTTCCTTCATAAATCTGGGTGATTTTTGCGTCCCGGAAGAATCTCTCTACGGGGAATTCGGTGACATATCCGTATCCGCCGTGAATTTGTACAGCCCGTTCAGCAACCCACATTGCGGTGTCCCCTGCGAACAGTTTTGCCATGCTTGCTTCATTGGTGTGTCGAGGTGCTCCTTCTTCGTAATGCAATTGTTTTGCATGGGCGGCCCGGTATACTAAGAGACGGGATGCATCGATGCGTGTTGCCATATCTGCGAGGTATGAGGTAATCATTTGGTGGGCTGCTAAAGGCTTTCCAAAAGTCTCTCTTTCGTGAGCATATTTCAGTGATGCCTCAAACGCTCCTTGCGATATCCCTAGTGCTTGTGCGGCGATGCCAATGCGTGAGTTATCCAAAGCATTCATGGCAATTGAGAAACCTTTGCCAACCTCCCCAAGTACATTTTCTACTGGTATTTTACAGTCTTCAAGGACTAGCGTACATGTGTCACTGCTACGGATTCCTAGTTTGTCTTCTTTCTTACCGACGGTGAATCCATCAAACGTTTTTTCAACGATGAAAGCAGTCGTTCCACCATGCTTCTTAACACCATATTCGGGGTGCTCAACTACCTTTGCAAAGAGAACATAAATGTCTGCTGATGCACCGTTTGTGACCCACATTTTCATTCCGTTCAGAACGTAATGGGAACCATCTGGTGACAACTCTGCTTTGCATGAAAGGGCGCCTGCATCAGTACCAGCTCCAGCCTCTGATAGTGAATATGCACCCACTTTATCAGCCGCTAGTTGAGTCAAATATTTCTGCTTCTGCTCATCCGTTCCATGTAGTGTAATAGTCTTGGAACAAAGTCCAACATGGACGCAGTAAAATACTGAGAACGAGGCATCAACGCGAGCTAACTCTTCAATGATAATCGCTTCACTGATATCATCTACTGGCATGCCGCCGTATTCCTCCGCAATGGTAATTCCCTGTAGGCCAGTTTCTTGACAAAATGTCTGCCATTCTTCTGTAGGTGGGATTTGTTCCTTGTCTCTTTGTGAAATGGTTGGGGGGAGTACTGATTCGGCGAAATCTCTCACCATGGCTCGAATCATGCTTTGTTCATCACTTTCTCTGAAGTCCACCTGTTTCACCTGTAGTAACGGCACCCGCTCCCTATTCATAACGGGTCGCTATGATGTATTGAGGGTGAAATTTTGGCATTGTAACTCAAATCATTAAATATGAGGCAAAAGTCGGCGCGGCAAAAGGGGTATTATTCATGACAGAAGAGGACGAGTTTATAGAATTCAAGATTATAGATGACAGAAAGTATTCAAAAGGGCACCTTTGGTATCAAAAATTAGATTCTGACGCTGAAGTTGGCGATTTATACAAGATAGGGATTACTGATTTCCTGCAGGCAGAACTTGGGGATATGATTAGAGTAGTTCTTGCCCAGCAATCAAATGTTGATGAGTATGACGAATTTAATGATGATGGCGAGTCAGATCAGATTGGGACTGGCGCCAAAGATGCTGGTGCAAGTGGCCACGAAGTTTTGGAAGAGGAAACCCTAGCAACACTTAGAACATCAAATGGTAGACACGTGATATATGCTCCAGTTGCTTGCCATGTCATAGAATTAAATGGTGAAGTTGAGGATAGTCCTGAATTAGTCAATGAAGATCCGTATGGTGATGGTTGGTTAATGAATATCCGGCCTGATGAGTTAGATGAAGAAGACCTTCTTACTCCAGACGAGTATCTTGAGTATCTATATGAAGTCTGATTTCGATTAACGAAATCGGATATCTTAGGTACAATTGACCAAGTTAAGCGACCCAGCGGTATGTTCGAGCCCCTTCATAGGCTCCCTCTGACTGAATTTCAACAAGAGCAAACTCACCTTTCGGCTCGACAACAGAAATTTCACGAAGCCCTTTGTGTAGTTCTTCGTAAGTAGATTTGTCAATGGCGATTCGTCCAGCCATTCTTTCAAACATGTTCCAGCGGGATACAATCTCTCGCCATTGTGGTGAAACTTTTCCTTCAAACACCTTTGCTTTGGCTCCCGAACCATAACCACACAATCCGAAATAATTATTCTCAATGTTTTCATTATCTTCATAGTCAGACTCAAAAGTCGACATTATGGCTAGGAATATAGAGCCAGTGTATTGGTTTCCAATTAGGCTTGAAGCACGTTGAGCCTTCTCAATTCTAATATTTTGGAATTCTTGGTATTGGGTAGTTTTTGCAATTGCTCTGCGGTACAAGTCCTGGGCTCTATCCCATTCAATTTCGCCTTCAGGAGTGTCATCAAACTCTGCTCGGTCTGGTTCTTCACCAATCTCAGCAATGACTTCCTTCCACATTGGTTCATTTCTGCGGTCGTGACGGAATACATCTGGGAACATCCTCTTTGCTTGGAAAGCATAAGGTAGATGCATGATGATCCGAATCCATTGTTCTGTTAGAATCTCATCGGTTTTAGCATTATATCGGCCACTCTTCACCGCTTTGCTCTG
>Ga0209403_10008033_pt1 | contig 10253 bp, 13 predicted proteins | sample ArcticOcean_MG_C_8_FD_187440 | JGI IMG/M metagenome (GOLD analysis project Ga0209403, IMG submission 187440) | Marine microbial communities from western Arctic Ocean - ArcticOcean_MG_CB11_86 (SPAdes) (version 2) | ecosystem: Environmental > Aquatic > Marine > Oceanic | place: Arctic Ocean...
ATTATTTTTGGAGCAGGCGAGTGGGAGTTGAACCCACGCTTCTAATCTGGACGACTAGTGTACTTACCACTTATACTATGCCTGCATTAATTATAATAACATATCTATTTCAAATGTCAAGCGACATCTATTCTCTTTGAAAAGTTTTGAATCTTCTCAAATTTCAATATGTGTGCAAATTTATCATATAGAACATCACCCTTGTGGGAGATAACAAATACATTTTCTTTTTGGAATGTGTTTAATATCTTTAGAAAATCATCTGTACCTGTTCCATCTAATGAACTATCAAATATCTCATCAAGTAACAAGAGATTCGTATTCGTAGAATTTTTCATTTTAGCGATAGCTCTCCAAGTAAACAGCAATGCTAAATCTATTCTCATTTTCTCACCTTCACTAAAAGAATAATATTTAAATTCATCACGATATCTCGACCTTATAACTTCATTAAAGTTTTCATCTATAGTAAAGTTAATAAAAAAGTCCATAGATGAAAGATAACCATTTATCAATTTGTTCATTACAGGAAGATATCTTTTAACAATCTTAGTTTTGATACCAGTATCTTGCAACATGTTTCTTACAACATCATTATAATGTTTATCTTCAACCATCTCTGCTTTTCTTTTTCCAAGAGAAACCAAAGATTCTTGTAAAGAAGTTAATTCATTTAATTGTTTTTCAGTCGCATCTTTATCAGTTAAACCTTTAACCTCACTTTCATATTCTGTATTAAAGTTTTCTAATTCTTCTATAGAGGAAGTTAATTTACCAATCTCTACATCATTCGATTTAATCTTTTCTGAAATGTTTATTATCGTATCAAGTTCTTTTTCGTTTGTACCAATATCTTTATCAATATCTTTTAGTCCGTCAATATATTCTTGAAGTTTTTTTGTTCTAAGTTCTATAGCTCTTGTTTTAAAATCAGAATCTATAAGTTGTTCACAAGTAGGACATTCTTCATTGTCATTAAAAAAATCTACTTCTGTTTCAATTCTTTTTTGTTTTTCACTGATAGTATTATGAAGTTTATTTAATTTTTTTAATTTCCTATTGATAATAGGTTGTTCTTCAATTTGTTTAAGATATTTTTCACTTTGTGTTTCTAATTTAGTTACCGTATCTTGTTTTGATAAAATAGATTTAACATTTCTTACAATCTTTTTATTATTCTCATCAACAATTTTATCTTTATTGTCTTGTAAATCTTTTAAATGTCTTTGTTGTTGTTCTATTTTCTGTTCATGTAATTTATATTCATTGCCAATAGAAACAATATCGTTAGCAACATCTTTCAATCTATTTTTTAATAGATGATTCATTACTGAAAAGATTTTTATATCTAAAATTTCTTCAACAACTTCTCTACGATGTGCAGATGATAGTTTCATAAAAGGAACAAATGTAGAAGCACCCAAAATAACAACTTGTGTAAAAGAACGATAATTTAATTTAAGTATATTTTGTTCAAGGTGTTTTTGATAATCTTTAGCAGCTGCATCTTGATTTATCATTGTTCCGTTACAATAAATCTCAAACTTGTTTGGTTTAATTCCACGAATAATTTTAAATTCTTGTTGTCCAACAGAAAAATATACTTGGACTTCGGCATCTCTTTCATTTACAGAGTTAACAAGTTGTCCTTTTGTTATTTGGCGAAAGGGTCTATTGAATAGTCCAAAACAAATTGCATCAAGAATAGTGGACTTGCCAGAACCATTCTCACCAACAATTAATGTTTTAGATTTAGAATTTAAAATTACTTCTATAAAATTATTACCTGTGGAAAGTATATTTTTCCACTGAACTTTACTAAACGTTACCGACATCTAAATCACTTGCCTCAACATATAAACTTTTCATTATATCTTTTAATCTTTTTTTATCTAAATCTATATCTATATCATCAATATATTTTTCAACCAAAGTCATCGTATCTTCTGTATTCTCCATAATCTCATCACTTACATTCTCAGCACTTATTTCAGAAAAATCTTCTATAATTTTTACTTCATATGCATCAGAATCACTTATAAGTCTATCTACAAACTTATCAAACTTATAAAAATCTGCTTTGTTAACAACAATTACTTTCACATAACATTCTTTATATTGTGATACATCATGTTCATCATAATTATTTTTCTTATCATCAAAGTAAATCTTTTTATGAATCCTGTGTGGGTTTTCAATCCTTGTTAATTCTCTTGTATCTAAATCAAAAACATGAAACCCTTTTGGACATTCATAATCACTCCATGTCATTTCATATGGCGAGCCAAGATAATAAATCTGACCATCATCTGATTTACGATGATAATGTCCAGAGAAAACTAATTCAAATCTTTTAAATAAATCTTTATCATAACCTTGTTCTGCAACATGTCCTTTGTGTTGTTCAAATCCAGTTAGCGCTAAATGTCCAAAACATATATCAGCTTTTGCTTGTTGAAGATATTTAACACACTGTGGATAATTTTCTGAATTCATCCATGGCATAAACAATACCGACACTCCACCAAACTGAATTACTTCTGGTTCTGGATATACATGAATGTTTTCATATTCATCAAACAAAAGATTACAAGAATTTATATCGTTGGTGTTTTTAAAATAAGTATCATGGTTTCCTATAAGACAATGAACATTAATGTTTCTTTTTCTTAATGGTTCTAACCATGTTTCTTTTGTAAAATGTAAAGTATTAAAGTTAACATACTTTCTTCTATCAAACATATCGCCTAAATTTATTATAGTTGTTATGTCGTGTTCATCTATGTAAGGAAAAAAGACTTCCTCATAAAACTTTTTAAAATATCTTAAAAACGATAGGTTATCGTTCCTTGCGCCAATATGTTGGTCGCTAATCAGTATCACTTTCATATTATAAAATTATTCCTTATCGTTACTACCCATGAATATTTCTAATCCTAAAGTTATTCCTTTTTTCTTTAAAGATTTTTTCTTATTTTTGGGTTTATAAGCATCTTCCTCTGGTAACATCATATTTTTAAACTCATCAAACGTTGGATTATGATAATCATTTACATCATGTTTCTGTGTTGTAAAGGTTTCATATATATCTCGTTCTATCATTTTGTTTTTAATATGTGATTGTTTCTTTTCCTTTTGTATTCTTCTTACAAACGCATAATAAATTATTTGCGTAAAATAGGCAAAAGGATTCTTAGATTTTTCTGGATTGAAATTATAACTATATTGAACACAGTTTTCAATACCATCTGCAATCATTTCATCTCTATAGGTATAGTTAATAAAATTAGGACGATAAGATAAGTGATGAGCTATCTTCATAAAACATTCGCCAATGTAATCAGAAACAGGCGGAACAGGTTTGTTTAAAGTTTTTGCAATACTGCAATCTTTTTGCCATTCTTCCATCGCTTGTAGAAATTTTTTATTATCTACATAATGTTCATCAGTAGGTTTTCTTGTTTTTCTTTTTATAATTTTTTTCATTATCTAATATTATACATCTTTTTTTTTGTATTGTCAAATTTTTTATAAATCTTTTTTTATAAAACGCTTGACAAATTTATTTTTTATGTTTATAATAACCATGTGGGTCGGTTAGATGGATATATTAATGTACATCCTTATCAGTCTCTACTGTAACATATTCTTGTCTATGTTTATTTTCTTTACTTGATTCAATTGAAACTTCTTTGTTTGTTATGTTAACATCATCTTTTTTATATATAAAATTTTCATAACATGTTATCATCATATCTGAACACTTAACTATAGTTATAATATTTTTTTTATCAATATCGAATTCAGTTTCAGATGTATAAGGTTGTAACCATCTATGAAATGCAACTTGTTCTTTTACTTGTCTTGTTTCATTCGTTTCACCAAAGCTTTGAATTATCATTGGATTAATTAATTTTACAGTGTTCTTATTTGTTTCTTTTAATTCACAAATAATTTCTTCGCCATTATTAAATTTAACTATGTAATATGTTGGAGTTTCTTTATCAAAATCATTCATATATATTATATTTATCTCATTGAAATCTTTTTAATATTGTATTCAAATTGTTCTTCATTATAAAGATTAATCCTTTCTATAAAATGTTTTAAAGTAAAATTCTTTCTACTTTTATATGTTAAATCATCAGCAATGTCATAAAGTTTTACATTTTCTTTATCATCACTTTTTCTTAATACTCTACCAATTGATTGTAATACTCTGACTCTACTCTTAGATGGACTAGCGAAAATAACATTATGTAAATTACGAATATTAATTCCAGTAGAGAATGTTCCATAAGATGCTACAATGATAGCATTCTTTTCCTTTTCAGTTATTCTACGAATATCTTCTCTTGTATCTACATCTGTGCCACCAAAAACAAAAAATACTTTTCTATTTGGAGAAACTTTTTCTTTTATTAACTCATGTAGAATTTTACCATGTTTTTTTACCAATTGAAATAAACATAAAGTGTTTCCTTTTGTAGATACAGTTAAATTTGAAATGAACTCATTTCTTTTTTTAGATGTTACCAGAAAATCTATTTCATCTGCATATTTGAATTCTTTTATAGATTTACATTCTTCGTCTGAATATTGTAATAATAAACATTTGATATTTAATTCTGCAAGTGTTTTAGAATCCATTAACTCTTTAGTCTTAACAACTTTCTTTAAACTTCCAAATAATCCTTCAAGAACTAATTTGTGAGTTTGTGAATCATCAAGTGTTCCAGTTAAACCAAAACGATATTTAGCATTAGTTAATTTTATAAGAATGTTTATAAGAGATTTCGCTTTATATAAATGAGCTTCATCACCAATGACACAACCGAATTCATCAAAATATTTTTTCGGCATTTTATATAAAGATTGCCAAGTTGATATCATAACATCACTTATAACTTTTTTATCATGTCCTTGATATAATTTTTGTAAATAGTTTTCTTTCCAACCATAATCAAGAAAATCAGAATACATTTGTTCAACAAGACTTGTTGTAGGAACAATTATCAACGATTTTAAATTCATCATTTGATAATAACGAACTAATGAATAGATGATAAGTGATTTGCCTGATGCAGTTGGACTTAATAGTAATGCACGATTGTTTGATATAGCATTATGTACAGCATCTATTTGATAATCTCTGACTTCTAAAAGTTTTCCTTTGGATTTTGGTTTAAGAGATTCAATAAAATCTTTTACAATAGTTTTATCAACTTCTCTATCTAATTCAACGCCTTCTTCAATTGTTATATCAACTTCATTTCTTCTTGCGAACTCTTTTATATATGGAAGTAAACCCTTATATATCTGTCCAGTTTCTATAGAATATAAATGAATGATTCCATTCCATAAACGATTCCGAACTGATGGCATAAATCTAGCACCAGGCACTTCGAACTGAAAGAAAGAATCTAAATCTCTTTGTAAAGAACGCTCACAATCTACTTTAACATAGACTTCGTTTACATTTGTTACAATACAGTCTTGGGAAAAGGTCGACTTGGGTATCGCAGGATGATTGGAATATTTTACCATATCAGAGCGATTTTAAGCGTGTTTCTGGACGCTATTGTTAGACCTAAGTCTAACTACACCCCTCTGTGTGGTAAAGCGTTTAAATTTGTTTTCAATTTTAAATTTTAGCATATTGAAAATCTTTTTCATGTCCATATTCACCTCTAAGGATTATGTTCCATGCAATACTTACTCTTGCCTCTTTATCTGGATGAGGTGGCACCCAATGTGTTAACCAACTTGGGAATACATATCCTCGTCCTTTTTCAGAAGGAAAACCAATAAGATTTCCGTTATCTAAATTTTGTTCAGATACTCTTGGTAATAAAACTTGTGATTGGTGTTGTCCAATAAAATATTGAATACTACTTTGAGTTGGCGATTGTGTTATATAATATGTACCAGACCATACATTGTTTGAATGTGTATGTGGTGGGTGACATTCGTTTTGTTGTAAAATGTTGCCCCACATATTTGTAATTTCAAGTTTGTAACTAGTATCAAGTTTTATCGCATCACAAGCTTGTTTAGTAGCTTCCATTATATTGTTTACCAATGATTCAAAAATTTTATTTTTATGCAAATTGGGACTAGATTGCCAGTTTAAACTTTTCTTACCCGATTCTTTTTTTACTTCCTTTTGAAAATATTCCAGCATCTCTTTATCATTTACGCCTTGACCTTTAAATGAAAAAACATGAGTAGGGAATAGTTTATAATGTTTAAAATCTTTCATAATAATTTCTCCTTTACATTAACCAAACCATAACTGTGTGTCTTGTTCCTTCTGTAACTGGTTTAACTTCATGTGGGTACATAAAGTTAGATGGAAAAGTTATACATGTTCCAGCTTTAGGTTTTTTTAAATATAATCCATCACACAAAGAAAACTCTCCACCTTTATAATCATCATCCATAAACATTAACATTGTTACATGTGGAAATCCATATCGTTGACCATGACTATGATGTATATTATCAATATGTCTTGTCATAAATCCATTTGGTGATGAATAACGATTCATACGAAAAGGTGTAGAATTTTCAACTACTATGTCTGGATATTTTTCAGTATATTTTTTAAGTGCAATTTTAAACCCTGCTAACAAATCGGTATATAGTCCACCCTCATCATTTTTTGTAATCCATTGTTCATCCATATCAACTTTTTCTTTTGTTTCTGCAGACAATCCATCTTTTGTTCCAAAGGTAGATTGATTCCAACCATCAATAGAATTATAATATCTGATAATTTGTTCACAAAGTTTAGGTGATAAAATATTTTTATATTCTTCAATGTAGTCAGTAATTTTTGGTGCTTTTTTTGTCATTATATTACTCCTGCTTCAAACTTTTTCCATTCAATAGCGTTCTTAATTGTGAATGTACGACTATTTATTGAGCGTAAAACCTGTTCAAGATAAGTTACAATTGTTTTGTTGTAACTAATTTTGTGTTGTAGTTCTATCAAATCTTTATCACTCTCAAGATATGTTGGAATGTCAGCTTTTAAAATTTTAAAATTAAATGGATTTTCTTTATACACTTCATCTGAAGATTTTCCAGTATAGTATTCCCATTTTTCTTTATAAAGTTCTTTATAATCTGTTTCTGTTTTTCTAAGAACTAATTGAAAACGATTATAATATTTTAGATACTTATTATGAATCTCAGGAATTCGTAGAGATTCAATATCTAAAGAATCAGATTTAATTTTAATATCTTTATCTACTTCTTCTTGTAATGTGTTTAAGTCCATTTTATATATTATACCTTGTTTTTTCAATCAAGTCAATAGGTTAACTTATACAATTATTTATATGGGTACAATATCATAATATGAATAAGCGAAACTTGCTGTCATTGTTAAATATGTTACATCGGTATCGGCTTGGGAATATTCTAATGCGGCCATTGACAATGGAAAGACATCTTTAAATCTAACTTCTGCAACAGGATTGTGTTTAGAAGAAAGAAGTGTCATAGTTGCATCACTATACAAACTTTTATCTGAAGTTGCAGCTCCAAGTTTGGTATCTCCGATATCTTTGCTTTCATATTTTGTTTTAGTGCCTGGAAATTTAGTTGATTCTGTATCTCTATAATCTTTAAATTGTTCTCTTGATTTTGGAAAACCAATTCCAATTAACCAATTATGAAGTTCCAGATAATTTTCGTAATTTTCATCTACGATAAAAGATATATCTAAATTCTCATATGTAATTGAATCTCCTAAAATTTGTGTAGTTTTAAGTGGAGTAGGAAAAGAAACTCCTTCAAGGCTTATGCCTGGCAGATTAGCAGTAATGATAAAGTATTCTACTTTGGGCAAATTAACGATACTAAACTTGAACTGCGTAGGAGATGCATAATCCAATTTAGTAGGTTGTCTTGATAGGGTATTGCTTGTTATTGCCATATTAGATATTTATAAGAATTTGTAAGAGGGCAAGAGTGAAATAGGATTAGATTTTATAGTGCAAATCTCTTTGCTTTCTTCGTGGGTAAATAGATTTTTTCCAATCCAAACCCTAACACTCGTGCCTTGTATTAGTATTTATAAGTATTTATAGTATTTATAATATATTAATTGTAACATAATGTTCAGTCAATGGCAAGCGATTAAAGGGAGTTGTTATCAACCCCCTTTAAAGTTTTCTTTACTTATTCGCTGTATTCATGAAATATAGATAATGATGGGAAATTGAATCTTAACTCAGTTCCAATAAACTTCTGTTGAAGTTCATTTTCGTCATCTCTATCCATCTGTGCAAACAGACCAAAACTAAATTGGTCATTGAGTTGGTAATCAACATGTGCGATGTGTCTATAATGGTCTACATCCCATGCCCAACCAGCATCTTCGTTGTCTACATTGTAGTGAGGTGAAAAGACATATCCAGCTGAAAGTTTATTGCTGATAGGAAGTGAAACACCAACTTCTGGTCTGACTCGTAAAATGTCATCGCCATCATCTGTTTTCATTCTCCATTCAGCAACAGCATTTGCATAAAAATTTCCTACTTGGAAAGTGTTATGTGTAGCTCTGAATCTGTGTTCGTCTTCGCCAATTCCACTTACGTTTCTATATTGAAGATTAAATGAATCTGATATATCGTAACCAAGAAAAAGTTGTTTTTCTTCATCATCAACATATCCTCTATGTCCAATACTTAAATCACCGAAACTCACGGTTATATTGTTCTCTATTTTTTCAAACTCGTTATCTGCTGTTCCATCTGCAAATGAAGCTGTCGTTAATAGTAGCGTTGCAAATAAAACAATGAAAAAGTTTTTTATCATCTTTGTTCTCCTGTTTTTTTTTTAAATCGTTCCTATGGATATAGGAACTTTCTCTTTATAAGACTTAGCAATCTCTAACACTATTTATAAGATTGTTTCAATTATTTGTGTGATTTGTTTTCTTTTTGACATTAGAATCCCATTCCAGATTTTGCTTCCTCACTCATCATATTTGGAGTCCATATTGGTTGCCAGGTTATTTCTACATCAACCTGATTAGCACCATTTGCATATAATATATTTGAAACATTAGATATTATTTCGGTACTTGCTGGACAACCAGGCGAAGTTAATGTCATTATTATATGAATATTTGATTCAGAAATTTTTACTGAATATATTAATCCAAGATTTACGATATCAACTGGTAGTTCTGGGTCGTAAATATTAGAAAGTAAATCTAATACGTTATCTTCTGTAAACATCATTTATATTTAGTTTGTATTGTAGAAACAATGTTGTAGGCCATTGATAATCTTTATATTGACCTTCTGATAATACAACAAGATTAAAATTATAAAATGAAAGACTTGGAAGTATGTAGGGAAATAATTTTTCCTGATTCCAATTTACATTTTTATGTGTTATTCCTGCTACTACATTAAAACTAAATTCTCCTTTTGTTAAAATTTTATAACCTGTTCCTATATATTTCGCTGTTTCATTAAAACTGTCTTTGAAGAAACCACCATATATAAAAACTTTTTCATTTAAATCTGTTTCTAATCCTAAACCATAGTTCTTTTCATTAAAATCTATTTCACTATCATGCCAAGACAACCCATTTATAACAATACTTGTTTCTGCATAAAGTGGTGTTGTACATAATAATAAAAAAAGTATAATATGTTTAATCATAAAGTTAAGTTTTTACCTCTTGTACGATATCCAGATGTTGCAGTTGACTTAGTTTGGGATACTCTTTGTACTCTATAACCTAAACTGTGTCCATGTTTAACACAATTACCTTGCCAAGCGTTTCCGAGATTATGTTTTCTTCCGTATTCGCAGAGATTATATACTCTTTCTTTTTTGCCTTCTGGTGTTTCAACTATCCATTTCATAGAGTTTGCATCTGCTACTAAGTCTTTTTGTCTTTGTGGTTGTTTTCTACCCCAACCGACAATCTTTGCTTTGTGTTCTTCTGTTAATTTCTTGCCTTTATTTGCCATATAACTATTTATAAGATTGCAAACTTCATGTAAAGTAACCTAACAAAAAAGGGAACTTAATGTTCCCTCTCTTGAATTCTTACTTGCGAGAAGTAATAACTTAGTGTAGATACATAAGGTTTCTACATCAAGTTGGTTACTTTGACTCTGCGATAGTAAACATTGTCGTTTGCGTCTAACGCACCGACATCACCAGCAGCTGTTCCAGATGCAAGTACACCTGAAGCAAATGGGTTGCCTGTGATACCATAT
>Ga0209403_10008038_pt1 | contig 10244 bp, 10 predicted proteins | sample ArcticOcean_MG_C_8_FD_187440 | JGI IMG/M metagenome (GOLD analysis project Ga0209403, IMG submission 187440) | Marine microbial communities from western Arctic Ocean - ArcticOcean_MG_CB11_86 (SPAdes) (version 2) | ecosystem: Environmental > Aquatic > Marine > Oceanic | place: Arctic Ocean...
ATTACATAACCTGACAGTGTTGACTACCGAATCATCGTTTCGGACATTCGCTCCAGCTCATTTTCCATTTCTTTTTCGGTCTCGCAATGCGGTGCCCAGGCTGACACTCTAAGAGCCCCAGCGTTAATAAAATCATCCACTTGCTGCCTGGTGGTGTCAGTGGGCTGACCGAAAACCGAGATGGTCAATGACGCAGGGTCCCGGTCACGCTCCGAGGCCAATGTATCCAAGATTTTCCTGCTTTCTTCAATCTGACTGGCGGTCGCTCTGTTCGGTAACCAACCATCGCCCCAAGTGGCGACCCTTCGCAGGACATTCTTGGCATTACCGCCCAACAGGACTGGCGGATGGGGCTTTTGGAGCGGCTTGGGATAACTGTAGACGGGAGGAAAGTCATAGTAACGACCATGGTATTCGGCCTCGTCTTTGGTCCACAGTTCTTTCAGCGCTTCCACTGCCTCACGCGTTTGGGTCCACCGGTGATCGAAGTCTCCGCCCATCATTGTCGTCTCTTCCCGGTTCCAGCCGGCCCCGATTCCGAAGATGAACCGGCCGCCGCTGTGCAGGTCTAGCACAGAAATCTCTTTGGCCAGTATCAGCGGATTTCGTTCTGGCACCAATGTTATTCCGGTGGCCAACTTGATCTTGCTAGTTACCGCTGCCGCCATCGCCAACGAGATATAAGGCTCTGAAAAATGGGCATAAGTCCAAGGAATCTCGCCTCCGGTGGCCGGGAATGAACTTTGGCTTGCCACTGGCAACACCGGATGTTCGTGGTACCAGATAGACTCAAACCCCAGGTCTTCCGCTTTTTTAGCGATGAATGCTGGATTCAAGGTGTAAGCCGGCAGAGGAACTATTACGCCAACAGACATGTCGTTTACTCCCATTTGCGATTTCGTTTTAAGAGACTGGGCTCGTTACAGCGGGTTAATCTTCGTGCTCGGCCAACTCAATTAGAACGCCTTTTGCTGCGGAAGGGCTCAGGAATCCGATGTCTCCCCCCATGAGCCCCTTTCTGGGAACTTTGTCACGCAGGTCTATGCCAAGCTCCTCAAGGGTCTTCAATTTCTCTTCGATTCCCTCTACCTCGAAGCAAATATGGTGAAGGCCTTCACCTTTTTCTTCAATGTGAATCGATATAGAGCTTTTCGGGCCAGTTCCTTGCAGGAGTTCCAAGTTGGTGCTGCCGATTGCGATAAAACAACCACGAACACCGAGTTCTTCTCGGACTATGATTGGACCGGATTCCAGTCCAAATATGCTTTTATAGAAGTTGATACTGTAGTCCAAATCGGCCACTGCGATTCCGATGTGGTGCACCTGGTCAGTGGGAGCCGGTGGTTTCCCTGGGATTGTCATGTTGATACCGCTCTCGTAACGGATAATTGGTGCTATTCAGTGGATTCCCAACCAGAACGAGGTACTCACCATGGATCTGTAGATGAGTACCTCGTGTAGGCCGTTATTATTTTTGTTCTTTGAAGGGAGAAATTACGCTGGCGCAATGAACTCCACGGCGCGTTCACTCATCATGAGGACCGTTGCGTGACTGCCGCCTGACCTGGTGATCTTGGGTTTCACCGACGCATCGACCACCGACAATCCGGTGATTCCCCTGACGCTGCAGTATTGGTCAACAACAGCCATCGGGTCTGAGTCTGGTCCCATCTTGCAGGTACCAGCAACATGCCGAGCTGTGCCTACGGTTTGGCGTATATACAGGTCCAAAGCATCGTCGTCGGACAAGATGTCATTCGAAGGATGGAGACGGTAATCGCATACGTTTTTATACGCGTCGGATTCAAGCAAATCAGCCGCCTTCCGTATGCCTTCCCGAACCCGGCGTTTGTCGTTTTCATTCTGTAGATAACGATAGTTAAATGTAGGCTGGACCGATGGGTCAGCCGATGCGAGGTTCACGTATCCTGATCCGTCAGGCAACCCAAGCGTGATGGAAACTCTGGCCACGCGGTCTGCCGGGACGTCATCGTTTAGGGATTTGGTCCGCAATCCTGGGACGCGCTCTGGCCGTTCATCGACCATTGGCGTGGTCCGCATCAGCATGTCATTGACTTCACTTGACCCATCTGAAGTGTAGTGCAGACCAAAGTGGACCGAATCGGTATCGCCGAAGAGTGACAATCCGTCTTTGACCTTGAAAGTAACCTGAGCGCTCAGATGGTTCATCAGGTTTTGCCCAACTCCCGGAAGATCCTTGATAACCGGAATGCCGAACTCCTCAAGTTGGTCCTTGGGGCCGATGCCCGACAGCATAAGCAGGTGCGGGGACTTGATCGCCCCAGCGCTTAAAACCACACGGTCTGCTTCTATATTAAATACCTCTCCACCGCTTTCTGCTTCCACACCGACGGCCTTACCGTCCTCAATCAACACCTTCCTGACGAGAACCTCCCCCCGCACAGTTAGGTTTATACGGTGGCGCATGGGATTCAGGTGGGTCAATGCAGCGCTCATCCGCCAGCCGTCCAGGTTGTTAGACGGCCATACGCCGACTCCAGCGGGGTTGGGGCCGTTGGTATCCTCAACCGAGCCGTAACCCTCGTTCAGGCAGGCGGCGTGGAATGCTTTTTGAATATCAGGCCATTCACCTGCCTGGCGACGACGCACCGGCATTGGTCCGTCAGTCCCATGAAAATCATCGCGAATGTCTAGGTCTCGTTCGCATTTCCTAAAATATGGTAGGACCTTGTCATAAGACCATAGATCATTACCCATCGCGGCCCAGGAATCGAAATCCTCGGGCAATCCTCGCTGCATCGCCGCGCCGTTGATGGACGACCCTCCGCCAATTACCTTGCCCTGGGCTACGTGAATCTCGCCTTGCTCCTCGGTGATGGTTCCACGCAAGGCCCAGTTGTGTTCCGACTCTGGGGATTCTGCAAAACTTGTGGTGGCGTACTTTACTTCATCCGGAAGGTTATCCGGGTCAGGGTAATCCTTTCCAGCTTCTAGCAACAGAACAGAGGTATTCGCGTTTTCGGCTAGTCTAGCAGCCATTACTGATCCGGCCGCTCCACCGCCGACAATCACAATATCGTATTTCATGGAATCTCCCTGGTTGATTTGTCTTCTGGGCTAGGACGATCCAGATATCACTGATTCCCCTGATGGGTGAACTCTCGGTGATACTACACTGAGGCAAATATTTGGGCAACAAAAAAGGCCGACGTTCCAAAAAAGCCATCTCGCAAACGTCGACCATTTTTTTACTAGGACACCTATTCCCGTTCTAAGACCTGAAGGTACATGAAAGCGCCGCTCAAAAGGGTGGCGTCTTCGCAGTGGCCACCGACCATCTCGCCGTTCGGACGGGCCGCAGCAACGTGAATGTGCACCCGAAGGCCACCATCCGGCAACGGCTGAATATAGCCTTCCGCGCTAACCAACTCCATAGTCTCATTAATTTCTTGCCGCTGGAATTCTGGAGAGCCTTCTTCCCAAGCACAAAGGTTGCGCAGTTTCAGGTTTCTAAAGCTCCCGATGCATGACGTCACAATCGCTTCCCGAATGCCATTGGCACGCGCCAAAGACTCCAGCGTTTCTACCAGTGATTCTCCAGCCTCAAATTTTCTGTAAACGATGTCTGAGGTTTTTGATTCCCAATCTTGTACTGCCATTTACTCTCCTAAAGCCCAAACGTTTATGTTATTCGTACGTCTCTAATCCACTCAGCAAAGACTTAGCCGTCTTATTACCTGAGGTTTGTATCAACCTGAATAATACGCTGATTCGTCTGGATTTCCTTGTCTAATTTGCCAGAAGGGCGTGATCAGGCCAAGGCGGAGTACCAATCAGCTGGTGGCGACCCCATGTGTTTGTTAGTAGAAATATCCGCGCCATAATGGAATATATGACCCAATCAGCCGAAGGAGTGTTAGGTTCACGAGTACGACCATGAAGAGGTCCTAATGAGCTTGGACAGCCCTGAGAGCAGGCTGGAACGGTTGCCAAGCCGGTCTGCATTCTGGTTTGGGTGGTTTGCGTTCCAACCGTCCACGGAGGGATACCAACCGAAGCTCTCTACTCCGTAATCCTCTGCAAGGCGCCCAGGTCGACAAATCCTATGCTAACTCCCGACTAGCATTCTAAAGACCCTGTTTGATGAAATCGGCCGCCCGTTCGGCAATCATCATTGTGGTGACATTCGTGTTAGCGCGGACCACGTCTGGCATTACCGACGCATCGACGATCCGCAGGTTTTCAATGCCACGAACCTTGAGATGCTGGTCCACCACGGATTCTCGATCAGCTGCGGTACCCATCTTGCAGGTGCCAGAGATGTGGAATGAGGAGCTGACAGTTCGGAGAAGCCAATCATCCAATGTCTGATCCGAGACTAGGTCAGCGTCAGTTGGTGCCGTCCGTTCTTTAATAATCTCGGAATACGATTGGTCCTTCAAAAGGTTGACGCATTTTCGAACTGATTCTCTTAGTCTCTCGCGGTCCCAACTGTCCTCAAGGTAGTGGTAGTCCATGCTGGGTTGGGCGTGAGGGTCGGAAGAAGCTAGTCGTAGTTCGCCCTTGCCCACCGCCAGATACAGTCCGCAATTGATGGTATGACTTGGGTCATCACCTTCATTGATAACGGTGTTCATTGAAGCCGGAGATAGAATCATGTCGTTGGGTGTTTTAGACCCGGTGGCGCTGAACCTGAGGCGGAGTGCCCGCATCCCGTTTGGATCGTCGTAAGTGCCCTCTTTAACTGAGAACCTCACAGTAACGTTTGGGTGGTCTCGCATGTTCTGGCCCACCCCCGGAAGGTCGTTGACTACGGGGATGCCGAGCTCGTTCAAATGGTCGGCTGGACCTATGCCCGATAACATCAGCAGGTGAGGGGAGGCAACTGCCCCGGCGCACAAGACAACCTCATCGCCTTCCACAGTGAACCGTTCGTCGTTGCTCTCTACATCCAAGCCGGTGGCTCGTTTACCGGTAAAGTTAATCTTCATCGCCTGCACGCTAGCCTTAACTGTCAGGTTAAGGCGGTGCCGAATCGGGTCGAGGTAGGCTAGCGCCATGCTCATCCGCACCCCGTCGATGTTGTTTTCGGCCCGAAGACTGATGCCCGTGGATTCGGGATCGTGGACATCAGGAAAATCCGGGTACCCGGAAGCGATGCAGGCTAGATAGAAAGCCTCTTGGGCCGGCGGCCAGGTATCACGGTGGTGTCGGCGCACCGGCACAGGACCGTCGGAGCCGTGGAAATCTCCGGAATAATCATTGTCGTTTTCGAGCTTTCGGAAGTAAGGCAGGCAATCGACGTAGGACCAACCCTCATTGCCCCAAGAAGCCCAGGTGTCGAAATCTTCGGGAGCGCCACGGATGAATGTCTGGCCATTGATCGAACTGGTGCCACCCATGGCCTTGCCTCTAGGAACTGGCATCAGTTCAGGTTGCTGAGGCGTGGTCTTGCCGCTGTACGACCAGTTGAAGGGACCACCGGCCTTACGAGCCTCCAGATTGAGCATCCCCCAACCGTATTTCAACGAGTCAGGCAATTGTTCAAAATCAGGGTATTCTGGCCCTGCTTCCAACAACAAAACAGATCGTTCCGGGTCTTCAGATAATCTAGCGGCTAGAATGCATCCTGCGGTTCCACCACCGACGATTATATGGTCGTACTTCATATATGAATCCCTCCTATGAATCTTTCCCGGCAGCTTTCCCAAGCGGCAATACTATATCAGGAACGGAAACCGGGTCGAGTGGTGAACATCTCAAACAAGCGGTTAAATGCGCTGGCGATTGATGTTTTAGCTTTGGCTCAATGTCCGTTTGCCCTTCTCTTGAAGGCTGGTTACCCCCCCTGTACACTGGGCCGTAACCAAAGCGATTCTGTCTTCGAATGAGAGGTAATGCTATGGCGGATGAATCAACGATCCTTGTTGGCACAGTCGGGCAAGGCGTCATGCGCAGCTCAGACGTTGGCGATACTTGGCAGCGGATTTCCGTAAATCAAGGGATGTATCAAAATCCGATGGTCCGGGTTTTGGCGAATCATCCAAATCAGCCTGAGGTGGTCTTCGCTGGAACGGAAAGGGGTCTATTCAAGAGCCACGACGCAGGCCAAAACTGGCGCAGAATTGTTTCGCCTTTAAGCGAATACTCTGTGTGGGCGATGGCCATCGATCCGACGGACCCAAACATAATTTTCGCCGGGACTGGGACTCCTTCCTCGGTCGCTATGTTTCGTTCTGATGATGGCGGAGAAAATTGGGAGCGCCGCGACATGGAAGTGGTTGAGGAATGCCCGATAGGCAATCCACAGATGACGGGGATCGCGATCGACCCCACCAACCCTAAGAGCGTCTGGGCAGGTATAGAAGTGGACGGACTTAGGCACAGCTCCGACGGTGGATACACCTGGACCAAGGCCGGAACCGACATTCCGAATCTGGACGTCCACAATGTCGCGATCACCGTTGGTCCACCCAAAACCATTGTTGTTGTGGTAAACAATGATGTTTTCACGAGCATCGACGATGGCGCCACCTGGGAAAGTATCGGAATCAAAGAAGTGTTTCCCTATACCTATCCCCGTGGGATAAAAGTACACCCTGGGTATCCAAGCACCATCTTCCTGACGATTGGTGACACCACACCAGGGCGGACCGGGACGGTGATGCGGTCCAAGGATACTGGACGTACCTGGGAGAATCTCTCACTGCCAACACCGCCCAACAGTGCTATGTGGGCCGTGGATATCTCCTCGTCCAACGACCAATTGGCGTACGCCGGAAGCCGCTATGGGCACCTTTACCGCAGCGATGATGGCGGCGACTCTTGGAATAAGATGTGGCGGGAATTCAGCGAAATTTCGTCGGTGTTGTCGATACCCAAATAGTTCTTAGGTGCCTGTTCAGGAATCAACCGACCGGTAAGCGTCGGTTCAAACTCGACCCGATGGAGGCCATGATGCGCAATGGGATCCAGGATCGTTTCGGGATGGCCCTTAGCACTAGTTCAGCCGCGGCCGCGGATACCTTAGACGAAGGTATGGACCGTCTACTGTCCCAAAATCACGGCCCCGATTTGAAATTTCAGGAAGCGATTGAACTGGACGAAGGCTTCGCCCTGGCACACGGTTGCCTAGCATATTGGTACCAACAACGGGCCCTCCCAGAAGAAGCCAAGAAGACCATGGTCAGAGCCCAAGGGTTGACCTCAGGAATCACCCGTAGGGAACGTCAGCTGATCGAAGCGATCAGCCTTTGGATATTTGGACGGGGCAGTGATTCCATTGCACTCATAAAAGAACATCTCTCCGAGTTTCCCCAGGAAAGACTGCTACTACGACTGGCCCACCGGTTATATATGCTGGGATGCAGCGGGGCTGGTTCGCCGAATTTCCCTCCTGAATATTTGTCTCTGCTCCAAAGCGTTGAGGCTCATTGCACAGAAGATTGGGCTTTTTGGGCCGAATATGCTTTTGCTCACCACGAGACCGGTCAATTGGATATCGCGATGGAATTGGCCCAGCGGTCATTAGATATGAATCCTAGCAACGCCGTTGCCTGCCATTCAATGACCCACGTGCACTTTGAGCGGGGCGATGCTTCAAGCGGAGAGGATTTTTTGAGTTCCTGGCTCCAAGGATTCGACGCGCCCGCCAGTTCCTACGTACATCTGTCATGGCACTTGGCGCTTTTTGAAATGGCCCAGGGCAAGTATCAAGAGACCTTGGATCGCTATGAGAAATACATCCGCCCTTCTGTGATTGCCAATAGTATGGCCGCCTTGAATGACAGCGCTTCCCTGTTATGGCGTTTGCAAATTTACAGCGACGTTCCATCTCCGAAACCGTGGGACGAAGTATTGAAGATCGCAGTTCCAGCCGCCGAGGGCCCCGGTGCCGCATTCCGTGATGCCCACGCAGCTTTGGCATTCGCGGGCAGCGGTGACTACGAAGCGATGGGCCAGATTACCAGCCGATTACAAGACTCAGTCGAGAAAGGCGACTCTTTCGCCAAGGAAGTTATCCTGCCTTTGATACAGGGTATCGAAGCCTTCGCTGAAGAGAATTACACCGAGTCCGTCCGTTTGATGGAGCCGGTGTTCCCTCAGTTGGTGCGCATCGGAGGAAGCCACGCCCAGCGCGAGGTCTTCGAAGATACCATGTTGGAAGCTTATATACGCGCAGAACAGTTCGAAAAAGCGGAGGCCATGCTGTATAGCCGCTTGAACCAGAGAGAGTCGGTACGAGACACATTTTGGTTGGGCCGGGTTCAATCGGGCCAAGGCCAATCTGCCGAAGCGGACTCTAGTTTGAGCCGTGCTGCACAAAGGTGGAGCGGCGCGGATCCTGATACCCCCGAGATCCGAGCGTTGAACAAACAACGGGCGGCTAAAGTGGACGGGAGGGGCTGAAAAGCCTTAGCATCCAAAATACGCAACGAATAGACCAACTCGAAATCACATAGTCAGAAATCTATGAAATCATTAATTGGAGATTTGGACATGGCCAGAGTAACGCAATTGGGATACGTGGGACTGGGCGTTAGCAACGTGGAGGAATGGGAACACTTTGCTACTGATTTATTGGGTTTAGAGAGTAATGGAGTGGACGCCGATGGCAACCTATCCTTTCGTATGGACGAAAACAGCCATCGTTTCATCATTCAACCCACCGGAAAAGACGATCTTGAATTCGTCGGCTGGCAGGTAACCGACGAACAGGCGCTCAGAGAAATGGCCGAACAACTTCAGCAGGCAGGTATAGAAGTCGCTGACGGCACCGACGAAGAGAACAAATCTCGTCGAGTAGAGGGCATGATCAAGTTTGAAGATCCGGATGGCACCGCTACAGAGATTTTTTACGGCCCACCTATCAGCTTTGACCGGCCGTTCAATTCACCGCGAGCCATCGGGTTCGTCACCGGCGAACAAGGTCTGGGCCACGTCGTCTTGCACGTTGAAGACTTGGACCGAACCGTGAAGTTCTACCGCGACGTTTTGGGCATGAAGATCAGCGATTTCATACGCAACTTAGCGTTCTTTCACTGCAATCCTCGCCACCATTCCCTGGCATTAATCGAAGCCAAGGTACCAAAGAAGCTAAACCACTTCATGATTCAAACACAGACTATGAACGATGTGGGAACCACTTACGACATGGTGCTGGACCAAGGACTGCCACTCACCAGAGGACTAGGTCGGCATACCAACGACCACATGACCTCTTTCTATATGCAGACGCCCTCTGGCTTCAGTGTTGAGTACGGCTGGGGAGCCCGGACCGTCGATGACGCCACGTGGCAGGTGCAACGCCATGAGAAAGGCAGCATCTGGGGGCATCGAAACGTGACACCAGTTAGTGCCAAATAGGTAAATAGATGCAGCTTGGATATATTGGCACTGGCACCATGGGTAACCCCATGGCCAAAGCTCTGATCGAAGCGGGACACTCAGTCACGGTCTTTGATGTGCGGCGTGAGTCGGCGACCAACCTCTGCGAAATGGGCGCAAATTGGGCAGAAAGCCCTCAAAAACTGGCAGAGGTAAGCGAAGTGGTTTTCACTTCGCTTCCTGGACCGGTCGAAACTGAAAATGTGTTGACCGCACCGGACACTGGAATCCTGGCGGGTCTGAAAACGGGCTGCACCTGGATCGACACAACCACCAATTCACCTACTGTGATTCACCATCTGGCAGACATTTGTACAGAAATGGGGATCAAGATGTTGGATTGCCCGGTGAGCGGGCGAATACCAAACATGACGATGATGGTCGGCGGCGACCCAGAGGTGTTTGAACAACATCGTTCGGTACTAGAGACCATGGGCAAGGATGTCATCTACGTGGGCGGCACCGGCTCTGGTTGCACAGCAAAGTTGGTCACCCAATATCTGGGATATTCCAATTTTGTTGCCGGAGTCGAGGGTATGATCATTGGCGCCAAAGCCGGCCTGGATATGGACATCCTGGCCAAACTTATTCCCATCAGCGCTTCGGCCAGTGGGGTAATGGCGCGTTCCCTGGACGTGGTTCTAGACGGCACTTTCGCCAGCAACGGAACGCTGAACATCGTAGCCAAAGACCTTCATCTCGCCTGTCAATTAGCCCGCGATGTGCAAGCGCCTTCGCGCATTGGGGACATCGTGGACGACGTTCTTCAACGGGCTCAGGCCCAGGGTCTTGGCACTGAAGGATACCCAGTCGTCGCCCGAATCCTAGAACAAATGGCTGGAGCCGAAGTTCGATCCAAACCAAAACCATAAAAT
>Ga0209403_10008040_pt1 | contig 10243 bp, 7 predicted proteins | sample ArcticOcean_MG_C_8_FD_187440 | JGI IMG/M metagenome (GOLD analysis project Ga0209403, IMG submission 187440) | Marine microbial communities from western Arctic Ocean - ArcticOcean_MG_CB11_86 (SPAdes) (version 2) | ecosystem: Environmental > Aquatic > Marine > Oceanic | place: Arctic Ocean...
CCGGTGACGACGGCCAGCGCGCACAGCGTAAAGAAGAAGGCCGGCAGCTGCGCGAACAGAAGGATAAAAAGCAAGCCGAAATGGACCGCGTCGCGGCCGAGGCGGGAGCCATCTACCGCTCGCTGCCAAATCTCACGCACGCCGAAGCTCCCATTGGCGACGAAGCGCACAGCACCGAACTTCGCCGTGGGGAACACCAAGTACGACCCTTTGGCTTCCCAGTTCTCGATCACGTAGAACTCGCCGAGCAGCACGACCTTGTCGATTTCGAGGGCGGGGCACGCGTTGCTGGCACCGGATTTTACTTTCTCAAAAACGAAGCCGTCCTTCTGGAATTGGCGCTGCAGCAATACGCGTTGCAAATGCTTATCGGAGAAGGTTTTGTGCCGATGATTACTCCTGACGTCGCGCGTAGCGAGATCTTGCAAGGCGTCGGGTTCATCCCGCGGGGCCCCGAGACGCAAATTTATAGCATTGAAAACTTCGATTTAAATCTTGTGGCGACCGCTGAGATTACCCTCGGTGGTATGTATTCAGGACAAGTCCTCGAAGAGGAAAAACTGCCTCTCAAGTTGTGCGGCATTAGCCACTGCTTCCGCACAGAAGCGGGCGCTGCCGGCCGAGCTTCACGAGGTCTGTACCGGGTGCATCAATTCACCAAGGTCGAAATGTTTGCTTTCACGCTTCCCGGCCAGAGTGACGACATGCACAACTATTTGTGCAAATTGGAGTGCCGCTTCTTCGATGGCCTAGGCATTCCCTATCGCGTGATTGACACGGCCACCGGTGACCTGGGCGGCCCCGCCTATCGCAAATTTGATCTCGAAGCCTGGATGCCCGGCCGCGGCGAGAATGGCGAATTCGGCGAAGTTACCAGTGCCAGTAACTGCACCGACTACCAGTCCCGGCGGCTCAATATTCGCTACAAAGTCAAAGGCGAAAAGGGCACGCATTTTGTGCACACGCTCAACGGCACTGCCGTGGCCATCAGCCGAGCCCTGATTGCCATCCTAGAAAACTGCCAGCAACCGGACGGTACAATCCTCGTGCCGGAGGTCCTGCAAAAATGGGTCGGCAAAGAGCGCATTGGTGCTTCGGAGTAGCAATGACTTACCTGATAGCGAGCCAAAACGGCATGATTAAGGCCACAGGTTCGCGCATTACTTGGCGCAATTGGTAAGCTCGACGCATGGGTCCAATCAGCTCAGGCATGAACTGGCTCACGCCGCCGAAGAGACGCGCCTCGCGCTGGGCGTCGGAGTCGGTGTCAAAAAGTTCTTCCAATGGGTTCTTCGGTTCTGGCAAGATTTCTAAGCCGACTTTGGCGTCAGCGTCGAGTCCGGCCAGCTGCTTGGCAACGCGCACTGCATCGTTAAGCGTTCCGATTTCGTCCACGAGTCCGTTGCGCTTGGCATCTCGTCCCGTGTAGACCTGGCCGCCGGCCAGCGTCTCAAGTTTGTCGAGAGGAATGCTGCGTCCTTGAGCAGCTTTGGTGGTGAACAAACGATAGACATCGTGCATCATGTCGCTGACGACATCACGTTCACTCTCACTGAACTTGGAAGTCGCAGAGAATATGCCGCTGTTCTTGCCTCGCGCAATTGAGTCGGTCGTAATGCCGATCTTGCCATAGAGACCGCCCAAACTCAATTTACCGCCGACGACGCCAATGGAGCCCGTAATCGTTCCGGGCTCGGCGAGGATGCGGTCGGCGCCCATGGCAATGTAGTAACCGCCGCTCGCTGCCACGTCGCCCATGCTGGCCACAACGGGCTTGTCGATGGACTGGGTGGCTCGCCAAATGAGATCGCTTGCTAAAGCAGATCCGCCGGGGCTGTTGATGCGCAAGACAATCGCTTTGACTTTATCGTTATCGGCCGCTTTCTGGAGAGCTTCGACAATCGTTTCTGATCCCATTGTCTGCCCACCAAACGGATCGCTTTGGCTCTCGCCCGACATGATCGGGCCCACCGCATAGACGATCGCGATTTTGGGCCCCTTACCGTAGTCGCGTGAGCTGACCCCCATGATCGTTTGAAACAACTTGATCATGCCCATCGGTCCGGAGAAATCGGTGTCTAACTTTTTCTTGGCATAGTTCACGACATAGACCAACTCTTCCGCTTCGTGCTCGTTTTTAAGCTGCGCCCGAAACTCGTCGGGGTAGGCCACCCTATCTATGAGGCCTGCCTGGTGCGCCTTCGTAACCGTAAGGAGGCCTTGATCCACTAGCGCGCGGACTTCGTCGATCTTCATTTGTCGATCGGTAGCAATGGTCGATACCATTTGATCGAAGAGGTCATCGACCATCGCCGTCAAATTCTTGCGTACCGGTTCGCTCATGCTCGTACGCGTCAGCGCCTCGGCGGCGCCTTTGTACGCACCAACGTGCATCATGTCGGCTTCAATGCCGACTTTCCCTAACAGTTCTTTGTAGTAGGCCATCTCGGCATGAATTCCTGGGATGAGCAGGATCCCTGCCTCGGGCATGATGATTTCATCACAGGCGGTGGCGAGAAGAAATTGAGCCCCCATGGCCGATTCCATTTGGGCGTAAACTTTCTTACCGCTACTGCGCACTCGACGAATGGCTTCGCGCAGCTCGCTGAGCTTCCCCCGAGAGAGACTCGTCGGGCCGATTTGCAGTACGACACCAGCAACGTTAGGGTCCTGGGCCGCTTTGTCGAAACGGGAGATCGTCTTGCGCAAATCCACACCCAAGTCGCCAAACAAAGTCATTTGTCCGGGTGACTCCGGCAGCTGCCCGGAGATTTCGATGTGCGCCAATCGCACTTTAAGCGATTTTTCTTTCTGTTCCGTCGGCTTGGTAAGCTCTTCGGCCTTTTCGGCCTTTTCAACCGTCGCTTGCGCCAGCGCGGCGCTAGCCGACTCGGCGGCTCGTGACCCGCAGGCGTGTCCTGCTAGCATTAAAGAAAGTGCCACGAACCAGCTTGTCTCGCATTTCCACATTTTATTACCCCGCTCCTGAAGTACTGTCATTCGATCGTCTCAAGCTATCTCACTTGTTGACTCAACTAATTGTAGCAATTCAGCTATCACGCATTCGCCGCAGATGGCGAAATCTTGCCAAAAAAACACGCGACTCGCTCCCCACTGACAATCTCTCTGGTGGGTGGTTCGCTGGTTTGCTAGTGTTCGCCCTCTTCTCTCCTACCCTCATGTCTACCAGCAAGTCGTGCTCCCAAGGAGTATCTGTCCCTATGCAGCGCAATTGGCTAGCTCTCATTGTCCTTGGCACGGTGCTCACACCATTTTCTAGCGTCCCCCACTGCGCGATGGGTGCAGGCACAATTTTTTCGCAGCTCACACCGCGCAGGAAAGTCGAAGCGCTACCCGAGAATGATTACACCGTGGCTCGAGAGCATGGTCCATGGCTCGTCATGGCGACTTCGTTTACTGGCGAAGCTGGCGAAGAAGAAGCCCGTGAGCTTGTTTTCGAATTGCGCAGTCAGCACAATCTGAATGCCTATTACTATGGGATGACCTTCCAGATGGGTGAGGCCAATCCTGGTCGAGGTATCGACAGTTATGGCGGACGTATTCGTCGCCGCTATCAACGAGGCGATGAGGTCCTCCAGCACGCTGTATTGGTCGGCGATTTTCCGGTGCTTAGCGATCCAGCGGCACAAGAAATGCTAAAACGCATCAAGTACTTAAGCCCCGCCTCTCTCAAGCCGGACAGCGGCAAGCCAACCAGCCAGAGCTTGGCCGCCGTGCGATCCTTCCACAATCTGCTCCACAAAAAAGCGGGCACGTCGCAAGAAAAAGGGCCCCTGGGGCATGCCTTCTTGACGAGAAATCCTTTATTGCCCAAAGAGTATTTCGTGCCGCAAGGAGTTGCGAAAGACGTCGCCAAATGGAACCAAGGCGTGGAGCACTCGCTCATGAATTGCCCCGGCAATTTCTCCATGCAAGTCGCAACATTCAAAGGGCGCTCTTCGCTCAAGGCTGCCAATCAAAAAGATCGAGGCAGACAAGCACAAGAGATATCCACGGCTTTGCATAAAGCAGCCCAAAATGCACATTTCCTCACCACAGCACTGCGAAAAAAAGGCTGGGAAGCCTATGAATTCCATGACCGGAATGAAAGTTATGTCACCGTGGGGTCCTTTGAGGATGCTACCGTGCTGCCCAATGGACAGATCCGACTGCCCCACTCGGATGCCAAAATTATTGTCGATACATTCGGCGCTAGAACGCCTCAAAATATTTTTAATCGGCCCGCCCAGCAAGACCTCCTACTGGAACAGCAACAAAAAGAGCGATATCAAAGACTCTTAAGTGACAGCCAAGGCCAAGTCGGCCAAGGATTCCATCCCAAACGCTTCGTCGGCCTGCCGTTTGATATCGACCCAGTGCCCGTACGCGTGCCGCGCCAATCGATCAGCTCGGCCTACGTCAGGAACTAAGTTTCGCTTTGCTTTTACGATCAGCGCGTTGTGAAGTACTCGACGAAGTATGTAAGATAATAGAAGGGTATACTGACGAAAACTCGGCATCATCACTTCTGAGGTCTTACTTCGTAAATCTTAAATGCATCTCGTTATCGGAACCACCAATCTTGCCAAAGGGCGCGAGCTAGCAGAATTGCTCCAGCCGTTTGGTTTTCATGTCGGTACGCTGCAGGATTTTCCGAGCGCCATCGAGGTCGTCGAGGACGGGGATACATTCGCTGCTAATGCTCGAAAGAAGGCATCTGAGCAAGCTAAACACCTGGGCTGTTGGGTGCTGGCCGATGACAGTGGACTCGAAGTCGATGCGATTCAGGGAGCGCCGGGGATCTACTCGGCCCGCTATGCTGCTGAAACTGGTGGCGCTGCTGAAACTGGTGGCGCTGCTGAAACTGGTGGCAAACGGGCCGGCGATGCCAAAAACAACGTGAAGCTGCTCAACGATCTGCAAGGCACGGCCTGGGAGAGGCGCGGAGCAGGCTACCGTTGCCATGTGGCGGTTGCTGATCCGAGCGGAGCGCTGCGCGTGGAAAGCTCGGGAGTATGTCGAGGGCGAATTCGGCTAGAAGGTTCGGGCACCAACGGCTTTGGTTACGACCCGCTATTTGAGGTACGAGAGTACCATCAGACCTTCGGCCAGTTGGGGCCCAATGTAAAGCGAATACTAAGCCACCGCGGGCGCGCCATGCGGGCAATCGTGCCAAAACTTGTACAGCTTGCTTCCAGTGAAGCATGGCAGACAAAAATGTGTGTGAAGACTTAGAGCTTATCCCAATACCTCGACATGCAGAAAAACACTACTGAATTTGACAGGATATACAGGATTATTACCGGATAAAAATATCTTGTTGATACTGTCAATAATGATTGACCAAAGAGTTCTGGGATAGGTTCTCAGCTCAGCGCAAGAAAAAAGCCGCCTCGAACGGATGACTATCGAAGCGACTCAATAATAAGGCAGTAATATGTATGCGGGGAGTTTAGCAGCGAGCTCGTTTATGTCCAAGCGATCGGTCGGAAATAATTGCTCCTTTTTTAGGGCAATGTTTCGCCACTCGCCGCAACTTCTTTGTATGTCTGTCTTTCTAATTCTTCCTTCAGCCGATTGTCATGCCGAAACGCCACAAAAGTGGGCCGAGCAGCAAGCCGCTCAACTTACCCAGCTTTACGAAAGTCTCCATCAGGCTCCAGAGCTGTCTCACCAAGAGGAAAAAACGGCGGTTCGTATGGCAGGGTTGATGCGCGAGGCTGGCCTGCGTGTCACCGAAAAAGTAGGCGGACATGGCGTTGTTTCGGTACTGGAGAATGGTGAAGGCAAGACGCTCCTATTGCGGGCCGATATGGACGCCCTGCCCGTGGTCGAAGCAACGGGGCTCGCGTATGCGTCGAGTGTCAAAGTGCGCGATAAGCGGGGGGCTACCGTCGGCGTGATGCATGCCTGCGGACATGACATTCACATGACTAATTTAGTCGGCGCGGTGCGCTATCTTGCCACCCACCGCGACCAGTGGCAAGGCACCTTGGTCGCCATATTTCAACCTGCTGAGGAACTCGGAGCTGGCGCAAAAGCGATGATCGCCGATGGGCTATTGGCGCGCTTCCCGCGGCCCCATTATGCCTTGGCTCTCCACGTGGCAGCAGACTCCCCTGCGGGGAGCATGGGTTACCGCGCCGGTTATGCACAGGCCAATGTCGATAGCGTTGATATTACGGTGAAGGGTCGGGGCGGACATGGAGCGTATCCCGAAGCCACAGTCGATCCAGTCGTGATTGCGGCTCGCCTAGTACTTGACCTGCAAACGATCGTCAGCCGCGAGATCGCCCCCATCGAGCCGGCTGTGGTTACGGTGGGTTCCATCCACGGCGGTACCAAACACAATATCATCGGCGATACTTGTCAATTGCAGCTCACGGTGCGGAGCTATGGCCCTGCAGTTCGCCAGAAACTAATCGCGGCAATTCGCCGGAAGGCGCTGGCCGCAGCGGCTAGCGCTGATGCGCCAGAACCAGAAATCTCTGTCAGCGAAGGAACTCCGTCCCTTTTCAACGACCCAGAGCTCACGAATCGTCTCGTGCCCGTGCTGAAAAAATCGCTAGGCGAACAGCACGTCCAAGAAGTCAAACCCTCGATGGGCGGCGAAGACTTCGGCCGCATCGGACGAGAAGGCGTTCCGATCGTAATGTTTAAGCTCGGTGCGGTCAGCCAAACACGGCTGGACGAGTACCAAAAAGATGGTGGTCAGCCTCCTTCGCTGCATTCTCCCCAATTCTACCCCGACGCTACTGTGACGATCACCACTGGAGTCACCGCGCTCTCTACCGCGGCACTCGAGTTGCTGCAACCCTGAACATCTTTCAGCGATCAGCATTCAGCTGTCAGCAAGCTGGATTTTTTTAAGCTGAACGCTGACCGCTGATTGCTGACGGCTCAAGACCCAGTTTCAGATAAAGCAGGAAAGAGTTTCGATGTTCCAGCACCAACGGCACAAACCTCCGCGCGAGTTGACCCAACCGCGCGAACTCCTAGTCGTTTGTGCTCCGCTTCGCAGCAATATTAACCTCTCGCGGATCGCTCGGGCTGCCAGCTGCTGCGGCGTCGAACGGATTTTCTGTACCGGCCAAGGCAAACTCGATCGCCGCATTGCTCGCGACGGAGCCGACGCGATTCGAATCGAAACCCACCGTTCGCTGCCGCCGGTACTCGATGATTTGCGACAGGAAGGTTATCGCCTGGTAGGCCTGGAGCAAACCACAGGCTCGATCGACATTCACCATTACGAATTCGCACGCAAGACGGCGCTGGTGGTCGGTAACGAACGAACGGGCCTAACCTCAGAACTCCTCGCACTACTCGATAACGTGGTGGAATTGCCCGTATGGGGCATGCCTTTTAGCTACAATGTGGCAACGGCTACAGCAATGGCTCTCTACGAATATTGCCGCCAGTTTCCGGAAGGATAACGTACTCAAAGCACGAGCGCGCCCAGCAGCAAAGCTACCAGCAGCGTGGCAACGAAGGTTTTCACGCCGGTGCCGAGTAGGCGGCCCCAAAAAGCAGCGCGGCCAACTTTCAAAGATTGTTGGGCGTTTTCGCCCCGCGAGTGTTCGGCGACCACCGCTCCGGCCAGAGCTCCTAAGGCACCACCGAGAACCGCGCCGAGTGGAGATCCGACGATGGGTATGGGAAACCCAACCGCAGCGCCCAGCAAGGCACCGCCCAGCGAGCCAAACAGCGAAACCACCGCAGCGCGACGGCTGCCTCCGGCCCGGCGGGCTCCCCAAACTCCTGCGGCGAGTTCTGCCAGTTCGCCAACGCACGCAAGTAGCCCAGCCACCGAAACAGTGGTCCAGCTGATTTGAGTGATGCCGTTTGTAGAGGCGAGCCAAGCATAAAGGGCTGCAGCGGCCACCATTAGCCAATTTCCGGGCAATCCCATCAACGTCAGCGCCCAGCCACAGGCGAGGGCAAAAATTAGCAAGATCAAGGCTGTGTAAAACAAGAGGGGGTCCATGGTGGTTAGGATTGTACTCGAATTTTTCGCTAGAAACTGCTCGTGGTTATGATCCATCTACATGGAAAAAATGACCGCTGACCAAGCCCCAATGACCAAAAAACTCGGTGAATCCTCTCCATTGGTCATTGGGGCTTGGTCATTGTCATTCATCCCTACTGGCCCGTTTTCTTACGCCGCAGTTCGGCTACAATGGCTCGTTTGTACCCAGCCCAGGGGGCGACGCTTCCCGGGGCGACTGGATCAGCAGTGCATGGGATCTAGAGAAACATGAAGGAGAAGCTGTGCCCGGGACATGTGTTGTTGGATTGCAATGGGGAGATGAAGCCAAAGGCAAGATCGTTGACCTGCTAACACGGGATCACGATATCGTCGTCCGCTATCAAGGAGGTGCAAACGCCGGGCATACCGTCGTCGTGGGCGAAGAGGTCTACAAGTTGTCGCTCTTGCCTAGCGGTGTGCTCACCTCGGGGGTCACATGCGTCATCGCTGGCGGCGTCGTTTTTCATCCGACAAAAGCAATCGCGGAACTCGACGAGCTCTCTTCTCGGAGCGTGGAAGATTACGACAACCTAAAGATTAGCGACCGCGTCCATGTGATCTACCCTTGGCATTTTGCTGAGGATCGGGTGCTCGACCAAAACACCGCCGACGGCGAGAACATCGGCACCACCGGACGCGGCATCGGCCCCTGCTATCGCGACAAAGTGGGGCGCTCCTACGCGATTCGCTTAGGCGACATGTACCGCAATACATTTCGTAAACAGGTGGATCACATCGTCGGCGTCAAAAATGAGCTGCTCACTGCGATGGCTGGGGCAAAAGATTTCGAGCCACTCCGTGCTAGCGCGATTTACGAAGAGTATTCTGCCTATGCCGATCGGCTCGAGCCGTATGTCGACGACACGACCGAACTGCTGCTCTCCGCCGCCGAAGAAGGCAAAAAGATACTCTTTGAAGGAGCCCAAGGCGCACTACTGGACGTTGATCACGGCACCTACCCTTTTGTCACGAGCAGTAACAGCTCGGGCGTCGGAATTTCGAACGGCTCCGGTGTGCCGGCTCGCTACATCAACAAAGTCTTCGGCATCGTGAAAGCGTATACTTCCCGCGTCGGCGGGGGCCCCTTTCCCACGGAACTAGACAACGAAATCGGCCAACGCATCCGAGATCAAGGCAACGAATACGGCACAGTGACCAAACGTCCGCGGCGCTGCGGTTGGCTCGATACGGTCGCCGTACGATACACTTCGCGGCTCAGCGGCGCCGATTCGATCTGCGTGATGCTCCTTGACGTCCTCAGTGGTCTCGATGAACTAAAAATCTGTACTGCCTACCGACTCGGCGGCAAGCAATCGAACCAATACCCCAGCCACGTCGATGATTTGCGTCTCGTGGAGCCCGTTTACGAAACGCTTCCTGGCTGGCGCGAGGATCTCTCGAAGGCGAGTTCGCTCGCCGACTTACCGGCCAATGCCTTGGCCTATGTAAAGCGCATCGGTGAGCTCGTCGGCGTGCCGGTGGAGATCGTCTCAGTCGGCCCGGCACGGAGCCAGACGATTTCGGTGAATTGACGAGATCTATGTCAAACGACAAAACTCCAGAGCGACTTCTTGAGATTCCACGCGATCGCTGGCCACGCCACATTGCCATTATTATGGACGGCAACGGACGCTGGGCCGAGCGGCAAAACTTGCCCCGCATTGAGGGCCATCGTAATGGCGTAGAAACCGTCCGCAAGATCACTGAAGAAAGCGCCGACATCGGCATGGAGCAGTTAACGCTCTATTGCCTGTCCAGCGAAAACTGGAAGCGCCCGCAGCAGGAAATCGACTTCCTTTTGCATTTACTCGAACAGTATATGATCGAAGAACGAAAGACGATCATGGACAACAATTTGCGAGTGCGCACGCTCGGCCGTCGCACGAATATACCTGACCCGGTTCTGCGAGAGCTTGACAAAACCGTCGAAATGAGCGCGGCAAACGACGGAATGTGGCTCAATCTGGCCATCAATTATGGTGGACGGGCCGAGCTAGTTGACGCCGTTCAATCGATTGGCAAAAAGATCGCGGCAGGTTCCCTGGCTGCCAGCGCCATCAATGAGCAAACGATTTCTGGCCACCTCTACACAGCTGGCATGGACGATCCCGACCTCCTGGTGCGTACCGCCGGCGAAATGCGGATTAGCAATTTCCTGCTCTGGCAGATCAGCTATGCTGAGATATGGGTCACTGAAAGATGTTGGCCCGAGTTTGA
>Ga0209403_10008041_pt1 | contig 10242 bp, 21 predicted proteins | sample ArcticOcean_MG_C_8_FD_187440 | JGI IMG/M metagenome (GOLD analysis project Ga0209403, IMG submission 187440) | Marine microbial communities from western Arctic Ocean - ArcticOcean_MG_CB11_86 (SPAdes) (version 2) | ecosystem: Environmental > Aquatic > Marine > Oceanic | place: Arctic Ocean...
CAAGTTCTTGATCTTATATTCCTATTATGTTTATTAATACTATAAGAATATACAGATAAGAGTAATACAATACAGATTTAAGCCTTGCCGAGCTCCAACCCCACCAGAAACCAAACCCGAAAACGAAACCCGATATCGTGTCATTTAGCCTATTAAAACCGTGTCAGTTAGCCACGAATCTCACCGAAAAAGAAGACCAGAAAACAGATCAGAAATCCCACCAGAAATCCCACTGATCACCACCAAAAACAAGAGCCACCAGACACCACCACCAGAACCACCAAAAAAAGTTGCCTCGCGCGTCTTTCAATCAAACAAATCATAAGAACTCTCTTCTTTTTCTTCATCCCTAACGGTATGAGAATGAAGAAAAAGATAGAGAGCAACAACAGAACGAAAACGGAAAACGGAGCAAAACATGATAACAATTACGAAAGCCGATCAAGAAACTAGAGCGATCCTAAAGTATCTAGCAGAAGAAAACTGTGATGAAATTTGCAGATATGAACTCTGCCCAAAATACTACGGTTGGTTTTCTAGCGATTGGGTCTTAAATCTCATCCTAAATTAGCCTCGCGCATCTTTCAATCACTAAATCATTAAAGAAAACTCTTCATCTTTTTTCCATCCCTAACGGTATGAGAATGAAAAAAAGACTAGAGCAAAAAGAAAACGGAAAACGGAGCACAACAAAATGCCAAACAAAATAATCGAAATCGACTTAACACCGAATTGGGAAAACATCATAAGAGCTATGGAAATGTCTAAAGCAACTATGACTGCTGAACAGTGGGGAAAAAGTGCAGAAAAAAGAGTAATGGATGAATGTCTAAAGAGCAGAGGGTAAACAAATGGTAGATATGCAAAAGATTCTAGATGAAATGCTAAAAATTCAAGAAAGTGAACAAACTGTTCACTGCTGTGGAGCAGTCTGTGACTGTTTCATGCGAAGTCTGCTACCAGCAGACTGGGATTCAGGATTAGCTGACGAAAGGTTTTAACATGGCAATTGGTCGGTCGGGTTTAACGATTCTCCCTAAAAATCGTATCGAAATAGAGGCTGTATCAGCAGAATGTAATAAGAGTTCATGTGACGGTTACTTAGTAACCGAAGGCGAAAACTCTTATCTGAGAAGCGGTGAGATTGGACACTGCGTAGACTGTGGATCTGAATACGAAGTTCGGTTCTAACACTAGTAAGTAACAAAATAATCTTGAAAGGATTACAAAATGGCAATGTCACTAAAGCACTATAAAGCAATCGCTGAAGCACTTGGAGAAGTTCATGCTATTGAACTTGCTTTTAGCTATAAATCCAATCCAAAATTAGTTCTTGAAGGAGCTATTACTGGAATAGCTGACAGATTGGGTTCCATATTTGAAGCAGATAATCCCAATTTTGATTGGGATAAGTTTAATTCAGCTATCACAAAAGAGTTTGATGAAACTACGGAAAGACTTCCGTAGCAGTCAACTTTGTTGACCCACTGTGTCCCATTACCGAAGTAATGGGGCGTTGTGGCTTTGCAAAAAGTAAAGTCTGTATGAAAGGATTGTGGTTATGAATAACCCACTAAACAGCTCATGGTATTCAACTGGAACAGATAAATATTCCATACTGGATGAAGTTGCTACTGCTACAGATACGCGTGAGTCAGTAGTTCAAAAAGAGGTCGAGAATATCTTGGCTAGCAGTGAGTGTAAACACTCAGTTATGGAAGTTATGGTTGATATGAGCAGCGTTTGGATGTTCGCATCAGTTGTATCTGATGACTTGAAGTCTTCGCTTAGAGATCTAGAGGACTCAATAGACTCTATAGAGGATGTTCTTGGTGGTGGTGATTATGATGTTGATTGGCATGATGATGGTGATGAAGTAAAAATCACTGTCAGTAAATATGATGGTAGTTCTGACGCAGAATCATATATCAGAGACGCAAGGTCCGAGATTGAAACGGCAGTTAATGAAATCAAAGAGAAATTAAGTGATGTTCGTCAAGAGGATATTGATCCACAAAACATCTACCACTTATGCACAGAGTGTAGAGCTACATTCAATCACGAAGAAGTCAGGTATGTAAAGGCGGCTCAGGCATGATTGCCCTTATATTATTCCCAATAATTGCCCTATCTCTGATAGGGCTGGTCAGCGAATTTATTCGAAACGATTTGGAACAGTAACTACTCTCTAACTCTTTATCCCTGAAACGTAGTGAAGGGAATAAAGAGTAAAGAGAGTAAGAGAAAGGAAAAAGCGATGGATGAGAGCTATAACGGATGGTCAAATTATGAAACTTGGAACGTAGCTTTATGGTTTGGTGGTGATGAAAGGCACTATCAAACAATCATGTCAATAGCGGATCAATCAGCAGTGGAATTAATGAAAAGAGGGCCGAGTGATTACAAAGGAATAGTCGAGCAACTAGTAAATGATTACGGATACAAAGAGACACCTGATGGTGTGAGCTACACAGATCCGAAACTTAATCTAGATGAGCTTGATGTAATGGTAAAAGAACTGACTCAGGGTTAAAACAAACACAATTTTTGAAAGGATTGTAAACAATGGCAAACAGAGTGGATTTTAGTACAGAAACCGTAGGAAAAATGCTGAATGCAGCAGCGAAAGCTGCTCACAAAAATATAAATGAACATACACCTTTGAACAGACCTAAAATGATCCGTTCTACATGGTTCAACAAGGGCTTTGCGGCAGGTGTAGCTGCACAGCTAAAGGAATCCGAGAAAAAGTTTCGGGTTGGAGACAAAGAGCTTATAGCTCCTGATGGTGAACCGATTGTGGTTCAGATTACAGACTCAATGGAGTCTGTTGAGCCAGAAATTGATGTCGTTGATGTCGTTGATACAACGGCAGAAGATACAAATCAGCAATCACTGCTCGAATTAATAGAATCACTATCGGAAGCCGCTAGAATACGGTAAGAACTTAAGCGTAAGTGTGTCATTTACATGGCATACTTGCGCTTAACTTTCCGATAGTGTATAGTTAATCTTGAAAGGATTACAAATGAAAACAGCACAGGACTACGTAATGACAGTCCCACAAATCACCGAACGAATAACAGATTTGGCAGATTTTCAGCAGAGTTGTGTTGATATGGTAGTACCATCTCATTCAATTACTGCTCAAGTGGGGCAAATTGGAGCGGCTCAAGAGCCGCTAATAAATGTTAACTTAGGGGTTGGAGATGAGTCTCGCTTCCTAGTTCACATACAAGACCATGCACATAATCAAATCTTCCAAACTGGTACTGATATCGGTCTCCACTATGGAAGAAAACTGCTTACAGCACCAGAATTATGGGCTACCAATGTAAACCATTGGTTAAAACAAAAGGAAGACAACGCTTCGTATCTCTTAAGAACCAGAAAAGATTTCTTACGATCTTTTCTGAGTTCTCGATACAAGATCGTAAACAACTACGACGTAGCGTTAACGACGCTACGAAAAGCGACTACAGTAGGAGCTTTTCCACATAGGTTTGATGTATCTGATACTCACATGAGACTCACGTACTTAATGCCGAACCGAACCGTTGACTTAAATAACAACGGGGATACACATACGTTCGGATTCAGAGTAAGCAACTCTGAGGTAGGCATGGGAGCTGTAGATGTGAAGCCGTTCTTGTTTAGATGGGCTTGTACTAATGGCTTAATCATGGGAACTACAGAGATTAAACAGGGTGCTATGCATAAGGTACATAGAGGTTCTGACTTACCATTAGGTCAGTTGTCTAGCCGTACAATCCTGAAGCAATCAGAAGTAATTCTCAGCGAAGCTGAAGACGCAATTGATGGTTGTCTTAGTGACAAGATGTTTAACACATGGAAGACACAGCTTGAGAATGCTAATGAACAAGCATTAGGTGACGAGCCAGTTAAAATTCTACAAAGAACTAAGTTCTTTACGGAAGCTGAGTCGACCAACATCTTGTATGAGTTAGCACAAGCACAGCAAACAGTATTCGGAATGGTGCAGTCTATGACTGCCACTGCCCGTAATATGACAAGCGACAGGCGGCATGAGGTAGAGACTTTCGCAGGAAAGTATCTCAACGAGCTAGTCCCAGTTCGATAAACCAACTACTACTCTCTCTTAACCCCTGAACGAAGTGAAGGGTTAAGAGAGAGAGTAGTTGAGAGCTGGTAAAGAGGCTAAAGCAGCGTAGTTGTATGCCAACGAGCACCGTGTTTTAGTCTCTCTACCAACACTCAACTGTTGGAGAAGGGATTGCTAATGCAATTAGCAGGGAGATGGGACTGTGAAGAATGCGGTACACCATACGATGGGAATCAAGACCCAGTGTGTACATGTAATGACATCACTGACCCAGATCTAAAGTCGCTGTTAAGCGAATGGTATGAAAATGCAGATGAAGAATGGTACTCAGAAAGGAGTGTAAGTGAAGGATAGAACATGGCCTGTATTCCATGATGATGATACGCATACGAGTGAAGATAAAACTTCACCATACATATGTGTAGGCACTGGAGTGTGGGGTATAGGATTTACACCGAGAGAAGCGATATCTCATGGGGTAAGCAAAGGACTGAACAGGCAAAAGGATCATTGGGCTATATGGGAGAACCTTGTACCACACGGAAGGCTACGCCTTGTCGATGGGTCAGGACTCACTGTAGTTCTACCGTCAGATATATCTGATGAGGATAAAAACTTTTGGCTTAATCCTTTGCGAGCTCAGAGGCTACGCATGATTGCTTGCAGCTTGAAATTTTCTAGTCGCATTATCAGGACGAGAAGCGACAGATTAGAAGAAAAGCGTAGGCGAATTACTCATGAGCAAACAGTGAACACTGAGGCAGCTATCGACGCTGTTGAAGAACTCTTGAAAGGAGATGCATATGGAGATTAGCATTAACTCAACGACTCAGAAGCGTGTTGTTTACGACATAAATTTTGAGCCAATGGAGGAAGTGGAGAGTGGTGATAGGTATCTATCAGTACATCTGAACTGCCCTACTGTAGCTGAACTGTTAGATGTATTGCGTATAGCCGCGCAAGAAATTAGCAGTTCAGCAGAGGTATGGAGTCAGGTAAGTGATGGAAATAGATGGTGGATAACCATCAGAGATAAGGGGATCGCAAATGACTAGAGTCCTACACAAACTAAAGTTAGATGTAGTGCTACCTGTAGAGATGGAGATAGCTGACATCATTGAACTCTTTGAAAAGAGTTTTGATGTGTGGTTGAGTGATACATATAACGGAGCAGTCGTAGGTGTAGACCTACATGCACCAGTAGCAGGGCATGGATGGAGAGAACGGTACTCTGTAAATAGAGACCTGATGCTCAATTCTAGTCTGGATAAGTGGCAAAAGATTTCGGATAACTACAGTAGCGGAAGCCTAACACTAGGCAATGTCGCTATGTTATGTGGAGTCACACGAACTGCTGTGTACCACTGGATAAATGAAAAGAAAATTGCAGCGTCTCGTAAAAATACAGACGGCGACTGGATTATAAACGTTGAGGAACTTGATGAACTAGCAAGGAAAGGCTAACGAATGACTGAACAGATTGAACCTAAAGTAAATACAATTACCTTTGGGATTGATGGTATTCCATACTCACAAATTACATTGGATGCGAGTGACCCTGATGGTGGCATAGCTACTGCGTTGTCATGGCACATTGCATACACTGAGGTGTTTGATGAAATTCACGCAGCTCAGGCAGTAACGCAAGAGATAGTAACCCAGCAAGATGCACAAGCTGTTGCACCACAGGTCGAAAGCGGCCACTTGGTACAAGAAGCGGTAGCTCTTGGTGGTGAGGAACGATGTCCCGAACATCCCGACCGTGACCCAAAGCCTAGCCAGTATGGTGGTACATTTTGTACCAATCCAAACAACCCACCAGTACGGATGGAGTACCCTGACGGAACCGTCAAGATGCTCAAGTTCTGTAACTGGAAAAGTCAAGTGAAGGCATAATGAGAACGCAACGAGAGATTATTCTCAAAGTTGTGTCAGGGTCTGCTGAGCCTGTCCCATCATGGAATCTACAAAAGGTAGATACATTTTGGGGTTGGCTCGGTACGTCTGCTGACCGAGTAGCTAGGTCAATGGCTGAGAATGGAGAGCTCGAGCGAGTACGGAAAGGAAGGTATGTGTATTACAGCGTGCCACAACCATCTAAACAGCAACGAATGTTGTAAACCTGTAGAGTCTCTGTTACAAAAAGGATTGCGAGAACGACGAGAACGGATTGCTCACCTACCTGAGCTTGCTAGGTATGAGTATGAATGTAGTGGTTGTTATCGCTTTGTCTGGACTGATGGGTCTAACGAGTTTCTTGCTGGAACAAGCACACCCTGTAGCTGTGAAGCTAAAGCACAAGAGGTTCCCCCTGTAGTGGATGACAAAGATGACAACCATGACATAGGAATCCCTATGAAAGAGAGTGAGGACACTGAATGGTGGAGAAAATAGAGTACGAAAAATTCCCTGATGGGTTGTCGTACACGGAAGAACTTGAAGGAGGCGAAGCCTTACTTAAGTTTAAAGCTGAGAAGATTAGACTGGAGAAGACAGGCGCACATGCTGAGGTACAGATACTTATAAATAATGTACTCTTGGCAGCCGACCAGTTTAACCTGAGCCGCCTAGACCCTAGACAACGCATGGCTAACAAGGCACACAAGCAACTCAACACTGGAAAAGTTGAGCTGATTAGTGCAGCCGCACTGAACCATAGGTTCGATGAGTTTTGTCTTGGTCTATGGGATGCGAACAGTGCATCTACATTAGCTACTTGGGTGAACATTGAAGGTGAACTCTCTTTACCAGAGTACATAGTCAATCCATTCTTGTTAGCTAATGGTGCAGGAACAATCATCTATGGAGAACCTGCGAAGGGTAAGTCATGGTTTACTATGATGCTCGCTCAAAGTATCCAACACAACATCGAGTATGTATTTGATGTACGTGGTCAACGTAATGTCATCTTTGTAAATCTCGAACGAGATGAAGATGGGGTTGTACGTAGAATGCGTTCGGTTAACAGGGCATTGGGGCTTGAGTACAATCAAGAACCACTGATGATTAACCGCAAGGGTTGGACACTGGAACGTGTGAAGAACAGCATCGAGAAAAGTATTGAGCATCACGGTGCTGAACTGGTGATACTAGATAGTATCAGTCGTGCAGGACTTGGACTCACTAACGATGAAGATGCGAACGCCATCATGGATCACATGAACTCGCTAGGTGTGTCATGGCTAGGGATAGCTCATACACCTAAGAGTAATACCGAGACTGTGTTTGGTTCTCAAATGTTCTTGGCAAGTGCTGACGTAGTATGCCAACTAACAACTGAAGAGCAGTACCAACACAATAAACTTGGCGTTGCTATGCAAATCACAAAGGCAAATGACATCCCAAAGGTGAAGCTACCTATTTGGGCACTGGAGTTTGATGACTATGGCATACACACTATGCGTGAAGCATACGACGGTGAGTTCTTAGAGCTGACTGAGTTCGCTACTTCACGTAAGGAAAAAGTCATAGAGTTCCTACGTGAAAACGGACCGTCAACAGTGAAAGATATTTCAGCGTCGATGTCCATTCATAGGAGCACAGCAAGTGGTCTACTCTCAGGCAACCCTGAGTTTGTAGCACTTGAACGTGATGGTAAGGAACAGATATACGGACTGACCAGTTTGCATCAATCATCAGCGCCAACGGCGGTTGATTATGACAAAGGATATGAACGTAGTGTGCAGCAAAGTAGCTTCTAAGTGTTGGGTCTACCTCGATACGACTACTATCGAGTATAATAGTACCAACACTTACGGTCAAACGTAGTGTATTGACTGTGTGAGTTTCGCTTTAAGGCTTAACTCAACAGTAAATAGAGGTGTATATGAAAAGGTCTCCGTTAAAAAGGACAGGTAAACTTCGTCCTCGGTCTAAGAAAACTGAGGTGAAGTATAAGGAACGAAGAAAAATAGTTTCTGAGTTGCTTAGTACCCGTACTAAATGTGAAGCTGGCATAAAAGGAGTGTGCAGTAGTAGGAGTGTGGATGTGCATGAAGTAAAGACACGGGGACGTGGAGGCAGCATCCTAGACGTAGATAATCTGCGTTGTTTATGCCGTCCATGCCATACGTGGGTTACGGAACATCCAAAAGAATCACATGAATTAGGTCTGGTAGTACATGCATGGGAGTAAGTATGGGATACCACAAGAATAAAGAAGTCGATAAAGAATCTGAGTTTGTGCCACAGCGCAAAAAGATTAATCGTAATAATCGAAGGAGAGGTAAGGAGTATGAGCGTAAAGCCGCAGCCATCGTGGGAGGGAAGAGAAACCTCGACAAATCCCGACCGCACACAGATGTCGAAACGGTGGATACAGTATACGAGATTAAATCAACTCAACAATCAGTACCCAACTGGTTGGAGGGGGCATATAAGCAACTCGAACTGGCGGCTGAAGAATCGAGGAAGATAGCAGGGGGAGTCATCAAGGTCTGGACTAGCGGAGCTAAGTCTCGGTTCTTTTTGATTACAGAAATCACAGATACAAAGAAAGGATTATGTGATGGGAACGAACGGAGTGGGTCTGGAGACCCTGAGATCCCTAGTCAGAGGGATACTGAATGAGCGAGATGAGGTGTATGCACCTGACCTTGCTAAAGAATTAATTGCTAACCACGGTGGCGCAGATTGGTGGGCATCTCTTAAAGATGATGTGTTCGACAATGCTGTATATACCGAAGTAGTAAAAGTGATAGGCGCACAACGTAGAGCAGGACAGAAAACTGTGTACGGTGACAGGGCTATCACTGCAAACAAGATGGTAGACCGCATAGAAAAGATGCGCACCTCTCGTATGGGTGGCATGGAATGGATTGGGGATAGGTACAAACGCATTAGTGAAATGACTAAGGCCGATGTCTATTCAGCAGCAGAGTTACGCCGAGAACGTGGCGACCTACACAGTAGGTATGCAATGTTTTGGGAAGCTCTCGCAAGGAAGATGGATGACTCACAGGTAGTATCTGATATTGCCAATGAAGAAGATCTAGACGCACTAAACGAATTAGTCACAGGAAAGGACGACTAAAACAATGGCAGGTATATTCGCGAAGAAAGCAAACATTTGGAACCACTACAAGGTGACTGTCTCATTACGTGAGAAGCTCATGGGTGGTGTACCGAAAGACCCGAAGATTATTGAGGGTTGGCTGAAAACAAAAATGGGATCTTCCAATGAGGAAGAAACTAAACAGCAGTTGTATAACACATTGCTTGAGCTAGGGTATGACCTAGCTAAGCGTGAGGAATACGAAGATGAGAAAGGATTAGAGAGACTCATTGATATGCAGAACGATGCATCAAGTGATCTCGCCGCCGTCAAGAATACAAACGGGTTCAAGTTTGATGAGCGTGGTTTGTATATAGAAGGGCGACAACTGAAAGCAGCACTCAAAGAATCTACAAACATTCTATGGGCTGGTGTACGTACTGGTCCTACGAAGAAAGGATTCAAAAGCTTTATCTCAGAACGCCTGATGGTCATAGAGGACAGGGTGTATCTAGGGATAAAAGAACCTGATGGTATCGAGACTGTAATAGGTCACGTAACTGGACCACAAGGTCCACGTAGTACATTAGGCTACTCTGAGTATGCGTATCGACCAACCTTAACATTCCACATTAAAGAGTTGAAGGTACTTCAGACTGGACAACAGCTAAACGCTAAGGGTGGACAACCTGCGTTGACGCTTGACCAGTACGGAGAACTGTTGACTTGTATGGAGGAACAGGGCATCGGAGCTATGCGCTCTATGCAACATGGTCGCTTCGATACAATGGCACTTGAGCCAATGAGCATAGACGATGTACCCCAGACATCTGGTATCGTCGCCGAAGCAGAGAAGGTGGTGCTCGAAGCAGCTAAGTCCTAACATAATGGGGAGGGGGCATACCCCCCTCTCCATACCGACTATCCGCACCAAAACTTTTCGAATCAAAACAGTGCGACCTACCATGACTCAACTGGACATGGCATCCCTCACCTAACCGACCTACCTGTACGGGATATACCTGAACAAAACATACCGACAAGACTAGACTAAACAGCACCTGACACCACGCGCCGACGGAACGAGACCGCACCACACACTACGGATCGACAGGACGGAACTAGACTGCACGAGACGGCATTCCCCTAATCACCACCAACCGAC
>Ga0209403_10008043_pt1 | contig 10241 bp, 9 predicted proteins | sample ArcticOcean_MG_C_8_FD_187440 | JGI IMG/M metagenome (GOLD analysis project Ga0209403, IMG submission 187440) | Marine microbial communities from western Arctic Ocean - ArcticOcean_MG_CB11_86 (SPAdes) (version 2) | ecosystem: Environmental > Aquatic > Marine > Oceanic | place: Arctic Ocean...
TGCCATGGTGGCACCGATTACATTCGCATTGCCAATAACAAGAGACCCTGGAGATCTTACAATAATATCGTCCGAATAATAGGCATGCAGTGTCCCTATTCCACGGCCTTCCCAAATCTCTTTGGTAATTCCTAATATATAGTCGGGAAAATTAGCAAAACGGTCTGAAAAACCTTTCATATGTTCCATCCTTTTGGAATTTTTGCTGATCCACGAACAATCAACGGACTGAGTATTTTTATATGCTTTGAGGCGACATCCGGATCGCGAATTTTATCTAACATTAAACGCACAGTTTGGTCTACCATCAAATTTGATCTCTGTCGCAGAGTTGTTAAATTATAGGCGGCCCATGATGCTGGTGGAACATCATCATACCCAATGACGCTTACATCATTTGGAATACTTAAAGCGAGCTCTGAACGTAAAACATCCATTACAGAGAATGCCATATGATCGGTTGCGACAAATACTGCATCTGGTTTTACAGGCCCAGCAAACATTTCACGAGTGACTACTTTGGCAGTGTCTGTCGAAAAGTTACCTAATGCATGCGAAAAAAGATTTTTACCCGCCTTTTTTAAACCAGCACGAAAACCAGCTTCGCGATCACGCTGAGTAGAAGCTCCAGCCCAACCACCGATATAGGAAATCCGTTTGTGTTGTGATTCACATAAAAACCTTGCTGCAGTCTGCCCACCTAGAAAATTATCTGATGTTACGGCACTATGAGAAGTGCTGTCTTGGTTCCGGTTAAATAAGACAACTGGGACACCGGCCATCTCACAACGCGCCGTTATATCATTTGAAATACCAACACTTGCAGTTATAATTCCGTCAACTTGGTAGTCGAGAAGTTCTTCAATTACTTGCTCTGTGGATTGATCATCATTTGATGCCATGAAAACTAGGACATGATAACCTTCCTCTTTCAGAGAGTTAGATAATTTTTCTAGAGCTGCTGGATAGAAATAATTGTCCAGATAAGCAACAACAAGCCCGATTATACGACTTTTTCCTGTAATTAGAGAACGCGCAAGAACATTTGGCCGATAGCCCAACTCTTGAGCAGCTTCTCGAACTTTTAAGGCAGTTTTACTGCTTGCAGAGGCACCAGGAGTAAAAACTCTACTCACAGCTGACTGGCTTACACCGGCGCGCTTTGCTACTTTTAGCGATGTAACTTTATTCATTGAACTGTAGTACTGTCATGATGCTACCTCACTCGTAATCGGAATAGGACCAGTTGCTCGTGCTTTATTAAAAGTACGCATTCTTCCAAGAACATCTACTCCCAATTGCCGATATACATCTAATAAATCTACTAATACCCAGTTCTCACGAATTTGGCCATTCTCAATACGCCAAAAATCTAGACTTCTTAGTGTTATCATACGCCCACTTGGCGCGATACCCATCCATCCATCGTGACTTAGTGTTTGCTTCATATTAGGCCAACCAGTGACCGCTACATAAGGCCCGTCTGCAAAAAAATGATAGGTTAGCTCATCTCGAAAACTACCACGATCTGGCATTCCCATAAGAAATGGCATTTGATGCCAATGACGAAAGCCTGATATACCTCTATTTGTACCTATTCCAGCTGGTCCATACCAGGTCATTTTAGGATGCCAATAGCGAGACATTTCCATGGCTTCTGGAGGTTCTTCGGGATGACGGCTCATAGCTGTAAGCATATTAAGTACAAGTTTTCTTGACGCTGTAGAAACATCGTGTTGATAGCTCCCAGTCTGCAACCCATCACAGGTTGCAGGGCCAGGGATTAAACCTTCGCGACCAAGGCTTGGGGCCATTGGCCAAGCACCTGCCTGCATCATAAGTTCAGGAATATCCCAAATTGCCTGCACTTCGATAATCTGCCCTTCTTCAATTCGAAAATATTCATGAAACCGCATGTGAGCCAAATGGCCCGTTGGTTGAATGTCTAGAAAAGGTCTTACGAAAGTTCCAAGGTAGGTGCCTGCAACCCCGATCCAATCAAACCCATGTTCATCAACACCTGCCATGACTATCCATGGGCGTCTTTCAACATCTGGTAATGCAAGATGTAGTTGAGCTAAAATAGTGTCGTAGTATTGATCGCCAGTGGTATCCCCAAAAGGATGGCACATATGAACAATGGCATCTTTCGCCATAATAGCATTTAGCGCTGTTCGCACGCCCTCCTCCGACCAGTTATACATTGCTGCGTTTAATTCTGATGTAAGCGCTCGTAAGGAGGAGAAATCAGTCATTCAATAGTGTCCTTATGAGGTGCTGGTCCACCATAAGGAATGTTCACCCCTCCATAACGGCGTACGCGCAGATTGCATTGTTCTGCATGTCCAACAAATCCCTCAAGGAGGCATAACCGGGAACCATATGCTCCAATTTTAGCGGCGGCTTCATCCGTCGTGATCTTTTGGTAACTATGAGTTTTAAGAAATTTTCCAACCCATAACCCACCCGTATAACGTCCAGCTTTCTTTGTTGGTAATGTGTGATTAGTACCGATGACTTTATCACCATTGGACACATTTGTACGTGCACCCAAAAATAATGCACCATAACATGTCATATGTTCTAAAAACCAATCGTCGCGATCAGTCATAACTTGCACATGCTCTGATGCAATTTCGTCCGCAATCTTCAACATATCTTCATAAGTTTCACAAAGGATCACTTCGCCATAGTCTTCCCAAGACTTTCCGGCAGTGTCAGCTGTAGGGATAATTTGTAACAGGCGATCAATTTCAACCATAGTGGCTTTTGCCAATTTTTCAGAGTTCGTCACTAGAATAGCAGGTGAGTTATAACCATGCTCTGCCTGCCCCAGAAGATCGGTTGCGCAGAGTTCAGCATCTACGGTATCGTCTGCGATTACCATCGTTTCAGTTGGGCCTGCAAACAAATCAATTCCGACGCGACCAAACAACTGGCGTTTGGCTTCAGCAACAAATGCATTCCCAGGACCAACTAGCATATGTACAGGTTCAATTGTTTCAGTACCGATGGCCATTGCGCCGACAGCCTGAATGCCGCCTATTACATAAATTTCATGTGCACCCCCAAGGTGCATAGCCGCAATGACTGCCGGATTAGGTTTGCCCTTGAAAGGCGGAGTGCAAGCAATAATTCGTGGCACACCTGCGACAGAAGCTGTTAATACAGACATGTGCGCAGACGCGACCATTGGGAATTTTCCGCCTGGTACATAACAACCTACCGACTGTACAGGAATATTTTTATGGCCTAAAATCACACCTGGTAGTGTTTCGATTTCAATATCTAACATACTTTCCCGTTGCGCTTGTGCAAAGTTTCGTACCTGTTCTTGGGCAAATTTAATGTCAGCTAGCTCTCTGTCTGAAAGAGTTGCCATGAGATCTGAGATTTCTTGATCGGTAAGTTTAAAGTTTTGAGGGTTGTAACTGTCAAATTTGACAGAAAGGTCTCGTACTGCTCTGTCACCTCGTGTTTCTATATCTAACAATATCTCCTCAACAATGGCCTTTGTTTTTGCATCATCTTGCGCGCGTTCCTTATCTGGTTTTCCATGTTTCAAATAAGTTATAGCCATTAATTTCTCCTAATTTCAGATGATGTTTCTTCTTTCGAGTCATATGCTTCCCAGCCATGACCATTGAAGACGTCCACACCTAGTTGTGCAAGAACATTTGGGAAATCTACCATTACCCAATTATCAACAATTTTCCCATTTTCGACTTTCCAAAAATCCATATAACGGATTTGAATTTTTTTATTTTCGGGCTTTATACCCATAAATATTCCGCTGTGTATTGCTTCCTGCCGTCCAAATGCTGCCGCCCATTCACCCATATAAAGCCGCGCTTCGTCTATACACACTTTATTTGAGAAGGCCGCTTGAAACGGTTTTTGCCAATTTTCTTGAAATTCGCGTATACCCTCTTTTGTGCCGCAACCAGTATTGCCCATCCAACGGAAACTTTCACTAAAAAACTCGTCAATATCAACAATTCTGTGATCATTCAGGCCATCAATCATATTTTCAATGACTTTACGTGTTTCATTTGTCTTGGACAGATCCGTATCTTTGCTAAGGATCGCCTGTTCTGGTCTTGCTCCGCTCATCCTTTTACTGCTCCTGCTGTAAGGCCACTAACTATTTGACGTTGAAAGAACATTATCAAAAGAAATAAAGGCACTGTCGCGGAAACGACTGCGGCAACTGCAAACATCACATTACCTTCAACCTGTGTAGTACCCAAAAAACTAGCTATTTTTGGAACCATTGTTTGGTTGCTATTGTTCAATAATGTAGCTGTTACAGTGAAATCATTATAGGCAAGTAAAAAGGAAAACAGCCCTGTAGTAATTACACCTGGCCACATAACTGGTACGATTACGCGTCTAAATGCTTGAAATCTAGTGCACCCATCGACCATCGCACTCTCATCGAGATCTTTAGGAATATTAAGAAAGAAACTATGCAACATCCACAATGTAAAAGGTTGATTGATCGCAACCATAACGATTATCGCAGTTGGTAAATGCCCCCATAGGTTCCACTCAAAAAATGGTAGTAAGTAACCGGATACTAAAGTAATGTGTGGCATTGCACGAAACACTAACGCGAGCATTAAAAGATAGAATGCATATTTCTTGCCTGAGCGGGCTAATGCATAGCCGCCCAAAGTTCCTAATGTAAGAGATATGACGACCACTGAAACCACTACAATCATGGTATTTAACGCAGCTTGCCAAAAAGACTTTGCAACCCAAGCTCCATGATAACCGTCACCCGTAAAGGACGAACCTGTTTCAATTTGGGTGCGTAATCCACTTATTGCATAAGCCCAGTCTGCCTTCGAGAAGAAGTCACCTTGGACTTTGAAAGAGCCCCACATAGTCCATAAAAATGGGAAACCTGCTGCAATAATCCAGAAAAAGACAAAAACCCAAATTAGGAAAGTAAACAATTTTGAACGACGGTGAATAAGCTCAGACATTAGGCAGCTTTCCTATTAAAATCGTTCCACGTTCTAATTAGGACTGGGATAAGTAAAACTGCAACCCCCAAGATTGTTAAAACAGATGTAGCTCCAGCAGATCCAAAGAATGTACCTTCACCACCAGCTAGATCATTATAAATAATCCATGAAAGTGAAGTTGCGCTGGCCTGTGCAGAGAATCCAACAATAGGTTCAAATACCCGAAAATTATCCATTAATTGAATTAAAGAAATGAAAACTATGAGAGGGACAAGATGTGGTAAAATTACATAGCGTGTACGTTCCCATCGGGAAGCACCGTCGATCATTGCCGCCTCTATCGTTTCAGAAGGAACAGTTTGTAGGCCAGCATAAAAGACAATAAAAGCAAAGGGTGCCGAATGCCAAACACCATAAATGATTAACATTATCCAAGTTAAAGTTGGTGAGGCTTTTAAAGATAAATTTGGATCCTCAAATAGCCACTGTAAGCTAGCTCCTAAAATACCCTTAGAATCAATCATCCAAAATAGAATTAGAGATCCTATCAATGGTGTTACGATCATAGGTAGAAGTGACACAAAAATGGTTGGGCCCTTCAGTTTTTTTGGTAAACTATTTACGGCAAGAGCTATACAGAACCCGAGTATCAGAACTAGAGGGGTTACTAGGAATGTATAGGTAAGGGTAAAGGCGAGAGCACGATAAAAAGGTAAATTGTAAACCTTACTAAAATAAATTTTCCAATTAGAACTACTACCCCAAGCATCTCTTACTTCATTGACTGCAAGATGATTGCGATTTGTGTATGTCCCAAATCCGTTGAATTTACCTAACGGTTTTTCTTGTTTTAATTGTGAGGTTGCAACAACATCAATTTGTAATTCGTCTTTACATCCAAAAGGTCCACAGCTTTTAACTTCCTTTAAAACTGCGCCATGCTCGATATATAATGATTGAATGAAGACAGAACCGATAGGAAGTGCAATAAAAAGTATCATTGCCACCAGTGACGGGAGAATAAACCAAAAGAATGTACGGTTTTTCATTTTTAATGCCTATTTAGATTCTTAGTTAGGGAAGGGGTGTCCCCCTTCCCAATTGATTTCTTATTGTAAGAAACCTTTTTCTGTAGCGGCAGCAGTATATGCAGCCTCGATATCTGATAGAGCCTGTTCTGCACTTTCAGATCCCTGCAAGAAGTCTGAGATCTCAGAACCAAGTGCAGAGTGCAATGTGCCCATAAATGGCAACATTGGATATGGTGCAGCACCACCAGCCGCTGTAGCAGAAACGCCAGCAGAAGCTTTGCTTGGAGTATAACCTTTGCCCAACCAAACAGCAGCAGCATTATTCGCTTTTATGACATCAGGTGAAATACCGTGCATCATAGCTATAAATGTTGCCTCTGCGTCCTCATCGGAGATATTTGAAGAAATTGATATACCATCCCACCAAAGAGTTGACGCTGGACGTGCATTATTTCCCCAGGTAGGCGCGCTGGAAAGGACAGTTGATGATTCTACTACTTCGCTTGAACCTTCACCATCCATGACTGCTCCACCACGTGAACCCCACATGGTTGCCAATGCTAAATTACCTGCTTCCCATTCAGCTTGGGTCGCATTTGAGTCATATGTGAGATAGTCTGGGTTTGAATACGCAACCAATGATTTGAGCATGTTTAGTGTTGCAACACCGTGTGCGTTATTAACTGCTACTTCAGCTGTACCAGGTTTAAAGAAATCACCACCAGTACCCATATACATATTGATAAATTCTTCTCCGAGATTCCAACCAGCTTTTGTGTTTAAAGCTACGGGATAATCCATCAAACCAGCAGATTTGATTGCTTTTGCTGCGGCTAGAACGTCTTCATAGGTTGCAGGAATACTGCTTACGCCTGCTTTTTCCAAGATATCAGACCGAGAAAATAAATGCTGCGCGTTTGCCATGAATGCAACAGCCATAATTTTTCCGTCTACTGTAACCATTTGGCTTGGATTTAAGCCTCCGCCATGCTTTGCGACTAAGTCATCCAAAGAACGTACAAGACCGTCGTTCATAAGGGTTACTAATGTAGAGTTACTAGTAATTACTGAGGTATATTCAGCTGGGTTTGCTGTAAGAGCCGCAACCATGATGTCTTTGTGATCTTTGGTGAGGTTTGTTTTTACGGTTACTCCATCGCCAGCACAAGTACTTGCTCCAGCCGTTACAGCTTGAATTGCTGGAAAGTCATTTGAAAGAACATTGACGTTACCAGAAGAAATTCCGCACCCCGCCATTGCTGTATTGCCTAGCATGATGAATGCTCCGGCTACCATTACTTTTTTTAGAAACATCTTTTTCTCCTTGTTATCATAAGAAGTGACCGAAATGGCCATTTCTCCGTTAATCCCCGTGATGGGGGTCGTCTAAAGGGGATCAATCCCCAATTCGCGCACCTGTTTTGGTGTCAAACAGATGGCAAATTTCTTTGGGCACTGAAATGTGAACCATGTCACCAATCTTTACCCGATAATCTTTATGTGCCTTGATCGAAACAAGTTCGTCATTGACGCGCACTGTAATCATTGTGGCGTCACCTAATAATTCCATTGTGTAGACTGCGGCGTGGATATCACCGCCCTCAGTCACAATGCTTGCATCTTCGGCACGAAATCCTAATTGAGCGGGCTGATTTTGAGCATTAAGCCCTTCAATTTTTAGGTCACCACCGGTGAAGATATTATTAAATACATCTCCACTCACTAAGTTCATGGCAGGTGCACCAATGAAGCTTGCTACAAATGCATTTGCGGGTCGATCATAAATTTCAGTTGGACTGCCAACCTGCTGAACAATACCGTCTTTCATAACCACTACTCGGTCGGCAAGTGTCATAGCTTCGATTTGATCATGGGTCACATATATTGTGGTGACTTTCAGTTCATGACTAAGGTTTTTAATTTGAGCTCTTGTAGATACTCGAAGTTTAGCATCTAAATTTGAAAGGGGTTCATCCATTAAAAATACGTTAGGCTCACGAACGATAGCACGCGCAAGTGCCACACGCTGCTTTTGGCCTCCTGAAAGTTCAGCAGGTTTTCTGTGCAAAAAATCATCTAACTCAACCATTGCAGAAGCCCTCATTACGCGCTCCTTATGCTCAGCCTCTGGGATTTTTCTTACTTTGAGTGGAAACCTAATGTTCTCGTAAACATTCATATTTGGATAAAGAGCGTAAGATTGAAAAACCATTGAGACATTGCGATCCTTAGGATCAAGATCATTTACTCGCACATCATCAATAATAATATCACCACCAGACACTTCTTCAAGCCCAGCAATCATACGCATAGTCGTTGTTTTACCACAACCAGATGGTCCTAAAAGTACAAGAAACTCTTCATCTGCAATTGTAAGGTTTAAGTTCTCTACGCCTACGAATGAACCCCATCGTTTAGATAAGTTTCGAAGTTTGATTTCAGCCATGTGCAGTACCTAAGCAAAAACATTCCAACATTGCATACGTTTGCAAAAAGACTACTATAAGGTCAAGCATTTACTGTTCTTTACTCAAAAATGGGTTCATTTTGTTTAAAAAATAGGTATAATATAGTTATTTATGGTAAAGGAAATATGAATTGACAGACTTCAAAAGTGAAAAATGCCTTGTTCGAAATTACTATGAAGCACTTGATTCTTCTGAAACTGATAAAATAACAGATGTTTTAGTAGAATTTACGGCACAAGATTATACGTGGCGCGCTTTTCATCCTTTCCAGCTACAAACAGACGTAAAGGTTGTAAGTGAAATATTTTGGCAACCTTTTCGAAAATCGATTCGACATATGCAACGTCGCATGGATGTATTTTTTGCTGGACGAAACTTTATAGATGATGGGGCATCTGTATGGGTGTGTTCGATGGGGCATTTAATGGGGTTGTTTGATGAGACGTGGCTGGGCATAAAGCCGACAGGAAAAATTATTATGTTGCGTTACGCCGAGTTTCACAAAATTGAAAATGGCAAAATTTCTGAAACAGCGTTCTATTTTGATATTCCACATCTTATGATCCAAGCTGGGTATCACCCTTTTAAAGATCCAACGGCCATGCATTTGGTGCAACCGGGTCCTGCCACTCATGATGCCTTATTATATAATGATGCTCCTGAGGCTGAAGGAAAGAAAACAATGGATGTTATGCATGCAATGATTAATGATCTAGGTACATGGCAATTGGGGCTCCCATTAGAGGAAGAGCTTGCAAGAACTTGGCATGATGATATGACCTGGTGGGGGCCAGCGGGCATTGGCTCTACCTATACAATTGAGCGGTATGCTAAACAGCATTCGGGCCCTTTTCGTGCTGCGTTTAGTGATCGGTCTGGGACGGGACACATTGCCCGTATAGCTGAAGGACACTATTCTGGTTTTTTTGGTTGGCCTAACTTTATAGCAAAGCCTACAGGTGGTTTTATGGGGCTCTCTCCAAGTGAAAAACTTTGTGAGTTCCGTGTTATTGATATCTATCGACGTGAAGGCAACAAACTAAAGGAGAATTGGGTATTTATTGATATACTTCACTTTTTTAAACAACAAAATATTGATATTTTAGATAATATTGAGGCTTATTCAAAATGAATATGATTGATTCACATCACCATTTATGGGACCTAAAAGCAGTAGAGTACCCCTGGTTGAATGCTAAAGGTGTAAAGCGTTTTTTTGGTGATCCGACACCAATTCAGCGTAATTACCTGCTTGATGAGTTCAGACTTGATGCGCTAAAAAATGGCTTTGGATCTTCTGTTCATATTCAGGTGGGAGCAAAAGATGGTCTTGCTGAAGCGAAGTGGGTGCAATCTATCAGTGATGCTAACCCTGATTGGCCAATGGTTCAGGTTGTTTTTTGTGATCTAACTTCTCCTGATCTTGAAACTGTCCTAGACAGCTATTTAAAGCTACCTTCTGTTCGTGGTGTAAGGCAAATTATTGGCCGTGCACCAGAGGAGGATAACAAAACAGGTACCAATGACTTATTGAATTCGGAAGCACTTTTGCGAGGATTGCGTAGCGTTGGTGAAAGAGGCCTTTCATTTGATTTACAACTTATTCCTGGGTTGATGGAGGCCACAAGTAAGATACTGAAAGATGCGCCCAAAACGAAAGTTGCCCTATGCCATGCGGGGTCTCCCCATGATCGAACTACTAAGGGTTTGGAAATATACGCGGAGCAATTGGGCTATATGTCAAGTTTAAGTAATGTTACTTGCAAACT
>Ga0209403_10008045_pt1 | contig 10241 bp, 7 predicted proteins | sample ArcticOcean_MG_C_8_FD_187440 | JGI IMG/M metagenome (GOLD analysis project Ga0209403, IMG submission 187440) | Marine microbial communities from western Arctic Ocean - ArcticOcean_MG_CB11_86 (SPAdes) (version 2) | ecosystem: Environmental > Aquatic > Marine > Oceanic | place: Arctic Ocean...
CCCAGCACCGGTACAAATTGCAGTATTTGGTGAAAACCTACCGATTTGGGTGGAAAGTGAAGAAGATTTCATCACCGCTTACACTTCTCTAATAAGCGACCATGAATTGTACAAAACTACTGCAAAAAAAATGCGTCAAGCTGTCAAGCGGTATTCTTTCAGTCAAACTCTTCGTCGTCTGAGGGTTTATTTTGATTGAGGTGGAAAGATGAAGTTGGAAGATGTCATGAAACTGCTTTCCTCCTTCAAAGAGAAGGCCCCGAAAAGGATTGGAAAAAATATGGAACACACCACTCTTGAATCCTATGAGAAGGAGAAAACCCGATTGTTGGCAGGTGGTAGTATTGAAAGGGCAGAGTCTCTATTGAGAGGTGAACTCATCCTAAAAAAATTCAATTCAGTAAGGATTGATGAACCCGATTGGGGCATCGATCCTTTTTCTGACAGAAATTGGTTGTGGAGATACCACCAATTGGAATTTCTACCCGATCTGCTAAAAGCCTACAACCAATCCTCAGACCCAAAATTCTTAGAAGAATCTTGCAGATGGATTAACTCTTGGATTGATGCAAATTATCTCAACACCCCACAATCTGTTATGGCATGGCATGACCATGCAACTGCACTGAGATTGCAACATCTAATCCTCTTTCAACAAACTGCTGGAGAATGGTTAACAGATGATATTGTTCCACAATTAGAGTTTGTCTTAGCCAATCATTGCCGCATACTCGCAGACCCTAGTTTTTACAGGTTCAGCGAGAACACGAATCATGGATTTGACCAGATGTTAATTCTATTGATTTCAGCGAATCTACTGATTGGATTTGAAGAATCTAATGAATGGTGCAAGTTGGCTTCTAAGAGATTGGTGAATGAAATCCAGTTCGCTTTCTCGGATGGTGGGATCCATGTTGAGAATAGCCCTGCTTATCATCAATCAATGATGATAAGGGTTATTCGAGCACGTGACACGCTCAAATCCCTGGGTGTTGAGGTAGACCTTAATTTTGATAAACTGCTGTCAAATGGTGTTGAGTTTCTCGCATGGATAACTCAGCCCAATGGGAAAATACCAACAATCGGTGATTCTGTTTCGATTCCGACTTTAATCAATCTCGGTAACCTCGTTGACTGCCCCTCATCTGAATATCTACGGTATGTCTGCAGTGGGGGACAACTTGGAAGTCCACCACTCAACGAGCATTTCTTCTTCTTAGATGATGGATGGGCTGTGTTCAGGAGCCAATTTAGCAAATCATCTGAGTTTAAAACATCAATCCAACTCATTATGAAATCTGCGTTTTTCAGCAATTGGCACCGACACGATGATGATACTTCGATTACACTACACGCTTTCGGGAGAAGATGGTTCATAGATACTGGAATGTACAACTATTATGAAAAGGAAGAAAAGAGAATTTTCGTAAGAAGTGTTTTAGGACATAATATGATGATACTAGATGGAGTGAAAGTAACCCGTAATAGTAAGGAAGGCAGGAAGAATACTCGTATGTGGCAATCTGACGACGAAGGGAAAATTGTATGCGCCTCAACAGATATATTTGAAGGATATAGGCTACAACGGTCTGTTGAAAAGGTATCTGAAATGGTTTATCGAATAACCGACTCCTACTCACTTTTAGAGGGCTCATCGGAGTTGGATGATGTTTGGGTTCAATTCCATTTACCACTTGATATCCAAGCATCGATAAAGGGTGATTTTGTAGAATTATCTGACGCAGATGGAAATATAATCCAGTTGATTATGAATAGCCATAAATCCCGTATTTCAATCCATTCTGGTAGTTATAAGGGGGTTATCCATAGTTGGAATTCTACTCAATATGGTGTTGGTGAAGATTCTCAAGTAATTCGCTTCCACCTCCCTAATAACCAACTAAAGTCAATTATTGATGTCAACTTAATCAGAGGTGAAAATGATGAGTGAATGGACCATTCTAATCAGTAATATTCCTGATTTTCTCCACTTAGGGGATTTCAACTGTTGATTTAACAAACTTGCTAATAGGCAACCATCATCTATGAGAAGCGCAGACCACAGTATGTGGGGACACGAATGGGTTGTAATGTCCTCATCTATGCAGATGTCAACATTAATCTCATTGATGGATCTTCTGTTTGGTTAGCATCCCTTACTGAGATGTTATCTCTTGATGAAGAATTGAATATAAATGTATTATTGAAAAATCCATTAACTTGTGACATTCTTATTTATGACATCGTTGAACGAAATAATATCAACTTCATTGACCCTTGGGAAGAGGCAGAACATCGAGGTGATTTCCGCTCGGTATTAAATCGTAGGAGTAATGAATATCTTGACAGCGTCGCTGCTGCAACCCTCATTCAACTTCTAGATAAAGAGCATAATTTTGACAAAATAATTGTCCGAGACCCTACTACCTCATACCAACTCTGTGGTGAGAAATCAATAAGCGAGAAAATGATTATCTACATCACTAATCCACTAGCCCACAAAGGCTGGATGGGGAGTGCAAAACTCATTGAGATGCACACATCTTCCTACTTGACTCTCTGCCAAACTGAAATGGCAAAGGAGGTGTTTATTGGTTTACTTGGCAGTAGCGTAGCCTTGGAAAAAATAGATATTTTGAATCCAATGATTCCTGATGCAAATTTCAAGAAGAGAATTAAAGTTGTAAATAAGCCATCAATCGGATATTCGGGTAAATTCTCTCCACCATACATGATTGAAGAGATGTTCCAAGCATTCAAGCACATCAAGGAAATTTCACCCGATTCCACATTTGAAATTGTTGGAGACAAGTTCCACAACAAACCATATGTCGAGGGTTTTGAAGAACGTGTCAAAGAAGGGCTAAACTCTACACCAGGGGTGATATGGCATGGCGGAGTTTCAAGAACGGAAGCAAACGAGTTGATGAGTAGGGTGATGATTGCTAGTGGCTGGCGGGATGATTCTTTTGATTCAACAGTTGAAATCTCAACTAAGGTTCTTGAATCTGCTGCATTAGGTATTCCAGTTTTGATGCGCCCGGCCCCTGTACAAGTCTTGGTATTCGGGGAAGAATTACCAATATGGGTGAAGAGTGAAGAAGAGTTTATCACATCTTACATTTTGCTGATTAATGATAAAAAATTGTACAAAGAGACGGCTAAAAAGATGCGCGATGTAGTGCGAAGATATTCATTCAGTGAGACACTCGCCAGATTGAGAAGGCACTTTGACTGAGATAGGACACTTACTAAATTAGGGGAGTGATGTATTGAGAAATCGTTGGGAAATCTGCAAAGGTGTTCATGAAGCTATTCGCCAGTTGATTCCTAATCATGCTGTAATACTAGAATTTGGGAGTGGAAATGGAAGTGCAATTTTAAGCGAAACATATGATTTGTATTCTGTAGAACATGATATTGAGTGGGTGGGACACTGTCCTAAAGCAAAATACATCCATACCCCTATAATTGATATCGAACCTATTTTTCCTTTCAAACATGATTCTTGGTACGATGGTGAAGCAATTATTTCGTCAATACCAAAGACCATTGATCTAATACTTGTTGATGGACCTACAGGAAAAATTGGGCGTAGTGGAATAATAAGTATAATAGAACAATTACCCAACACAGCGATATGGATTATTGATGATACATTACGTAGGGAGGATTCAGAACTTTCTAGACAAATAGCTTACAAACTGGGTCTGTATGAAACTCGCTTTTGGAACTTCTCTATTCTCTCCCAAAAACCAATTTCGGCAGAAAAAAATCGGGCGATAAAGGACACCTCGGATGCTGTGCTAAATGCGGAAGATGATGAATATCTCAGGCAATTCTTTGTTGATAGGAGAGATATACCATGACTCTGAACAATTTAGCGTTGTTGATTGGAAGAGAAGCATTTCAAAATCGCGTTCGCAGTAAACAACCGAAGCGGGAACTGGATTCACTCCGAAGATGGGTGTTACAATCTATAAATACCCATTTCGATGGAGGGCAATTGGAGCGAGGTTGTCTGTTACTGAAAGGGGTAGGGAAATGTTGTCAAGTCATCAAATTCCGCCCCAAAGCAAGGAGATATTCAATAGTGAAAATTAATATTATAGGATGTGATAATGGTGAGTGATTGGACTATTCTTATCAATAACATACCTGATGTTCTGCATGTTGGTGATCTGATTACTGACCTCATGGATAAAAATGATTGGGAGTACCATGTCAGTGCTTCAAGTACTGATTTTGATTCTTCGTTCAGTATAATTCTTGGGAGATTCCCCACACGAGAAGATGGAATTATAGCATCAAATGGAATTACTGAAAATTATGGATATGGCTGTTTGATTATCAGAATGCCAAGAGTTGACCAATCTAATGAATTCGATATTAAGAATGTCTCTGCGGCAATCAACGAATTAAAAGAAATGCAGGGGGAAGGTAAAAATTCAATTGAACTATTGACTCGTGCTCTTGAATTCATTAAAGAAGATACCGAACTTGCTGATGAAAAGAGAAGAGTGATTTTTACGACATTCAAAGACTCCGAACCTGAATTAGCAATACCGATAGGGCTAGATTACTCCAAGAATAATGCCGACCCAAATTTCTTCAAAGTTCTATTAACTAGACTGTTGAGAAATGAGAGAGAGAAAGAAGCTTTGGAATTGTTACTCCATCGTCTCAAATTAGATGGCGAATGTGCCCATTTAAACCATCTCTCAAAACTTCTCTTTGAGTATAAAATGAATTCAATATTTAGGACTGGAGAGGATTCACTTGCGGGTTGTACTCTTCGATTGCAAGAGTTCTTCATGCCCACTTCATTTGATGAATCAACTCTCCATAGAATGCTTTTCACCGAATTACGGAAACATAAACTAGGCGTTCAAGTGAGATCTGAAATAGCAGAGAAACACATGGATGATTGGAAAAATGATGAGGCTTTCATGCGTGAATTCGCCGCTTTTGAATTTCAAAAGGGGGACTTCTCAAAACCAATCAAATTGCTTTCAAACGAATTTGAAGACAAGAGAACAATTACCGCTCTGGCCAAGTATAAATCTCACGTAAGTCTACTGGAAAACGGGTGGATCATGCCTCCTCGCTCGCCCCCATCGAAGGCCACTAAGAAAAATCTCATCCGTTATCTCGTCTACACCTCCTTACCCCATCACAGTTCTGGATACGCAACCCGCACGCACAATCTCTTGCGCTCTCTGAACAAGGGGGAATGGTTGGTCGATGGAGTAACTCGCTATGGTTATCCTTGGGTTGATAAAAAATTACAGAGAAAAGATGTTGCAGATTGTGAAATTATTGATGATGTCACATACTATCGGCAATTCAACAAAAAGAACATCCACTTGTTGACTTTGGAAGAAAGGTTGATTGAAGCTGCTGACACTTTTGTCGAACATTGCCGAACCAATGGAATTCCCGAAGTGATTCACGCCGCTTCAAACTGGATGAACGGGCTTGTCGCCTGCCATGCTGGACGAATTCTAGGGGTCCCGGTAATATACGAGGTTCGGGGACGATGGGAACTTACACGAATCGCAAAAGATCCTGATTTCAGAGGGAGTGAACACGACCGCATGATAAGACGAATGGAGATGGAAGTAGCGATGGCCAGTGATCAAGTATTGGTGATTACCGCTGGACTGAAACAGATGTTAATCGATGAAGGAGTGGAGCCTGAGAAAATTACTATAGCACCAAACGGTGTAGATACGGAGGTATTCCAGCCAATTCCCAGAGATGAAGAACTTGCTGACCAACTAGGCATCGGTGAAGGGCCGATTATCGGATATGTTGGCTCTCTTGTCCACTATGAGGGGTTGGACCTGTTACTCAAAGCAGTTGGGAATCTCAAACAAGCAGGGAAGTTGAATATTCAGGTTCTAATCGTAGGAGACGGTGATGAAAGAGCAAAACTTGAGAAAATAGCTGCCGATGAGGGAATAACTGATTCCTGTATTTTCACTGGTAGAGTTGATTTCAAAGAGGTTGACAGATACTATTCTCTCATTGACATTGCTCCATTCCCGCGTACATCACACGAAGTCTGTGAGATGGTCTCACCTCTGAAGCCGTTTGAAGCGATGGCCATGGGGAAACGTGTCATCTGTTCGAATGTTGCTGCCTTGGAAGAAATCATTGAAGAGGGCGTGAATGGTGAACTTTTCGAGAAGGGAAATGTTGCTTCTCTAACCACTGTCTTGAGTGGGATGCTTGATGACTACAGGAGAGGAGATGAATGGGAAAATGCTCGTGACTGGGTGGAGAAGAAACGGGCGTGGAGCCGCACTGCTGACATCATCACTAGTGTCTATGATGATGTGAAGATGGAAAGACCCCAAACCGTACTGATAGCTGGTCATGATTTGAAGTTCATCGATGGCATAGCCAGAGAGATGATGAATAGAGGATTAATTGTTCTACAAGATAGATGGATTAATCACTCAAAACACGATGAAGAGGCAAGTAGAAGACTACTGAGTGCAGCAGATGTAGTGATATGTGAGTGGGCGCTGGGTAATTCCGTCTGGTATTCCAACAATGTTCGTGATGACCAATCGTTATTCATCCGATTCCATCTTCAAGAAAGGGACACCGATTATCCAAAGGATGTTGATTGGAACGCGGTTGACAATATTATTTTCATCTCAGCGTTCATTCAGAGAGAAGCGGTTGAGAAGTTCAATATTCCTGATGGGAAGGACATACTTCTTCCGAACTATGTTGAAACATCACATTTTGTACGCGAGAAATCTGAGAAGAGCAAGAGAACACTTGGGTTGATGGGGATTGTCCCTCGTAGGAAAAGGTTTGACATAGCACTTGATATTCTTCAGCGGTTGAATGAAAAGGGGTTGGATTTCCAACTTCGTATCAAAGGCAAACAACCAACAGATTACCCATGGATGCAAGACAGACCTGATGAACTGGCTTGGTATGAAACACAAATGAAAAGATTGGAAGAAGACCCCCATCTCATCGAGTGTGTACATTTTGAGGGTTGGAGTTTGATAAATGATGTTCCTGAATGGTTCTCTGAAATCGGATTCATTCTCTCAGTATCTGATTTTGAAGGATCACACCAAGCAGTTGCAGAGGGTGCGGCATCGGGTACTGTACCTATCATCATAGAATGGCCTGGAGCCAGTGAAGTTTATCCTCAAGATTGGTGTGTTGATACTCTTGACGAAGCCGTGGATATGATAATTAAAGAGATGAGTGAAGTTGACAAGACTGAGGACCAAAAAAAGAAAAGGGAAATGATGTCTCTCATTGAAAATGAGTTTGACTTGTCAGTAATTACTTCGAAGTGGATTGATCTTTTCTCCAATAAATGATTTTCAGGCTTCAATTTGGTCAATTAACCACTCTGCAAATTCCTCGGTACCTTCACCAAGGCTAGCCCTCTTACAAAAAGATCTCATTCTCCTCCGTTTAAGCGGATTCAACATCCTATTAACCACCCATACAGGAGATGTTTCAGACTTGTCAGAGACCACCAAAGCACAACCTAACTGTTCAACAGCCTTCGACCTGAGGAGAGGTATGTCACCTTTTATACCAAGCCGAGGAACTGATATGAATGGTATTTCTGCTTCAACCATTTGGGAGATCGCTGGTTGTGTGCCGTCACATATTCCAAAGTCAAATCCCTGAATAGTAGAACCACTATATGGATTGATAATGGGCCTCATCAGAGAAATAGGGTAACTTCTCAACCACCGCTTTGAGGCTTCTGAAGTCTTGATTGATATTACTACACCTTCATCCCTCAATCTAGTGAAGATAGTATGAAGAATTGCCGTCTGGCGACTAGATAATTCGTCTGGTGGGTGGAAAAGTACCGATAGGGTGTTCAAATCCACATCCAATTCATCTTTTGCATTTCTTCGAGAATACTTTGTTTTAGCCGGCCATAATATAGGTTTAGTTGTCTTCAAATCCAAAGTTGCAACATCATTTATTGAAGTTAAGAAATCATTCGGAATTACTATCTCGTCGAATACTCCGCCATTTTTAATGAGATGTGATTTAACATCACTTACTTCTGGCTGAATCCAAACTGAAGTGTGCCTTGGCCTATCAGATAACACTCTAGTCAAGCCACGATGAGGGTACGCACCATCAAAAACGACAAGGGAGGGGTGATGGGCTGAAAGGAGGAGTTCTACTTGTTCTGATAAAAGACCACCCCATATTGAACTGTTTCTACGACTTGAGGGGAGGCTATATTCCTGGATTGATTTATCGGGTCGTATCAAGCCTAGTTCACCGATGGTCAGCATTATCATATCAATTGAGGGATCATCAAGCTTAACTTCATTCATCAAAGATATTACACGGCCCTGACGATAGAAATCTGTTGATTCCCCTGAAATGAATAATATAGAGCGATTCAATTTTTTCACCATCGGCTCAAGCGATTTTGTCTTTGATTCGCTAATTATTTTGATTCCGAGAACCATCAAATCCCAAGGGAGGCGAAAGATGCGGAGAGGAGATTCAATCGCTTGGATGAATAGCACTCCGAGCCTAAAGGACGGTGAATGCCTAATTCGATGCAATTCAGCCGCAGCAGAGCCATCACGATGGCGCAATTCTTGCAGAGTCAACTCTGGTTGTGTGGCATCGCTGAGACCACCATCCTGCTCCACAACCACCACTCCTAGAAATGGTTGCTTCCCCCACCTTACATCAGCGTTCCTGATGCTAATGCATCTAATTAGGTAATAATGATAACAAGTAATTGTTCCGTCAAACTATGAAGGTGGGGATTATTGGAGCCGGCATCGTCGGTGGAGCCATAGAACATTGGTTCGCAGAAGCACATGAATTATTCATTCACGACCCTGTAAGAGGAACTACTCTATCCAATGTTACTGACCACGTTGATATGGCCTACATCGCAGTACCAACCCCTATGAGCGATGTAGATGGGTCTTGTGATACAAGCATCGTTGATGCCACTCTTGATGCACTTCCTGATGGTTTTACAGTTGTAATCAAAAGCACAGTAGTTCCAGGGACCACACAACGATACCATGAACAATACCCGCACCTGAAAATTGCTTACAGCCCTGAGTTCTTAGTTGAAAGACGCCATCTTGAAGATTTTGGTAATCAAGAGATTCTAGTTTGTGGCACACACCATGCAGATGTGGCAGAACGGGTATTTCAACAACATCGGGAAGCAGGAGTTTTGAAGAGAGAACAAACATATCATGTAACCCCTACACAAGCTGAATTGGTTAAGTACAGCAAGAATACATTTTATGCACTAAAGGTAATTTTTGCCAACCAAATGCACGACATATGTGAAGCACTAGGGGAGGACTGGGGTGCAGTCCGAGAAATCATCACCGCCGAGCAGGCTCAACCAATTGGCCCAAGCCACCTAGATCCTATTTTCGGACTTAACCGTGGTTTTGGAGGAAAATGTCTGCCTAAGGATTCCAATGCGCTTCGTGTGCTCGCGAAAGAACTCGGTGTGAACTACGATATCTTCGATGCACTGCAATCCGATAACGCACGACTTCGAGGTGTGCTCACCGGCAAAGAAAGTGATGTTGATACACTAGATGATTAGCCCTGCATTTGTGAGAAGTAGCCGACGAGGTTCCGCTGAAGGTGATTTGTTCACCTCTGTATCCGTTGCTGCAGTCTTATTTTTCCTTCTTTCAAATTCAATGATGTCAGGGATTTCAGATCCTCTAATGCGTGATGGTTCAATGCTTATCGGTTCAAGATATACGATTACCCAAGATGCACTAGATACCATCTCTGAAGATAATGTGGTTTCCGTAATTGGAATCGGATCATCCCAGGTGTTCAAAGCACTTGATGGGAGTTGCGTTAGTGAAAATTTAGAGAATGACGCGTTGGTATACAATATTGCTCAGCCGTCTTCAAGAGCATATACAGACATGTTACATATTCCAAGAATCGTAAACTCGAATCCAGAAATTGTGTTAATTGAAATTGCTCCAAATCTATTGGGGAATCATTCATCGTATTCTGATGAATATGTAGAATTGAGATTCAAATTGGATACAATGAATCAAGATTCTTCAGATTTGGGTGGTTGGGTTAATCTAATTAAAGCAGAACATAGAAATTGGGTGGCATTGAATGAAAATGAGAGATTAAGTTTCAAACAAGAATACTTTCCAAACGCACTAGAAGAAAGACTGAACCGGATGTTACTGGATGAATCAACGGCG
>Ga0209403_10008046_pt1 | contig 10239 bp, 8 predicted proteins | sample ArcticOcean_MG_C_8_FD_187440 | JGI IMG/M metagenome (GOLD analysis project Ga0209403, IMG submission 187440) | Marine microbial communities from western Arctic Ocean - ArcticOcean_MG_CB11_86 (SPAdes) (version 2) | ecosystem: Environmental > Aquatic > Marine > Oceanic | place: Arctic Ocean...
ATTCTGAGCGATAATCTGTTGTTCAAGGTTGAGTGTGGTGTAAACTTTTAATCCGCTCTTGTAGACCTTGTTGCGCCCATATAAAGACATTAATCGTTGACGTATGTATTCAACAAAATAGGGTGCCTTGTTTAACATATTTGTTACTTTTTCAAGTTTAATTTCACTTCTTATAGCCTGCTCGGCTGCATTGCGCTTAATAAAACCCTCTTGGGCCATTCTACGTATGACGTGATTTCGCCTCGAGCGCGCACGTTTAAGGTTTCTATAGGGGGAATAATTATTTGGAGATTTTGGCAGTCCGGCAATAAGCGCTGACTCAGCTATTGTTAGATTATGTACATTTTTACCAAAATATGTTCGTGCTGCTGCCTCTACACCATAACTTCCATGCCCGTAGTAAATTTGATTTAAATAAATCTCAAGGATTTCATCCTTGGAGAAAACTATCTCTAAACGAATAGATAAAATTGCCTCTTTAATTTTACGTATAAGGGTTCTTTCACGTGAAAGAAAAAGTGTTTTAGCGAGTTGTTGAGTAATGGTGCTTCCACCTTCCACAATGCGACCTGCTTTTATATTGGTAAGAAAAGCACGGGAGATAGCTTTTAGATCGATTCCTATATGACGATAGAAATTAGCATCTTCAACTGCAAGAGCCGCTTGTTTTAGTTGGGTTGGGATTTTGTTGAGTGGTACCAGTATTCTTTTTTCAAGATAAAGTTCAGAAATCAATTCATCCTGATCGGAATACATGAGGGTTACTGTGCTTGGTTCAAAATTCTTTAATTTTCTAACGTCAGGCAATTCATCTGCGATATTATAGTAAATTACCAGTGCGCTAGTGAATCCAATGGTTAAGATTATTATGATAATTGAAAACATCCCCATACATAGTAATTTAAAGAAGCTACCCTTTCTTTTTTTTGAAGGTTTCTTTTTTTTTTTAAGTATTTTTTCTTTTTCAGTCATTGCCATTATAAAATTTTGGGGTGATTTGACGTTCTTCTAATTCTATGAGCTCCACCCAGGTAGTAAGGTTCTTAATGGAGGGGTTGATCTTATCCCGGATTAAATTAAATCGATTTATGCTTTCCTTAGTATTGGGTTTTCTTTCAAGTAATTTCTTATTAATATTCTTTTTGTCATTTATGGATCTATTCGAGAGTTTTTTATTGACCCAAAGCTCTATTTCTTTGTCGGTTAGCTTTTGCGCTTGATATGCAAGTTCTTTATGATCGATACCAAGAAAGTCTAGGATGATTTGATCAAGCGGGCATGGATAAATATACTCCCCAAGAGATTTATTTTTATATGCCCGTGCCTTGTCCAACATGCGAGGTATCATAACGATTCCTGCTAACTTATTTTTCGGACTTCTGGGTATAAATTGGGTGAGATCCATATAAAATGGGCTTTTGAAATGATTTGAAGAAGCTATGCGTTACGGTACTTTTGAAGAAAGAAATAAGTCTTAATCTAGACGACTACGGTTAATATTTAGATTTTTAAGACTTGTTGATGCCTTGATTGCTCGAGCCCCTTCGGTTCCTATATGATTTCTAAATAAATCAAGAGTTGAAGTTTTTGAAAGAGTTTCTGATTTTGAAAGATAAATCGCCCCTTCTTCGCCTACTTCATTAAATTTTAGAACAAGTTGATCAAGGTTAGACCAGTTTGGAGATTGGGCAATCAATTTAGCCCCTTCGGCAGTGATCTTGTTCGATTTTAAGTTTAATGCTCTGACCTGTGAGAGATAAGGGGATTCACATAAAGCAGCAACACCTTTATCGCTGATCTCATTATCACCAAGTATCAAGGTAGTTACTTGAGATACTATTTCAAGACTAGCGAGGCGTATTGCACCCTCATCGCCTAGTTTTCTGTTTTCAAGGTCAAGATAACCAATATCGTTTAAATTTTCACTAATTAATTTCTCAATATCAAGTTTTTCGTTATTTTCCATAAAAGCTCTTTAAATTCAATTTATTACATAACTCTTATTACATTTCAAGACTGTCATCTTAAACTTTCTTTAAATGGGGGTCAATTATTACTGATACTAAATTAAGTATCTTTAAAACACTATGTTTGAATAAAATATGATGCATGATATATTTGAAAGTAAGTATTAAATAGATTTAGATTTTTAACTGATCATCAAGAGAGGTTATAAAACCATGAAAAATGTTTTTTCGATTTTAGCGGCTTTATCTTTATTTTTATTTTCGGCAACTGTTTTTGCGGGAGAGGGACCTCTAGCTTTGCCCTCGGGAGCAAATCCTGAAGCAAAAAAACATAATGTGGAGGGTATCGATCACTGGCAACAAGGGCATTATGATGTTGCTCTAAAGCACTTTAGTGCAGCCTCCAAAGCTGATGGTTCTTCGGGAGAGATTCATTTTAACGAAGCCATTTCTTATGACAAGGTGGGGAAACATGGAGTCGCCACCAAGCATTTTGGAGTAGCCTTAAAGAAAGCTGGAGGTAATCCACAGATTTCAAATTCGCCAATTTTGAAAGGTCACCTTGGGATGTAAATTAGTTTTTTAGTTAATAACTAATACTTCCATATTTTGTAAAAAGTTTTGTTTCAAAAGGGGTTGGCGTTTATGTCAGCCCCTTTTTTAATTATTGATAAATAAAACTCTATCGTAAAAATTTTGGTATTTCTCGGCCTTATCTGATACTATTTAGCTACTTCCAAATTCATATAGGAGAATTTTCTTATGATGGGCATTGGTTTTCCAGAGTTAATGGTTATTTTGGTTATCATTATGATAATTTTTGGTGCTGGCAAACTCCCAGAAATTGGATCTGCATTTGGGAATAGTATTAAAAATTTTAAAAAATCTATGAAAGATGCTGAAGCTGGAGAACTAGAGCCGGAAACTTCTAGTGAACCAGATTTGTCGGATCCAAGTGCAACGACAGAAGTTGCAAATAAAACATTATCCGCTGAAGAGGCAGCTGCAAAAAAGGAAGCCGAAATGATTGATGAGGCGGCCGATGCAATTTTAAAGGATCGAATTGATCCGATAAGAACAGCGCATGATGGATTGGTTCAGCAAAATGATGTTTTTACCAATTCATTGAGATCGACTCCAGGTGGAAGAGGGCGTGAAAGAGGAGTCAACCGCGAAGTGCTCTAAGTGCTGCAGTATTTTTACTTTAAGTAGTTATGTAAAACCGCCACTTTTATTATGCTGATAATCCGTTACAAGGCGGATTTTTCTTTTAGTTTTATTTTGTCTGGGACTGAACTGGATAAAATGATTGGCTCCAACCCAAACCAAGTCCAACCCCAACCCAAAGTAGTTCTTTGATACGCCTTACAAATGAAACAGTTATGCCCAAGTTGCCAGGCATTCCTAACGCTGTAAATATTATGAGTAGTCCACCTTCCTGAGCACCTAAGCCCAAAGGAATGAAAAAACTACCTGCTCGAACTAGTTGAGCTAAAGCTTCGATAATCCACAGGTCAATTAAGGTTGGTTTATATCCAAAATAATAAAGTGTGACATATAGCTCTGCCAATCCAACAGTCCACCCTAAAAACGCGTAAAATATTGATATAAGAACCCTTGAGGTATGATTTTTATAATATAGGGAGATTTTTTGGTCTATTATTTTTATTTTATCCAGAAATAAGACCACTTTATTTCCAACCGGTAACTTTATAATCCATGCCACTAGAATGCTAAGAGTTCCTGTGATTTGAAATACTAGAAATAAAAGAATTAATATTGCAAAGATAGTCATGCCAGCCAGGCAGGCGAGTTGCATTTTTTCAGATACTAGGTTGGATCGAAGTGTAAAAAATGTACCTGGAATAAAAAATAATAGAAGAGCGATAAGAAATGTTGTGCGAGCTATAACTTGCGATACCATACCTTGTTTCAGAGAAAGGCCATGCCTTTCCTTTAAAAGTTGTGCTTTAACAGGTTCTCCTCCAAGGGTTCCTAAGGGTGTGATGGTGTTGTAAGCTTCACCAATTTGGCGAATACACCATAAATTCCAAAGGCTAAATTGCTTAGCTTCTTCTGGTTTAAAATTATTTTTCCAAGCAATTGTGTCGAGCCAGGTAACTATTCCATATATCATCAGAATTAATATAAAACCATAACCCAGTTCAATAAGGAGACTTGCTACTATTGTTAGGTCAACGCTAGAAATAGCCCAAGCGAGCAAGAAAAAACCAACCAATAAAAATATTAGTTTAATGGGGTTTATCATTATTTATAATATTTTCAAATAGGTTTCGGTGGGTTTAATGGTTTGCTATTGAAGTTGAAAAACTATAGCACAAGTGTAACTCGAGGTAATTTTTTGAACAGGGGTAATGAGTTTTTAGGTATTTTATCTATCGCATTCGCCACCGATCATATTGAGCATATCAAAGGTAGGAATTATGTCAGCTAGCATACTGCCTTTGCAGAGTTCGGCAAGTGCACCTGTCATAGTAAAGCAGGGTGGACGGACGCGGCATTTCCAGGGTTTGCCAGATCCATCACTAACAATATAAAATCCAAGTTCCCCATTCGCAGCTTCAGTAGCAAAATATACTTCTCCGACAGGTGGCTTAACACCATCAATAACTACTTTGAAATGAGCAATCATTTCTTCCATTTGAGAATATACGTCTTGCTTAGATGGAATTCGCAAATAAGGATTATCTACATTAATGGGTCCTTCCGGCATATCCTTCATTGCTTGTTTTATAATTTTAAGACTTTGTTTTATTTCTTCCATCCTCACCAGATAACGATCGAAGTTATCACCAGTAGTTCCCAGTGGGATATCAAAATCTAATTTATCGTAAACAAGATAGGGTTGTTTTTTTCTGATATCGTAATCTATTCCACAGGCTCTCAGGCAAGGTCCTGTAAACCCCCATGAAATAGCACTTTCTTTAGAAATACCTCCTGTGTCACGCATGCGGTCTAAGAAAATACGATTTTTTGTAAGTAATTTATCTACATCGTCAAACAATTTTTCAAGCCTTGGGTAAGTAGCCTCAAGATCATCATTAAACCCTGGTGGTATGTCACACATCAATCCACCAATACGGATGTAATTAGATGTTAGCCTTGCCCCACAAACTTTTTCTAATAAATCCCATACAAGTTCTCGGGCTTCTACAAAATAGATGAAAGCTGTAAGTGCCCCAAGTTCCAAAGCCGCCGCTGCTATATTTGTATAGTGGTCTGAAATACGGGCAAGTTCATTAGTTACTACACGGATATAATTACAGCGCTCAGTAACTTCTATGTCACAAAGTTTTTCAACTGCTAAAGCATAGCCAATATTGTTCATAATTGCTGAACAGTAATTCAATCGGTCAGTATAGGGGAAAACATTCGAGTAGGTAACACTCTCACACATTTTTTCAAACCCACGGTGCAAGTAGCCGACTTCTACCACCATATCTACTACGGTTTCACCATCTAGGGTGAGGAGAAATTTTACTGTGCCATGGGTAGCCGGGTGTGATGGTCCCATATTCAGGAGCATGTGGTCGGTATGCAAATCTTCTTTTAAATCAGACATATTTTTTTCAGTAGTGAGGTGTTTTTTTATCTATACTCTTTTGAATTAACTAGCCTTCGATATTTTAATTGAAATTGGTCCTTCTTCTCCATTCCTTAGCATATTTACAGGGACGTTTACCCAGTTTTTAGGCAGGTATACCATACCTTTGACTGTTACAGTATTTATCAGAATAGGGACCTCTAACTTTTGTGTGGTTGATTCAATTACAATTCGATCACCATCAATAACATTCAAGGCTTCTGCATCTTTCGGGTTCAGTTCTGCAATACAGTCAGGTCCAATGTCTGTCAATGCTTTAGCGTAATGGGTATAGCTTCCAATATGGAACATATGGTTATTAGAAACTAGCTGAAACGGGAACCCTTCCTTTGGTTTAGCCATTTCACGCTTACTCGTAACCTGAAAATATGGATTTATTTTGAATCCGTCTGAAATCCACTGCTCAGATTTTGTTCCAGGAAGTTTATCTTTGTAGATAGGAACAATTTTTGAGATTTCATCTTGTACTTCGGATACTGAAGAGTTGTTGAATTTTTTACCAAAAGCTTCTGCCAGTTTGATGAAGATATCGTGGTCTGTACATGACTGATTTTGAGGTAAAGTTGCCGGAGTGACCTTTTGAATATGACGGGTCATATTGGTGAATGAGCCTTCCTTTTCAGCAAATGTTGTTGCGGGAAGAATAATATCCGCCATTTGAGCAGTTTCAGTCATATAAACATCTTGTACTACCAGAAATGGAACAATTTGTAGAGCATTCTTGATGTCGGCCCCTTTATAGTAGGAGTGCACTGGATCTTCTCCTGCAATATGTAAAAACTTGATGGTTCCATTAGTGCAGTTTTCAATTAAATCATTTGCAGGGTTATTGTTATCAAACTTAAGAGCGTCTATACCCCATGCACTCGTTAGTGAGGATAGGGCACCAGAGTCATTAAATGAGCGATACCCTGGAAGGAACTCTGGAGTACAACCCATATCATTAACTCCCTGAGAGTTACAGTGCTCTCTTGGGGGAAAGATACTGATGCTACCTTCTGCACCATGATGTACGAGAATGGATAAGTTTAGAAGAGCATTTAAAACGTCTTCACCTTGACCCGTATCAAAAATATCGTTTCCTATAAGGATAAACCTATCTGCTGTCCGTCCGAACCTTTTGGCAGCACGAGTTAGAACTTCATCGGAAAGCCCGGTTGAACTTTGTGTAGCTTCTGCTGTGTATGGAACAAGGGACTGAGCCATCTCGTCATAATTTGGTATGGCAGACTTAACTTTTGCTATATCTATAATACCTTGATCAATCAAGATACGAGAGATTCGGTTTGCTACTGAAGCATCGGACCCTAAAGAATAGTTAAGGCGTATATCAATATTACTTTCATTTTTAAAAATAACTTTGCGTGGATTCGCAATAATAAGATCTGTACCAGTGAATATTGCCCCCTTGCGAGCCGAGTTACCACCCACAGGATATTCTGAAGGTAAATCGGAGTTGAATATTAAAATTACGTCTGACTTTTCAAGTTCTGTTACTGGCTTTGAATTGATACCGTTCTCAAAGCAGCGAATCATGAACTGATTAATATAGGGTGCTCTCATATGTGCAAGGTTGGTGATTTGATTGGAGCCATATACGCCACGAAATAATTTCTGGAATAAATAGTTTTCTTCGTTGGTTAGTTTTTCTCCAGCAATACCTGCTACTGTTTCAGGGCCATTACGATTGATTGCTGCCTGAACGCGATTGACTATAGTTTTAATTGCTTCGTCCCAACTGACTTCCTTGAATGTACCTCCAAAGTTCATGAGAGGAGATTTAATGCGGTTTTCGTTGTGAATGATACCGTGGCCAAAGCGCCCCTTCGCACAAAGGTTACCTTCATTGATCCCCAAGTTATTTGTCTCATCTCCAACAAATCGCGCCACCTTATTTTTTTTTGTTTCTACCTGTACTGTGCAACCCCATGAGCAGTAGCCACATGTGGTATGGTTTGTTTTAAATAATGCGGCCAATCCACGTTCTTGAGATGACATATCCATGAGGGCACCAGTTGGGCAAACTGTTATGCATTGCCCGCAAAATTCACAATCTAGAGGCTCTTGATTGGCCGTGCCAATCGTAGTTTTCATACCTCTTTGATGAAAATCCAATGCTTGAACTCCTTGAATTTCATCGCATGCTCGAACGCACAACCCACACATAATGCATCTATTTAGATAAAACTCAATGAGCGGGTTTGATTTATCGCTTGGTTCGTTACGACGTTGAATTTCGAATCGCCCATTGGCTAGTTGCAAAGCTTCAGTATTATCTTGAAGTGGGCATACTCCAGATTTATCGCAGATAGGACAATCTAATGGATGCTCTACTAGAAGCATTTCTAAACAGGCGCCATTATAGCGGTCGGTTTCCTCAGTGGCTGTGAAAATTTCTATGCCTTCTGCTACGGGTTGGGTACATGAATAAACCAGTTCTTTTTTTCCGTCAGGAGTACGCATGTCAACCATGCATGTGCGGCATGCTGCAAAAGGTTTAAGCTTCCTATTGTAGCAAAGATTAGTGACTTCAAATCCATGTTCTTTTGCGGATTCTATAATGATGGTACCTTCTGGAGCGGAAGCATCTTTACCATTTATCTTAAAATTAACAATTTTTTTAACAACGGTACTCATTAGCTAGATATCTCCTCAGGCTGTTGTTCAGGTTCGTCCTCTAATTTGTATGAGCCAAGCAGTTCCAAAGTTTTTTCTGGATCAATTGTTCCGTGGGTATCATCCCCAATGATTGCCATAGGTGCAGCTCCGCAGTTCCCAAGACAAGATGCTGTTTGTAGGGTAAATAGCTTTGTCTCATCTGTATCACCTGGGCGCATGTGGTAGCACTCATCTATTTTATTTGCAATAATATTAGCTCCTTTAACGAAACAAGCAGTGCCATAGCATAGTTTAATTATGTATTTCCCAGGTTCTGTAATGAGGAGTCCAGGGTAAAAAGAAATCACTCCAAATATTTCGGCCCGAGTGAGTTCCAATGCTTCCATCAGAATTTGTATTGCTTTGTCAGGTAGGTATCGATAGACCCCTTGAACTTTTTGTAGCATAGGAATTAAATAGCGCCGGTCTTGACTGGGGAAGCTACCCAAAATTGCATGTACCGGTGCTAAATCAATTTCTTCTGCGTCTATTTCTGTTTCTTTAGCTTCCATAATCAACACGACTCCTTGACTAGAAGAATATTCCAAGGCTTTTAAGTATATTTACTTCTTTAAGGGAGGCAAACTTAATAACCTACAAACCTGTAACTACTGAAAATAAATGCCTTCAGCGTTATTGATGGCATATATGGAGGTGGAATTATATAAGTTAGGTTGTTTTACTGTCAATAGATTTGTTTGTGGCAAATACATCTTTTTAATTACTAATAGACATACTTATAAAATACAGCAAAAATTGCCTTATATTTTAATGCTTTAGCGGAAATTAATAGGAGAAATACCAAGTAAAATAAGGCTAAATAATATCGTGTAAATCACTAATATGTATACTTTCCAAACCTTTTATTTTAACCAAGAGATTAAAGCTTTGTATAGCTAAGAACAAGAGGGGTTATTATGGCTATATTATAAAGTTTAAGGAATCAGTACAATCTCAGGTTTATCATGTAATCTTGATGTTGTGGTTGAAAATTTCTTTTGTTTTTGTGAGTGGATTCTCTGTATATAACTTTGCATGGTGTTTAAGAGATTGCCTGCTTCAATATGTTTTGAGTCAATCTGGATAGTTTTTTTTAGTTCGACTATGGCCTCTTCAGGGCGATTTAACTCATTATAAATCCAGCCTAAGCTATAGTGTGCATTTGAATTTTTTGGATTAAGCTCGATTGCTTTTTTCAAGGGAGCTATCGCTTCAATATATTTTTTTAAACCTATTAGAGCCCAACCAAGGTTGTAGTATATCTTGGGATTGTCTGGTAATAGTTGAGCTACTTTTCGGTACTCATCAACCGCATCCTGATTGTTGTTTGTAATTTCATAAATTAAACCTAAATTGTAATGAGTTTCAGGATTGTTGGATTCTTGATTAATACTTTCTTTAAGGTATTTCTTAGCTGGCTGATAATCCCCAAGAATTTTATATAATGATCCTAGGTGGGTGTAAGGGGCTATAAAATTAGGATTTGCTTTTATTGCTCTTTTAAAAAAAATAATAGCTTCTGGGTATTTTTTTAATTCCCAAAAACCTAGTCCAAGTTGATTTTGAACATTTGGGTAATCTGGATTGTCGGTTTTTGTTTTATTTAATTGGACAGCTGCCTCCTCAAACCGCCCTAAACTTATAAGGCTTAATCCAAGTGGATAATAGGCCTTTGTGTGGTTAGGGTTTAAATCCATTGCCTTTTGAAGGTGGACTATAGCTTGGTCATGTTTTTCTGTTTTACTGTTTGCTAAGCCTAGAGCTAAATGAGCGTCAGAATATAAATTGTTGATCGTAATAGCTTTTTTCAGAGGCTCTATTGCATTTTGGTACATAGCTAGGTTGTTATAACTATTACCTAATTCAAAAAGTGCTTTTGAAAATTGAGGATTTAATTGGATGGCCTTTTTCAATGGATCAATTGATTTTTTGTATTGTTTTAAATAAGAAAAAGTGGCGCCCAGTTGATAATGGGCTTCTAAAAAACCT
>Ga0209403_10008049_pt1 | contig 10237 bp, 12 predicted proteins | sample ArcticOcean_MG_C_8_FD_187440 | JGI IMG/M metagenome (GOLD analysis project Ga0209403, IMG submission 187440) | Marine microbial communities from western Arctic Ocean - ArcticOcean_MG_CB11_86 (SPAdes) (version 2) | ecosystem: Environmental > Aquatic > Marine > Oceanic | place: Arctic Ocean...
AGGTTCTCTTATGCGATTTGTATCACGTTCTGTCGTAACAGGATTTGTAAATGCTCTAGCCATTCTAATATTTTTAGCACAAATTCCCGAATTCAAGGGGGCAGGAATTCAGATGTACGGTATGGTTGTCCTTGGGCTAGCAATTATTTATATCTTACCGCATTTTACAAAATCTTTTCCATCTCCCCTGATAAGCATCATTACTATTACCTCAATCACTATATATTTTGGGATGGATTTACGTACAGTAGGCGATATGGGAGAGCTCCCTTCTACGTTGCCGATTTTTCTGTTACCCGATATACCACTTACTCTCGATGCATTGTCGGTTATTTTTCCATATTCCCTGACACTTATGTTTATCGGCCTGTTGGAATCACTTATGACAGCAACTATTATCGATGATCTGACAGATACTCCCAGTAATAAAAACCGTGAATGCATAGGGCAAGGTGTTGCTAATATTGTGACTGGATTTTTTGGAGGTATGGCAGGCTGCGCAATGATTGGGCAATCTGTTATCAATATCAAGTCAGGAGGCCGTGGGCGTCTATCGACACTTTTTGCGGGACTGTTTCTTTTATTCTTACTTTTGGTTCTTGGAGATTGGGTAAGCCAAGTGCCCATGGCCGCCCTCGTTGCAGTCATGATAATGGTTTCTATTGGAACATTCGATTGGTCATCTTTTAGAAACCTGAGAACGCACCCAAAAACCTCCAGCCTTGTTATGATAACTACCGTAATAGTTGTTGTTACTACGCATGATTTGGCCATAGGTGTCTTTGTTGGGGTTTTGACGAGTTCTTTTTTCTTCGCTCGCAGAATATCGCAATTTCTAAAAATCGAATCTAACTTATCTAAAGATTCCGATAAGCGTACCTACAAAGTTTATGGACAGGTTTTTTTTGCTTCGGCAAACAGATTTTCTGATTCTTTCGATTTTAAAGAAGTCGTTCAAAATGTCACCATTGATGTTAGCGTAGCTCATTTCTGGGACTTGTCCGCAGTCGGTGCATTGGATAAAGTGGTTATGAAATTTCGCCGCGAAGGAACGGCTGTTCATCTACTTGGGATGAATGATGCGAGTGCCACGATTATTGAACGTCTAGCAGTGCATGATAAACCAAATTCTGTTGAACTAATGTCAAAACATTAAAAGAGACATAAGTAAATTACATAATCCCACTCCAATGAATATGTATCAGGTTATCTGATTAGATTAATAACCTTAAGATATGGTGACGCTCGTTGTGTGTTGCGACACTAAATGCTAATCAATGTTTGTCAGATTGGCATAAAATTGGCTCAGTCTTTTTTATTGTTCTGGATCCCCTCCCACCACCATGAGAGGCCTCTACAAATATTAGCTTGGAGCTATATGTACTTTGTCCTCAATTTAATCATCGTCAATAAACACTTAATGAATTAAAAGTGGAGAAGCATCCTGACAATACTTTCATAGAGGTGAAGATTAAGCTTAATTAATCCGAATTACCTTGCTATATGGACCAGCCAGAGTAAGGTTAATGAGACCTACCCATCATTCCCTATCGAGCTACGAACTAAGGAAAAAAAACTACTAGGGGTTGTTTGATTTACTTCCCCCTTCTTAAGAGTGGGTTTTTTTACTTCGGTATTTAAAGGATGTATTGAAGTGATTAATTCATATCACCATTAAATAGCTTGAAGAAACAGAAGTTTGCAGAAAGTCTACATCAGGAAAAAAAAGAATTATAAAATAGAATTTTAAGGTGGAAAAGCATGCTTATGAGGATGCTACGAACCATCTAGTTAAGGTCTTGGGTAAGGTTTAAGATTTTTCTGCCCTTACAATCGATGCCAGAAAGTTACTAAAAACCTGAGGCTGCGATACCTAAAAAACTGCTAAAGGGAATTAATGCAAATTAAACCAAGAACAAAGGACCTACTTAAAAATCAAAAACGGGTTGCCACTTTCGAGTTTGTATCAGGAAAAAAATCCAATATTAGTAACAAAAAAACAGCCCTGATTTATTGCGAAAATCAATTTGGACGGGTAGATGGAAAAACTGCAGCGGCATTGGTCCGACACTCAGAAATCTATACCATCGTTGGAGTTATTGATAGCTCATTAACAGGAAAAGATGCAGGGGAAGAACTGGGAGAGGGGAATAGCGGGATTCTAATTTTTTCTAGTCTAGAGGATGCCTTGGAAAAACTTGCCTATGTACCAGATTTCTATATTTACGGAAAAGCCCCTTTAGATACTTATATTGTTAATAATGAGAGGCTAATGATCCTGGAAGCCATGGAAAAAGGAATGGATATCATTAGCGGTCTACACCAGTTCTTCTCAGAAGATCCAGAGTTTGCTGAAGTAGCTGTGCTGAACGGCATTCGAATCAAGGATATTAGAAAACCCCCCCTTTTAAAATATTTACACCTTTTTACGGGTCAAATATCTGAAGTAAATATTCCCGTAATAGCTGTGTTGGGGACCGATTGTGCTTGTGGGAAAATGACAACAGCGGTGGAACTCAATAAAACCCTGAACAATCTCGGAATAAAATCAGTACTTGTTGCAACTGGACAAACTAGCTTGATGCAAGGAGCAAAATATGGAGTGTCGACCGATGCGCTTATTTCTCAGTTTGTGGTTGGTGAAATAGAAAACTCTGTTGTTCAGGCATTTAGAAACGAAAATCCGGACATCATTTTAGTGGAGGGGCAAAGTGCCGTCAGTCATCCCGCTTTCATGAGCTCTCTTGGTATTCTGAAAGGAAGCATGCCTGATGGGATTATCCTTCAGCACCCTCCCGCTAGAAAATTTCGGTGCGATTTCCCTTTACTGGCAATGCCTTCTGCAGAAAGCGAAATTAAACTGATCGAAACAATCGCAAAAACTAAGGTGGTAGCGATAACTTTAAGCCATGAGGATATGGATGACCATGGGATTCTGAAGGTAATAGAAGATTATGAAAAGAGGCTTCAATTGCCGACAACAGATGTTTTAAACTACGGGTGCCAAAAAATCGTTCAAGCGTTAGTCAAGAATTTCCCAAAGCTGAAACATAAAGTCGCGCGATAAAACTATAAAATTTTCATAAACTAAAAACCAAAGTGGAATGGTACCTGAAAGATAAAGATGAAATCTGCCATGCCTAGAATCGAAATTTCTCTATCCAAAATACGAGAAAACGCAAAAAAGTTATCTGAGTTGTATATGCATAAGGGTATTTCTTTAATGGGAGTGACTAAAGCAGTTCTTGGGGACGCTTCCATAGCCAAAGCCATGATTCAGGGTGGAGTCAAATTCATTGCGGACTCGCGTATTGAAAGTATTCAAAAAATGAGAAGGGCAGGAATTTTAACTAAATTTGTTCTTTTGCGCACGCCATTAAGCATGGCTAAATCTATCGTCAAAAATGTGGATATTAGTTTAAACACCGAGATTAAGACTCTGAAAAATCTTTCCCATTATGCGAAAAGTCAGAATAAAACACATCAGGTAATTATTATGGTGGAGTTAGGCGATCTACGTGAAGGGATACTTCCTTGTGATCTACCTGAATTTATCAAGGAAACGCTTTCTTTGCCCCATATAAAAATTATTGGTATTGGCTGTAATTTGGCCTGCTACGGAGGAATAAAACCTGATAGTAAAAACATGCGCGAACTTTCCGAATTGGTTGCTTTATTAGAAAAAAAATTTCACATTGACCTTGAAATTATTTCAGGAGGAAATTCGGCAAATTATGAGTGGTATAAATCTGCCCAATGTATTGAGAGGGTTAATAATCTTCGCCTAGGTGAATCAATTCTTTTAGGTTGTGAAACTTTGAGCCGAAAAGCTATTCCGGGTTTACACACAAGCGCATTCCAACTCATTGCTGAAGTTATTGAGTCCAAAAGAAAATCATCCGTCCCAGTTGGGGAGATCTGTCAAGATGCTTTTGGAAATGTTCCCAGGTTTCAAGATCGAGGCATTCACCAGAGAGTGCTTGTAGCTTTAGGAAGGCAGGATATTCCAATATCTAGCTTAAAACTTAATAACGACTTAGATATACTTGGGGCCAGCAGTGATCATGTTATTCTCGATAGCGGAAATCACAATTTCAAGGTTGGAGACGAAGTTAGGTTTAACCTTGACTATGGTGGCCTTCTCGCAGCTATGACTTCTCCCTTTATCAAAAAAAAGTTCCTAAATTGCAATGATCACATGGCAGCCTAACTAGTGAATAAAAGCGACCACTCCTTCACCTACAAGTTAAATAAATAGAAAGATATATTAGTAGAATTTTTTGTATGTATTTGGTTAGAGTATAAGTTTTACTTTGGGTGCTGGTGATTGGAGGTTCAAATATCTTCCTCTTGAATTCTTACTTGTTCTCACTTTTCTGGCTATTTATAAGTTCCGCGATTGGGGTAATCATTTTCTTTTATCCACTCTATTGTTTTGAGTAGTTCGCCAAGGTCGGATCGGTTGAAGGGGTATTGGAAATATCGATCAAATAAACTTTTCCTTTTGTTATTAACCGCGAACACTCCTAGTTCGGGAAAAGGTCTATCAGTTTCTTTCTGTGAACTTGTGTTTGAGATATAAAGTCCCAGTTTTTTCATCTGCTGGATAGAAAGACTTTGGCCAACAGGAATAGACAGCTTAGCAGACTCAACCATTACTATGGCCTTGTCTTTCGGGTCACCGGAAACAGCGAACACAAACTACTTTAGGCTGACTCATATTTAATTACTTCAACAGGACAAGCATTTACTGCCTGCCAGATTTTATCTTCTATGCCTGAATAGTCCACTCCTTCTATAACTGTCGCACCTTTGACCCATTTTCCATGCTTTACTTTAAAAACTTCAGGGCAGATGCTTTCAGACATTCCACATGCAATACAACCTTTCTCAATCCATACCTTGGTAATTGCCACAACCGCTCCTTTTTATTTAAACCCATTAATAAAACTACATTCACATTTATTATCCAATGCAATAAATGTATTTTCGACCTGTTTTTTTGCAAACTTTTTTTTAGATCACCAAAACTACTTTCAGGCAATAAAAAAAATATTTAGTGCAAGTAAGAATGTGATTAGTTTGGTTTTGATGAATCGATTATACCTTTTTCCTTGCCATATTTCCTGTTACCAACAGAGTTAACAAGATAATTACCACTAGAGGAGCACGTTGCGAAGAATTTAATTTCAGTATCAAAGGCAGTTTTGTTTCGAGTTATATGCCTGATTCAGAAAGGATGCGACTTGCAGTGGATATCGCGTGCACAATTTCTTAAGGACGATACGACATAGTTGATGTTGTAATTAAATATTTCAAGCACATTGGTCGAGCAGGTAAGCATTCAGGGGATTTTTTTCACTAGGATGTTATATACATTTATTAATTTATGGGCGTAATGTATGTAATTATTAAATTACTTTCTTTGATCCCCCTTTTGGTCGACCTCTTTTATCTTTACAAAAAAGGTAGGGGTCTGCGAGTACTTTATCGGATCTTTTAAGTAGAGATTTTTGTGAAATGACTTTCTGTAACTTGCCTGCAGGGTTGTAAACCTTAACTTCGTGAATTATGGCCATATTTTTTATCCTTTAGAATTTTTCTATCGAAACAATTTATCGTTTCAACATTAAGAAAAAGTTAAAAAAAGATTAATTATTATTAATGAAGTTTTAATAATTTATGGAATATATAAATTCTTTTTTAGGACATTTGGATAATCACACAAATGGGTAAAATTATTCATTTTGGTAAAGAAAGTTTGAACGATAAGACATGGTGAAAATATTTAATAAAAAAATAAAAAAACGGTTTCAAGTTCAATTTAAACTATCATTAGATTTTTATTTGATGAAAGCACGGTCACGTTTCGTTAATGTATCAACTGTGCTTCATCCATTTTTTGAACTCTCAAGCGAGCTTCTTCTGTTTTGTCGTAAAGTTTGTGGCAGCGAACACAGTACCTAGCATTATTAAATACAGTCAAAAATGTGTCAGTTGATTCGCAACGAGGACAATTTGTAAATCTTGGTTTTGGTTCTAATGTAAATAGCATTGTTAGCTCATTAATGGTTTAGGGTGCTTGATCGATTGTGCCTTGTGAGGGTTGTAGCGGGTAAAAAATACTAGATTTTTGACACGGGAGTCAGTTCACTTTTTAGGTGGTTTAGGGATGATAGAAAAACCAACTATCGCTATACCTGAAATAACTAATAGAGTTGGATCGGAGCCGTCCATAATTATCATATAAAGACAAATAGCAATATTTACTAGGAGAATGCCTTTGAGCAAAGAGCCAACATACAATGGTCCAATTTTGTGCGTGCTGTACAACAAAGCCCAAACATAACAAATAACAATAAATACAAAAATGGCTGTGCTGAAAGTAGTAGTTGCATCAATGGAGAACATTAATAGATTATAACACCTTTAAAAAATGACAAAAAAATATAAAGAGAATTTAAGTCAAAGCAAATATATAGAGCATAGAAATGTGATCTTAGGCTATATTTGAAAATTGATTAAAGAAGGTCTGTTGTATTTTATTAAAGGAAAGTTGATTTTTGAAATGAGTGATACAGAACTAGATAACTAACCAGAGGTCTTTCAAGTTAAGGAAGTCACTAAAGGGTGTCCCGTTGATGTAATTAAATATTAGGAGGCGTTATGAAAGGTTATCTATTTAGTTTAGGTGAAATCTTAGTTGGCGGGGAATTGATGTTTATTTTTATGTATGAAGAAGTGAATGCAGGTATTGGAAAAGTTTATGATACGCCATAAAATGAGACGTGAAGGTAGTGTTCTTAATGGGCTTAAATAGAGAGGCAATAACTCCAACAACGTTTGAAGAAAGTCAAAAATAATGAAACAGAATTTAGATGAACCCAAGGACTTTATAACATTAAGTCAACTAGGCCAAGACTATCAAACCAAGCGCCAACTTCAAAAAGCTCTAGCTTACTCTAAAAAAGCTTACGAACTTGTCAAGACTGAAGTTGACTCTGATGATTTAATTGTTGCATTGGTTAATATGGGTGCTATTTATTGGGATATGTCGCAATTGAGAAAAGCCACAAAGCTTTTTCAGGACTCTTTACTCATTGTTGAGCGAATTGGAGATAGCGTTGGTCGGAGAATGTTGTATGCCATTATTGGAATATCTAGTTGGAGGATGGGGGAATTTGTTAAGGCTATTGAATTGTTTGAGGAGGCTTTAAAAGCCTCGCCGGAAGCTAAAGTCGAATATGAACGAACTCAACTCGTTCCGCCTTGGAAATACAAAATTTTGCATGTTGTGATGGTAAGAGGGATTATAACATTAAAAAACAGAATTCAAATCGCTCGAAATCAACAAGACTCAGTTCGAGTTCTCCTCCCCAGTTTTTCTATGGTTCCGTTAATGCTTTTCACTGGACAAAAAGGAGCAATTCCCAATCTCTTGGAAGAAATAGTTCCTATTGCTAAAGAACTAAAAAATAATAAAATTCTAAATACAATTCCAGCATTAGAAAAATGTATTCGGATCTGATTCAACGAGTTGCATAACCTTAAAGTTGTTAATAGGGCCTTTATAAAGTATCAGGATCAATGTTGATGGCAACCAAGTTGATTGATGAAAAGCCGAATGCCTCTTTTAGAGTGGGGGGCTTCGGTCTTTTTTGCGGAGTAATCAGGGTAATAATAATATCTGACACAGAACCATTAGAATTTAATTCAGGTGAAACGGTTTAGTTGAAACGTGCCGACCTATTTGATTATCCAAGTGCACCCCCTTGAAACTTTTACCCACACAAACTATTACTCATCTAGGGGGTAATTACCGGTTAGCATTAGCATGGGTGGAAAATGCTGTTATTAAAGCATGAGTTCCAAGATGAGAGAAGATTCAAAATATAGAAATCCCTGATTTGTAAGATGACCAAGGAACCAAACGTTTTATAGATGCAGAAAAAAAGATAAAGATAATAAACTGGAAAATGTCGCAAGGTTAAACAGGTTCTTATTTGCACCGAGAAAATTAAATTGGGAAGAAGTAAATATCCTATCCACAAAGCATTATAAATAAAAGGTTTAACGACTTAGGGAAGTGTTGACACTAGGATTGATTGTATCACTTCTTTGCCTTATGCTTTTATGCTTCTTCAGAAATCCTACCTTGATCGCGGATTATATTCATATCATTTTTTGTGTTTACTAAAAGATGTTGTATAATAAAGTTGTTCATAAGCCATCAATTTACTTTGGAGGTTACTATGGAAACTGGAACAGTTCATAAGCCATCAATATTTACTTCGGAGGTTATTATGGAAGCTGAGAGTCCACCTAATCATTAATTCATATTAATAAAATAAAATTAAATTTAATTCCAATATAAGTTGGAATATGCCCGTTCATGCCCACCGAAAAGGGTGTGAGAGTCGGGTCAATAAAAGAGATTAAAGCCCCACAACCTTGCAACGGGGTTGATGGGGCTTTTTGATTTAATATGACTATGTAATTAATTCCTATAAGAGATAATCTAAATATATAAGTAAACTTTGAAGTTGATTCAAGATTGGAATTGAGTTTTGCTTATGAAGGTTTAACTTTACTCCATGTTTTTATTACTTCTTAGACTTAAGATTTTTTAAACCGACCTTTTAGTCAACAATCAAAAACGGTTACTGTGTAAAGTAATTATGTCAAGATTAATGAAATATTCTGTATAATAACTTTAACAGATATGCTCTCAAATTAATTTTTGAAGGGGGGTGTGAACCATATGACAATCTGTCCCATCGCCTTAGTTGTTGGTTGTGAAAAATGTCCCGCATTTTCATTCTGTCCACTTAAAACTGTACTTGGAGACCAAGAAGAAAATGATGGAATTAATCCGTCTAATAAAGTTTGGGAAGAAAATTTCCCAACGGTAGATGAGCATCTTGATAAAATGGATGATCTCAAAAAAAATAAAACCAAAGAATCTGGAGAACAATAGGCTTAACGATGACTAGCGACATTTAAATGATTTCTTGGACTCATGCTTTTTTTAAAAACCAACTTTCTACTTATTTTTGTTAATAGATTGATCAACGCTAAAGTATCAATATCTGAAAAAATATAGATAATGTTAAATTGAAGAAGGATCGTATCTCAAAAATAATGCTTAAACTTCATCATCTACAGTATTAAAAACCGATTCATTTTTATTATACTAATCTAGTAACACCGAGGATAATTGTTCAGAGGTTTTTAAACTTAAGGATGAAATTGCTGCAGTGTTAGAAAATGTTAACTATTCAGGGTTAGAGGAAAAAAACATCGATGCTTCCGAAGGTTGTCCTGTTGAAGGCATTAAATATGAGGAAGCCTAAAATAAGTTAAGGTAGTTTTGTTAATGTGTTTAGATAAGGTGATGACGTATGGATTACATATTTAAAGCAATAGGCATTGCTTTTTTAGTTAGCGTTATACTTTTTATTTATAACGCATTAAAAATTCAGCACGGTTCTAATCATTTTCCAACTCCAAAAAATGATTCAAAAAAAAATAATAAGTAGATAAAACCAATTTGTTATTGTGTTATCTAATGCAAATGTGCACGACCCTAAAGCTGTAGATAAGATTTAATTAAAAATTAAACTAAATATAAAAGCCGATTGCTTCCTTTTTATTTTATGCCAACCTCCATAGAGGTAATCCATCTAGTCGGCTATAAAAAAGCTATGCAATTAAAAATAATGATCAATCCTCCTTTTGTATTTTTTTCTGTCTATTTTTTTTGGTTTCCAGTTGTTATTTGGACTTATTAAAACCTCCTGCTTATTAAAAAGTTTTTTATCTTATATTCAATAAACCACAGAAAATTAATAAGCCGTCATCTTAGTATCCAATATTTCTGTGTGCGGAAATGTACCATTATTATGGGGAGAATTGGTTTGTTCATCGATGTTAAAAACTACATCTAAAAACACAAACAATCCAATAAAGGCAGAACTAATAGTTAGTAATACTAATATTTCAGTCATGTACTATCTCATAAAACGCAGGGCATTATTTATATGTATAAGCGAAGCCCCTTCTTCAAGGTTAGTTGGGAGCAATTCATGAAAAGGGACATCACTAACACAGGAGTTGTTACTAACCTAACGCATAAAGATTAAACAGAGATTAAGTGACAGTTAATTCTTGGTAATTTAAAGTTCTTAACTTATAAGAGTAACAACAGGGCGTTATTTGGATGTATTAGTGAAGACCC
>Ga0209403_10008053_pt1 | contig 10233 bp, 10 predicted proteins | sample ArcticOcean_MG_C_8_FD_187440 | JGI IMG/M metagenome (GOLD analysis project Ga0209403, IMG submission 187440) | Marine microbial communities from western Arctic Ocean - ArcticOcean_MG_CB11_86 (SPAdes) (version 2) | ecosystem: Environmental > Aquatic > Marine > Oceanic | place: Arctic Ocean...
TCACGAACGGGCCTCTATCGTTCAGGCGTAAAATCAACGACCGGCCATTTTCCAAATTTGTGACCCGCACATAGGACGGCATGGGCAATGTCTTGTGGGCCGCCGTCAGAGCGTTCATGTCGTAGATTTCGCCGTTGGCCGTCCGCTGGCCATGAAAGGGCCGCCCGTACCATGACGCAATACCGGTTTCGTCGTATGCCGTATCCTCGGCTGGCACGTACCAAATTCCATTGATTTGATAGGGCTGGCCAACTTTGTATGCGCCTTCCCCGGCCGGGGCTTCCCGGGCGACTTCCTTCACCGCATGCACGGCCAGCTGAGTTTGGGCGCAGGCGGTTAGTATCAAGGCGAACGCCGCCAACACCCCAAAGCGTACAAATCCTCGGAGGTCCCCGTGGGATGAGTCATGGGAGCACTCAGTGGACGGCTGTATCGACGGCTGGGTGGCGCACATCTTGTGGCAGCCTAAGCGGACTGGGCCAGATACGGTATATTAACCATCCCCAATACGGTCGGCAAGGGAGCCGACGGCAATGGCGAAGAAATCCGATCGATTCCACCGCAAAATAGATCGGTAGTTGTTGTAGACAAGAAAGGCCCTGGAGTTATCGCCATCCTCGGGAAGAACAATGGACGATAATAGCTGGCGGGTTGGCAAGTCGCTGCCATCAATGCGGCGCACGCCCAATGCCTGCCAGTCGCCGATGGGCTTTGAAGTGCCCAAACCAGCAAGCCCTTTGTCGAAATTGTCGGGCAGGGTCACTTCCCGCCCCCATGTCTGATCCCCAAGCCATCCAAGGTCTGCCAAGTGATTGGCAGCGGAGGCGATCACATCAGCCGTGGTGCTCCAGATGTCCCGGCGACCGTCGCCGTCAAAATCCACGGCGGATTGCAAAAATACCGAGGGCAAGAATTGCGGCTGCCCCAGAGCCCCGGCCCACGATCCTTTGAACTCCGCCAACGTCACACTCCCTTCATCTATAATCTCAAGAGCTGCGAATAACTGCTTGCGAAAAAAGGATCCTCTGCGATTATCGAATGCGAGTGTCGCCAAGGCTTGGATTACGGGAAAGCCGCCTTGGACCCTGCCAAAATCGGATTCCACCGCCCAAAATGCTGCGACGAAGCGGGGCTGAACCCCAAAGCGTTCGGCCACCTGATCGAACAGCTCCCGATGTTCAGCCAATTTCTGTTTTGCCATGGTCACCCGGGATTGGGTCGCCACCCGGGACAGGTAGCCTTCTAATGTCAAGGTGAATTCGGGCTGATTCCGATCCAGTTCCACCACCTTTGGGATCGGCGCTTCCAGCCCGGTCAGGGCTTCATCCACCGTTTTCTGGGAAATTCCCTTCTCCAAGGCCTCGACGGCCAACGCCTCCACCCAAGCCTCAAATCCAGCGGGATCTTGGGCCAGAGTAGCGGTGGTGAGCAGCCCCGCGATGACGACAAGGGAACATCGGACGGCTAGACGAGGCCAACGCATGAGCACAGAAAAATCCTTGTGGTTTCGAGAGGTGTGCATTGGTTAGCCTAACAATCCATCGGGCACAATCCATCCCTCCCACCACTAGCCCCGTAGTTGTGCCCTGAGGCCAAGTCTGTTGTAGTGCTAGCGGTCGCTTCGCTTTGCCCAAAATCTGGAAGCCCATATGGGACTTGTTGGAAGCCGATTGCTGCACACCGCCGCACTTGCGGGACTTATTTTCGTAGTTGGGTGCGCACCGCCACAGGCGATCACGACGCGGGTTGTTGCTGTCTATGACGCGGTGAATCCCTTCGACAACAGGCCAGGCAAGCTGACCGCCTGGGAATTTCGCACCGCTGCCACAAACCCCAACAGGATGTGGGCCGTCGTCGGTGATTTCCGGGGGATTGGTTCGTGGCATCCTTTGGCGGCACAACCGGCCCAATTTCGGGGGCGTCCATACACGGTCGGGGATCCGCGCACCGAGGGTGCCGTTCGGATTTTGCCGTTGGTTTCCGGCGAATCCATGCGCGACCGCTTGGTGGATTGGGACGGCACGCGCCTGACGCTGCGTTACGCATCCGAGGACACCCATCTTCCGGTAACCAAATTCGAAGCAACCTTGGAAGTCACCAACAATCTGGATGGCACATCAACAGTTTTCTGGTCGGCGATTTTTGACGCGACCGAAGGGACCAGTGATGATCAGGCAATAGCAGCAGTTCGGGAGTTTTTCGCCACTGGATTGGACGCTTTAGCGGCGCTTTTTCTGTAAAACAGGTTTTCTTCGTTGGGGATTTCGCATGGGTGCTTGCACCAATGGCGGGAGGCTCCTACATTTCTTAAAGACGGTTCCCCGAAAGGGGACAGAAGAGGGAATACGGTTCGGCGGACGTGTCCGCCAATGCCGTGGCTGCCCCCGCAACTGTGTGTGGCGAGCCGACGTCCTTTGTGCCACCGGGAAACCGGGAAGGCGGACGTTGGGCACAGACCCACAAGCCAGGAGACCTGCCGTCGAACGTCACCCATCCACCGGGCGGGGTTGCCTTGGTGGTGCGGACTTCCGCGGTGACGCTGTTTTGTCCTGCTGTGGAGTTAAGCCTATGGGTGACATGCAAATCGGTTCGAACCGCGATCTAAACTCTCGCACTTATTCCATGGGGTGCGGGAGATGACTGTTTCTGAAAACACATCCCCTGCCCCGGCCTCTGGCCGAGTACGCATGGCCGAGCCGTGGAAGCTGTTGGCGTTCTTGGGTGGTGGCGTCGTGGTTCTTTTTTGGATTTCAATGTCCGTTGGCCCGGCGACAATTCCGATGATGCAAGCGCTGCAAGGGGCTTTCGCCGATGAGCCCCCGGTGATTTCCACCATCTTGGTTGAATTGCGCCTTCCCCGGGCGATCCTCGGGGTGTTGGTGGGTGCGACCCTGGGTCTGTCTGGGGCGGCATTGCAGGGTCTGTTTCGCAATCCTCTGGCTGAGCCCGGCATTATCGGGGTCTCGGCCTCTGCAGCCCTGGGGTCTGTCATTATCTTTTATTTTGGTTTGTCCGGGACCTTCGCCTTGGCCCTTCCTTTGGGTGGCATTGCCGGGGCGTTATTGGCGGTCCTAGTCCTATTCGCCTTAGCGGGACGGGATGCTGGCATTCTTACGTTGATCTTGGCAGGCGTTGCCATCGCCAGCTTGGCGGGTGCGCTGACATCGCTGGCACTGAACCTGGCCCCCAGTCCCTACGCCCAATCGGAAATCGTCACGTGGTTGTTGGGGTCTCTGGCAGATAGGTCGCTGTCCGACGTTTGGTTGGCCGGACCGTTGATGCTCGGCGGTTGGGCATTGCTGCTGATTTCCGGTCGCGCCTTGGATGCGTTGTCGCTGGGAGAGGACACCGCTGAGACCTTGGGCTTTGCCATGAACCGGGTGCGCTTGCAGGTCATCGTTGGCACCGCGTTGTCGGTTGGGGCGGCGGTCTCCGTCACCGGCGGAATCGCCTTTGTGGGCCTGGTGGTGCCCCATTTATTGCGGCCACTGGTGGGGTTTGAACCCCGACGATTGTTGGTGGCCAGCGCACTGGGCGGTGCTGCATTGATCCTAGTGGCGGACATCGCGGTGCGGCTGATTTCCGAGCAAACAGAATTGAAGCTGGGGGTGCTGACCGCCATGGTCGGGGCACCATTTTTCTTGTTCCTTATCTACAAAACGCGCAGCCAAGGCCAGTGAGGGTTTTGGAAGCCGATCAAGTCGGTGTCGATTTCCGTACGAACACCGCCCTGGGGCAGGTCTCACTTCGGCTGTCCGCGGGCGAGATGGTTGGTCTCATCGGCCCCAACGGAGCGGGGAAAACCACATTCCTGCGGGCTCTGGTTGGTCTGCAGTCGCCAACCCGAGGCAAAGTGATTTTTCAAGGCGGTGACATCGCCTTGGCCAATCGCAAGGTCATTGCCCGGGCCATCTCGTATTTGCCCAGCGGGGCCCCGTGCCATTGGCCATTGTCGGTGCGCCGGGTGGTTGCCCTGGGGCGCCTGCCGCACTTGACCTCCCGCGAGGGTGCGACCGCCCATGACGCGGCAATCATTGACCAGGTGATGGCCCAGGCTGACGTGGTGGCGTTTGCGGATCGCCAAGTGACGACCCTTTCTAGCGGCGAACGCATGCGGGTCATGGTGGCCCGGGCCCTGGCCCAATCCCCCAAAGTGCTGCTGGCAGACGAGCCGGTCGCTACGTTGGATCCCTATCACCAATTGCGGGTCATGGATTTATTGGCGCGATTGGCCCACGGCGGTAGCGGCGTGCTGGCGGTCATGCACGATTTGTCGTTGGCGGCGCGGTTTTGCGATCGCCTGGTGTTACTGGTGGACGGGGCCATCGTTGCCCAAGGATCACCGGACCAAGTGCTTACCCCCGACCGACTTCGCGAAGCCTATGGGGTCGATGTGATTTCGGGCAAGGCCGGGTCGCATGTGTACGCCCTGCCCGATGACCCCGAAAACGCGGCTACGGCCTGAACGTCAGAGTGTCCCGGGTAATCTCGTAGCTGGAAAGCTGGCCCAAAAAGCTCATGCCCAGCAAAGATTGGGTGAGCTCGCCTTGTGAGATTGAGGCATCCACATTCCGCATGGTGATGGTGCCCACGGTGACGGCGTCCAAGAACACCGACGCTGAATAGACGATGCCGTTGGCGGTGCGAATAGCCTGGTTGAACACTAGGCTATCCGCGTCGATGCCGATGCGTTTGGCGTCTGCCAATGTCAGGGCCACATGGGAGGCGCCTGTGTCCACCAAAAATCGCATCCGTGTTCCGTTCACCTCTCCATCGACCACGAACTGCCCGTTGGTCTCGATGCGAAAGGTCACAGCATCCCCTTCCACCACGGCTCGGGATGGCAGCAACTCCGCCATCAGGCGGTGGCCAATATCCTCAGCCTCGAAACGGAAGCTATAGGCAAGGACCAGTGATGCCCCGATCGCCACCCAAATTGCGGTGTAGCGCAGAGCTAACCCGGGCTGGGTGCGCATGTGAACTGCCAAGGAAGCCCCGATCAGGGCGACCCACAACAGTCTTTCGGTTAGGTGGGCTTTCCCAATTGAGGTGTCGACTTCACCCGGAAAACGCCCGACCAGATACACCACCAGCACCGTCAGGGCGAGCGCACCGATCAGAAAAATCAGAAAATTCCGGGTCAGCGCCCCGCCCTCCGGCTCCCGACACGTAATTTTGGCCGACCGTCAAAGTGCATTTTACAAATATTGCGCTGAAGACCGGGTTCTACAACACGTATTCGAACAAAAAAGCGGCGCCGACATGGTTAAAACGGTTTCATTTCGGCGGACGAAGTAGGCATGGCAGAGGCTGCCATGCATTGCGGAACCCGCAGCGGCGGATGCAAGTGCGGTACGGAGGAGTGGTTCGTCATGAGGTTCTCAATCGTTGACTTTTCTACATTTTCGAAGCCTAATAAGGGTCCCGGGAGGGTTTTTAAGAAGCGGGCTAGTCAAATTTATGGCCCTGCGCCTCCCGACTCACAATTGGGCAAGGGAGGCCCTTTAGAAAATGAATAAGACCAATTCACGGCTTCGCGCCGTGTCAACAGCAATCCTCGGCGGGGCCTTGGCCGCTGCCGTGGCGATGCCAGCAATGGCATTCAACGTGACTCAGTCACGCTTGGAGGCAGCGGACAGAGAGCCCCAAAACTGGCTCACCCAGCTGCAAAACTACAGCGGCCATCGTTACACCCGCCTGGACCAGATCAACCGCAACACGATCGGTAGCCTCAAGGTGGCTTTTACCGTGCCAATGAACGATTGCCTGCTTGGCGACAGCCAGTGCGACAATCAAGGCAACGGTTTGGTTGACGACGGCACCATGTGGATCGGTGGCGGTTATGGCAGGATCTACAAGATCGACCTGACTTCTGGTGATTCCGGCGTTGTGGTGTGGGTGGCTGATGCAGCCGTTTCCACTGACGAAAATCGTCGTACGCGCGGCATCGCCATGTGGGAAAATGCCGTTTTTGACAATCTCGTCGATGGCCGCGTGATCAGCGTCGATCGTGACACAGGCGAATTCAACTGGGACATGCAGATTGCCCGTGTTGCCCATGTTCAGAGCTCGGCCGCTGACACGCCGCGTATGGAGCGGGAAGGCTTCACCGCAGCGCCGATTGCTGCCGCCGGCAAACTGCTGGTTGGTCAAAGCAAGGGCGATGCAGGCACTCGTGGCTGGATCGCAGCGCTCGACATCGATACTGGCGTAGAAGTATGGCGCCAATATACGGTCCCGGGACCGGGCGAGCCTGGTAACGAAACTTGGGCCGACGATCACGGCGCTTGGAAAACCGGCGGGGGTTCTTTGTGGACCACCGGCTCCTACGATGCCGAACAACGGCTCACCATTTGGGGTACTGCCCAGCCTGTGCCCATGTTCGACCCTGAATTCCGTCCTGGCGACAATCTGTACACGAACAGCGCCATGGCTTGGGATGTCGATACGGGCGAACTTAAATATTACTTCCAGTACACGCCGAACGAGTCATGGGATTATGACGAAAACGGCGTTCACATGCTGATCGATGCTCCGTTCAATGGCGTAGACCGCCAGACGATTCTGCATTTTGCCCGTAACGGTTACATCTATGCGTTGGACCGCAACAACGGCGACTTCATCAACGCAGAACAGTATGTGGCCCGTATTACTTGGACTGCAGGGATCGATCCCAAGACCGGCATGCCGGTCGAATACGATCCCAATCTGGAACTGCAGACCTATATCCCCGCCACCCGTTGGGCGCGCGCGGATACCGAAGCCAAGACGGCTTGCCCGGCTCTGCCAGGCGGCTCACGTTGGCAGAGGCCGGCTTACAATCCGGTCACGATGATTGCCTATCAGGGCGGTGAAGATGGGTGTCAAACCCACATGAACATCGAAGCCATCACCCTTGATGGTTTGGATCCAGATGCGGGTCCGGCGGGTGCCATCGACGAACGCGGCCGTCGTCGTGAAGGTTCGCGCGTTAGCATGCCGTCCTATGGCCTGCTTACCGCCTATGACGTGACAACCGGTAAGAAGACTGCCCAACAGGGCAATGTCTATCCGAACAAATCCGGTATCTTGGCGACCGCAGGTGGCCTGGTTTTCACCGCTTTTGAAAACGGCGAACTGGCGGCATACACCGACGACACCCTGCAAAAGGTGTGGCACTTCAATACTGGTGCTGGCGTCAAAGCGCCGTTTAACAGCTATGCCGTCAACGGCAAACAGTACCTGTCCATCGTGGTTGCCGGACGGTTACAGACCAGCGCACGCGCGGAAATCCCCGTGCGCGGTTGGATGTCAACTTTGTTCGTGTTCTCACTATAAGAACCGATTAAACCAAACACTTGGGGCGGGCCTTGCGGCCCGCCCCTTTTTTGTCTCGATTTAAAGACTTCCTAGCGAAATTCGTTGCACCGGGTGTTTCCCTCTCCCACTAAATCGATGCAGGCTTCGAATGTGATTTTGGTTTTACCGACAAATTCCTCGAAAATAAAAGCGATAATCGCATTCAGCGACCGATCTGCAAGCATCCTTTCGGCACGGTCGGGGATGTCGTTACCGATGTCAGCGGCGACCATGCCATAACACGGGGCGCGGGCGGTCCACGCACTGCTCTGAAAATACGGCATCAAACCGCCAATGCGCCCACAACGCACCGTGTCACGCATTTCTTCGGGGGTCAGGATAGTTTCCCGCAAATTATACCCTTGGGGTTCCTGGGGGATGTCGGGGGCACCGTTGGCCAGCGAACCATGACAATCCCGGCAGTTGACGGTGGTCAACCAAAGCCGTTTGCCCAGGACCGGGTCGCCGTCTTGAGCGACGGCAACCCCGGAAAATCCCAGCATCACTGCAACCACCATTGCAGCACCAAGCGCCGCCAGTGGTGTTCCAAATTTTTTCATCGTTTGACCTTCCTTTTTTCATGGCCGTCATCGCGACATTGACCGGAGTGTGGCACCAGCTTGGACTGGTTTCAATCCAACGTGTTTACACCTCAGGGCAATTGCTCGCTTTAATGCTCCAAGAGACTATATTTGCACCTAAGCTAATTTCACATTGGGCGGAGCAGTAATGCGCGAAAATGGATCAATCTCAGCGATAGTGGCCCTTGCATTTTTGGCGGGGCCCGCTCTTGCCCAAGGGGATGCGCGGGAGGAGGCCGGCTTGTTCGCGCCGTCTGCGTGGGATTTAGAGCTTGGCGCCCACGCCTTTGAGTTACCGGTGGACGAATACATCGATTATGCCTGCGGCACCAACGGCGGGCCCCCTTCTTTGCCCGTGCGCAGTTGGGTTGACTTCGCAAAGTGCACACCCGAATCGATTAGCGGCTTCCACGAAATCTATTTTCAATACGACGATGATAATGAGTACTGGGCCAAGGCCATGGATTTGGGCGTCCAGACCAGAGTTTTTGAGCACACGTCGGCCTACCAAATTCCTGTCATTGCTTCGGCGCTGTTTGACACCGAGGGATTTCTTGTAGGTATCCGGATGATCACGGACCCCCGGGTCGATGTCTTGCTGCGTGAGAATGCAGTCAGTCTCAGCAATTTCTTACGCGCCCGGTACGGCGTCGGATGGGTGTGCGAGGATTTGCCGCGTGCCGAAGGCGAGAGGGAATACCAGGGTCTTCACGAAAAAATGCGCTGCAATTTGATTGTGGCCGACGAAGGGGTCAGCGTGATGCTTGAGACCCACAATTACCGCAAGGCCGGGCAATTCGCTGTTCACCCGCAAACCCGGAGGGCAACCGAGGGGCAATTCATGAGTTCGACGTTGTACGAATTGGTGCTGCTCAATGCCCAGTATGGTCAGCCCCGGGATCCACCGACGGAGATTCCTGGGCCCAGCGAACAGGACCTGCTGGTCGCCCGGGCCTTGAACTGCCCCGGGTGCGATTTTCAGGGCGCCAATTTTAAGCGCGCTGATTTGCGCGGCGCCAACCTTGCGGGGGCGAATCTGGCGGGCGCCAATTTCCATGCTGCTTTTTTGTCAGGCGCTATCCTTACAAATGCTAATTTGGAGGGCGCTAATCTGAACCGCGCCGATGTGAAGCGCGCCAACCTCGATGGCGCCAACATCCAGAACGCCATGATGTACGAAGCACGCTTTGATGGGGCCAGTCTCGTAGGGGCCGATCTCACCCTGACCAATGCTGGCAAGGTTCAGTTCATCCAGGCCGATCTCACCGACGCCCGCATGGTGGCCATGGACCTGCGCCACGCCCGCATGAACGACGCGACCATTGTTCACGCCGACATCAGTGGTTCGTTGCTGGGAGATGCCGTGCTGACCCGTTCTGATTTATCTCGGGTCATCATTCTGCAAGCAGATATGCCGCGGGCGAAATTCATCAATGCGAATTTATCGAACGCCGATTTGCGCGCGTCTCAAATGATCAACGTCAATCTTCGCGGCGCAAACCTCACCAACGCAGATTTTTCTGCGGCAAACCTCTACTTAGCAAATTTTTTCGAGGCGATTTTGGATGGCGCGGTTTGGGTGAATACGACTTTGCCCGGAGGATTTGATCCAAATTAGCCACCGGATTCAGATGGATTCTTTTCGCCTGATCGCGACGGCGGCCGTTCTTGCCGCCGGGGTTTTTAATGCCTCATCGGCGGTCACCCAGGACCAATTGGCTGCGTTTTCCACCATCCCCCTCGTTCCACTGGTTGGGTTTAGGGTGGATAGCCGTGGCAATGTTCTGGGGACCACCAATGATCAAATTTCCTATTTGGTGATGACGGTCCAAGACCTGCTTATGTTTGCCGAGGGCGGCTTGCGCCAATTTCCGATCCGGCCCCAGTCGAACGCCCTCCCCGATGGGATTATCGAAACCGGTGAAGGGGGTGTCGTCTCGTCGTGGCTCATTGAACCCACCGAGCGCTACGACCACGGAATTTTGGGGGATGCCATTGAAGCAGGTGGTCTGGGTGTTGAATTTCCGGATGGGACGATCGCCGAATTTCGCCTTGATGCGGACCATGTGTTTGAAGATCGCCGGGCCCGCATTGTTGATATTGATGACGATGGCATCGACGAGCTGCTGGTGGTCCGGACCAATCTCCAACTTGGCGCGGCGCTGGCCGTCTATGATGTTCTTAACGGCGAAGTGCGCGAACGCGCCGTGGCCGAACCAATTGGACAGCCATATCGCTGGCTCAACCCGGTTGGCGTGGCGGACTTCGATGGCGATGGCAAATTAGAAATCGCCGCGGTGGTCACGCCCCATCT
>Ga0209403_10008055_pt1 | contig 10231 bp, 10 predicted proteins | sample ArcticOcean_MG_C_8_FD_187440 | JGI IMG/M metagenome (GOLD analysis project Ga0209403, IMG submission 187440) | Marine microbial communities from western Arctic Ocean - ArcticOcean_MG_CB11_86 (SPAdes) (version 2) | ecosystem: Environmental > Aquatic > Marine > Oceanic | place: Arctic Ocean...
GTTATCCACAATACCTGCTGATTTGAAATACAAAAACTTAATATCTTCTAAAAATTTATAATTACGAATTTTATTATCTATTAAGTTTAATGGCCAATTATTCATTAAAAGTTGATCAAACTTTAAAATCTCTCTTTCTCTAGAAGGGAGCATTATAAGTCCATTTGACCTTGGCACTGCGTTTAATTCAATAGCTAACTTTCTTGAAAACGAAAAAGCTTCTAATGATAAAACTCCATAAGGGGAATTATCTAATGTTAATTTTGGCATTTGAAGAGCTATTTTATTACCACTTGCACCATCTGCCAAAGTCGAAGATTTATCAACTAAATAACATTCTATATTTCTTTTTCTTAAAGAATAAATTAAGGAAGCTCCAGATATTCCTGCTCCAATAACTGCGACAGGTCCTATGTCATTATATTTATTAGATGGTTTTTTAGTTATCTGACATTTTGCTTTATCTTTATAACCATATAAAATTTCTTTTTTATTACCTATACCGCTGATTTTTGATATATTAAAACCTTGCTCCGAAAGCCTTCTTCTTACATGTCCTGCTACTGTGTATGTTGATAAAGAACCTCCATCCTTGGTGTGTTTATATATCTCTTTAAATAATTCATTACTCCAAGCCGTAGAATTCTTTGTTGGTGAAAAACCATCTAAATACCAAGTGTCAGCTTTAAAAGAAAAATTTTTCAATGACAAAAAATCATTATAAATTAATATTAATGTGACATTACCAAATTCCAAAAAAATTTGGTGAGTGCCTTGCCAAATTTGAGGTAGTTTTTTCAGAAGAATTTTAGATAAATGCGATAAACCTTTAAATAATTTATGTATATTTTTTATTTGTTCGATTGAAATAGGTGCACTTTCAAAGCTTATATAAAAAAGTGAAGAGTTTTGGGTATGATTTTTATTCCATAAATCCCAAGACATAATAAAGTTTAGTCCTGTTCCAAAACCTAATTCAGCAATTATATAATTGTTTGTATTTTTAAATTTACTTTCTAAATTATTTGTATCTAAATAAACGTGTTTGCTTTCTTGAATACAATTAGTCTTATCAAAATAAATATCTTTATATAACTTAGAAAAAATACCCTTATCTGATGAAATTGTTAATTTTGATTGTTTTAAATTGTTTTTCATATTTATATCTTTATCAATAAATAAGAATTATTAACATATATTGCTTAAGTATATTAAAAAGGTTTTATTTTGAGTAAAAAAAAATTTTGGGAAACTAAAAAACTTATTGATATGAGTTCTGATGAGTGGGAATCTTTATGTGACAGATGTGGTAAATGCTGTGTGATTAAACTTGAAGATTTTGACAATAAAGAAATTTTTTATACTAACGTTTCTTGCAAGTTGTTATGTGAAACTTCAGCAGAATGTAATGATTATCAAAATAGAAAGGCTATTGTTCCTGATTGTATTACTTTATCAGCAAATAATTTGAAGGATTTAAAATGGATGCCTGAAACTTGTGCCTATAAATTACTAGATGAAGGTAAAAAATTGCCCTATTGGCATCCACTTTTAATTGGTAACGACGATGAAATTGTAAAGAGTGGAAATAGCGTTAAAAATAGAGTAACTAATGAGACAAAAATTAAAGTTAAACATTTACCTAACTATATTTTTAATTGGTAATGATTTTAGGAAATATTAAATGTCTAAAACTATGTGGATATTAGCAGTATTAATTACTGTTTTAGTTATAGCTTCTATTTATAGAGAACAATCAGGAATGGAAACGCCTGATCATTTAAATTGTAAAGAATCAATGCTTCAGCAAATATTTTCTGAAGTCTGCACTACAAGATCTGGATTAAAGAAATACAATAAAAAAATTTAAATAATAGAGTTTAACCATAAATGAAAATTGCAATAATTGGCTCTGGAATTTCAGGGCTTTCTTCAGCACTACTATTATCTCAAGATCACGACATTTCTTTGTTTGAATCAAACGATAGGTTTGGTGGTCACGCAAATACTGTTACCATTTCTGAAAATAAAAAAATAATTCCAGTGGATACTGGTTTTATTGTTTATAATGAATTAAATTATCCTAATCTTGTAGGTTTATTTAATTGGTTAAATGTACCTACAATTAGTTCCGACATGTCTTTTGCTGTATCAGCTAGAAACGGAGAACTAGAATATTCAGGATCATTTAAAGGCTTATTTGCTCAAAAAAAAAATTTTTTAAATCTTAGTTTTTTTAAAATTTTAAGAGATATTTTTATCTTTTTTACGTTTGGATATAAATATGCCTTCAACTTTAAAGGTAATGAAAGCTTAAAAGAATATGTTAAAAGGTGTAAATTCAGTGATGAATTTGTATATGATCACCTCTTGCCAATGTCATCAGCAATATGGTCTTGCTCAGGAAAAGAAATATTAAATTTTCCTGCAAAGAGTCTATTATCATTTTTTAAAAATCATCAATTAATCAACTTTATTGTAAGACCAAAATGGAGAACTGTTAAGGGTGGATCAATTGAATATGTTAAAAAGATAATTAGTTATCTAGAAACGAAGAAAAATAATAAACTACTTTTAAATACCAAAATAAAATCAATTTCATCAAAAAATAAAAAAATCATTATTAATTTCAATAATAATAAAACTTTAAATTTTGATAAAGTTATTATGGCAACTCATCCTGATCAAACAATCAAACTTATTAAAGATTTAAATAAAAAATCATATGACATTATTAATAAGTTCAAATATCAGCGAAATATAGTTTATTTACATTCTGATGAATTTTTGATGCCCAAAAATAAGAATGTTTGGTCAAGTTGGAATTATTTATCAAATAATAATAATAGATCTTCTGTGACATACTGGATGAATATATTACAAAAGTTACCTACAAAAAAAGAAATTTTTATAAGTTTAAATCCATTTCTTATTCCTAAAAAATCATTAACTTTTAAAAAAATATATTACGAGCATCCTATATTTAATAATGATACAGATGAAGCTCAAAAGAAAATGATTACAATTCAAGGAAAAGATAATATTTATTTTACAGGAGCGTGGACAGGCTATGGCTTTCATGAAGATGGTATAAATTCAGCTGTAAATGTTGTTCAAACGTTAAATGTAAAAATTCCATGGAATAATAATTCTTAAAAGTAAATGTCAAATGAAAAATAAAGAACATAAAATAAAATTATTTCAAGGAAAAATTTTTCATAAAAGATATGGAAAAATCGAACATTCATTTGAAAATAAGATAGTTTCTATTTTTATTAATTTAACTTCCTTGTCTAATAATGAACTAGATAAAAAACCTGAGTTATTTTCAATTAATAAATTTAATATATTTTCATGGGCATCTTTAAATCACGGACTTCAACTAAAAGATACAAAGCCAAAAGATTTGGAAAGTTTTATAATAAATTTAATAAGTAAAAAAAAAGAAACAGATGATCAATATATTACAAGCATAAAATTATTAACTTTTCCTAGAGTGCTTGGTTTTGTGTTCAGCCCATTGTCAGTATATTTTTGTTATAATAAAGTTAATCAATTAATGCATGCAGTCTTTGAAGTTAAAAATACATTTGGAGATACACATCATTATATATTAAAAAATATTCCTCAAAAAGGTCATACTCAAAAAGTATTGAAAAAAATGTTTGTATCTCCATTTTATAATACTAAAGGATCATATCTTTTAAACGTAATGTATCAAAACAATAAAATAGAAACTTCAGTTGAGTATAAAATAAATAAAAAAATAATTTTTTCTGCATCAATGAAATTAAAAGAGATAGATTTTAATAATTTTAATATTTTAAGTAGTATTTTTAAGTTATCAATGTTCCCAGGGAAAGTATGGATTAACATTCATTATCAAGCTATTAAACTTTGGTGTAAAAAAGTAGCATTATATAAAATTCCACCTAGTTTGCTTATTAAAAAGACAAGTGCTATAGGGTTGTCTAAGAGTAAAAAATAATAATTATCAAACATGCTTATATATTAGAAAGTCTAAAATGAATTTTTGGGAAATGTTAATTTTGAGTGGGATAAAAAAATTTCCCTATGGTTCAATAGTAATAGAATGGCCTAATGGAAATATTAATAAAGTTGAAGCATCTCTAGATGGACCAAATACAAAATTAATAATGCATGATAATCAAGCTGCTAAAGAAATAATTAAAGGTGGTTCCATAAAATTTGCAGAACTATATATAAGTAAAAAAATATCAACAGATAATTTAACAAACCTAATTCATTATTTTGCAGTTAATAATGATCAAGCAGAAAACACTTTGAAAATTTCATTTATTAAAAATTTATTGAATAAATTTATTCATTTTAAAAATAAAAATACAAAAATTCAGGCAAAGAAAAACATTTCTCACCATTATGATTTAGGTAATGAATTTTATGAATATTGGTTAGATAAATCAATGACTTATTCTTCTGCAATTTTTCATGAAAAATCAATCAAAATAGAAGATGCTCAGATGAATAAATATAAAAGATTAGCAGAATTATCTGCAATTGAGAATGGTGATGAAGTTTTAGAAATTGGATGTGGTTGGGGAGGCTTTGCAGAATTTTTAGGGAAAAACTATGACTGTAAAGTAACTGCTATAACAATATCAGAAGAACAATTTAAATTTTCAACTAAACGAATAGCAGAAGCAAAATTAACTGATAAAGTAAAAATAGTTTTTTGTGATTATAGAAATCTTACTGGAAAGTTTAATAAAATTATATCTATAGAGATGTTTGAGGCCGTTGGAAGGGAGTATTGGAATACTTTTTTTAGAAAAATTGAAAGTGTTTTAAAACCTAAAGGGAGTATATCGTTACAACTAATCACCATTGATGATAAAATTTATGACGTTTATAAAATCAACCCTGATTTCATACAAAAATATATTTTTCCTGGTGGAATGTTGCCTTCAATGAAAGTTCTTGAAAATATAGTTAAGAATACTTCTTTAAGTATTCAATCTATTGATAGTTATGCTAATGATTATGCTAAAACATTGAATATTTGGAATAAACAATTTAATAAAAATTGGAGGCAAATAGAAAAACTTGGTTTTGATGAAAGATTTAAACTGTTATGGAATTATTATTTATCATATTGTGAAGGTGGTTTTCTATCAAAAAATATTGACCTTAAACAAATCAATTTGACTTTAGATTAATTTTTAATGCTAAATAATTTTAAACTAGCTTTATATAAAAAACCAATAAATGGTAACTTTATAAATATTCCATTTAATGAATCCCAATAATCATGATGAGAAACTATTTTTCCAGTTTCATTATAATTTATTTCACTCATACCAATGATTATCTGCTTTGATTTAAAAGCATAAAAACTCATTTCCCATTTTAAAAATGTTCTTCTTTTTTTATTCGAGTGATCTAGAATTCTAAACTTTGGTTTTTTTACATTTTTAAACATATGGTAAAAAATATTTTTAAAATTTTCTTTACCTTTAACACTATTAAAAGGATCACTAAATTCAATATCATCTTCTACAATATCATCAAAATTTTTAATTGAAGAAATTGTTAGGTTACAAAATAAATTTATATATTTTTCAATTGGTTTTTTTTTCATTATATAAAACTCTTTATTGAATACTTTTTTTTATCAAGAATGATGATAATTTATCTGGTAAAACACTTAATATCTTCATAAATAATGAAAAAATAAATGGGAAAGAAAATTCAAATTTTTTCTTGAACATATTTTTAAAAATTAATTTTGCGGCATCTTCTACTTTCATAAGACCAGGCATATAAAAATCATTTACTGATGTGGCAGAAGTTTCTATAAAGCCAGGGCTACAAATTTGCACAGAAATCCCCTTCGGTTTCAAGTCGTACCTTATTGATTGAGCGAATGATCTCAATGCCGCTTTAGTAGGTCCATAAGCAGCAGCTTTAGGCAATCCAATCCAACCTGAAATACTAGACATAATTATAATTTTACCATCACCTTCTTCTAACATTTTAGGAAGAAAAGCTTCGTAACAGTTAATTACACCTAATAAATTGATATTTATATGCTCTTTATAGATTTCAAGATTAGATTTGCTTGAGTCAATTGGGTTATAAATACCTGCATTCAAAAACAATAAAGTTGCTGCATTATTTTCATTTGCTATTTTTTTTAATTTTTCAATATTTTGAACATCACATTTATAACTCTTAAATACATTTGATATTGAATTTATTGATTTTTTGAATGAATTTAATTTTTGTTCATTTCTACTTATCCCTATTACTTCCCATCCATTTTGTAATAAGATTTTAGTAAAAGCCGCTCCAATACCATCACTAACACCTGTAACAAAAGCTAATTTTTTTTTACGTTCCATTTTAACTCTCAAAATTCAATTTTTAAAAACATAAAAATTTAATAACATATTTAATATAATTAATATTTAAATTTCATTCTATTTCTTAACTAAATTTTACAAGTCTTATAACGAACTAAAACTGCACCTCTTATTTTTGATTCTAAAATCTCTAATTTTACAGAAAACTTTCCTGCCATAATTGTTTTCTCAATTGGAAGAGTTCCTTCTATTAAGTCATTATTTCCTAGATATTTAAAAATAATTCTTAAAGGCTTTAATGGATTAAAATAAGGATTATCATTTGTTTTATCAAAAATATTACCTTCAGCTTTAATTTTCAAGCCTCCTGATAATAATATTAAAGTATTTTGATGTGGCACAAATGATTGTGTAGATACAGATAATTCTTTGTAACGAAAATTATCACATATTTTTTCCCCACCCAACAATTTTAAATTATCTATTATAACGGTTTCAGGAACTCCTTTAGCCAAGCTTGATGCAAGAACGTTTTTAGCGTTTCTACCAAAAACAGATTGTCCATCTCTAATGTTTTGAGTATTTAAAGCTAAGTTTGCTTCTTTTAATTTCAATTTTATATCAGTTAATCGTCTCTCAAGGACATTTTTTTTCTCTGTAAAAAAACTAACTAATTGCTCATTTTCTTGAATTAGAATTAACTTATCACTGTTACCAAATCTCCAACCTAATAAAACTGCTGCAACAACTATTGATAACTTAAACGCTGTATTTAAAATAAATCGAAATTGTTTTTGTCTATACTTATTTTGAGCTTGATAAAAATCCAAAGTCTTAACCTATAAAATAATTATTTTTTCTTTAATATATTTAATATATATTAAATCAAACAAAATTTTTACAAAACTTAAATAAATTATTTTTTTTTCAGAAGGTGTTTATTATTATTAAAGGCTTAAAACATAAAAACCAACGAGCATGGCAAAGAATGTTATCAGGAAGGAAACTTGATATTTTATCTCCATCACCAATCGATATAGAAATAGAAGATATTGCGCTAGGTTTATCTCGGGTTTCTCGATGGAATGGCCAAACCACAGGAAATCATAGTTACTCAGTTGCACAACATTCAATATTGGTAGAAAAAATATTTACTCAAAACAATTCTAAATCTCAAATTAAATGGCGCTTAGCTGCATTATTACATGATGGGCCAGAATATGTTATAGGTGATTTAATTACACCTTTTAAATATGCTCTTAATAATAGTTATAGATTAGTTGAAAATAATCTTATGCAAGCCATCAATTTGAGATTTGGACTTCCTGCAATTATTCCTAAAACAATTGAATCTAATATAAAGAAAGCTGACAAAGCAGCAGCGTGGTTTGAGGCTATTCATGTTGCTGGTTACAAAGAAAAAGAAGCTCTACAAATTTTAAAAAAACCTAATTTGAAACTAAATATAAAAATTAAACCCTTATCACCTAAAAGAACTATAGAAGACTTTTTAAAACGCTTCAATGAGCTAATAAAAAAGTAAATTAATAACCTTCTCTTAATAATGGAAAAGAACTCAAAACATCTAAAGTTCCAAAAGAATTATCATTAGTTAAAAATGATTTATTAAGTTCATTAAAAGAATTTACTCCCAATAACCTTAAACATGTACTTATTTCTAACTCTAACAACTCCAACATTCTAAAAATTGCTTTTGCTCCTCCAGCAGCAGCAGCTAAACCTTGAAGTCTTCCTATTCCTACTATGTCAGCTCCCAAAGCTATTGCTTTTACAACGTCTGTTCCTCTCATTATGCCCCCATCAAAAAATATTTTAGATTTCCCATTTAGAGCATTTACTATTTCAGGCAAAACTTTTAATCCGCCTAAACCATAATCTAATTGTCTGCCTCCATGATTTGAAACATATACAACCTCAACTCCATGCTCAACTGCCAAAAGAGCATCTTCTGCTGTTGCTATTCCTTTAATAATTATAGGTAAATTACAATAACTTTTAATCCTATCTATATCTTTCCAAGAAAAACGCATTTGATGCTCAAATCCAGAAGCAGATTGTCTTGAGGTAGTTCTGTATCTTTTTGCTAAGTCTCTTTCTCTTCTGCCATACGCATCTAAATCAACAGTTAAACAAATACCAGTATAATTACAATCCATTGCCTTTTTTATATTATCATCTACCCAATCATTATTTCCCCTAATGTATAATTGAAATAATTTTGGATAATCAATACTTTTAGCAACTTCTTCAAAACCAGGCGAACAAGTAGAGCTTGTCATATGTATAATCCCAAATTCTGCTGCAGCTATAGTTGGCGCAACACCAGCACCATCTACAAAGTCTTGCATAGAACCAATTGGGGCTAAAATAAGAGGAATTCGTAACTTATGATCAAATAACTCAGTTGTTAAATCAATATTCTCAACATCTCTTAATACCCTTGGCCTAAATGCCAAACTATCTAAGGCATATCTATTACGTTTAAATGTTGTTTCAGTTTCTGCAGCACCAATCAAATAATCCCAAGATTCTTTAGAAATATTCTCTTTGGCTTTTTTAGCAAATTCGTGTAAAACTAGAAATTCTTCTCCTTCAATCTTGCTGCTTAATTTATTTCTGCTCATATTTTTGCTCCACTATAAATAAGAGTTTAAATTATATTAAAGTTGATGATGAAAGTCATGAAAAATATTTCTAGTTTTTTAATAAAAAATTATCTTACTTAAAACACTATTCTAGATAACACAGATATATTTTTGCTATTTTGAGGGAATAAAAGATAATTATGGATTTAAATACATTTAATATTTAATTTACCCATGGAAACTTCATTTAAATATTATTAGCTCCCGTATGAAATATAATCTTTAATATTTTAATCTATTAGAAAAGTGAAAGAAGATTTTACAAAACACTCTAAAGAAGTAAATTGCCAACAAAGGGAAAAAAGTTTGCAAAATTATAATTGTCATTGTAGAACATTTAATGTGTGCGAGGGTGCTGGAATTGGTAGACAGAACGGACTTAAAATCCGTCGGGCGCAAGCTCTTGAGGGTTCAAGTCCCTTCCCTCGTACCAAAATTAATTATTTTTTTATTTAACTTAACATTCTATATATAATAACTTAATTCATTCAATTTTTGATGCTGAGGAAAACTTTCTTAAATCATAAGATGTTACTCAATTACTGGCTTAACAACAGCAGTGTAAATAAGGATTAAAAGTATCAAAACTCATTGTTGCAAACTAAAGAAAATTATAGTAATACACTTTTGTATGGTCTGTATTGGGAAGACTTAAAACTGAAAGTCCAATAAGGATATAGGCTTCAAACCCCTCTGCTAAAGTCATATAAAAAAATTAAGTTTTTTTTATACTATAAAATTTTTTTCGTTATATTATTTAAAATAAAAGAAACAGGTCATTATCTAAATGATTATCGCAAAAACTAAACAAGAACTTGATACAGTTCTTAAAAAGCTATCTTTGAAACCTGGAAAGCTCGCATTAATCCCAACTATGGGTAATTTGCATGAAGGTCATTTATCTCTAATTAAAATGGCAAAATTATATTCATCTAAAACTATCATTACTATTTTTGTTAATCCACTTCAGTTTGGAAAAAATGAAGATTTTAATGAATACCCTAGAACAATAGAAACTGATGTAGAAAAATTAAACAACGAGAATTGTGATGTTTTATTTGTTCCAAAAAATAAAAATGAAATGTTTCATCATAAAACAAAACCTAAACAGATTGAATCTGGTGAACTTGGAAAAGAGTTATGTGGTAAAATAAGACCAAATCATTTTGATGGAGTTTTGACAGTAGTATATAGAATGTTTTATATAATAAATCCTGACAT
>Ga0209403_10008056_pt1 | contig 10230 bp, 10 predicted proteins | sample ArcticOcean_MG_C_8_FD_187440 | JGI IMG/M metagenome (GOLD analysis project Ga0209403, IMG submission 187440) | Marine microbial communities from western Arctic Ocean - ArcticOcean_MG_CB11_86 (SPAdes) (version 2) | ecosystem: Environmental > Aquatic > Marine > Oceanic | place: Arctic Ocean...
AGTGCCAAACTCTGGTAGCCGTTTCGTAAGTCCTGTTCAGAGAAATAGTTCCGTCATCGCGGTGTCGAAGATGGGTCTAGGTCGTTGCCAACCGTCACGACCGCCAACATACGGCGGTCTTCGAGAGCTTCGAGTTGCAAGCGGCGATCATGGCGAGGGAAACTTTGGGTACGAAAACCTCGTTGACGGCGAGACCACTCGACACGATGCATGCGAGACATACGGAAAAGGCAGGCGTGGATGAAAACGACCGTCATCGAAGTCCGGTCTTAAGGAATAGACGATTCGCTGACAGTTGCAGCTTCGCTTGCAGTCGGATTGCCGTCACACTCTGGCGAGGGACGGGTGCATGCTTCACACATCGTGTTGCCATGTTCGTCGCGGAGATTGGCAAGGCCGCCACAGCTGCCCTTGATACGACGGTTACTGACAATCACACCGATGGCCATACCCACGACAGCGATCAGAAAAACAACGGCGGCGATTAGAAAGGTTTGCCAAATCATTTTTCTACGCTTTCTAGTTTTGGTTCGGGAAGATCTTGAAGTCTTTCAAAACAGGAAGTCGCCCGCACTGTGAATTCTTGCTCGTGTCGAATTTGAAAGAGGGCAGCTACCTCGTGCCGTTCACACCAATCAACGCCGCGTTCCGCGCCCATGACAAGCAGTGCGGTCGCCAGAGCATCGGCCTCCATGCACGTCTCGGCGTGCACCGAAACTACGGCCAATGAGTGCTGAACTGGCCGGCCCGTTTGGGGATCTATCGTATGGGAGTAGCGCACGTTATTCGACTCAAAAAAGTTGTGATAGTCGCCTGACGTGGCGATTGCCGCCGCGCGGAGCTCGAGAATCTGCTGAAAGTCTCCCCCTGAAACGGGATATTTTTCGATCGCAATTCGCCAAGGCGCCTGATCCGGCTTCGTACCAAAGGTACGTACTTCGCCGCCGACCTCCACCATCGCCCCACCAAATCCTTGTGCACTTAGTAGCTCGGCCACCTGATCGACCGCATAACCCTTGGCGACGGCCGAAAGGTCCAGAACCACCTCGGGAGTTTTTTTACTCAAGGCAGGGGGATCGCTGCGCACTGAAATCTTTTGATAACCTACATGCAGCGATGCCCGCCGAATAGTATCTTCAGTCGGCGGCTCTTCGCGGCGCTTACCTGGACCGAAGCCCCACAGGTTGACGACCGGGCCAACTGTCGGATCAAACGCCCCGCCAGTTTTCTCTGCCACCTCAAGCGCGAAGGCCACGACATGAGCCGTATCGTCAGAAACCGCAAACCAATCTCTCGAGTGCGATTCGTTGAATTGCGATAGTTCCGACTCAGGATCGTAGGTCGACATCAGACGATTGATCTCGGCGAGTCGATTTTTAACTCGTTGCTGAACCTCGCTCGTGTCAGGTGGCCACTTTGACCTGGGAGTCTGGGCGGCCAAGCCGACCCTGTAAGTCGTGCCCATCGTCTGGCCAGAGAAGGAGACGACTCCTGTTTCTACTGGTTCGGCACATGACACCATCAGGCATGGCAAACCGACAAACAGCAGAAGCCCCCATCCGGCGAAGCAGCGAATGGCCCTACCCGCCGAAGTCGTCATACGCGATGTTTTCCTTTTCGACGCCCAAGTCGTCGAGCATTTTGAATACCGCAGCGTTCATCATCGGCGGACCACAAATGTAGTATTCAATTTCTTCAGGAGCTGGATGATCGTTCAAATAGTTGTCATGCAAAACCTGATGAATAAAGCCGGTATAGCCGTCCCAATTGTCTTCTGCCTGGGGGTCTGACAGCGCAATATTGAATTTGAAATTCGGAAATTCCTTTTCGAGTTTTCGAAATTGCTCAATATAGAACAATTCTCGCAAACTGCGGCCGCCATACCAATAGGTCACCTTGCGATTCGTGCGTAGCTGCTTGAAGAGTTCGAAAATATGGCTTCGGAGCGGCGCCATTCCGGCACCACCGCCGATGTAAATCATCTCGGAGTCCGAATCTTTGATGAAGAATTCACCGTAGGGGCCGGAGATGGTAACTTCGTCGCCCGGCTTGAGGCTGAATATGTACGATGACATTTTCCCGGGCGGCACGTCAGGCAATCGAGGCGGCGGGCTGGCGACGCGAATATTGAGCATAATAATGCCCTTTTCGCCAGGATAATTCGCCATGGAATAGGCGCGGGTTACTGGCTCGTCGACTTTCGAGACGTAGCGCCAGACATCGAACTTATCCCAGTCACCGTGATACTCTTCCTCAATGTTAAAGTCTTTATAGGCGATTTCGTGTTCCGGGCATTCGATCTGAATATAGCCGCCCGCTTTGAACCCTACCTCTTCGCCTGCGGGAAGTTCTAGTACAAACTCCTTGATAAATGTGGCAACATTGTGATTGGAGCGTACCTTGCATCGCCATTGTTTTGTTTCGAATGCCTCCGGCGGCACCTCGATTCGCATGTTTTGCTTGACAGCCACCTGACACGAAAGCCGGCATCCTTCGCGGGCTTCTTTTCTGCTGATATGTGATTTTTCGGTAGGCAATATATCCCCGCCACCCGAGAGAACTTTCACCTCACATTGAGCACAGGTACCACCCCCGCCGCAAGCCGAGGAGACGAAAACACCGGCATCCGCCAAGGCACTCAACAGCTTACCACCGGCAGGAACAGTAATGGTTTTTTGTTCATTAATTTCGATATTCACATCGCCACTCGCCACGAGCTGCGACTTGGCAAACAAGATGACCAATACCAGCGCCAGCACCACCAGCGTGAACATCAGAACGCCAAAGAAAATCGTGAGTGCACTCATAGTTATTCACCGCATGGTTTGGTTAGCAACCGGTTTTTCGACGTCGGCGCCTTCGACCTTCTCAATACCGGGGGACACATCCGACGTATTTGCCACCGTTTTTTCTTCCGAAAGATCGATGCCGCCGAAGCACATGAAGGCCAGGGCCATCAGTCCCACGGTCATGAACGTGATGCCCAGTCCCCTGAGCCCTTCGGGTACATTGCTGTATTTAAGCTTTTCGCGAATGCCAGCCAGCCCAGCAATCGCCAACGCCCAGCCAAACCCGGATCCAATTCCATAGACCACGCTTTCGGAAAAATTGTAATCGCGTTCTTGCATAAACAGCGAACCACCCAGGATGGCGCAGTTCACGGTAATCAGTGGCAGAAAAATACCCAGCGCGTTGTAGAGTGGCGGAAAGTACCGGTCGAGTGCCATTTCCAAAATCTGTACCATCGCGGCAATCGTGCCGATGAAGGTAATTAGGGAGAGGAATTCTAGATTGACCGAGCTAAAGTTTTCGCCGAGCCAACTCGCTAGCGCCCCCTCTTTAAGCAGGTACTGGAGCAATAAGTTGTTCATCGGGATGGTGATCCCCATGATCAAAATCACGGCTAAGCCCAAACCCACAGCAGTTTTCACATTCTTCGAGACGGCTAAGAAAGTACACATCCCCAGAAAAAAAGCGAGGGCTAGGTTCTCGATGAACACAGCATTCAAAAAGATATTGAGGTAGTGACTCATGGGGCTACCCTTCTACTTCCATTTGTTCGGGCTTCCACGTGCGAAGTGCCCATATAATTAAACCGATCAAAAAGAACGCACTCGGTGGCAGCAGCATCAAGCCATTGGGGACATAGGCATCAGGCATCACGGTGTAGCCGAGCAGTTTGCCTGAGCCGAATAGTTCGCGAAAGAATCCAACAATAATTAAAATCAAGCTATAGCCCAGCGCATTGCCAATGCCGTCGAGCGCGCTGATCATTGGCGGGTGCTTCATAGCAAACGCCTCAGCACGGCCCATCACAATGCAATTGGTGATAATCAGGCCCACAAAGACACTCATCGTCTTACTAGCGCCGTAAGCAAAAGCCTGGAGGAATTGGTCGACGACGATCACTAACGATGAGATGATCGTCATCTGCACGATGATGCGAATGCTGCTGGGAATGTACAAGCGGATAAAGCTCACCGCGGCGTTTGATAAACCGAGCACGAAGGTGACCGATAGGGCCATGATGATTGAAGTCTCGAGTTTCGTCGTCACCGCCAGTGCCGAACAAATACCCAATACCTGCAAGGCGATGGGGTTATTGTCAAGCAACGGGTTGAGCAAGACCTCTCTAGGTTTAAGTTCTGCCATAGTCGGCTCCTCTACTCCGGTCGTTGCTTCGCAAGGTATTTACCGAAACCGTCTGCGCCAAGCCAGTACTGAACACTGTTGGACACACCCCGTGAGGTGATCGTTGCGCCAGACAGGCCGTCTACTTCATGGTTCGCATGGGTGGCATCTGGATTCACCTGGCCTTTAATGATCCGAAAATCGACATTCCACGCTTCATCGAAAACTTGCTTGTTAGGCCACTTGTCTTTCCAATCCTGATTATCGACTTCACCACCCAGTCCAGGTGTTTCTTTGTGCTCGTAAAACGTGATGCCGCGCACGGTGCGTGTGTCGTTGTCCAAGGCGAGAAAACCGTAGAGTGTCGACCACAACCCTTTGCCATAGATGGGTAGAATGTGAAGATCGAGCTGGCCGTCTTTCAGTATCTGATAGACGAAAGCGTACTTTTCGCGCCGAGCGATGCCCGTGGTTGGACCGTCGGTCATGACGGGCTGACTCAACTCCGAAGATTTCGCGGCTCGCTTCGGGTCGTAAACGGTCGGATCAATACCGGTAGACTCCTCGTCAACAGGAATGCCGGTGCTGAGATCGACCAGTACACGACGGACTTTGGTGTCATCCGCGAAGAATTCTTCGACCTCTTGCATAGTCATGCTCTCCACATCGACACCGGCGGCAAGGAGCACGTTGCGCTGCTGATCAAGTTTTTTATTGGCTTCTTGCAAAGGTCGCAGCAGCACCGCAGCGCTTGAGACGATGACCGAACATGCTACGCACAGCACCAAAGCCACAACAAGTGTGCCTGGAAAGGAATCACGTTTTGCGGCAAGCCATCCTAGGAAGGAATTACGTTGCATAACGGGCAATCCTCCTTTTGATGTTGGCTTGGATGACGTAGTAATCGATAAGCGGTGCCATCACATTGCCGAAGAGGATGGCGAGCATGATACCCTCCGGGAAGGCCGGATTGATCACCCGCACGAGCACCGTCATCACGCCGATCAAAATGCCGTAGATCCAGCGACCCGTGTCGGTCATCGCGGCCGAAACCGGATCAGTGGCCATAAAGACCGCACCGAAAGCAAAGCCGCCAAGCACCAGGTGCCAATGCGGTGCGAGATGTACTAGGGCATTATCACTGCCGCTACCGGTCATCCAAAGCAAGCTGCCGGTGCCTAGCGTGCCCACAACACAACCGACCATGATCCGCCAAGCACCCACTCCCACTGCGATCAGGATTGCGGCGCCAATCAAACAAGCCAAGGTCGAAGTTTCGCCCATGGAACCTTGCGTATATCCGATAAAGCATTCCCACCAGGTGAGATCCGTGAGTGCTGCCATGGTCGGGGCAACCGTTTCAACTTTGGCAGCTGCCAAAGCGCTGAGCGGCGTCGCGCCAGTGATCCCGTCGGCTGCCGCCCAAACACCTTCGCCCCAGCGGTTGGTTTCGCTCGATATCTCCGAAGCATAGGCGAAATACAGGAAGGCTCGTGCAGTGAGAGCTGGATTTAAGAAGTTTTTGCCGGTACCGCCGAATATTTCTTTACCAATCACTACACCAAAAGAGATGCCAATGGCGACTTGCCACAACGGAATCGTCGGCGGGAGCGTGAGTGGGAACAGGGCTCCAGTGACCAAGAACCCTTCGTTGATTTCGTGACCGCGCACCGTGGCGAACAACACTTCCCACAAGCCACCGACTGTCATCGTGACGATGTAAACTGGCAGAAAGAATAACGCCCCGTAAATAAAGTTGTCTAAAAAACTCTTATAGTCATGGCCCCGGCCTAAAGCCGTTAGTACCGGTTCGCGCCAGGTATCCATTTGCTTCCCCAACGCTTCTGCGACTGCAAAGTTCGCCTGGTAGCCGGTGTTGTGCATTGCCATGAAAAAACATGGCGCCAAGGCCAACACCACCAGCGACATCATTCGCTTGAGGTCCATGCCGTCCCGCACGTGAGACGCCTGTCGCGTAATATCGGGCGGCGTATACAGAAAAGTATCGATCGCCTCGTACAAAGGGTACAGGCGTTCAAAACGCCCCCCCTTCGCAAAAGTCGGATGCAATCGATCTAAAAGTTTCCGTAGCACAGCAGTCTTTCGCGTTAAACGCAGAGAAAGTGGAGACGCAGAGGCCCGCAGAGATGCTTATTGTTTTTTCTCTGCGAAACTCTGCGTTTAATAAAGTCGGGTTGAATTAACCCTCGTGTTCAATGGTAGTGAGGTTTTGCCTAAGCATCGGGCCGTATTCGTACTTGCCAGGGCAGACAAATGTACAGAGGGCCAAATCTTCTTCGTCTAATTCGAGTACGCCAAGCTGCTGGGCGTACTCCGTGTCATTGGTAATCAGTGCTTTCAACAGCGGCGTCGCTACGATGTCCAGCGGCATCACTTGTTCGTACATGCCAATCGGGATGATTGCCCGCCGACTCCCTCCTGTGCCTGTGTTGAGCGGGAACCGCTGTGCGTCGCCGCCACTCTTGTTCCACGCCGATGCAAAAATGCGGCGTATCGAAAACTTGTCGCTGCCGGGCATCATCCACCCTAGCAATTCACGCTGTCCCCCTTCGGCAATAATTGATATCTGATTGTGGTATCGGCCCAGAAAATCCACGGGCACAGTCGCATGCCGTCCCGACAATATCGAACCAGAGATAATGCGCGCCGCCTGGCCTTCTGCCAATCCATAGCCACCGTCGCTTAACTCCGTAACTGACGCGCCCAATCGCGTGCGAATCAAACGAGGGTTGGACACAATGGGACCGGCCAGGGAAACAATTCGGTCGGTGAGAATCTTGCCGGTCAGGAACAAATGCCCAACGGCAATGACATCTTGGTAACCGATATGCCAAATGAACTTGTCGTGGAATACAGGCTCCAACAGATGCACGTGCGTGCCGACTAAGCCTGCGGGGTGAGGGCCATCAAAGGCATGGAACTGGGCCGGCGTGTTGCCTTCTCCAGGAATATCAGAGCCCGCCTTGCGGCAAACATACACGTGCCCTTCGGTTAAGGTACTCAATACCTCCAGCCCTGCGATGAAGTTGGCCGGCGACGGAGCTAAGACGAGAGCTGGGTCGGCAGCAAGCGGATTGGTGTCGATCGCGGTAACAAAAAGTGCCTTGGGAACCGCATCGAGTGCAGGCACATGACTAAAGGGGCGCGTGCGGAGTGCCGTCCACAAACCAGAGGCAACAAGCTGTTCGCAGACCGCGCGCCTGTCCAGCTTGGTCAAATTGTGATCGGGAAAACTGTCAAAGGTTTCTTGCTCGGCGCTGTCTTCAGCGGCTGAATCGACTTCGATGACAAGCGACTCAAATTTGCGTTTGGCACCGCGATTCACTGCTTGGACATTGCCAGTCGCTGGGGCTGTGTACTGGACGCCAGGAGTCTTTTTATCCGTAAAGACAACTTGGCCCAGCTTGACCCGGTCGCCCTCGCCCACTTGCATGCTTGGCTTCATGCCAATGTAATCGTCACCCAGCAGGGCAACATGTCGCACCACGGGCCCCGCTGAGATGGACTGATCTGGCCCACCCTGGATGGGCAAATCGAGCCCTCGATAAATGCGAGTCACGCTTGTCATTGTGGCCAAAATTGGGTCGCAAATGGAACGAAATAGAACCCCCATTGGGGCCAAAAAACAGCGTCTTTCTTAGTCATCGACACGGGCAGGTAATTAGCTTGTGAATTTTTTCACAATTACAGCCACAAGTCAATAACCTAGTACGAGCACAGCATTTGGGAAAGTGGGGGAGTCGGGCGACGGCCGAACCTGCCCCCTAGAGCTCGCTATTGAGGGCCCAGGCATCACGGCATCGAGGGGCAATCTTCGCGGCTATTCTTCTGCGAATCTCTTTCAAGCTGGAGCCGGACTCGCCCGGCCGTTGACCCCCATTGGCAGGCAGCGCTATACTCTTCGCTCCGACAGCCGTTCGCCATCTTACTAGCGACAAGGTCATTCATGAAAATCCACGAGTTTCAAGCCAAGCAGCTGCTTCGCGATGCCAAGATTGCAGTGCCCGACAATATTGTCGCCTGCTCCGGGGACGAGGCCGCCGCCGCTTTTGAAAAGCTCGGCGGAAGCGTTGCCGTGGTAAAAGCTCAGATACACGCTGGCGGGCGCGGCAAGGGGACCGTCAAGAACAATCCACAGCAGCGTGGGGTCCAACTTGTTAAATCGGCGGCCGAAGCCTCAGCCGTGGCTGAGAATCTTCTCGGCAAAGAGTTGGTGACGATTCAGACGGGCCCAGCAGGAAAATTGGTTCAACAGGTGATTGTCGAAGCTGGCTGTGACATCGCTCGCGAACTCTACTTAGGAATTGTCATTGACCGGGCATCTAGTCTGCCCGTGTTAATGGTCTCAAGTGAGGGCGGCGTCAACATCGAAGAAGTCGCCGAAAAAACGCCGGAACTAATTTTCAAGGAACCTTTCCATCCAGACCAAGGTCTTCAAGCGGCTCAGGTGGAGAGTCTCTGCAAAAAGCTCGACATCACTGGCAAAAGTGTGAAATCGGCCGAGCAGTTTATGACCTCGCTTTGTAAGCTGTTTGTCGACCTCGATTGTTCGATCGCCGAGATCAACCCACTGGTCATCACCGGGAGCGGCGACATCGTCGCACTCGATGCAAAGGTCAACTTTGACGACAATGCTTTGTTCCGTCACAAGGAGTTAATGGAGTTCCGCGACCTCTCAGAAGAAGACCCTGCCGAAGTCCGAGCAAGCAAAGCCGGTTTAAGCTATGTGCAGCTCGAGGGCAATATTGGCTGCCTGGTCAACGGTGCCGGCCTGGCCATGAGCACGATGGATCTCATTAAGCTGCACGGCGGCGAGCCAGCCAACTTCTTGGATGTGGGAGGCAGTGCCAAGACCGAGCAAGTCACCGAAGCGTTTCGCATTCTGCTAGCGGACAAAAACGTAAAAGCCGTCTTGGTCAACATCTTCGGCGGCATCATGCAGTGCACCACCATCGCCAACGCGGTAGTCGAAGCATACAAGCAAGTCGGTTTCAACGTGCCACTCGTCGTGCGGCTCGAAGGCACCCAAGTCGAAGAAGGCCGCAAGATACTTGCGGAAAGCGACGTCGATATCATCGCTGCCAGAGACCTCACCGACGCTGCGAACAAGGTAGTTGCAGCAGCATCCTAAGAAAACTTGTTGAACCACGAAGAAACGAAGGAACAAAGAAGTAGTAGACGAGAAAAAATTCCGTCGTTTCGTTGTTCCGTGGTGGTTCAATTTTTGGATCGAAAAAAATAATGAGCATATTGATCAACAAAAACACACGCGTCGTCTGCCAAGGCATCACCGGTCGCGCGGGAGAATTCCACAGCAAGAACTGCCTTGCATACGGCACCAAGCTTGTTGCCGGCGTCACGCCCGGCAAGGGCGGCCAAGAAGTGCTTGGCGTGCCGGTTTACGATACGGTCGCCGAAGCTGTCGAAAAGCAAAGCGTCGATGCGAGCATGATCTTTGTGCCGCCGGCGTTCACTGCCGGTGCAATCCTTGAAGCGGCCGAGGCTGGGGTGAAGGTCATCGTTGCCATCACCGAAGGTGTGCCGGTGCTGGACATGGTGCGAGTGTACGATCGGTTGCAACGCCTGAATTTCGCAATCCCAAATCCCAAATCCAAAATTCACCTTATCGGTCCGAATTGCCCCGGTGTGATCACCTCAGACGAGTGCAAAATCGGCATCATGCCCGGCTACATCCATAAGAAAGGTAGCGTCGGCGTGATGAGCCGTAGCGGGACGCTCACCTACGAGGCCGTCTGGCAGCTGTCGGAAGTCGGCCTCGGCCAGTCGACCTGCGTTGGGCTCGGAGGAGACCCGATTGTCGGAACGTCATTTATCGACCTCTTCAAAATGTATCAGGAAGACGACCAGACCGAAGCGGTGATCATGATTGGTGAAATTGGCGGCACGGCCGAAGAAGAGGCCGCTGCTTACGTGAAGGAGCATTTCACTAAACCGGTCGCCGCCTTCATTGCTGGCCGCACTGCCCCACCTGGCAAACGCATGGGGCACGCAGGCGCAATTATCTCCGGCGGCAAAGGCACGGCAGAAGAAAAAATCGCCGCGCTCGAAGATGCGGGC
>Ga0209403_10008057_pt1 | contig 10230 bp, 5 predicted proteins | sample ArcticOcean_MG_C_8_FD_187440 | JGI IMG/M metagenome (GOLD analysis project Ga0209403, IMG submission 187440) | Marine microbial communities from western Arctic Ocean - ArcticOcean_MG_CB11_86 (SPAdes) (version 2) | ecosystem: Environmental > Aquatic > Marine > Oceanic | place: Arctic Ocean...
GTTATGCCGTAGAAGTGGATGGGGCTGACAAGCCTATTTATTTCGTTGGCAAGGCATATTTTCTCCGCAAGAGCTATTACGTAGCGGATAATCCGGCGAATCCTGGGAAACCTTGGACTGGACCGCGCGCGGAAGCGAAGGAGAAACTGACTAAAGATGTGTTTGTTCGGGGCGAAGACATTATAGAGATTCGCGTCGATAACGTGACGTCGATGCCCAATGGACCGGGCGGTTTACCCCGAGATATTCTTGAGCGCTATTTAAGTAAGGCAAAACTCTATGTCATTCCTGGCGGTGGAGGATGGTCGCAGCGTAGCACTCAGGGACATTTTTTTAAGAATATTCGGGAACCAGTTGATAAATATCTAGAAAAAGACGGGGTCAAGCTCATTGAAAAAGTGACTCTCGATGAATTTAGCAATATGGGCAATGTGACGATGATGGTTCAGGGAATGCTCTTGTCGGGGCTTGAGCATGATAAAATTCGCGAGGTCATGATCAAAAAACCCAACGATTATCTTCGCGAAATTAATGCAACAGCGGGTTTCTTGTTGCATTTTCAAATGACGGATGAAATCAAGGATATAGTCATTCGCACCCTACCCGACAAAGCCGGTAAGGAAAACGATGTCTTCTTACCCCTGATGCTTGAGTCTGTAGCTGATTCTGTTGAACAATATAGGGTGACTTTTCGGGTATTCCCGCGCGATCTAGTTGAGAATCGTTCGCGAAACAGTATGGATAGGGGGTTACATTTTAAACCGCCCAATACATTGCATCCGGGTTCGGAGAACCAGGTAATTTTCAGCAAATTAGTTATTGCTCTGCGTCAACTTTTTCGCGAGGATGAGAAGCCGGACGAAGAGAAATTGAAGAGCGAGAAATTACAAGCATCGGTGCAAGCGCGGATATCTGAACAGTCGCACAAGTTCACGGATAAAAAAATGAAATCCGCCTTCCAGAATCGGGTGGAAGCGAAGAAGAGAGAAGACGACTAGCTCTCCTCCTTCGTTTGCCGCTGGCGGGCGGTACCACCTTGGCTGGTCATGCTCTGATTTTCCAAATATCCATATAGTTGGCTGAGTTGGCTGTGTGCGAGCTTGAAATATTCGTTGTCGCGTATATGTCGACTGTAGCGCCATTCGATCAGTTCCTCTTTGTGCAGTGGGATGCCTTGAGGTTCGTAACAGAATTGCAAACCGTGGAGTAGGGCTTTCCGCTCGCCTACTTGGTGCATACAAGTCCGTACTACTTGAGCAATCAGATTGATCTTGAAAGGCAACTCCGGTTTGAAGCGCTTTATCGCATCGGGGAAGTGCAATTTGGGGTAGAAGGTCAGATGGATCATATTCTTCTTTAGCTCTTGAAAGGCACTTTCCCAGTATTCCCCCTCGTATTCTATTTCTTCATCGACATTGGCTGGGCATTTTTCCCCGAGCAGGAACTTGAGCAGTTCCGGGCTGCTCTCGATCAATGTGCCCCCTACGCTATAATCGACGAGGTCGGCGTGTAACCCTTCCTCTTCTCGGGGGGAATCTATGGGGCGCACTACTTCGTTCTGGGTCCTTGCTTCCATAATCTCAACCAGCATTTGGTAATACTTCTGCTCGTGGATGAAATTACTAATGACCTTCTCACCTGGGTTTAGATTATAAGGGTTCTCCTTGCCCTTTTTAATCCCGGATTTCGCTGATTTCTTCAGGTAGAGGACATCGCGCAGCGATTCCATGTCGAGCCCGAGAATATGTATTTCTCCTAACAAGAGCTCTTCGTCTTTGCGTTTGATGAGAGTCGTTGATTCATCTTTGTCGATTTTGGAGATAAAGACTGAGCGGTCGTGTGGTTGCTTCTTTAGCATAATCGCCCGAAACTCGTTGATCGCATCTCGGGTCGTGAACGGTTGCTGTTGGCTATCCGTCGCAAGATCAACCAGCTCTACGTCTTTAAGTAGAACGGGTGGGGCGCCCTCTTCGGGGAATTCATGATTGGTATTGCGGATAAATAGATCAAAGCCGATATGGGTGGTCAGCGGGATCCGGGAATCGCCGTAATTCTTGAGCGTATAGCGGTAAAACTGGCGTTTGTCTTGTTTTTTCAAGACGCTGATCGGCACGAGTTTATATGCTGCCTTGGCATTGAAATCGAGGGTTTCGACGACTTCTGGCAAGAGGCGATATCGGCCAACAATTTTGCACTGTAATTCGTAGGGAATACGCCGGTTCATAAACTGCAGAACAACATTACGATTAGTCAGGTTTTGGTCTTTGGCTTTTTTGAGATTATCAGGGGTGGTTAGGTAGAGACTGGTCCCTTCACTATAGAGTTTCTTTTCCCTCCGCAAAAAGAAGGCTTTACCCATTTCTTCGGGCTCGTCACCTTTATTCTTAACTATAGCGACAAGAGCGGAGGGTGGGCTTAAATCTGTCAGTTTTTGAATTTCTTGTCGTACATTAAAAGAGCCGGATTGTTTTTTGCGGCCTTTTAAAAAGTCAAACATAGATAAACCTATATTTAATACTTCATTATGTTTGTATTATATTAAAAAGAAAGGTAATTTGCAAGCCGGTTTAGAAGCTTCAAAGGTCTAATTGCCTAATAACTGTGTCTTTTGGGTTGGCTAACTGTCAAACTGGCAGTGAGCGTCTGCCAATTACTTTGATTAACGGCCAAAAGGTAAACGGCACGAATTTTGCTGTGGTTGTCGTGGCGACCTTACTCAAATTACTGTGAGGACCGAGAATGGCTAAGAAGAAAAAATTAGACATACCGGATCAACTGCCGGTGTTGCCAATGCGCAATATGGTGATTTTCCCCGGGGTCCCGACGCAACTCCTGGTGGGGAGAGATGGGTCACGTGAATTGATTCGCTCGGCGATGGAACAAGGACGAATTATCGCTGCGGTTACTCAGCGAGATATTGCAGTTGACGATCCTGCCCCAAGTGATCTAAGCCGCGTTGGTATCGTAGGGTTGATTCATCGGACGTTTGACTTGCCCGATGGAAATATACAGGTGCTCTTGCGTGGTCTTCAGCGGGTGAAATTGACCAAATACGTGCAGAAAAAGCCCTTCTTCATAGCTAGTGTTGAGACAATAGAAGAAGAAGTGAGTGAAGATCGCGAAGAGCTTGCATTGGCTCAAAACCTTTCCCAGCTTTTCCAAAAAGTAGTCTCATTGGTTCCTGCGCTAAGCGATGAGTTGCAGGTAACCGCAATCAACCTTGAGAAGCAGCCGCCGCAGTTATCTAACTTTGTCGCTTCGGGACTTGATATTGACCTTCAAGAAAAACAAAAACTGCTCGAAGAGAACAATATTAAAACTCGCTTGCAGGCTTTGACGGTAACGCTCAATAGTGAGTTGGCGATTCTCGAGATGGGCAATCAGATCCAGGCGAAAATTGAACAGGAAATGGGGGAAATCCAGCGAGACCACTATCTGCGGGAACAAATGCGGGTGATTCAGAAGGAACTCGGGGAGGAGGGGGCGGGGGAGATTGACGAGCTTCGTGAGCGTTTAGTAAGGGCCAAATTGCCGACTGAAGTGGATGAGATCGCTTCGCGCGAGCTGGAGAAATTAGCGCAAATGCCTAGTAGTGCGGCCGAATATACCGTAGGTCGGACCTATTTAGACTGGATTTTCGATTTGCCGTGGCGGACGAAGTCTCGGGACCGGATCGATCTTGGCCGCGTACGCAAGATTTTAGATGCGGATCATAAAGGGCTCGAGAAGATCAAGGAACGTCTACTGGAATATCTGTCTGTGCGCAAGCTAAAAAAAGACACTAAGGGTCCGATCTTTTGCTTTGTCGGTCCGCCTGGGGTTGGCAAAACTTCGCTGGGGCAGTCGATTGCCCGCGCCTTGGGGCGTAAATTCGTGCGCATTTCTTTAGGCGGTGTCCACGACGAATCGGAGATCCGTGGCCACCGTCGGACTTATGTCGGGGCCTTGCCCGGACGTATTATACAAGGCCTGCGCAAGGCGGGGACCAGCAACCCGGTCTTTATGCTCGATGAGATCGATAAACTCGGGGCGGATTTTCGCGGTGACCCCGCGGCGGCGCTATTAGAGGTGTTGGACCCCGAACAGAATAACACCTTCGCGGACCATTATTTGGACATGCCTTTCGACCTATCCAAAATTGTGTTCATCGCGACGGCGAACCAGCTAGATACCATTCCGCCGGCGTTGCGTGATCGCTTGGAGGTCATTCAACTTTCGGGTTATACGGAAGAAGAGAAAGTCGAGATCGCACAGAGCCATATATTGCCGCGACAACTCGCCGAACACGGGTTGCAACGCCGACGAGTGAGTATGGTGGAAAAAGCCGTGCGAGCGTTGATCCGCGGGTATACACAGGAACCTGGTCTGCGCGGATTAGAGCGTGAATTCGGTCGCGTATGCCGAAAGGTTGCCCGTCAGGTCGTCGGTGGGGAAAGGGGACCTTTTGAAATCGGCGTTGAGGAGTTGGAAGGGTATCTGGGCAGTGTGAAGGTGCTCCATACCGGTCGTGAGGAAATTACCGGTCCCGGACTCGTGGCCGGTTTGGCTTGGACACCGGTAGGCGGCGAGGTGATGTATGTCGAAGCAACTAGGATGAAAGGCCGAGGGGGATTGACGTTGACAGGGCAGTTGGGTGATGTCATGCGGGAATCGGCTCAGATTGCGTTATCCTACATGCGTTCGCATGCAGGGGAATGGGATATCGCCCCGGATTTCTTTGATACGGAGGAGATCCATGTGCATTTGCCCGCTGGAGCGATACCAAAAGATGGACCTTCAGCTGGTGTTACCGTGGCGACCGCCCTTCTGTCTTTGTTGACCGGCAGGCCGGTACGCGACGATATCGCGATGACGGGCGAGATTACGTTGCGTGGTCGGGTTTTGGCGGTTGGTGGTGTTAAGGAAAAGGTGCTCGCTGCTCATCGCGCCGGCATTACACAGGTGATCTTACCTCGGCGGAACGAGCGGGATTTGGATGAATTGCCACCGCAAATACGGCGCACTATGCTTTTCACCTTGGTTGAGAATCTCGTAGAGGTCTTCGCGGCCAGTATCGCGGAGCGGACAGTGCGCCAAGCGGCCTGAAAACGAAAGGCTGAAAGCCCTCCATTGAGCGAGAAACGAAATACAAGACCGCGGGTTTTGCTCGTATTGCCCGAATCGCAGCAAGTCAGAGAACTGGTGTTTTATCTCGAGCAGCAAGCTTTTGAGGTGCTCTATGCGAATGAGGCTCAGAGTGCGTACGATATAATCGACGCTGACCCGGTCGACGCATTGATTTGTGCTCTGCGCGAAAAACGCATCGAAGGTTTGCGGGTGCTGCAGTTGGCGCTTAAGCGGAATGCAGCGCTTTGCGCGATTGCTATCGCCGCCGGGCCCGAGGATATCGAATTGGGCGTCGAGGCGATGCGACAAGGCGCCTATGACTTCCAGTTACAGCCCTTGAACCTGGCTAAGATCAGGGCGGTACTGGAGAGGGGGATCCGCTATCAGGAGTTGGTGGGGGAAGTCTCCGACTTGCAGCGCCGCCTCGACGAACGCTATCGCTTTGATGGGATAGCCAGGCGATCGTCGGCCTGGCAGCGGATTTACCGACAGATCGAACAGGTCGCAGAGTCGCGGACTAGCGTGTTGATATTGGGTGAGACGGGCACGGGTAAGGGCGAGGTCGCCAAGGCCATTCACCAACGAAGTCGGCGGCGGGAAAATGCCTTTGTCGAAATCAATTGCGGCGCACTACCTGAGAGCTTGGTCGAGAATGAACTCTTCGGCCACGATAAAGGCGCCTATACCGGGGCTTCGGCCGCTCGCAAGGGGCGTTTTGAACTTGCGGACCAAGGCACCCTATTTCTCGATGAAATCGGAGATATACCGCTGCCGACGCAAGTCAAGCTGCTTCGGGTTATCCAAGATGGGCGTTTCGAGCGGGTCGGCGGGGCACATACCCATCGGGCGGATGTGCGCCTGATCGCGGCGACGCATCGCGATCTCGAGACAATGGTTCGAGATGGGGGATTCAGGGCAGATCTCTTTTACCGGCTTAACGTGATCAAAGTCGAAGTCCCGCCGCTGCGCGAATGCCGTGAAGATATCCCGATTCTGGTCGACGAGTTTATCCGTGAGTTCGCCGCTGACAATAGCAAGCGCATTGAGGGTATTAGTCCGCGGGCTTTAGATGTGTTGCGCGATTATGAATGGCCGGGCAACGTGCGCGAATTGAAGAATTGCATCGAGGGCATGGTTGTTATGTGCCCGCGTGAGGGGATGTTGGAGGTCGGTGATATTCCGCGCTATATAAACCGCCAAGAACGGGTTTTCGCCGGTTTGGACTTTCGCGTTGGGCAGAGTATGGAGGAGATTGAACACATGGCGATCGCCGAAACGTTGAAAGCCGTGGGCTTTGATCGTCGCCGAGCGGCCGAGATCCTACAGATCGGCCTCAGTACACTCTACCGAAAAGAAAAACAATACGGCCTCCGGCCGCCTCATTCGCGCTGATTGTAGTAGGATTTGATCAGTGCATTGAGTGCCTCCTGGGGATCGTTGATGATCTCGGGGCCAATGCGGAACTCGTGCAAGCCGGCGAGCTTCAGGCCGTGTCCATAGTCGCTGAACATTTCTTCGCACAGCTCACGAGGTGTGATGTCGCGTTCGCTTGCGACGGCTTCGATGCGTCCGACGGCGTCGGCGGTTACGTGCAGGGTGATGTCGTGTTCGACCTTGAACGCTTCGAGGAAATTACGCAGCGAAGTGTCCTGTAGTAGATGGGCTAAGCCCACCGCGGGGTTCAACACCGTATCGGCGTCGACGGTAAAATGCTCGATATCGATAGAGGGGAGTTTTTTCTCGTAATGTAGCAGCACTTTTTCGATCGCGCTGACCAGGCCGCGTGCGCCGATATGTTCTTCGTAGGCGCGTTCGGCGAAGAGGGCGAGGGCTTCGTCGGTGAAATCGACTCCGATGCCGTAGGCGCGGAAGTCGCGTTTCTTCGATAGGATGACATCGCTTTTAGGGTTTTGCAGAATTTCGCAGAGGTCCGCAGCGGAGAGCCCGTGCAGCACGGCGATAACCGGCAGGCGGCCGATGAATTCGGACTCGAAGCCGTATTCGATGAGGTCTTCGGCGCGGACGTGGGCGAGTAATTCATCTTCTTCGAATTGTTCGTTGTTGCTCGTATCGGCTGTGTTGGCTTGGAAACCTATGGATTTTTTGTTGAGGCGACGGCCGATGATTTCATCGAGCCCGGAGAAGGCTCCGCTGACAATAAAGAGGATATCGCGGGTGTTGACCTTTTGACGTTCGACCTTCCCCGTTTGCTGCATCTGCATGACGGATTCCATCTGCGATGCAATATCGTGCGGGGCTTTGAGGTCGACATCGGTTTCTTCCATCAATTTGAGCAGGTTGCGTTGGACCCCTGAACGCGAAACATCCGGACCATGCACGCCGCGCGAGGAAGCGATTTTATCGATCTCGTCGATATAGATGATGCCGTGCTGGGCTCGCTCGATGTCTCCGTCGGCGTCGCGGACAAGTTCCCGTACCAGATCTTCGACATCGCCACCGACATAGCCGGTTTCGCTAAATTTAGTCGCGTCGCCTTTGACGAATGGCACGCCGAGTTTGCGGGCGATAAGGCGGATCAGATAGGTTTTCCCGACCCCGGTAGGGCCGATCATTAGCACATTGTTCTTGATATTTCCGACAATCTCGCCGTCTTCTTCCGGGGGCAGGTTCAGCCGATTGAAGTGCGTGCAGATCTTGGTGGAGAGAATGGCTTTGGCTTCTCGCTGCCTGATGACGTATTGGTCGAGATAGGCTTCGAGCTCTTCGGGTTTGAGATCGAAATGAAAGGCCTCGGTCTCAGTTGTTGTGGTAGTCCCACCTTGTGTGGAGGATGCCTCGGGTTGCGCGGGCGATTGCCCTTGCTCTTCAAGTTGTTGCGCGAGCAGCTCGCGCAATTTCTCGGGGTCGAGCCCCATCTTTTCAGCATGTGGTTGCATAGATTAACCTAAAGTGTTGGAAAAAGCAGTGGATAGGAGAATATACTTGCACTGTCTGACCTCGACAACCCGGCTTGACACTCCGAACTAGGAGGTCTACATTTTCGCACGTCTATGACGTGAAAGTCTAATATAGAATAGGTTGCCCCCGATGCCGTGCCGTATCATTCCGTCCCTATATGTCGCCCTGGCGGTCTTACTGGTTCCCGTAGTCGGGGATGGTCAGTCGCGCACGTGGATATATTCAGCTGAGGCTGAAAAGACGTTTGCCGCAGGTTTAGATGCCTACAGGGCTGAGCGTTTCGACACTGCGCTTGAACGGCTGCAACGGTTATTAGAATATCCCATCAATCAACGATCTAGCGCCGGTCTACTGCTGCAGGGAAAATCGCTCTACCGCCTCGGGCGTTTTGCCGAAGCCCTAGATGCGGCGCGGGGTTTGCAGCGCAAATTTGCTGATAGCCGCTATTTGCCCGATGCACGGCTGCTTACTGGGGATACTTTTTATAAATTAAAACGCTACTACGAGGCGGCGACACAGTACGGTCGTCTACTGGCGACTCCGGCCCCTTTAAGTATACAGGTCCAGGCGGCAGAACGCTTGGCGGCGATTGCACAAAATGGCCAAGTAAACGAACGGGGGATTGAGAGTTTGCGTCTCGCGGTGGGAGCGGAGCGTTTGCGCGAGGCCCTATTTTTCGGTAGGGCACGCTGGTTTCAGCGCTTGGGATGGGTCGCGGAGGCGGACGAGGCGATGCAGGCGTATCGCGACAGCGTTGACGGCGGAATATTTGCCCAGCTCGCGGCGAACGGCGGTGATATCGTTGGGACGGCCCCTGTAGATCTCCCCAATGAAATATATTCACCCGAGCCCGAGCCGGAAACGATGTTAACGGAGCAAGTTGATTTACCGCGCATTGGTTTGTTATTGCCCATCACGGGCCCCTATCGCCAAATCGGTGAGGAGCTTTTCGAGGTTCAGGTCGACGGGATTTCCGCCACCATTGACAGCATCAATAGCCGAACCGTAGGCGACGAATATCACAGGTGCCGTTGCACCGCCCCACCACTCGATCGTTCCGGCATCGGCGTCGACCTTGAGCGCCGTCGGGTTACCGAGCGTTCCGCTATGAGCATCGCGGGCGTGCATCTGGCGCGCTCCCCCGATAATGCCCTCGTCAGCATGATTAAACCAAACGGAATGACCGGTGGCCAGATTGCCGGACATGAAGATCGCGTGGCTACCGGTGTCAAACGTGTCGATGACTTCGGCATATGCCCCGGGGGCGAGCAGTATCGCCGCGGCAGCAATCAACGCGATACGTGTTTTCATGAGACCAGCCATTAGGCGTGAAACGGGCATTGAGCGATCAGGGTTGATTTTATCACAGACAGCCCACGTGGTGTCAATCGCGGTGTGTCGAATGCTGTGCCAAACGCTGTGTCAAATATAGGTGAATACTTCCCGTCGCGGTTGGCAGTGCGAAATCTTTTCCGAATTCTAACGACACCGTCGGCGACGCCGCGTAACTCCGACCAACGAAAACACACCAAGCAGCACAAGTACGAAAGTCGATGGTTCAGGCACGGCTAGATTACTGTGAAGAACGAAGAGGCCGTTCTGGCGGTCGCTGACGATCACCGTGCCACTGTCGAAGTAAGGATAGACGCTCCAGGCACCGTTGAAAGTGACGTTGTTGTCTGCTGGATAGGTGTCGAAGAAACCGACTTCGGTGAACGAAGCGGTCGCCAAGTTGGTTGGCTCTAAGATGCGCAGGCCGCTGGTGTAGTTTGCCTCAAACAGATAGCCGTTTCTCGTGTAAAGATTGTGGTCGATCGTCCGCAACGTGCCGCTGTGAAAGCCAATATATTGAGGAGAGTCAAGATCGGCCACATCCCACACGTGAGTCCGCGTGTTCGTACCCGGGATATTCAACTCATCGGCCTCGTCGTTCATGAGAAAATAGCGGTGATCCTCCGTTAGCCAGCCTTGGTGAGAATAGTGCTCGTCGGGATACCCGACCCGAGCGAGTTGGCTGGGCGACGATTTGGTCGTCACGTCGACGATCGTGAGCGTGTCTTCGTTCGCGGCAAAGACGATTTCGCTGCCGGTGTGGGCCGTGTCGGGGCCATGATAGGTCACTGCCTGGGCATCGTGCGTGTATCCGTCACCGCTGTAGGTGCCGGCGAGCGTGGGCGTGGTTGGATCGCTGACGTCAATGATGTA
>Ga0209403_10008058_pt1 | contig 10230 bp, 6 predicted proteins | sample ArcticOcean_MG_C_8_FD_187440 | JGI IMG/M metagenome (GOLD analysis project Ga0209403, IMG submission 187440) | Marine microbial communities from western Arctic Ocean - ArcticOcean_MG_CB11_86 (SPAdes) (version 2) | ecosystem: Environmental > Aquatic > Marine > Oceanic | place: Arctic Ocean...
CTGATTTATTTCTTTTCACCATTATAAATAAGAAATCCTAAAATCAAAATGGAGATCCCATGAATCCTCGCCTCTACCTGTCGAACCTGATTACGTTGGTATTGTTGTGTTCCCCCTTTATTAACGTCCACGCACAAACCACCCTGTCACCCACGGATCATTGCCGGGATTTTTCGGCGGATGCGATTGTCACCTTCGCCGATTCAGATCTGGCCGAAGTTGTTATTAGCGCGTTGGGATTGAATGTGCAGGCGCCTCTCAGTTGCCGGCAAGCAGCCGAGCTAGAGCGGCTAGCTGTTGCCTCTTCTATCGGACACGTAGTTTATGGTGGCACCTTAAGACCATCACGTGAAAAACCTATCGCTTTCGAGAGCCTGGATGGCATTCAGAATCTCACTGGCCTAACCGCACTTAATCTGTCGGAGCGGCGTATTACCGACATTAGTCCGATTCGCTACCTGACGAACCTCACCAATCTGAGCTTACACACTAACTGGATCAGTGACATCGAACCTTTAAGTGGGCTGGTCAATCTCGAACAGCTCGTTATCAGTGAAAATCCAATCTCTGATATTAGTCCATTGGCAGGACTCACAAAACTTCGTCAATTTCATTTGCACGGTCTGTATCCGCATCAACTTCAGTATTGGGCCGATATGTATGACGGGCGCGACCTCGACGTAGTGTTTAATGGCGTTACCGACATCAGCCCGTTGGCAGGGCTCACGGAAATGCGCTTGCTACGGATTCATCTCAATGCCATTTCCGATATCAGCCCCCTTACCAATCTCACCAAACTCATCCATTTGCGACTGTATAATAATCAGATTAAAGACATCAGCGCGCTCGCTGATCTGAATAATCTGGTTTTGTTGTGGGCCCATAACAACCAGATAGAAGACATTAGTGCACTGAGTGGCATGAGCGAACTGCAGCAACTCAGTCTGAATGACAATGGGATTTCCGACATTGGCGCCCTTGGGGATATGACCAAAATGGAGTATCTGTTACTCAGCAACAACACTATTGAAGATATCGTTCCACTGCGACGATTACAGACATTAAAAGTTCTGGGCCTTGAGAACAACAACATCACTGACGTGAGCGCTCTCACCGGGCTCGATCAACTAAATGAACTAAGCCTGGCGCGGAACTGGTCGCTCTATGACGTGCAACCTTTACTGCTTAACGAGAGCATCGGAGCGGGAGACGAGTTAGACCTGCGCTTCACCGCTGTGCAATGTTCCGACATCGACGCATTCGCTAATCGGGGAGTTACTCTACTCAGAGTTACTGCGGTAAGTGGATCTGGCTGCCCGGGCCGAAGGCTGGACGATCCGTAGATCTGCCGATAAATGGGGTCAGAGTAAAAATGAACTCATAGAAGGGCGTGCTATCGACGGTGATTGGTATGTGAAAATAGATGAGGCTGGGTTAGAGGCTGAAAAAGCGCAAGCAGCTGCAGCCCCCCAAGTGTCGTTTGGGCAAATTAAAGCAGATTTACAAGAAATAAATATTAAAGTTTTTATGCCACTATGGGATGGTGGCTATAAAATCATAGACCAAGAAGGAGTAGAACATCGGTTAGAGGATGGGTCGCAGTTAATGACGTATTACAAAAAAGTAATGAATAAATGACCACATTCCTAACTCTTGGTGGGCGTGTGCAATGCACCCAGTGTAACGCTAACTAGCAGACCCCACCCTAGGGGTACCCCCCACTTGTCCAAATAGGTTCCATCGCACTCCTACACATACTATTATGCTTGAAGAATGTGATACTTTCATTAATTGTTATAGTACCAACCCAGATTTACTAAAGGCGATTCTGAAAAAAATTAGATGAAAATTTCTCTCGCACTCTGCCTTGTCAGTCTCATAATCATGTTGCCTGTGGTCACTAACGCTCAGGTCGACTCCGCTTCCCGCCAACCCAATATCGTATTCATCTTTGCTGATGACCTTGGAATCGGGGACACAGGTGTCTACGGCAGTACAATTATCGATACGCCGAATATAGATGCGCTTGCTGCCAGTGGTGTCCGCTTTACCCAAGGTTACGTATCTCACCCCGTCTGCAGTCCGTCTCGAGCCGGACTCTTAACCGGTCGCTACCAGCAACGGCATGGCTGGGAATTTAATCCGGCTGGCCGGGATACGGACAACGGGCTTGCACTGGACCAAGTTACGATAGCCGATGAACTGGGTGAGCGTGGTTACGCCACAGGCATGATTGGCAAGTGGCACCTGGGACAGCAGGAGCAACATCATCCAATGAGCCGCGGCTTTGATGAGTACTTCGGGGTGTTGGCGGGCTCTTCCCAGTTTTTCGAGACCCTGCCTGAGGGCGGCGCCTATGCAGGGACCCGTGGGGCGCCGGTAAATCGATCGGCCGTTAACGCAGTCTACCGCGGGCGGGAGAGAGTCCAGGTCGATGAATACCTTACCGATGTCTTTACCGAAGAAGCCGTCTCCTTTATCGATCGCCATGCCAATGAGCCCTTCTTCCTTTACCTCAGTCACACGACTCCGCACACACCATTGCAAGCTACCAAACCCTATCTCGATCGTTATGGCCATGTGCAGGACATGGCCACGCGAGTGTATGCCGCTATGGTTTCGTCACTTGACGACAGTGTCGGAGAAGTGGTCGAGAAGCTAAAAGAGATCGGCCAGTATGAAAACACGCTCATCGCCTTCCTCAGTGACAACGGCTGTGCCGGTTACATTGACAATGCCTGCTCCAACCTGAATTTCGCTGGCTTCAAGAGCTACCACCAGGAGGGAGGTATACGCATTCCATTTCTGTTGAGTTGGCCCAACGAATTGCCCAGTAACAAACTCTATGACAAGCCGGTTATTTCCCTCGACCTGATGAGCACGTTTACCGCAGCCGCAGGTGACAGGGTCGAAACCGAAGACAGCGTGAATCTTCTCCCCTACATAAAGGGAGAACGAAGCGACGATCCCCATGAGTTCCTGTTCTGGCGTGCCGGACCTACTCAGGCGATCAGGGATCAACGATGGAAATTGATCAAATACAAGCTGACGGATTTTACTGAAGCTGATCTGAACGATACCGGTAGGCTCGATCCACCAACGGGAGGTTGGGCGACGGGCACGCCGCTGGGTCTGATCACGCTGCTCTACGATCTACAGAATGACCCGCAAGAGTCAAACAATGTGGCTGCCCAGTACCCCGACATCGTGCAGCGACTCGAGGCCGAGCACGCCAGGTGGAATGACGAATTGCCACCGCCTGATGAGACAATATTGCCGGCGATTCGTTCTACCCTGACTGATGTTGACGGCAAAACAGTACAATTGATCTTCTAAGCTAGCTCCTGATCGCTTAATTCGACCGTCCTTACAAAATAGCGAGAAAAAATAATGCATGCCAACCACTCAACCCGATCACTTTTACTCGCACTGCTCGTTACTGGAACTCTGCTGGGCTGCTCGACTGAAGAACAATTCACGGAAGTCAGTCAAGAGCTCAACCGCGATGACTACATGTCGAGCGAGCTGCGCGCCAGAGTGGAGACACTAAAAAGTGCCGTGGCAACCGAAGCAACCAGTGAAAACACCATCGCTGAGCGAGCTGGTTTGTTAGCCGACTGGGTAGATGCTTATGCCCTGGCAGGTGGAGAGGTCGGCGTAGATGTAACGCGAATTCGCTTGCAGTCTACTTTGCCTCCTCGCGGCACACAGGCCGTGAATCAGAGCCGTAACGTGGACCGATTCGTGCGGGAATTCATTCTGCGGGATGAGGATGGTGCCCTGGGCTTGCTCAGATCGGACAATCTTGGGCCGTTTGTTGCCGGCACTATGGCCACTCTGAGTCAAACCTGGCGGGTCGGCACCCGATCCATGGCGATTGGCGGAGGCTTCTGGGTAGCACGGCACTTCTCAGCAAATTTCGGCATATTTCAATCTGAGGATCCATCTGCAGCCGGTTATATCTCAATCGAAACAACCGATGATGATGCGGTTTTCGAACCGGAAACGATTATGGCATCCGGTCCCCATGGTGGCTTCCGTTCCCCGCAGCCGGCCATCGCCTTTCGCCTGGTCGCAGGGGAGCTTAACCGAGGGTCAAGTGTAACTATTACCTATGGTGACCAACGCCAGGGCGGTCCCGGTATTCGCCTGCCCACATTCGAGAGTGAACGGATGCCACTGCCACTCTATGTCGATCTGGACGGGTCCAGCGAATGGCGCTCTCTGCCCATCACACCTTTCGAGATCATTGGCGGCGAAGCGGCTGGTGTACACGGCTTCGGACCTAGCATCGTAGAACCCGGTGAGAATTTCGAGTTATCAGTACGTGCGCAAGACCAATTTTTCAATCGCGCCACGGGTGCAATCCCGGCATTTGAGATTTTAATTGATGAAGAAGTGGTAGCCACCACAGCCGGTAGCGATGCCATAACCGTGCTGGATTTGAGTGTGACTGAACCTGGCCCCCATTGGATTTCACTACGCAGCATCGATGGCCGCATCACTGGCATCGGCAATCCAATTCTGGTTGAAGATGATCCTGAGTATCGAATTTATTGGGGCGATACCCATGGTCACTCGGGTTATTCAGAAGGCATCGGCACCGTGGACTACTTTATGCGTTTCGCTCGCGATGATGCCCGCCTGGATTTCGTCACTCACTCAGAACACGATGTCTGGCTTGATGCCGGAGAATGGGAGCTGATTCGCAAGACCAGCGCCGAATACGATGAACCGGGGAAGTTCATACCCTACCTGGGTTGGGAGTGGACCCGACACACTCGCTTTGGTGGGCATCACAATGTTCTGTTTCGCGAGATCAAGGATCAGATGCCAGTCTCGGGGCTGAGTTATCCCGTACTGTCGGCACTCTATGCCGAGTTACATGAACGCTACGACGCAGACAACATCGTGGTGATTCCCCATGCGCATAATCCCGGCGACTTCCGCCAGTCTGACCCGCAACTCGAACCCATCATCGAGATAATGTCCATGCACGGTTCATTTCAGTGGTTCATGCAGAGTTATCTGTCACATGGTCATGAAGTTGGTGTGGTTGCGGCTTCTGATGACCACCTCTCTCGTCCGGGTTACTCGGCACCCAACAGGGATTCTCTGGCACAACGTGGAGGCTTGGGTGCAGTGCTGGCGCCAGAGCGTTCAAGAGATGCGATCTTTGACGGCATGAAAGCCAAGCGCACTTACGCCACAACGGGTGACCGTATCATTCTGAAGATGGATGTCAATGGCACTACCATGGGTCAGCGAGGCAGCTACAGTGAGACTCGAATCATTAGTGGCCGCGCTATTGGCACTGGCCCTATCAAGTCGGTGCAACTGTACAAAAATGATGAAGAAATATGGCAGCAGGAATATCTTTTGGAAGACTCTCCAGGCAGTGAACAGGAATTGCTATTGAGTTTTACCTCCGATCCCACACCTCATTTCAACGGTGATGCACCTCGTGGATGGCGACATTGGCGCGGAGAAATGACAGTGACTGGAGCTGAACTGAAGACTGCAACGGCTATGGATTTTGTAAACCCTACCACTCAAGCAATAACTAGCGCTGGCAACACGACACGCTTCAGCACTCACACCCGCGGCGATACCAGTTCCATTCGGCTTAGTCTGTCAGATGTGCAAGCAGACGCTACCATTACACTAAACCTTGAAGAAACAACTGAGACCGGATCGGCTCCACCTTTCTATCGTGCCCATGCCACCATCCCGGCCACCCGAGTTGAAATTTCACTTAGTGATATAGTCGATGGCCGGTTAACTCGAAATATTCCGCAAGCAGACTATCCCGACGATAATATCACCATCCGCCGGGTCATCAATGGTGGCACACGCGACGTGAACTTTGCATTCACTGATACCGATAATCCTGATCAAGGCGACTACTATTATTTCAAGGTCGAGCAGGCCAACGATGCAGTCGCCTGGTCAAGCCCGGTTTGGGTGGGAGGATTTTCATCACAGTGAGTATCAGCGCCAGTAACCAATTGGGGACACTAATAGTTTAATAGCTTGAGAAATTCGCAAGGCATCAACTCGTGAGATAGATGTGTCTGGTATACACCGAAAAAAGATGGTGCCCAGTGGATCGATATTTACAAGGACCTTGAAGCAAGTCGGCTAGCGCATTACAAAAAAGGGCACTGGCTTTCGAACCACCGCGGAGGATTTTCAGTAGACTGCGCGACCGATTCCTTATTTGAACCAATAGGTTATATTTGCGAAAGCAGAGTGTGCTATGAATCGACCAACAGTAGTAGTTAGAACTACGGTATTTCACTCTGATTCTCTTTTTAAACTAACTGTCAAGCGCCTTCATATTTTGGAACTGCCTACTAAAAAGATGGAAATGTGGTATTAGCCACAAACCATAAGCAACGGCTGACAAACCCACCCATAAACCAGGTAACATCACTAGTGCTATTACCCACGCTGCAATAAAAAACGGGATGCGTATTGCTGCATTTCTTAGCCGTCGTTGTACTGGATTATGTTCGTATCTTCGACAACCAACAGGAAGTGACGGTGTTTGGTAGTCACTTTGTGCAGGAAATATCACCGAATGCGATTGGTCAGGCGTTGGCCGAGTGGATGAGTTCGGGGGCAGTTTGAGGACCGAAATATAAACGGCCAGATAGTCACAAGGTATCCTGTGCATTGGATTGTGGTAAGGGTGAGGCTTGGACTCTCATTGCCTGCGGAGAGCACAAGAACACGCAACATAGTTTTAACATAAGCACAATTAGCCGAGGCTAGTTTATAACTATGATAGCTCTAATCGTTTTATGACCGCTGTGTCTGGGAGAACTAATCAAGATGAAACGCCGATATTTTAATAAGCTGCTGGCGGCTTCACCGCTGGCGGGATTCAATCATTGGGCTTTTGCTCAGAGCGATGATCTGCAGCAGAGAATCAGCACTATCATCCGTGAATACTCAGCCCAAGGTGTTCACCGCACAGCAACGCAAGTGGATAATCTTAGCGGCCAATGGCTGGCAGATCGCATTTCACGAATGGGTATCGATGCCAGCCTTCACCACTTTCCGCTTGATCAAGTGAATGTGATATCGGCACAGCTGCATTGGGACGGTGGTGTGATTGAAGGTGTTCCCGCCTATGATTGCAACTACACCGATGGCGAGGGCCTGCAAGGTTCAATGGGTGAGCTAAACAGCGACGCCGACATAGGGGTTGTAATGTCTGCTGCGAATGGACCGGTAGCGGCAAGCATTCTTACGGCGCGAATGAGTGGGGCACATAAATCGATTGTCGTTGTTACGAGTGATTCAATGCCAGCACAGGGAGAAGCAGTCATTAATGCTGACGATTTTAACGATCCTTTCGGCCCACCAGTTTTGCATATACCTCATTATGCCTGGCCCGAACTAAAGCAGGCGGTAGACGCTGGTGCCAGCGCACGTGCTGTCGTACATTGTGAGCGAGCACCCAGCACAGCAACGAACGTCGAGGCGAGAATTAAAGGTAGCAATTCTGAGTTGTCACCCATAGTGATAATGACGCCGCGCAGTGGGTGGTGGCGTTGTGCATCGGAAAGAGGTGGGGGTATCGCTTTGTTTCTCGAGCTGATGCGCGCAATTTCTGACTCTAATCCGAAAAGGGATGTTTACTTTACGGCGAACTCAGGACATGAACTAGGTCACTTGGGTCTCCATCATTTTATTCATAACAATCCTGGGTTGGTTGAGAATGCACACATGTGGATTCATCTGGGAGCCAATTTTTCCGCCGCAGGTTCAGATGTTTTTTTGCAATATTCTAGCGAGGAAAATCGGGCTTTAACCCACAAACATTTAAGCCAAATTGGTATAGAGCCAGCAAGCGAAACGCCACTATCTGAACGGCCGCGAGGGGAGGCCAGAACTATCTATGATGGCTCAGGGGAATATATCTCGCTACTTGGTGACAATCCTCTTTTTCATCATCCCGATGATACTTGGCCCAATGCAACGGATATACCTGTTACATTGGCGTGGACTCGCGTTTTTACAGCATTGGCAGTCGAAATAAGTCGGGAGTCTTAGGAATTAAATCTTGGGCTTGTGGGTTGATCTTTTTCAACGCCCTAAACTTTTTTGATCGATTCATGCGCTAGATTGTCGCAGAATGACGTTTAACTTGTCAGTACCCCCGAAACCACAGCGAATCCGTATACTGTTTAGATGCTGGTAAGCTAGATAGAACTTCCAATCCCAATCAATTAGTCGTGGGCAGCGGCATTTCAGGGCTGTCTTCGGCACGCGCTTTCTCGAAAGCGGCTACCGGGTTAGGTGTCCTTACCTGTTCCAACCAGAAGACACCGTCATAGGGATAGCTGTTGCCTCGAGTAGAAACAAAATCCATGTCGCCATCGCCATCCATATCTCGTGCGATGAACTTGTCAAACATGCCTCGCTTGCGCCTTGAGATGTCGTGGCGAGTCCAATCTGTTTTGGCATCTCCGGGATTTTCAAACCAGGCGAGCCGCCCGAGAGCGTTGTTTTGGTCAACATCAGTGTCTTCCATTCGGTCGCCGCTACTATAGCCCCCGGCCATGACGTCAATGTATCTGTCACCGTTGATATCTGCCAGTTCGATCCCTGTCATGGTATCGGTGCCAAAATTGCCAATGGGGTAAGAGTTCCAGGCATCGTCGATGTGTTCCGGTTGTTCGATCCAGGCCAAACCTACTCTTCCTACCTGGCTCACCATGTCCAGACGCCCGTCACCACTGAGATCGACGTAACGAATGCGAAAGCCTTGCATGGCCGGACCATTGATTCCGACGGCGTGTTCTTTGAATAGCAAGTTTCGCGCATCGATGTTCTCGAAGAACACAATGCGCCGTTCGCCTGTACTGCCCACTATGATGTCGAGATCGCCATCCTGATCGAGGTCAAAAGGCTCCGCATTTCGCGGTACGCTATATCTACCTAGTGGAATTTCCTGCCAACTGTCGCCATCGAGTGGATCGCCATTAACTTTTAAAATGGAAACCGGTGTGGATCGTGCATAATCCTCGGGGCCGGGGCGCTGGGCGCCCTTGTTTGCCACTACCGCTTCTGGCTTGCCATCGCCATCGATGTCCGCCAGATAAACACGAATAAATGAGCCTCGATTCTGAGAGATGGGGAGAATCAGTCTCTGCCAGGTTTCGGTGCGTGCACCAGGACCGGGATTCTGCAGGTAGATCAAATGAGACAGCTCGACTGCTGCCATCACATCCAGGTAGCCATCCCCATTCGCATCGCCAATCGCCGCATCTTCCACAGCAGAGACTTCGGCGCCTTCGGCAAGTGTTATATTGGTCCATATATCCGGATTACTGGACCCAAATGCCACACGTATATGGCCGCGGGGTTCTGCTGTAAAGCCGGGCAGGACTTGAGCAGAGTCGTAGGTATTGTCTGATTCGTGGACGGACACAATATCCTCGAACCCATCGCCGTCCAGGTCTGCCATAACCAGACCATCGCTGCCACTGAAATCGACACCGGAAATAGCCGGGTCGTCGATCCGATGTTCCTTCCAGCTAATGTAGGAACCGTCGATCGCCCGGGCACGGGTCGGTGAATCTCCAACCAGAGATTGGGCGGCAGCGGGAAGGGTGAGTAGAATTAGCAGTCCGGGAACTACTTTCTTTAGCCGAAGAGTAGGCCTTATTCTATTATTCAGTTTATTTAGCAAAGAATAAATGGGTTTCACTTTTAATTTTCCATTTGGTTAATTCGAGTTAGATAAGCCATACAATCAAAATTTTCAGAAAATTACTCCTGAAACCACTCAACGAGATAACTTGCCAGCTCTTCGCCCTTATCTTCCTGCAGAAAATGGATAGGATAAGACACCTAAAAATGAAGTATTTTGAATTGGAATTGAACAACAGACAAGGAGTAATATAGCAGAGCTAGGGTTTTTGCTGTTTTCATAATAGTGAGCTCAATGACTGTGGAATTTAAAAGCTATTTGTGAAACCAAGCATTATCCAGTTTGGTAAGCGACACAGTGACGTCATGTCGCGGACTTGTCTCGTGGATATTCGCTAGAAATAGTTCATACTAGATATCACTGACCGAAGCTTCCTTGGTTTCGGATAGCAACAAGTACGTTGCAGAGGAAGAGCAAATGAAATTTACCAAATTACTGATCGCGGCCGTTGCACTGATTGGGCTCCAGGGCGTATTCGCCCAAGAGCAGTTCACCTACAACGA
>Ga0209403_10008059_pt1 | contig 10229 bp, 9 predicted proteins | sample ArcticOcean_MG_C_8_FD_187440 | JGI IMG/M metagenome (GOLD analysis project Ga0209403, IMG submission 187440) | Marine microbial communities from western Arctic Ocean - ArcticOcean_MG_CB11_86 (SPAdes) (version 2) | ecosystem: Environmental > Aquatic > Marine > Oceanic | place: Arctic Ocean...
GTCGAGGCTGGCGGGCTTATCTGCAATCTCGTCGAGCTGGTTTGCCAACTCGTTCGTCGGATCTTGAGCACGAATCTGATTCGCAATTTCTTTGAGCTTTCCGCTTTGGTCGCTCAACTCATCGTCCAACTGAACAACTTGCTCATTCACTTGGCCAACGAAGAAAGAATACGTGCCCTGCAAATCATTTACATATATCAGAACCAATACAGCCAAGGCGGGAACACAAGCCAAGCCTATCGCTGGATAGTGTTTTTTCGGAGTAGCTTTGAAACTTTGCGCAGTTATCTCTAAGCCAATGAAAATCAGAATCGGGAACACCGCAGGCTTGGGGATAATGTCGTAGAGCAAACTGAAGTAACCCAACAGACCTGCTCCGCCCACGAAAATTGCTGTGGCCAGTGTATAAGCTGCCCGGCCCCCCATCGCCTTGTACGCCGGATGACCAATATAAGGCGTCGTCTGAATCACGCCTCCACACAGACCTGCGACAAGAGTCGCGAAAGCTTCGACGGAAATAATGCGACCAGTGTCGTAGTCGTCTCCAGCCGCTGCCGCGCTTTCCGTACAGTCAATGCCGCCAATGACTGTTCCAAGAGCAAAAGGAATCACTACGGGAAGGTATGTGAGCGAGTCTTTCAGCTCGTTGGTCCAAGCGAAGGTGAATACTGATAACCAGCCCGTCGGTATTGCCGACAACTCAATGTCTTTTTGAGGTACTGCGACAACTCCAAACATACCCTCGGCGTACGGCGTGAGATAGTAAATAAAGATGCCGATCAGTAAAGCCGCCAGCGCACCAGGGACTCGTCCTGGTACGGACATTTTGGCCACTAAGGAGGTCAAAATGACCGCCAGCGCCGCTAGACCAGCAATTGGATAATGCAGTACTTCAATTAATGGCAAAAAACTAATCAGGACCAATGCCACAGCGGTTAGTGATCCCAATAAACCGGCTCGAGGAACGACTTGCCGCACCCAGTTCGAGCCAGCGGCGCAGAGGAATTTAAAGAGACCGCTAATCACAATGCAACAGATCCCAATGTGCCAGGCATAGGTGGCGGCAATGTTTATCTCTTCCGCAGTCAGTTCTGGGGAATTTTGCCCCAGCATGACCTTTTTTGCCACGAATGCCGGCCCCAGGACAAAAAAGACCATCCCAAAGGTGCTGGGCGTATCCAAACCCAGCGGCATCGCCGTAACATCGCTGCGCCCAAGGCGTTTTGCTAGCGAAAGAGCCATCCAGAAGAAGAGCAGGTCGCCGACTAATACCCCGATAGCGGTACCCGGTACCATATGTTGCAAAGCGAATTTTGTAGGAAATTCAAAAACGATCGCCAACAAACTAACTGTCAAAACTAAATCCGCAATATTATCTAACATCAAGCCAAAGAAGGCGTTAACGTCACCGGCAGCGGCCCATTGAAACCTTTTCGAGTTCACTTGACGCCCTGTCGGCACGGGTTTTGCGGAATGTACAAGTCGTGAGTTTAAGTCGCCCGCTTGCAACTGTCAAATTAGCAAGCAACGTGCCTCGAGGGTTCAAACCCAAGAGAGCAAAAAACATGCAGGACAGCTTTTTCAGGCGCGGCGCTCATTTCTACCCGAACTATCCTCCATTTAGGTTCGTACTAAAATGATCGCCACAATTGAAAACCTACAAAAGACCTCTTTCCCAACAGCGGAGCTTCCTTTGACTGATGAGGATCTCCTAATCCGATATAGGAAATCCGGAGACAGAGGGCTTTTTGCGCAATTAGTCCAACGCTATGAGCGCGAACTTTACAACTATCTTCGTCGTTATTTAGGTGATGCGGAACAAGCGGAAGACGTCTTCCAATCAACGTTCCTCCAAGTTCACCTCAAATGCGATCAATTTGAAGCTGGACGTAAGTTCCGACCATGGCTCTACACCATCGCCACCAACCAAGCTATCGATGCTCAACGTCGCAACCGACGGCATCGCTTAGTCAGCCTAGATCGGGCTGGAGGTGATGATAACGACGACATTGGCAGCTTGATCGACTTACTAGTCAGCGATGTCCGCAGTCCAGAGGACAGTGCTCTACAAAGTGAAGATCGCGAATGGGTCGAAACGGCAATGAGTGAATTGTCAGACCAAATGCGATCCGTAGTCAGCTTGGTTTACTACCAAGGATTAAAGTATCGAGAGGCAGCGGATATTTTGTCGATACCAGTTGGTACCGTCAAAAGTCGATTGCACTCGGCAATACTAAAACTCACCGAAATCTGGAACAACACTCACGTAGAGCAATTATGACAAAACCCGCGCGAGATCATTTGTTGGGATATGTGCTTGGCACTTTGGAACCCAACGAAGTTGAGTCGATTGAACACCAACTAGCGATTGACCCTGTTTTGCAAAACGAGGTCCTCGCTATGGAGCAGCGAATTGCTCCTCTACACTCAACTCGCATCTCGCACGAACCTCCGACCGGTTTGGGTCAACGAACTTGTGAGTTCATTTTCGAAAACCGGTCCACTACTACGCTCAACCCCACAGCACCTCGAAACTCGGCGCCTCGAAACTCAATACCTCGAAATTCAACTCCTCGAAATTCGGCGTCCACTGGTACAACTCCAACCGACAGACCTGCCAACGGATCAAAAGAGGACACCGACCTGTCGCAAGGTGGTAGAGTTGACGGCAAGCGAGGGTGGAGGTTGGCTGACGTTGGAACACTAGTCGGAGTTGTTGCCGTTTTGGGTTGCATCATCTTGCCCGTGATAAATCGATCTCGCCAACAACAATTGCGCACCGTGTGCGAAAACAACCTAGAGAAAATCGGCACAGGCTTCGTACGGTTTGTCGACCTCAACAATGGAAGCTATCCAAAAATCGAAACCGAAGGAGCACTTTCGGTAGCCGGCGCATTTCCGGTCCAACTGGTTTCCTCGAACTGCCTGACGGAAATCGAATGCCTGATCTGTCCGTCTTCGCCACTCGCAGATTCCCGCGCCGATTGGACGGTCCCAACTGTCACCGAACTAGAATTCGCCAATCCGGAAACGCTGCTTGCGTATTACCAAACGATGGGCGGTAGCTACGCATATAACTTTGGTTACATGGTGGACGGAAAATTAACCACGCCTAAGTTTGAAGGACGTCCGCTCTATCCTGTCGCCTCGGATGCCCCCAGTGGAAACTTGCCCAACATGAGCAGTCCGTTTCATTGCGGCAAAGGCCAAAACGTATTGTTCGAAGACAATTCCGTTCGATACATTCTTAACTGCCAACTCGTCGAATGCGACAACGACGACATCTTCTTCAACAACAACGGCCTAGTCGCTGCAGGACTAAACAGCACCGACGCTGTCCTAGGACGCAGCTGCGACTCGCCCGTCATGAAAGTCTCTTTCGAAAACTAATACGGGAAGGAAACCGCGAATAGACGCTGATGTTCGCTAATGGAAGAAATTAGAAGAGAAAGAGTTTGTCGATTGAGGGACTGACTCTATCTGAATCCTGGGGCTGTAAGAAAATTGCGTTACTGCTTGGCCTAAGTGCGACTCACTGCCGTCCTTCTTTTCTTCATCTCTTCTATTAGCGAACATCAGCGTTTATTCGCGGTTTCCCTCTTATTTACTGCTTACGAGGCCCCAATGTGTTCCTGCTTTAGTTTATGTACTCTGAAAAGACCGTTCGTTTGTATTGCAGTTTTCCGAGCGGGCCAAAGTTAATTAGATAACCTATAGGGCTCTTGGTGATCCGCATGTAATTCATCAATTGAGCTTCGTGCTCTTCAGACAATGCTGATATCGCCTTCAATTCCACGACAACGACTTCAAAAACAATTAAGTCTGGAATGTAAGTCTTGGTAAGCTTTTGATCCTTGTAATAGATCTGTAGCTCTTCTTTTTGCCGAAATGGAATGCCGCGAAGGTTAAGTTCAATCTCAAAACTCTGCTGATAAACCTCTTCCAGAAGTCCGCCACCCAAAACATTGTGCACTTCGAAAGCAGCACCCATTAAGTCGTAACCCTCTTGCGCATAAACCAGACGTCCCATCTCTTTCTCCTTGCAAGCGAAATTCCAAACCCCACTTTACAAGAACCCTTTTCGCAAGAAGTGTTACACCAAAATTCCAATTTTCTCCGCCTGCATTTCCTGCTTCTTCATTTCGTGCTTTACTTTTCCTTTACTTCCCCTACTTCTTCATTTCCTCTGTTTTTGATTCTTTCTTTTTTTTGTTTTCTTCTTCTCTAATTTCTTCCATTAGCGAACATCAGCGTTTATTCGCGGTTTCTCTCCCCGGTTTGTCTCCCCGGTTTGTCGCCCTGGTCTTCTTAGCGGGTGACCGTATCGGCTGGAGTTGTTGCGATTGGCGAGTTGGCGGGTTCTGTTCTGGATTGCTGATTGGTCGGCCAAAAAGATGGCAGGACGTAAAAACTCGTCACCAATGCAATGACAATCAGCGTCCAAAACCAAGCGGGACGAATGATAGATAGTTGACTCATGGGTTAACCTCCGTGTTTACCCGAGCAATAGTTAGCAATACTGAGTTAGCAATACTGAGTTAGCAATACTGAGTTAGCAATACTGAGTTAGCAATACTGAGTTAGCAATACTGAGTTAGCAATGCTTAGTTAGCAATATCGTGTTAGCGAAGTTTTTGTCGCATCCTGCGACTGTAGTCTTCCAGAACTTTGCGTTCGCTTGGCGAAAGAGAATCCTCGCCTTGTCGGTGCAATTTCTGCAAAACTCGATCTGCTTCTTCATCGCGATTGCTGTAAGCCTTTTCGGTTTCTTCCCATTCTCGCGTCGGGCTGGGATCGTGAATCTTTAAGGCGGGTGCCCGCTTCAAATTTGGAAAACTGAACCAGCGGTCGGGCAGTAGGCGAGCAAAATTCCAATTCAAGTAAAAGTATCCTAGGGCGAACGCTGCTCCGGCCAAGTGAGCGTCGTAAGCCACTCGATCCTCCGCTGAAACTTGCCCAAAAATATTCATCGCAATGATCAAGAGACCAGCTGCCCAAGCGGGAATCGGAACGATGCCCCACAAGTAAATCATCTGTTTGGGATATAGAAGACAGAAAAGAATGACGACTGTCGTGATCGCACCCGAAGCTCCAACAGCACTATCTGACGGATGGCCTGAAAAATGAGCGTTGCCAGCCCAAACCAGTCCGCAGAAAACCATCGATATCATGTACAGTCGCAAAAACTCGAAGCGACCATATTTGGCTTCGATGTGTCGACCAAACATCCACAGAGCAAACATATTCCAAAGAATGTGCATGAGCCCCGTTTTGCTGTTCAACGCCGCGTGAGCAAAACCGTGAGTGACGAGTTCGTAGAATCGCCACGGCTCCTGAAATAGAAGCCCTTTCAATGACATCCATTCATTGAGATCAGGTACGAAAAGATTGAGCAAGCAAAACGCGACGTTGATCACGATCAATGTCGTGACGATTGACCAGCGGCCACCCGCTTGGATGCCTGCCGATTCTTCTTGATAGTATTCGCGGTCGGAAATACCCATAGTTGTTGCTTGAAATGCGTCGGATTGAATCAGTTCTATCGGTTGATCGAGCCAGAAGCCGTAATCGATGCCGCTGTATGATATATCCTACGCCACGGACTGTGGAAAGTGGAGTTTCGCTGGCGAAAAGCCCGCACAAGGTTGGAGTTAACCCAATACGTAGGGATTCCTGGCAAGTTGCCGAAATATCGCTACATGCTAGCAATAACAGACGACTGTAGCTGGCCTCGCCAGAATTCAGGCCAATTGGCCACTCCCCGCGTTTTCGAGGATCCTGAAGTCTGGCGACATCTGCTACGCAACTTCAAAGCAGCTGGAGCGAATGTAGACACTTGGGTGGAATGAATGGAGTCTTCCGCACCACGGTAGATTGCTTGCGCATCCAAAGCGTTGCTTTTGCTGAAAACAGATAAACTCAAATGGAGCTATCTTAGATAGATAGGTCAGCCGAAGCGGTTGTAGCTGGCGGGGTCGGCTCGACAGGAGCTTCCGAATCATCGGCCCTCAGGATGCGATTGATTTCGTCCAACCTAGCTTCAATCCGAACTGTCTCGCTGTAAAGCTGTCGAAGTCGATCTTGCATGGCAGCTTTCTTTGACTTCAACGCTGTGGAGAATGTGGACAGCTCTCGGAGCTCCATCTGATAACCCTGAAGGTCGGCCTCCAACAGTTGTTTTTCCACTTCCTTTAACGTCTTGAAACTTTTGCTTGTACCATTTGCTGCTACGACGATATTGACATCCGTTAGGACTTGCTGGTTCAAACGAATCAACGACAATCTACGATCGTAGATATCGCGGAAGTAAACTTGGTAATCTCGCAGAGGTCGTACGAAAACATGGTCGACAGTGGTTGCGTCACAAAAGCCAGCGGCGACGAGTTCTTTTGCCTTGGCTTGATCGAAGATGCCTTCCGCTCCAGCCATGATCTCAACTTCTTCGCCCCGTCGCAATCGTTGCTCGATCGCTAATCCAGATGAGTCAAAGTAGTCGCCAGCCAATTGAGCGTAAGTACTGCTACTATCTACCAGCAGGCCGCTAGTGCGTTTAACGAAATCGACTCGGTGCCAAATGGCGTCGTCGGGGTCGGGGTTGGTGCCTTCTCGAGCGGGACCGAAATCGCGAAAATACTGCTCTTTAGTGGCAACGCCAGCCATTAATGTCATCAAGTCATCGTGATCTATTTCCAATGCCAACTTTAACCAATCGAGTCGCAGATTACGTTTCTTGATGCTGTCGTTTTCGTCTTCTTCTTCTTTGGTCAAGTTTCCTCCCGCAACGGGTTGAGTTCGGGAGGTGAAGTGCGAGTCGACGGGCATCGTGGCGTGAATCGTCCAAGTGCTACCATTCGCTGGTTGAATCTTGTTGGCTTCAAAAACGGGCATGGTCGGAACCATTTGAACTTGGGTGTTGTTCACTGCGGTAACGCGGAACTCACCAACGTAAGTTTTTGGAATCTTGACGTCGCCCAAGCCCGGCACGCCAAATCCTGCTTCTTCAAAGACGTACACCAAAGCGTTTGTTTCCAATCCAATGCCAGCAACAACAACTGGCGCTGGTGGATCCACTGGAGCAGGGTCAGCTGGATCAGCTGGATCAGCTGGGTCCGCAGGATCAGCTGGATCAGCTGGGTCCGCAGGATCAGCTGGATCAGCTGGGTCCGCAGGATCAGCTGGATCGGGAGCAGGTGCGGTGGCTTGAACTTGTGGCGGAGCTGGTAGCTCAACCGTCAAGGAACCCGATCGACCGGACACACTGGAATTCACAATCGTGCATTCCCGCCAAACTCGACCGCGATCCAAAGTTATGCGATCCAATTCTTGACGGAGGAAACGAATGCTGTTTTCAACGCTCTCGATGTCATCCTTATTTCCATTAAGCGTCAATTCATTTGCTGCGGTGACTCGCTTGATGTCCGCTTCCAAGGTCTGCGCAATGCTTCGCCATGCGGAATGTGTTTTCATGGTCATGCACAGAAAAACCAAAAACGTAATCGCAGCTGCGAACGTAAATAGGCTGAAGGTGACGTGCACGAACTTCCACGTCTTCGCGCACATAAAGGTCGCGAAGAAGAAGAAGAGGATGATCAACACACCCAAGATTTGGATCAACAATACTGTATTCATGGCATCTGCCGCTTAAAGGGGAGTCCATATCGGAAGTTTCGATGATAAACTGGGCTATTTACAACGTCAAGCTTCTCAGTCCGTTGTAAGTCCAGTGTCCGGATAGAGATTCGTTACTACCGCTACAGATTATTCGCGCCTCCCATAAGAATACCAAATAGTCCGAAAGCTCCGATTTTGCGGACCGCTGAAATGAGCCGAAAAAGCGCAAGTTATTTCGCTCGCGTCTCTTTGCAAGCATACGATACGGCATCCAAGAGCAGCCAGCTGCCCAATTGGACTTGTTGTCGATGCCACTTTTCTCTAAAAGCTCACCCCCAAAACTGTCTTTAAGGTCCCATCGAGGTGTGTTCTCATGTCACAATTAACGAGAATTATCGCTCTGTCAGCCCTGATCTGGGCTGTACTGTTGCCGTATTCGCCCAGCGTCTTGGCGCCGCAAACGGTCGAGGCTGCGGAAATCGCAGACCTTCAAGATCAGCTTGAAAATGGCCTCGAAGCGAAAACACCTGCTCAAATCGCCTTTATCGAGAAGGTTGTAGGCAAGGTAGAAAGCGGACAATTACCGCTGTCAGTGGTCTACGCAACCTTCAAATGGGCGCGTCCAAAGCAACCGCGGGCCTATCCCTACTTCGAAGAAGCGATCCGGCGACAGGCAAAGAAGTACAACGTAATCCTTTAATCGGGTTGCTCGTTTAACGTCCTGCCCAGTAACCGCCAAGTTGTGGATCGTATTGCGCTTCACTGCCGTACTTTGACGTATCGATCTGGCCGTCGTGAAAGACCCTGTGTCCCATGACCCAAGTCGTCACAGGCCATCCCGTCAGTTCCGTTCCATGCCATGGACTCCACCGACTCTTCGTCTCCTGAGTCTCATCGGTAATCGTCTGCTTCGCTGTCATATCGACCAATACAAGGTCGGCATCGCAGCCAATTTCAATGCGGCCCTTATTAATGATGTCCCAAATTCGAGCCGGGCTGTCGCACATCCACGAGACAACTTGTTCGATCGTACATCGACCCGCGTTCACTTGGTCCAGCATGAGTGGAAGAGAGTTTTCCACCGCTGGCAACCCCGAAGGCGACTTCGGATACGGCTGAGCTTTTTGCTCCAACGTATGCGGAGCGTGATCGGTAGCGACGATCTGAATCCTGCCATCCAGTAGGGCCTGCCACAATTGCTCGTTGTCCTCTCGATTCTTAATCGAAGGATTCATCTGAACTCGACTCCCCAATCGAGCATAATCGTCGACATTGAAAAACAGATGGTGTGGACAGACCTCTGCGGTAATCAGCCGCTTGGAATCGGGTAACAAGTCCGCCTCTGCTCCCGTGGATACATGCAACACATGAAAACGATGGTCGTGTCGATGAGCCAAATCGATAGCGCGTTTGGTGGCAATTAAAGCCGCTTCGTGGTCGCGGATTTTCGAGTGAAACGCGATATCTGTTTCATTCGCGTATCGCTTTTGATTGTTGCGTACCGTCGTTTCATCTTCGCAATGAGCGGTAATTGGCAGCGTAGTTTCGGCAAAAATTCGCTCCAAAGCCGCTTGTTCATCCACCAACATATTTCCGGTACTAGATCCAATGAAGATCTTGATTCCCGGTGTACGACGAGCCCGTTTGAGCTCGGCGACGTTGTCCGTCGTGGCGCCAATGTAGAACCCATAGTTCACCAAACTCTTGGAGGAGGCTAACTCCAACTTCGCCAACAATGCCTCATCCGTTGTCGTCGTGGGCTTTGTGTTTGGCATCTCCAAGAACGTTGTCACTCCACCCTTTGCACAAGCTCGACTCCCCGTGTGTAAATCCTCTTTCTCGGTAAGCCCTGGATCGCGAAAATGAACTTGATCGTCAATCACACCCGGTAGTAAATGCAATCCACTCGCGTCGATCGTTTCATCCACCTGCAATTGGATCGCTGGATCAATATCTACGATCTTGTCACCATCGATAACAACCGATACTTCGGCGCTACCGCCGGGCAATACGACTGTCGCGTTCTCGATCAATGTCTTCATGCACTCTCACTCCTGGTTTTGATTAGCGCCAGTCCCAATTGGTTCACAACAATAGGCTCGGTTTGTATCACCTCAGTCGATCGCCGTCCGTCTTCGTCGCCGGCGCTGGGCCCTCCAATTGAGCCAACCGTTTCTCGATAGCGCATAGCTTGTCGAGAATCAAAGCGTGAACATAGACCGCATCCATGCCAACAGGACTGTCCGCCGCTGCAATGCGATCAATAATGTTCTGCAATTCTTCCTTCGGCTTCATCTCGTCAGTCGGATTCATGAGTATTCCCTTGAGATCGTTAAGTAGATGGGTGCGAAATTCTCTTCTGGCGTGAAAAACCTTCCGCCATTCGGACGAGAATTTCGCAAAACTCATTGTCTCGGTTACGTGACAAAGTGAAAGAGGTGGTAGCACCAGAGCTGGAACAAATCCATAAGTCGTTATTAATAAATGACTTATGCAACAAGTTTGATTAGAACGACTGTAGCGATTGCAGCGGTTTAACTACTTACCCTATTTATTCGTGTTACACTTGCTTTACTATTTGTCACATCTTAGAATGCCGTTTGCATAACACCTGAAAC